>Ga0068859_100001842_pt1 | contig 21574 bp, 14 predicted proteins | sample KBSSwiS22_FD_66585 | JGI IMG/M metagenome (GOLD analysis project Ga0068859, IMG submission 66585) | Switchgrass rhizosphere microbial communities from Kellogg Biological Station, Michigan, USA - KBS Switchgrass S2-2 | ecosystem: Host-associated > Plants > Roots > Rhizosphere > Soil ...
TCTGGATCAACACCACCCCGGCGCTTCGCGCCACCCCTCCTCCGGCTGAGGAGGGGAGTTCGACTTCCGTAGCGGCTTTATGTGCAAAGCCATCCGAATCAGCATCTCTTCAGGGTGCTGATTTCATACTGCAACTTCGCGTCCCACTCGCGCGACGTTTCCAGCACCGCCTCGACATCCTCCAGCGACGTCCGAAAATTCACGATGCAGGCGCGCAGCCCAAACTTGCCGTTCACCACAGCATTCGACAGGAACATTTCACCGCCGTTCTCGTAATCCTTCGAAGAGATCGGTTTCGATTTTCCGGCCTCCGTTGACCGAACTGAAGACGCGATAGTATTCCTGCCTCTCCCACAGCGCTCGATGATGATCTTCCGAGAGGTGCTCGAGTTGGCCGTATATCGACATCTGTGTGCGATGGCAGGAGACTGCGCGCCATACAACGGGCCAGACACCAGGCGTTTCGATAACAGTCGTAATTGCCCAGTCGGCCCACGGAACAGCCTGGCGTTCTACGCCGTCCACTTTCGATATCAGCTTCTTCAGCGCGGCCTGATACCCATCCCACTTCGGCTTCGTCCACGAGATGTAGTAGAACTTGGAAACGCGATGCGGCGGATCGTTTGGCGTATTCCAGCTGGAGTCGGCAGCCAGAACGATTGCTGCGCCCGCGTACTGAGAAATCGCGATGTGATCCGGGTGGCCGTAAGCACCGTCCGGTCCGAACGTCGCGACGACGTGCGGGCGGATCCGTCGAATGTGCTCTGCAATCTTTCCCTGCACTTCAATGGGATCGGCGCGGTCGAGGTCCCCATCGATGTAATCCAGAAAATCCACACTGCGGATGCCCAGCTCTTTCGCGGCTGCGCGCAGTTCTGCTTCGCGGGTCGCACCGACCACGTGCAATTCGGGCCGTACGGCAGCGTCGCCGAAACGTCCGCGTTCGCCACGCGTGGCCGTGATGAGGTGTGTATGAATTCCTTCGCGTGCGTACTTGGCCAGTGTTCCACCCATCCCGAGAGATTCGTCGTCGGGATGCGCGAGAACACACATCAGTCGGAGGTTGTCGTTCATAGTTAATTAACGATTAGAGCCTCGCTTGGGAACCACCCCGGCGCTTCGCGCCACCCCTCCTAACTTAGGAGGGGAAAGGGGAATCGGAAAGTGGAAAGTCCTGCAGTGGAAAATCCAAAAGTCGAAATCTCAAATTGGACTGTCACCGCGCAAACGGCGCGTCCAATTTAAGATTTCGACTTTTGGATTTTCCACTGCAGGACTTTCCACTTTCCGATTCCCTCTCTCTCATGAACTGAGCGAAGCCGTTACTGCCCCCTGCCGCGACCAGGGGTCTGCGGTTGCGCCAGCGCCGTCTCGAAGGTCTTTTCGAAATCGTCAACGTGAGTCAGATATCCTTTCGGATCGACAAACGGATTGGGATCGCCGTCTTTGCGAGTCTTCAGTTTTTCGTACTTGGCCGCCAACCCGTAAAAGGACGCGTGTGAGCTCAGGAAAACTTCAACTGGGAAGGTGCGTGCTTTCTTGTAGGTCGCGCGGAAGTCTTCCACGATTCCTGGATACTGATCCAGCGAACGATAAAACTGACCATTCAGGCTGCACTCAATGAAGGTGTAGTAAGTCTTTCCACCCTCTTTCAGATTCAGCGACCAGGCAAGGCATCCGCGTGTATGTCCCGGCATCTCGTGCGCTGTAAGCGTGGTTCCGCCGAGCGACACGGTGTCGCCGTCGTCAACAAGCCGGTCGATGGGATGCTCTTTGCCGCCAGGACGGATCTTCTGAACCGCCTCCACTTCCTTGCGGCCGACCACGACCTGCGCGCCCGTCAACTGTTTCATCAGAGCGTCGCCTTCCACGTGGTCCGGATGCGCGTGTCCTGCGATGAGGATCTTGACGTTCTTGATATCGAACCCGAGTTCCTTAATGGACGCCTGAATGACGGGGACAGAAGCTTCGTAGTTGCTGTTCATCAGAATCAAGCCGTCGGGTGTGGTGATCAGGAATGACGCCAGCTCCTTTGTTCCGACGTAATAAAGGTTGTCCATCACACGATGGGCAGGGAACGGATCATTCCACCCGTTCGCCTGCGGAAACACCGCCAGTGAAAACAGGATCAGTGCGATGGCCGGCAAGATGAATCTGCGCATAATCGAAGCTCCTTATAGCTATCGGCTGAAGCATAGCAAATTGATATAGGATTCAGGTTTCGAAAGGAGAGACTACGAATGCGAATAACGATCTTCACGTTGATGCTGGTGGCAGCGGTGTCGCTAACGATCTGGGCTCAGCAACCTCCCGCACAGAATCCGGCAGCTGCCGCGCCTCTGCAGGGCGGTCAGGTGACCGCAGCAGAGCTGGCTGCGATCGTGGCGAAACAACCCAAGGATCGCAACGGGAATCAAACATTCCTGCAGCTGGCTCCTTATAACGTGAGCATGGAGCACCGCGTGAACGTGGCACAGAGTGCGGCCGTCCACGACAAGGAAGCGGAACTGTTTTACGTCATTGATGGAACCGCGACGATGGTTACGGGCGGACGGCTCATCAGTCCGACCCGCAACGGTGACAACTCGACCTCAACCAGCGGAGTCGAGGGAGGAACATCGAAGAGAATTGCGAAGGGAGACTTCGTGCTCGTTCCTGAAGGTGTGCCGCACTGGTTCAGCAAGATCGACAGCGAACTGACACTGATGTCTCTGCACTTGCCGCGGACACCGGCAGCTAGATAGCAGCGAAACTTCAAAGTTGTTATCATCGCGCAACGGTATTGCTAATGCAGGAAGACTTTTTCGGCAAACAAGGGAGGCAATCGTGAAACTCTACCAGGGAGCCCTCATCGGTGTTGGGCTGCTTTGCATCATCGGCTATCAGTCAACAAACGGACAAGGCGCCCGCCAGACAGGGGCGGCGAACACCCAGGTTGAACGCGGGCGATATATTGTCGAAATCGGCGGTTGCAACGACTGCCACACCAAGGGATACGCAGAGGCCGGAGGCAAAGCCGCCGAAACCGACAGGCTGAAGGGCGATGCGCTCGGGTATCGCGGAGGGTGGGGCACAACGTATCCCACGAACCTCAGGCTCACCCTCAGCAAGATGACGGAAGCTCAGTGGCTCACGTACGCGAAGAAACTCGAAACTCGTCCGCCAATGCCCTGGTTCAACGTCCGCGCAATGACCGATGACGATTTGAAAGCCGTCTACGCGTACATCAAGCAAATGCCCGGTGGGACTGGAACCGCTGCGCCAACCTTCCTGGCGCCCGACAAGGCGCCACCGCAGCCTTTCATTCAGTGGCCGGGAGTGAAGTAAGAGGTATTGCTGAGCGGAAAGTCGGGGCCAGGCCAACAACTCCCCTCCTCAGCCGAGGAGGGGTGACCCGAAGGGCCGGAGTGGTCTGGTCAAAAAATTTTCCCGACCAGACCACCCCTCCTTGGCTACGGAGGGGAGTTTCTCGGGCTGGCCCCGTTTCTACAGCACCTCGGTCCAGGTTGGAGACGCTGCGAAGGCGGCGTGGATCAGCCCGACATGAGAATAGGTCTGCGGAAAGTTACCCCACATGCGCGGCGTCCGTGGGTCATAGTCTTCCGACAATAGTCCCAGTGGCGACAGCGCAGCTCGTATCGAATCGAAAACGGCACGAGCTTCTTCACGACGTCCCGCGGTAGCGAGAGCTTCAATCAGCCAGAATGTGCAAATCACAAACGCGACGGTGGGTGTTCCGAATCCGTCGTTCAGACTGTAGCGGTGCAGCCAGCCACCATGCATAAGGTCCTTGTGGATTGCATCCATCGTGCTGTTCAGCATGGCATTCCCGGCGGGTAGAAAACGCAGTCGAACCATTTGGAGCACGGACGCATCCAGGTCACTTCCGCCGTAATGGCCTACGAAGCTCTTTCTTGCTCCATTCCACGACTGGTCGAGAATTTGTCTGCGGATTTTTTCGGCTGCTGCATGAAATTCGCCTGCGCCGGCAGGAGCGTGTCTGTCCGCAATCGCGCCCATACGGTCCGCCGCGGCCCAGCACATCAGACTCGAAAAGGTCTGCGGCTTCCACTCGGTTCGATATTCCCAGATACTGGCATCCGGAACTCCGGCGAGAGATATGGCCTTGCGAGCCAGCCCTTCCATCAGACGCAACGCGGCAGGAGATCGTTCAGCGCTCATGCGTTCGTCGAGGAAGATAGGTGTCAGCGCGAGCACCATTTCACCGTAGATGTCGTGTTGTGAATGCAGTGCGGCGGCGTTGCCGATGCGAACGGGTTTCTCGCCGTTGTAGCCGGGCCAGTCTTCGAGAATGCGCTCTTCAAGATTCTCGGATCCATCAACCCGGTAAAGAGGCGCGAGGTTGAGCCCGCGCGCCCCTCCGGCGATATTAAGGAGATACTGCAGAAACTGTTCGCGTTCCTCAAACTGGCCCAGCAGTCCAAAAGCATTCAGAACGTAGTAGGAGTCTCGAAGCCAGCAGTACCGGTAATCCCACGTCCTTCCGCTTCCCTCAGATTCGGGTATCGACGTCGTCATTGCGGCAATGATGGCGCCGGTGTCTTCAAAGCAATGAAGCTTGAGCGCAAGCGCGGAACGAATCACTTCCTGCTGGTAGAGCGGCGGAATGTCGCAGTGTTTTACCCAGCCCTGCCAGTATCGGATGGTCTCGCTCCAGTAGCGCTCGCACAGCGGAGCCAAAGCTTCCTCAACTGGTGAACCCCAGCTCAGGACAAGATGCTGACGTCCGGTCAGCGTGAATTCTGTTCCTCCCAGATAAGAAAGCGGGATGTCCGTGGTGAGTCGAAGAGGGCTGCTGAATCCTTCGAACCGAACGTGATGGGATCCCTGTATTGCCGCCGGGCGTTCCTTCGACCATCCAAGCCGGGGCTCGCAAAGGACGGCGATTCGGGGTGTGCCGTCAATCGGTTCGACGATGCGGATCAGTTGGGTTGGCCGAAAGGCTCTTCCATACTGGAAGAATCTCGGCGCAAAGTCGGTGACCTTGAACGATCCCGTCGGAGTTTGAAAGGTCGTCTCGAGAATATTGGTATTGGGAAAATATCGCTGGGTTCCGGTTTCGCTCCCCGCCGGGCCAATGCGGAAACGTCCGCCGTTGTCTTTATCGAGGAGCGTAGAGCAGATCGGTTCGGAATCAAATCGCGGAAGACAACACCAGACTACTTCTCCCTTGTTGTCGATCAATGCGGAAAACTGGCAGTTTCCAACAACGCCCAGATCTTCGAGTTGCATGTTATTCGCCTCGGAATCCCTCGTTCGCTTCCTCTACAAAACACTGAATCAACAGGATGTGCGCGCTTTGTGAATACCCGCCGGGCAAAATTCACCTTAACACAGCTCGGATCATGCTTTAATGAATGCCATGCCTCGCATCGCGCAAGTCATACTTGTGCTGATTGTGGGACTTGCTCTTCTGACCTGGGCAGCATCGGGGATCGTTCAAACCACGGCTCGCGAATGGTTTGAGCGTGATGTAAGCTCCCGGGCTCAGTTGGCGCTGGTCGGCGCCGGTCAGTCTCTGGCAGCCTCCTGGTATTGGGCTCCTCAGGATCTGGAAAAACAGCTGACAGACATCGCTCGAAACGAACATGTCATCGGCGTTGCGGCCTGCGACGCGGACCTCAAACTAAGGTACAAGACCTCCTTTTTCCCTGATGAATTCCGATGCCCTGCCGTCGGCAGCCGCATGCGAATCCGGGGCACAACGACTGCGGAGCCGGGCCAGATTCAGGAGTGGACGACGGCATTGCCCACAGGTCGTGTTCATGTCGCCGTGATGCCTGTGATCAGCGCAGACACGGAAGTGGGCTTCGCGATCATCGTCCATGACCTGAGCTACATCGAACGGCGCGAGTCCCAGGCGCGAAGATTTCTGCTCGCCGCGTTCGTCCTGCTGGCCATCATGTCCTTCGGTGTGCCGATGGTCGTTGCCCGGTCGGCACGCCATCACTGGAGTGTGGAACTGAGAAAGTTCCTTCGCGGAAGCGGTAAACAGAAGCGGGAGTTCCAGCCTATCCTGAGTGATCTTCGCGAGCTTGTCGGGTGGATGTCGGATGATCGAGAGGACACTCCACGACAATGGACGGCGGCTCGCCTCAAGCAAACGCTCAGCCATCACCTTCATGGCGAGAAGATCGTGATTCTCGCGAATCGCGAACCGTACATCCATCAGCGGAAACCGGACGGTTCGATTGAAGTCGTCCATCCTGCCAGCGGACTCGTCACAGCGCTCGAACCCGTGATGCGCGCCTGTTCGGGTGTGTGGGTTGCACACGGCAGCGGCGAAGCGGACCGTGAAACTGTCGATCGGCATGATCGTATCTCTGTGCCTCCTGGAGAAGGGTCGTATCAGCTTCGCCGAGTCTGGTTATCGGAGAAGGAGCAGGAAGGGTACTACTACGGGTTCGCGAACGAAGGTCTCTGGCCGCTCTGCCATGTTGCCCACACCCGGCCGATCTTTCGGGCTGAGGATTGGCGGCAATATCAATCCGTTAACCAGAAATTTGCCGATGCAGTCTGCAGGGAAGTGGATTCCAAAGATCCCATCATTCTTGTTCAGGACTATCACTTCGCTCTGGCGCCTGCCATGATTCGCAAACGGCTGCCGGCAGCAACCGTGATCGCCTTCTGGCACATCCCCTGGCCCAGCGCGGAGCGAATGGGAATATGTCCATGGCGGATCGAACTGCTGGAAGGCTTGCTGGGCAGCAGCATTCTTGGGTTCCATACTCAGGGACACTGCAACAACTTCATCGAATCCGTGGATCGATACCTGGAAACGCGCATCGATCGTGAACATAACGCCGTTGTCATGCAGGGGCAACGCACGCTGATCCGTCCGTACCCGATCGCCCTGGAGTGGCCTGTCCATTGGGTCGAGAATGCGCCCAGCCCGGAAGAGTGCCGCGCGCAGATCTGGAAGGAACTGGGGTTGAAGCCGAATGCGTTACTCGGCGTTGGCGTGGATCGTCTTGACTATACCAAGGGCATCGAAGAGAGACTGCAGGCGGTGGAGCTTCTGCTCGAGCGGCACCCGGAGTTCCGCGGGCGCTTCAGCTTTGCTCAACTCGCGGCGCCAAGCCGCACGAAGATTGAGCGATACAGGCAGCTCAATGAAGCGGTCGAGACTCTGGCCGAACGCATCAACCAGAAGTTCGGCAACGGCAATTACCGTCCGATCATCCTGCTCCGATATCACCACGAGCCGCCTGAAGTGTTTCGGTACCTTCGGGCGTCAGATCTCTGTTATGTGAGCAGCCTGCACGACGGCATGAACCTTGTGGCCAAGGAGTTCGTCGCTGCCCGCACGGATCTCAGGGGTGTGCTCGTGTTGAGTGAGTTCACGGGTGCGGCGCGTGAAATGACGGGAGCGCTGATCGTGAATCCTTACGATCTCGTTGCCAGCAGTGAAGCGCTGGCAACTGCACTGCAGATGCCTGCCGGCGAACAGGCCGATCGCATGCGGTTGATGCGCTCTCTGATCAGTCAGTTCAACGTGTACCGCTGGGCCGGCAAGATGATCGTTGACGCCGCATATCTTCGAAACGAGGAACGTATCACCCAGCGTCGCCACGTTCCGGAACTTGCTATGTGGGGACATCCACGTAGTTAGATTTTGAGAATGGACAAGTTGGAGATCTCAGGTTGTAAATTACAACATCTCAAATTGGACTGGCAATCCATGCAGCCGGCTCGTCCAATTTAAGACTTGTAATTTACAACCTGAAATCTCCAACTCGTCCATTCTCAAAATTAGTTCTCTGGCTACCAGCCTGGATTTTTGCCGCCCTTGTAGGCCCACTCATCGCGTCCTTCATTAAAGATCTTTCGCTTCGTGAAGAGCCATTGGCCATTGGTTTTGATCAGTTCGTCTTCATAGTGTCCGAACCCGTCGAAGACACCGCGTCGATCCGGATTGTCGTTCGAGTAATGGAACCAGTACGACACGCTGGAAGCCCTGTTTCCTTCCGCCTTGATGACGATGTTCGAGATGTTGTGACGAGCGGCACCGGCTCGCTTTCCTGCAACAGGTGCGGGGCTGGGCATTCTTGCGATAACGTCCTTGATCGCCTGTCGGCCTTTGACATCGCCGCTCCCGTAATCGAGCACGCCGTCCGGCGTAAACGTCGACACGTAGAGGTCGGGATCGTGGAAGTCGAGCGCGAAGAGATATCGGGCCTGAAGATCTTCAATGGCGGCGCGATCCTCCCCATAACGCATCAGGCAGTAGAGTTGGCGTGAGGAGCTTGTGGATGAAGCGGAAAAAGCAGGCAGGGATGAGCGCGGCGGACTTCAAGCGGCTTGCCCTGGATCTCGAAGGCGCAGAAGAAGGCTCGCACATGGGTGCCGTGGATTTCCGTGTCGGAGGTCGCATCTTCGCGACGCTCGCTTCACAGGCGCAGGGCTATGGAAACCTGATGCTCACACCGGATCAACAGGCCGCATTCGTCGATGAACTGCCGGAGGTCTTCCTGCCGGTCAAGGGTGGCTGGGGCAGGATGGGCGCGACGCATATTGTTCTGGCAGCAGCAAACGAGGATCTCCTGCGCGGTGCTTTGAAGGCGGCCTGGCGTCTTCGCGTCGAGGCGAATGCGAAGTCTCGTACGCGTGCTCGAGAAGCGAAGCGCATCAACACGTGAAATGAGCACCCTGAAGGGGTGCACGGAGGGTAGCCAGGTGTGGAGCGCGAAGCGCGACACGCCTGGTTCCACGAAGCCTCACAAGGTTTCGCACGCTCAAGGCGTGCGAGGAATTCCTCGCACCGCTCCGCGGTGCGCCGGTTTGGAAACAGTAGCCAGGGGTTGCGCTCGTTTCACTCGCTTAACCCCTGGCTACCCTCCTAGCACCCCTTCAGGGTGCTAATTTCAGAACGTCAGACGCACGTTCGCTCTGAACTCGCGCTTGGAGTCATCCTTGGAATTGATCTGACCAAACGCGTTTCCACTGTTGATGTCGAACGAAGGCGTGCCCGGCCCGGGATGGTTGAGGATGTTCAGGGCATCCATCCGGAATTGAGCACTCATGGATTCCGTGATGCGGAACGTCTTGCTCATTGCCGCATCAAAGCTCCATTGCCCCGGAAGTTCTAACGTTCGAAGGCCGGCGGTCCCCCGGTTACCCGGCCGAGGATTCTGAAGAACAATCTCTCCGGTCTGCGAGTTCTGGATCGCCTGCAAGCTGCAGAACGTGCGAATTGAAGCAGGCACCTCCGCGCATTGAGGATCTGAAACCTTGGTCAGGACGCCGCTGCCGAAGTAGTTTCCAAATCGTCCACTCCAGTCGACGTCACCCGCCTTCAGGTTCACCGGGGTGACGACATCCGCGACACCATTCCCGTACAGCATGTTTGCCGCGGTGATGTTTGCCGGCTGGCCCGTGCTCATGTTGACGATGAAGCTGGCCTGCCATCCTTCGATGATCCGCGCGGCGGCACCCGACGTATTGCCGAAGAAAAGCTTGTTTGGTCCGATTGGAAGTTCGAAGGCGCCGAACGATCGGAAGTCATGAGTGACATGATTACCGGCGAGTGCGTAGTCCTTCAATCGATCCGCGGGATTCGTATAAACGGGATCACCGCTGGTCAATCCGCCGCCGAGACCATTGACGCCTGCAACTTCCAATGCCTTCGACCAGACATACGTTGCCTGCAGGCTGACTCCTGCGACGGGGCGCAACGTTGTCTGAACCTGCAGCGAGTGGTAGTTCGACATTCCGGAGTTCAGCCAGTAACGCGCGAGACCGAACTGAGGATTTGAAACAATCCAGTTTTCCGGGAACAACCCTGCCTCAATGACCGGGCCGCCCGTAATTGCGGTGCCTCCCTGTACATTGAAACCGCGATTTGCGCGACGCAGTACCGTGCCGGTTTCGCCCGCTACAGTTGCCGGAACTGCTCCGTTGGGAGCGATTCCGTTGTACGTATTGAGCGAGTTGGCAAGGGCCACGAAGTTTCCGTTTGCAAGGTCCGCCCGGAACGTCGCGTTGTTGCGCATTTGTTCGGAGCCGCGCTGGGTTGTGCCATTGACCGGAGTGGTTCCTGATATTGCCAGGCCCATGAAGATCTGGTCAAAGAGCTCAACGTTCTCTCCGCGGCGCGTTCTTTCGAGAGCATCGAACAACGCCGGGTTATAGAAGACATTCGGGGCGTTGATGTTGATGGTGCCCAGCAGCGCCACGCCCTTCGTGCCCACATAACGCACATCCAGATTGAGCTTCCGTGTCAGATCCCTGTTCACGGACAGCGTGTAGTTCTGAACGTACGGCGTCTTGAAATCGTATTCGTACGCATTGATGGCCTGGCCGGTCTTGAGCAGCGGAACCGGCTGCATGGGATCTGTGGTGGGAGGTATCGGAACCAGCGAAGGAAGGTTCGAGGCAGTGAAGAGCGAGCCGTCGAGCGGTCCGTTGCTGATAGCCTGGTTCAGGAAGCCCGGATTGGAGAAGAGGTAGTTGCTGTAGTTTCCGAGACGACCTGCTCCCGCATAGGTGATCTGGTAACCGCCGCGCACGGTGAGTGGCTTTCCCGCGAGCGATTGAACGGTGTAGGAAAATCCGACCGCCGGACCGATGTTGTTCCAATCCTTCTTGTAGATCGAGCGGCCTTCATTGATGGACTTTGGGCCCACGAACTCGACCTGCGTCATGAGGTCCGTGTTAACGGGATTGTCCGGTCGCAGCCAGGTATCGAAACTGCGTCCGGACACGCCGAACAACGCGTGTCCGCCACCAACGGGAACAACGGTGAGGCCGTTTCCTTCCCACGGCACACCGTAGTATTCGTACCGAAGGCCGAGGTTCAAGGTCAGCGATGGCGTGATGCGCCAGTCGTCTTTGAAAAAGAAATCCCAGTCGTTCTGATGAGGCTCGGTGATTTTTCGATGACCCGGAACCGAGTTGTAGTTATCCCAGTGCAGGTCCTTCGATTGTTGCAGGAAGTAGTACTGGAACACCTGGTTCACGGAACCCGACTGGAAGTAGAGCAACGAATTGGCCAATGTCTGGTTGGCTGCGACAAGGCCCGGCAGGTTCGAGTTATTCGCGAAGGCCTGATTAGGATTCTGGCCTGCGCCGCCCGTCGCTCGTGGAATTGGAGCCGTGGGAGTTTCCGACCCGCTGGTATACGCGATGCGGATGTCCCCTCCGGCCTTGAAGGAATGCTTGCCTTTATTCCAGCTCACCGTATCCGCGTAATCGTACAGCGGCGTGATGTTGCCCTGCTGAGCACAGAGCGTCATGCAGATGTAGTTGTTGGTGGACACGCCGCCAACGGCCGCGGGCTGGTAGGCAATGGGGAAGTCCTGCCCGCCTTGAAGCAGGAACGACTGCGGGACTTCGGCTTTGCTCGAGTCTGTTACTTCCCAGGGCGCCCAGATGACGTGTTTGTTGGCACGGTACCCGAACCGGGCTTCATTCAAGAAGCCTCGTCCGAGAGTTGATGTCGCGTTTACGGTAAGAACCTTCGGACGGCGCAGGACTTCCGATGTGTAGTTTCCTGGCCACGAAGCCGTGACTCCGCCACCCAGATAGTCTCCATCAATCCATTCGTGACTGTAGTTCACCGCAACCTTGTGGGACGCGTTGAAATTGTGGTCCACCTTGAAATTGATCTGCTTGCGATCGGTGTTGTTATCCGTGCCGTTCGCCAGACCAAACGTGGCGGCGTTGTGTCCACTGCGCAGCCATTGATGAACTGCGGTGTTCAGACCGTCGCCGCCGTCAAACACGTTGGCGTGAGGCATCGCAGCAAGATATCGCTGCGAGACTCCTGAAGGATCCTGCACGGGACGTCTGGCATCCCACGGTGCGCCAGAGATCTGAGCATCCGAACAATCCGGAAGTTGCGGCGTATTGGTTACAGGTCCGAATACGCTGAAGTAACGCAACTGGCCCGAGTATGCCGAGCCATTTGGATTTGTCAGGGGCTTCTTGGGATTGCCGGCAGGATCGACGGATGCGATTACCGGTGCGGCTGCTGAGGTGTTGGTGGGTGTCAGCGTGTTTCCATTCCCCCAGCCTTCGTAGTATCGAAAGATTCCGTTCCTCGCGCAGTCTGTGAGAACTACGGCGCGCGCCGTCTGACGCTGACGCTCAAACTGCTGGTCATACAGCGCGAAGAAGAAAGTCTTGTTGCGAATGATGGGTCCGCCTGCGCTTATCGTCGCCTGATGGCGATTGATCCAGGTGGGAACCGTAGGCTGCCAGGCGCTGTCCACCGGAGAGACCGTACGGTTATTTGCCCATGTGTTGGCATCCAGCGCCGAGTTTCGAACCGACCATACAGCGGCGCCATGCAGCGCATTTGTTCCGGACCTCGTTACGATCTGCACCTGCCCGTTGCCTCGCCCCATTTCGGCGTCCACAGGTGTGAGAATGACGCGGAACTCGCCGACCATGTCCGGATTCATCAGCGTGGTCGAACCTACGCCGGCAGCATAGCGTCCGTCCTGCACGCTCAATCCGTCTCTCACGGTGTTGACCATGCCCGTAGTGACTCCTGCGAATGACGTTCCTTCGCCGAGTCCCTGGCCTCGGACTCCCGCCATGGTTTTCATCAGATCGAGGACGTTATTGCTGACCAGAGGAAGATCCTGAACGATCTCCCGATCGAGAACCTGGCCGATACTGGAGGATGTATCCGCGATCAGCGATGAAGCCGTCGCCGCCACTTCTACTGAAGTGTTGACCTGTCCGACTTCCATCACAATGTTGTACTTTGCCGCAGCGCCCGCTCCGAGCGTCATGTCGTTCACGGTGTGCGTGCGGAATCCTGGCAACGATGCTGTCAATCTGTAGACTCCGGGCAGCAGACTCTGCACGAGGTACGTGCCAGTCTCGTTGGTTACCGCAGAAGCGGTGACTCCCGTCTGCGTGTTCGTCAAGGTCACCGTGACTCCGGGTACAAACGCTTTCGATGCGTCCTGTACGAATCCGCTGATCGAAGCGTTGCTTGTCTGCCCGAGAGCAATGCCGGCGAACAGAAATATCGCCACGAAGGCGAAAGTGAATGCTTTCGTCATTGAACCTCCCCGCAAAAAATAAAGGCCTACTCGACCAGAGCAAAAAAGGGCGAGCAGGAGCCAAGTGTCGCTACAAGTGGCCGCACGTCACCTGAGTGGAGGGTTTACAGGTGCAGGGACCACGGAAATGGCGTTCCAGCCTTGAAGCTAACGTCCGTCTGAGTGATCGGCGCTAGCGTTCCAGCGTTTGCGTCGTGCAAACGTTTCGTTACAAGGGGGGTGTGCGCAGCAGGAGGTAGTTGCGTCCAGCCAGCCGTGATTTCGCTGTTGAACATCGCTATCGCCCGTTCCTGCTATGCAATAGATGGGCGAACGATAGTTACTCCAGAAGAACGGTGTCAAGCAGATCTGTCGTGGTTACAAATTTGAAAGACGGTCTGTGATCCAGCTACCACCCTGCCTTGGCGCCTGATCCTATCCAGTCCAGGCCGATGTTCAATTTCGCTCGAAGACGGCCTGCGAGTTGGGCTGCGCCGGCTTGAGTGTGCCGGATGTTGATGATCTGGTGTTCGAGTTTGCTGACCTTATACCAGTAGAAACCGCTTTCGGGACTCAGCAGATCCATGGCATCGACGGCATCGTTCACGATTCCATCGCAGAACGCGCAGTATTCAAGAACCTGCTCGCGGGTGTAGGGCTCGGGGAGGAGAGGCAGCGTGCTGTTGGGATCTGCCGGCCCTGTTTGGCCGTCCTCGTGTTGCACATTTCGCTGGTGATGCTTCCACGGGATGAACGCCACGCTATTCGGCGAAAGATACAGATGTGCGAAGAACAGCGTGTGGTAGGCGGTTTGCCAGAACGCGTTGGTCTGATCCTTGCTGTACCAGAGCTCGTCGGGACACTTCTCTATAGCCTGACGCAGCATCGCCAACGCTGCGTGATACTGACTCTTCAGGACGGCGCTGATTAGATCTTCCGGCTGTTTCCAGGCCATAACAGATACCTGCTCAGGACAGATGAAGAGAATTTGAAAATGGAGAGTCCTGCATTGGAGGTTGGAGATTGGAGAGCTTAAATTGGACTTCGGACCTGCACAGTCCAATCTAAGATTTCCAATCTCCAACCTCCAATGCAGGACTCTCCAATTTCAAATTCTCTTCTCTCTTATGGTTCGGGTGAAAATTCCCCAAACCTCAATCAATCTTGATCCGCACCCTGAACTGCTGGTTCTCATTGCACACTGCCTCGATAGGCTCTTCGTCCGCCAGCAGGCGCTGATTAATCCGCACGGTAAACGGCTTCGCGAACGACTTCGGATCGGTGACAGTCACGTTGATTTCCAGTTTCCCAAACACAGGGCGCCGAAAGCGTTCCACGAACGTCGCCTGATCGCTGTATGGAGTCCCGCGCACGTCGAGCCAGCCATCGGATGGACCCGACTCCGCCCCGCGCAGATTGTTTGTTTCAACGACGAGCGTGTCGCCTTCCCATCGACCCACCGAGTAGCCATACCACCAGGGCTGCGGCTCTCCCTGCGGAGGAAGTTTCCGGCCATCGGTGTAGATATAGCGGGTGCCGTAGTTTGCTTCGTAGAGGATCACGATGAGGTTTGGCGTTTGGACAATCTTTCGAGGTTGCGGCTGCATGTGGAACTGCGTGATTCCCATTGGCAGGCAGTTCGCGTCGGGATTTTCTCTGCTGTCTATCGCCATCCGCTTTTTCTTCAAGTCGTCGGCCCACGGCGTCAAAACCAGGCCGCCCGGAAGATTTGTGCCGATGTCCCAGAACGTCGCAAGCGGCGGGGAATTGGGATCGGCAGCGAAGCCCTGAACCTGCGGTTCGACAACGACTGCGCGGGATCCTCTACCCTGTTCGGTTGTGATGCCGGCGAGCTCCGCCGGTCGTGGATCACGATCCGCTCTGACCCAGTCGCCGGTGAGATCGGGCTTGCCATCGGGAGTACGCGGCGACGCGGCGTCCATTCGGACCTGGCCCTGGTTGTCGCGGGGAAGCCCTGGTTCCACATACTTCGGCCACTGTGCGGAGAGGGAAACCGTGCAGGCTGCCGCGATCGCAATGAGAATGATCGCGGCCTTCACCTGCCGGCCTCCGGCTGACTCGATGCCGCAAACAATGTTTGGCCCGTATTGACCAGCGTGACTGTCTTGGCATTCGCGTTGTTGCTTCCGTCCTTTGCGCGGCTAGCTTCCACGGTAACGAGGTCACCAACCTTCATCGAGTTCCTGGTCCAGCCGGCTCGCATTAATCCGTTGGGACTTCCCATTTCAAATCCCCAGGTCGTGACCTTGCCATCTTCGCCTTTAACCTCGACGAAGAACCACGTGTGAGGATTTGTCCACTCGAGTTTCTTTACCGTGCCGGTTAGCTTCAGAGGCTTGCTGGCATCGAATTCGGCCGCAAAGGAATGATGCGCGAGTACGGGCGCGGCCATTACAAGCAAAGCAAGAACGGCGCCGATCACGATCAGAGCGCTCCGTGATGCTTGTTTGGCGGATATGCCTTCAAAGTTTTTCATGGTTATCCCCGTCAAAAATCTCCAACGTTGCTTCTGACCATTCCTACAAGACTTCTCGACATTCCGCTACTAAAAATGGAGAAGGCGTCGGACGAGATTCGAACCCGTTTACACCTGAGCCACAGTCAGGCCGCGCACCGTATTGCGTTCCGACGCAGAACCCACGACAGGATTCGAACCTGTATGAGCCGGTTTAGAAAACCGCCGCCTTTTCCGTTCAGCCACGTGGGCAGATTGAGCACGAGAAGGATTGGGAGAATGGACGATCCGACGGCGGGTTAGGAACGCCCTCTCGCGCGATCTTCGATCGCGCTGTCCCCCTAACTTAGGGCAATAACATACCTGACTCACCGGGCTGCAAACTCCCTCCTCAGCCGAGGACGGGGTGGTGCTGTTCTCGCAAATCGATTTCTGACCAACACGCCGCCCCAGCCCTCTTCTCTTGATGCCACTCCTCCTCGGCTGAGGAGGGGAGTTTGCAGCTCGGTGAGCCGACTATGTCGTTGCCCTGACTTAGGGGGACGACTCAAAATTTTCCTGGTGACTCCCCTCGGAATCGAACCGAATCCTCCTGTGCTTCAGACAGGCGCGCGGACCACCTACGCGAGAGAGTCGAAATTGCGACGGAGGGAATCGAACCCCCTGCAGCCCGGATGTAAGCCGGGCGTTCTGCCGGTGAACTACGTCGCAGTGAACGAATCCGCACGTCCAATTTGAGATTTTGTAATTTCCCCTTTTTGGAGACCTGCCAATACTGGCGCAGGGAATCGAACCCTGGTGGTCCCGATTAAAAGTCGGGCACATCGCCGCTCTGTCACGCCAGTGCCGCGGTCACCGAGCTTTACCGAAACGCTTTCGTGTGACGGCCACGAGCTCGGACCGGTAAACCAGCCGACGTTTTGTCTTCTGCCACTCCTCCTGGATGCATGAAGGGCAGCGCCAGGTTCCATCGCGTCGCTGGATACAGTTCTCCTGCTCATCTCCGCAAACGACACAACGCTGTAGCTGCTTTGCCATGACTTCATCTCCATCCGCGATGGTTGAATCGAACAACCGTTTACTCCGTATCAGAGAGTCGTCTTCGCCACTGGACGAATCGCGGTCCATCACAGCTGGCACGGTCGGAGTCGAACCGACAACCCGCGGATCCAAAATCCACCGCTCTCCCAGTTGAGCTACGTGCCGTCACAGGCTCTGCCGGGCAGAGCAAGCGAGAACGACCGGACTCGAACCGGCGTGATCTCCGTAGACAGCGGAGTGCCTTGCCTCTCGGCCACGTCCTCAATGCGCCTTGCGTGAATCGAACACGCGTATTCGGTTTGGAAGACCGATGCCTGTGCCTCTCGGCCAAAGACGCGCAAACAAAAGCCGGTACCTCATCGCCGGTGTCGGAATCGGACCGACCTGATCCTGCTTATGAGACAGGCGCCTGACCACTCGGCTAACGGGCAGTGGTTCGGACGTTATCTGACGTCTTTATAGTCGGGGAACGTCCGCATGGATTTGCTACCGGATTGTGCTGGCCACGGACGCATCGGTATTGCGGCGGTCTGGATGCGCGCGCTGTGGGTTCGATGCATTTGCCTGTGGCCTCCTTTCACAAATTGCGGACGGTTCCCATGGTTGGAATGTTTCGGTGTTTTGTCAATTGGATTTTGGCCTTCCAGCCCCGCCCGCATTGGAGGTTGGAGATTGGAGAGCTTGAATTGGACTTCGATCCTGCACAGTCCAATCCAAGATTTCCAATCTCCAACCTCCAATACAGGACTCTCCAATTTGAGATTTTCTGCCCCCCAACTTCTCCTCTGTCGAAAACTCGCGCCTCTGAAAACGATGTGATATATCAGCCTCCAGTACTAGCGACGTACTACCGACAACAAACATGGGCGCTTCACCAGCGCCTTCCTCGGGGGGACATATGAAAGCTTGCCTAGCAGTTCTATGGATCTGTGTGGTTGCGATCGGTGTTTTTGCCCAGGCCAACGCAACCGTGGGGGGAACCGCCAGTGATGTCACTGGTGCACTGGTTCCCGGAGTCAGAATCACGGCCGTCAACGCCAATACTGGCGTGTCGCTCAATGTGGTTACCAACGAGAGCGGCAGCTATCAATTTGCGAGTCTTCAGCCCGGTATCTACAAAATGACTGCAGCGCTTCCGGGCTTTGCTACGAAAACCTACGACCGCGTCGAGCTCAGTCAAAGCCAGCAGGTCCGTCTCAACTTTCAATTGGAAGTGGCGAACGTGGACCAGGCTGTCGAAGTTACTATCGGCGCCGAAACTGTCCTCGGAACAACGACGGCTTCGGTCGGAACGATCATTCGCATCGACGAGGTAAACCTGCCGCTTCAGACACGCAACATCATGGACCTGGCGGCATCCACGCCTGGCGCCATCGCCACGGGCGCCAACAATGCCAACACAACTTTTGCGGGCACGCGCAGCAGTCAGGTGAATACCACGCGCGACGGACTGGTGGTGTCGGACGGACGCTACATGGACTGGAATGGCGCGTTTGCAGCGACGTATACGACGCCGGACCTCGTCGAAGAGATCCAGATCACGACGAACACCATCGATGCGGAGGTCGGTCGAGGTTCGGGACAGGTACGACTCCAGACACGCTCCGGCGGAAACCAGTTTCACGGCGCTCTCTTTTATACGAACAACAACTCATCGCTGAACGCCATGCAATATTTCGACAACCTGGTGGGAGCGACGAAGCCCTACACCAATCGAAATCAATTCGGCGGACGCATCGGCGGACCGATCAAACAAAACAAGGCCTTCTTCTTTTTCCTCTATGAAGGGCAGCGCTATCTTCGCAAGGAAGAGTTCATCGCCAATGTCCTGACTCCGCAGGCCCGTCAGGGGATCTTCAGATTCCTGACCGCCAATGCGCCAGGTTCTGCGGGCGGCACCAGCCGTCGCAACGGCAATGCGTTCGCTACGACACCATCGGTGGATTTGCAGGGCAACGTTCTCGCATCCGACAGTGGAGTTCCGCTGTTTACGAACTCCATCAATCTCTTCAGTGACGTGGGTGACCCCAACAGAACCAGGATTGATCCCGTCTGGGTTAATTCGCAGCTGCTGCCGCGTATGCCATTGCCCAATGACTACCGGGTTGGCGATGGCTTGAACACCGCAGGCTTCCGATGGCTCCGTCCGATCAAAGGTTCGGAGGATGCCACCGGAGTTACCAACAACAGCAACCGTAATCAGTACAACGCGCGTATCGACTACACGATCAACGATCAGCACAAATTGTTCGGCACATTCAGTCGCGAGAAAGATACCGGACTGACCGGACAGGCTGGAATTGCGTCCTATCCGAACAGCTTCAACGGAGAAGTGGAAAGACGGCCCGATATCTACACGGTAGCTTTGACGTCGGTGCTCTCTCACTCGCTCGTCAACGAATTCCGCTGGGGGCTTCGTCGCACAAGCTTCTATGGATGGAGTCCCATTCACCTGGGATGTTGCAGCGGTACTTCGGATACCGATATCAATGGCGAAGCGGAGGAGGCTGTGGCGACGTTCCCGTCGAACAACGGCTACCTGTTGAATCTCACCTCGAGCCTGCCGTTTGCTGGAGGAGCCGTCGGCAATACAACTCTCGGAAGCCCGATCGCACCGCACGGCACAGGGGCGACACGTGGATCGAATAGCCCGTTGTGGTCTTTCACGGACTCCGTCAGCTGGACGCAGGGCAAGCACTCGTTCAAGGCCGGCGGCGAACTCATCTTCGCCAATTCCGACGGATGGAACACCGGCAACACCGATCTCTATCCCCGCGCCACGCTGGGCGAAGGCAGCATCGCCATTCAGGGAATCACGACGGCGGCGTTTCCAGGCCTGAACACGAACGACGTGACTCCCGCGAAAGACCTGATGTCCACGCTGGCCGGAACCGTTTCTGAGATCACGCAGGGTTTCATCATCAACGATCCATCGCAGACGACGTTCGACGACTACAAGGTGACCATACGGCGGCAGCGTGACATTCATCAGAACGATTGGTCGCTTTTTTTAAAAGACAGCTGGAAACTGAGAGATTCGTTCACGCTCAATCTTGGCATTCGCTACGACAAGTACGGTGTGCCGTGGGAAGCCAGCGGTCTTGCGGGTCGCGCCAAAGGCGGTCAGGCGGGACTCTTCGGCGTAGCCGGCACAAATTTCGACGCGTTGTGGAATCCGTTCGCAACGGGCGGCAGCCCAACGACGTTCGAACTCATTGGAAAGAATTCTCCGAACCCGGACCTTCAGGCCTACCACGATGACTGGAACAACATTGCTCCATCCGTGGGTTTCAGCTGGCAACTGCCCTGGAGCAAGCGGCCGCTTGTTCTTCGCGGGGGCTACGGGATCAGCTACACGGGTGGCGCTACATTCCTGACGTACGACACCACGACGCTGGCATCGATTCCCGGAACGGACAATCTCCGAACCATCACGCCGGCAACGTACACCGATCTGACAAGAGTCACGTTACCGCTCACGCCGACCAGCGCGCCCCTGGCGCCGATTCCGCCTACGGCGATCAACGTGGACTTCGCCGCCTACGATGACCATCGGGTTATTCCGTACGTACAGAATTTCACGCTGTCTGCTCAGTACGAACTCGCTCGCAACCTGACACTGGATATCAGTTACAGCGGCACGAAGGGTACAAAGCTGTGGTCCCCCATTCAGCTGAATGAGGTGAACATTTTCGAGAATGGGATCCTCGAGGCATTCAATACGACGCGAGCGGGTGGCAACGCCCCGCTGTTCAACAGTCTTCTGAATAACCTCAACGTGCCTGGTGTCGGCGTCGTGAATGGATCGACGCTGACCGGCTCGGAAGCATTGCGGCGCTTCACGACGACGAATATCTGGCTGGCTAACGGCGAAGTCGGTGCCCTCGCCAACTACATCAACACGACAACGGCGATCGGTGGCAGCAAGCTGGCCATGATTCGCAATGCCGGCTTGCAGGATAATTTCATCGTTGTGAATCCGCAGTTCCGCAGTCTTGGCATTCACGGAAACAACGACAATTCCACCTACCACTCTCTGGTTACTCAGGTCCGAAAGCGGTTCTCAAATGGCGTCAGTGCCGAGTTTGCTCACACCTGGTCCAGGGCTCTCGGCAACACGGCGATACCGGCCGGCGTTGGAACGGATACAACATTGACCGCGAGAGATCCGAGAAACCGCGCTTTGCAAAAAGGGCTGGAGACGTTCCACCGCCGGCACACGATCAATGCGTTCGGCGCGTGGGATCTGCCATTCGGGAAGAACAAGATGGTGTTGACGAACGCTCACGGATGGGTGGATCAGATCGTCGGAGGCTGGCAGCTTTCCGGCATCTTCAATTGGGCCACCGGAGCGCCGATTGGATTCAATGCAGGGAACGGTGCGAACAGCGCCACTGTTTTCCGGCAGACGCTCGGAGCTCAAAGCAGCGTCAACACGGCAGATCTCGTGGGCGCCTTACCGGACTTCGGAGAAGTAAGGAAAGGAAACGGCTTCGTTGAGTACTTTGAAAACCTCAGGACCAAAGCCGCTCCGCTTCCGAACTTTGGTGGCAACACGACGCTGCCCGGCAGATTTACAAACCAGGTCGTCGTGGACACCGCCAACACCGTTGTCTTGCAGAATCCCGCACCGGGAACCACCGGTTCAACGGGGCAACGTTGGTTTGAAGGGCCCGCGAATTTCCGTATGGATGCGGCACTGCAAAAGAAGTTTGTAATCGACGAGGCGAAGTCCTTCACGATTCGCGCCGATGCGGTGAATGTCCTGAATACCCCGGTGTGGGGTAATCCAAATACCGACATCAACTCCAACGCGTTTGGGCGCATCACGACAGCGACCGGCGCGAGAACGATTACGCTGAGCGGGAGAATCGACTTCTAGGAGAGATTTGAAAATGGAAAGTCCTGCATTGGAAAATCCAAGAGTGGAAACCAGTGCTGTCCGGTTAAGCATTTTCAGGAACCGGCCAAGTTGAAATTATTCAGTGGGTAAGGGGCGAAAGACGGTTTAAACGATTTGAAATTTGCAGAGGTTCGAAAG
>Ga0068859_100001843_pt1 | contig 21556 bp, 15 predicted proteins | sample KBSSwiS22_FD_66585 | JGI IMG/M metagenome (GOLD analysis project Ga0068859, IMG submission 66585) | Switchgrass rhizosphere microbial communities from Kellogg Biological Station, Michigan, USA - KBS Switchgrass S2-2 | ecosystem: Host-associated > Plants > Roots > Rhizosphere > Soil ...
TGCGCCGATTGAATGGCCCTTCTTGTGCCACCAGCGCTCGATGAATCCGGCGACCTTATAGTTTTTCGCGGCCTGCCAGGTGAGACGGGTGGAGAGGCTGCGAATATAGAGGTCGTTGGTGGCTTTGGAGCGCTCGCCTAACGCGTTGAAGACGTATTTCGGGACGTTGGCGATCGTGGTCTCGGTCGACTGATGGCGGGCCGAGAAAATCCACCACAGCCTGTCTCGCAAGACGGGTCCACCAAGCGATGCGGTAAACGCTTCAAGATGATCAAGACCGTTCGCCACGGCTAAGTTGCGCGCGCGCAGCCTGTCGTCGATGTTGTTGGCGACCCACGTGCCTTTGGTTCCGCCCATGAAGGCCGAGCCGCTGAACTGATTGCCGCCGTCCTTCAAAATGCTGTTCAAGCGGATGCCGCCACCGCCTGTGTCGGCTGGAATGGCGGCGGTGCTGACCGTCATCTCCGATTGCAGAGTGTCGTCAAGAAAGCTGAGCGACGTCCCTTCGTAGCTTTGAATCGACATGCCTTCGACGAGCTGGTCGCCGTCGAGTCCACCAAGGCCGCGGGCGCGCAAGCCTACTTGCTCCGTCGTCTGAACGCCGCCCATATCGGGCGTCCCTGGCCGCACGCCGGGAACGATCACCGCGAGGCCCATCACGTTGCGCGAAATCGGCAGCGTGTCGATCACATCGCGCGCAATCACCACGGTGCGCGTCGCCTGCTGCACGTCGACCTGCGGCGCAGTCCCGGACACGTTGACCGTCTCTTCGAGCGAACCGACCTTCATCTCGGCGTTCACCGTGGCCGTAAAATTTGATGGCAGGTTCACGCCGTCACGAACGACGGTGTTGAAGCCGGTGAGCGAGAAGGTGATTTTGTAGAGGCCGGGCCGCATTTCGACGAAGCGATAGCGGCCTTGATTGTCGGTGACGGTGGTCTTCGAGCCTTCGATCATCACCGGGCTGGACGCCTCAACGCTCACGCCCGGCAGCACACCGCCCGAATCATCTGTGAGCAATCCAACGATGGCGCTCTGAGCCGAGGCGGCTGCCGGCAAAAGCAAAATGCACGCGAAGCCGAGCAGAATCCCCAGACGAAGTCTGTGCCTCATACACCTACCTCCAGGAACGATGATGGCGAAAAAACGGAATGCGGGTAGTGTCTTGCGGTTCTACTGTGAAGTCAAACGAAAGCGTTACAGTAGGCGTAGATTCTGAAAGCAAACGGAAATTTGGATCTCAAGTATCCAAGGATTCGTAGGAAGTCGTAAATGTGACATATACATATGCAGGAACGGGAATACGAACATGAGCGCGACGATTCGCCTCGCACGCCAGTCGGACGCGGCGGCTATCGCCGCCATCTACGCGCCGTACTGCGAATCGACGCCAGTTTCATTCGAGACATCGGCGCCGTCGGCGGAAGAGGTCGCGGCGCGGATTCAGAACATCACCGAACACTGGCCGTGGCTGGTGCTCGAAGACGGGGGCTCGCTTGCGGGCTACGCGTACGCAGGAAGGCACCGCGAGCGGGCTGCCTATCGATGGGCGGTCGACACCGCGGTTTACGTGCACGAGCGATATCATCGACGAGGCGTCGGGCGCGCCCTCTACACCACCTTATTTAGTGTGCTTCGCGATCAGGGCTATTTCAAGGCCTGCGCCGGCATCACCATGCCGAACCCGGGAAGCGTAGCCCTGCACGAGGCAGTTGGTTTCACGCTCGTCGGTGTGTATCGTGGCATCGGCTTTAAGCACGGGTCGTGGCACGACGTGGCGTGGTATCAGGCCGAGGTGCAGCCGGAGACGCCCAATCCTCCGGCGCCGAAATCGCTGGATGCGGTGGTCGATTCGCAGCACTGGCGCGACGCAGTGTCGCGCGGCGTGGCTCACTACCGGGAGCGGCTATGAAATCATAGGGTTCGTATTCTTTTGAAAAATTATTCTCTGCGACGCTGCGCCTCTGCGTCGAAGACAGGTCACTGATGCCGCGCACGATCACCGTCGAAGTCGATCAGGTCGGGCCGTCGACCAGCAAGGGCACGGCCCGTTCCCACAACGTCGTCATCGATCGCCCGGCCGACAAGGGCGGCGAGGATCGAGGGCCGCTTGGCGGAGAGCTGTTGTTGTTGTCGCTCGGTGGCTGTTTCATGAGCACGCTGCTCGCCGCGATCAAGACGCGTGAGGCGGATGTGTCTGGCGTGAAATTGTCGGTGGCGGGAACCATCGGCGGCGTGCCAGAGCGGTTCGAGTCGCTGCACATGCGCGTGAGCGCCAAACACAACGACGCCGATCTCATGCGAAAACTGATGTTGATGGCCGAGCGCGGGTGCCTCGTCACAAACACACTGCGCGACGCCGTCATCATCACACTGGAGCTGGTATCGTGACAGACGTGAAGCATTTGTCGTGGGATGAGCTTGCGGCGGGCCTTGCGGAGATTCACAAATCTCCGCGCGACGAGGGCGCGCTGCAGCTGATCGTCAGAAGGCCGGCCGTCGAACAGCGCGAGATATTGACGGAAGGGCAGCTCGAGCGCGCTGTGGGTTTGGTCGGCGACTCGTGGAGCCGGCGGAAGAGCTCGCGCACACCAGACGGATCGCCGCATCCCGACATGCAGCTCAACATCATGAACGCGCGCGTGATCGCACTCCTCGCGCGGCAGAAGGATCGCTGGCCATTGGCGGGCGACCAGCTCTACATCGATCTCGATCTGTCCGCGGGTAACCTTCCGGCGGGCACGCGCCTGGCGTTAGGGTCGGCTGTGATCGAGGTGACGAGTCAGCCGCACACCGGCTGCGCAAAGTTCACCGAGCACTTTGGGCCGGAGGCGACCAGGTTCGTGAACTCGACCGACGGCAAAGCGCTGCGCTTACGCGGCATCAACGCGAAAGTCGTGCAGCCGGGTACGATTCGCGTCGGCGACCTTGCTCGAAAGCTGTAGGACGTTCGATTTTCGCTCGCCGAACGACCAGCCTGGCGACTCGTAGCCGCAGGCGACGCACTGGAGAAACACGCGGTTTTTTTCGAAGTGCAGGTAGTCGTCGTGGCCGCGGACCGCGCAGATCAAACGCTTGAGGGAGCCCATACATGAATTTTGACGCGCGGCAGACGCGCAACGATTCACATGGCTGGAAGCTGTTGATAGCGGCGGCTTTGGCGGCAGGCGCCGTAAACGCGTCCGCCGCCGCGGGGCAGTCGCCGACCGCCGCTCGACAGCCGCCGGCGGGAATCGAGCGGCTCGCCTGGCTGCACGGGTGCTGGTCGCTGACGACGGCCCAGCGGGAAGTTGAGGAGTACTGGATGGCCCCCAAAGGGACGTCGATGCTCGGGATTGGGCGGACGACTCGCGGCGGCGTGTTGGCCGACTACGAGATGACGCTCATCCGCCAGACCGAAGATCGCCTCGTGTTCGAAGCGCATCCGGCGAATCAGCCGATGGCGTTCTTTCACTCGATCGACGTCTCGCCGTCGCGCATCGTCTTCGAGAATCCGAAGCACGACTTTCCGCAGCGCATCGGTTATGAGCGGAAAGGCAACACGCTGCTCGCGTGGATCGAGGGCACCGAGAACGGCAAAGCTCGGCGCGTCGAGTTTCCCTACCTGCGCACGTCCTGCGGTCCCGTGTGAGCGAATCGCGAAGGAGGACACATGTGTTCGCCGGCTGTCATCAACGACATTCAGCGGGAATTTTCGCGGCGCCGATTCATCACGGCCACCACGCTCGGCACGGCGGGCGCGATGATCGTTTCGGATTCAGCGGGCGCCCAACAGTCGCCGGTGAGACTGCCGAAGGGCTTCCGCACCGTCCACGATCTGACGCACACGTTCTCGCCGCGGCTGCCCGTGTATCCGCTGTTCACACCGGTCCGGATTCGTCAGCGGTTCGACTATCAGAAAGACGGATTCTTCGCGAACGAGGTGACGTTCGACGAGCACACCGGCACCCACATGGATGCGCCTCTGCATTTCATCGCCGGCGGATTGTCGGCCGATCGCCTTCCGGCCGACCGCTTGATTGCGCCGCTCGCCGTCGTCTCCATCGCCGCGCGCGCGGCCAAGGATCCGGACACGCTTGTCACGGTCGACGATCTTCTCGCGTGGGAAAAACGGCACGGACGAGTGCCCCCGGGAGCGGTGGTCGCGATGCACTCCGGGTGGGACATGAAGGATACGTCGCACACGCCAGGGTTCAGCGAAGAGGCGGCGCGCTTCCTGGTCGATCGGCGCGACATCGTGGGTGTGGGCGTCGACACGCTGAGCCTCGATGCCGCGGTCGCGAAGAAATTCGTCGCGCACCTCGCGTTTCTCGGCGCCGGTAAGTATGGAGTGGAGCTGCTGGCGAATCTGGGAGCTGTGCCGGCCGCGGGCGCTACGATGATCCTGGGCGCTCCGAAACACGAAGGCGCATCCGGTGGCCCCGTCCGAGCGCTCGCCGTAGCGTAGAATCGCGGCTAGCCGCCGATCGTTTATGCGGTCATAAGCAGAATCTTGTTGCAGCACCCAAGCGTACGGGGCGATGCTACATGCCTCTACAAAATTGTTCTATTTCTTTAGGAGCGAAGAATGAAATTCGGCGGTGTTATCCCCATTCTGGCTACCCCCTTCAACGATGACGAAAGCCTGGACCTGGACTCGTGGCGCCGGCTCCTGGAGTTCATGATCGGTATCGGCGTCGACGGCGTCACGATCCTCGGTGTGCTCGGCGAATCGAATCGCCTGAACGATCAGGATCGCGAGCGGCTCGTCGAGTCTGCCGTCGACATCGTCCGCCAGCGGGTACCGATCATCGTCGGGACGAGCCACACGGGCACGGAAGCCGCCGTCTACCTGTCGCGGCGGGCGGAGGAACTGGGCGCGTCGGCGGTGATGGTGACGCCGGCCAAGGAGCCGGTACCGAACGACGAGCGCATCATCGAACTGTTTCGCCGGATTGCGGACAAAGTGTCGATTCCGATCGTGCTGCAGGACCATCCCATCTCCACCGAAGTGCACATGTCGGTCGATCTGATCATCAAGGTGCTGCGCCGGGTACCAACCGTTGCGTCGGTGAAGGCAGAGGCGGTGCCCACAGCTGCGAAGATCCGGCAGTTGCGCGACGGCTTCACCGATCGTCCTCTCTCCATCATCACGGGACTCGGGGCCCTTTACGCGCCGTTTGAGTTGGCCGCCGGGTCCGACGGCTTCAACACCGGTTTCGCCTTTCCGGAAGTGCTTCAGGCGATGGTCATCGCCGCGCGCGATGGCGACTGGGGCCGCGTGCACGACATGTACGCACGGTTTGCCGCGCTCATCGTCTTCGAGCAGCAGCCCGGGTTGGCCATCCGCAAAGAGATCCTTCGCCGCCGTGGCCTGATCAAGTCGCCGCGCGTGCGGCATCCCGGCGCGACCATTTCGCCGCTGCAGTCGAAGCAGCTCGACGAGTTGCTCGCGCGCACGCTGCCGGGCGTGGACATCACCCGGCCGATCGCCTCCGAAGGACTGGTGAGCGTCCAGTGAGTGCTGAGATCACCATGGACGACGTCGGCGAACGTACGCGCCGCCGCATCACACGCCGGCTGATTCCGTTCCTGTTCGTGCTCTACGTCTTCAACTACGTCGATCGCGTCAACATCAGCTTCGCCGCGCTGCAGATGACCGGCGACCTCGGGTTCTCGAATGCCGTCTTCGGTTTGGGCGCCGGCATCTTCTTCATCGGATATTTCCTGTTTCAAATTCCGATGACGCTGCTGACCGAAGTCTGGAGCGCGAGAAACTTCATCGGGCTCAGCCTGATTCTCTGGGGCGCCATCGCGCTGTTCGGCGGTCTCATTCACACCGCCAGCGAGTTTTACTGGGTGCGATTTCTTCTCGGCATCGCAGAAGCAGGATTCTTTCCCGGCGTAATCGTCTACCTCACGCATTGGTACCGCCAGCAGGATCGAGGGAAGGCCGTCGCGATGTTCATGACGGCGATTCCGGCCTCGAACATGCTCGGCGCCGCGGTGTCGGCGGGCCTGATGCGCATCAACTGGCTGGGGATGGCGGGCTGGCGTTGGCTGCTGATCCTGGAAGCGCTCCCGGCAGTGATGGCCGGCATCTTCACGTTTTTCTATCTGACCGATCGGCCGCGTGATGCGCGCTGGCTGCGCGAAGACGAGCGCGAGTGGATCACCAGCGAGCTCGAAAAAGATCAGGAGAGAAAGAAAGGACAGCGCAAGCTCAGCCCGTGGCAGGCGATGCGCAATCCCTACGTCATCGTGCTGGCGATGATTTACTTCTGTTACATCACCAACAGCGTCGGGCTGGGATCCTGGCTGCCGAAGATTGTCCAGCGCATCTCGGGACTGAGCCAGACGCAGGTGATTCTGATCTCGGGTATTCCCTGGCTGTGCGCAATACCGGCGATGCTACTGGCGGCCGGGCATTCCGATCGAACCGGCGAGCGCCGGTGGCACGCCGCTGTCCCGCTGTTTATTGTCGGTATCGCGCTGCTCGCGAGCATCGCCGCGGGCAGCAATCTCGTCCTCGCCATCGCGGCCTTCTCGGTTGCGACGATGGCCCTCTATTCGTTTCCTTCGCCGTTCTGGGTGTTGCCCACAATTTTCCTGAGTGGTCCCTCGGCGGCCGCGAGCATCGCGTTGATTAATTCTGCGGGAAACCTGGGCGGATTCGCAGGGCCGTACGTGATCGGCTACCTCTCTACCAAAACAGGGAGTTACACCGGTGGGCTGCTATATCTGGTGGCATCCGGCCTGGTCGGAAGCGCGCTCGTCCTGTCGCTGCGCCCGCATCGTTCCGAGACCGGGCCGCGCGTCGAGGCGCCGAAGCCGGAGCTGCGACGGCCCGAGGTCGCGTCCGGACCCAGCAGGGTGTAAAGCCCGTCAGCCGGCTTTGGTCTTCAGCGTCGGCTTGATCGCCTTCACCACGTGGCGGCGTGGCGCAGGCGCGTCGACGGGGCGCGAGACCCAGCTTTCCCAGTTGAACTGCTTCACCACGTCGATGAACTGCTGCGCGCAATCCGACACGTAGCCGCGATCGCGGAAGATCATCAGCGTCGGGCGCGACATCTCGAGGCCTTCCAGAGGAATGCCGACGAGCGTCCCCGCCGCGAGCTCCTGAATCACCGTCACGCGCGGCACAATCGCGAGCCCGATATCCTGCTGCACGAAGTGCTTCACGTTCTCGAAGCTCCACAGCTCCGCCGCAATATTGCACCGCGTCTGGTGCGCCTCGAACAGCCGCAGGATCTTCTGCTCGGTCGACGAGCAGAGATGATGCACGACGAACGATTCCCCTCCGAGATCCCTTACTTGCACGCGCTCGCGCGTGGCTAACGGGTGTCGCGGCGAGGCGATCAACATCATCTCGTCGGCATACACCTTCACGGATTTCAGCCCGTGAAAGACCGGCTCGTCCTTCACGAAGCCGACGTCGATGGCTCGGTCCATGACTTGCCGGGGAATTTCATCGAGGCGGCCACGGTAGATGCCGACTTTGATTTGCGGAAACTGGCGGAAGTACCCGCGCAGCGGGCCGGGCAGAAGGTAAACCGCTGCCGACTCGTAGGCGGCGATTCTCAGATGGCCGGTCGTGAGGTTATGCAGTTCGCCGACTTGCCGCATCGCATCATCGCGCAGCTTCAGCATCCGCTTGGCATATTCGACGATGGCATGACCGGCTTCCGTCAGAGTGAGCTCGGGCATGTCCCGCGCGAATAGCGGAACGCCGATGCCTTCCTCGAGCTTTTTGACGCTTTGGCTGACCGCCGGCTGGGTCCGGAAGACGCGTTCGGCAGCGCGGGTAAAGCTACCTTCCTCGGCGACCGCGAGAAAGTGCTCCAATTGCAACAGATCCATAAATCCTCGGCCGGAGAGTACCTCTAAATTGGGCATTCTCCAGAATTTTGGAGATTGCAGCCATCGAAGGGTGATGGGTTTCCCGGATGGGGTAGCTTACAACAGGTTCCTTATGGTCCGAGAAGAATTACTAATTGGCAGGGTGTTCCCGGCGTGAATACACTTCGGTTATTCAGTCCCCAACCGTTCGCTGGGCCAAACGTTTTCAGTCGAGGAGTGTATGTTGATGTACCCGTTCAGGCTCGGCCATGGGGCGGAGCGTTGATTGTGCTAGCCGGTTTCTTCAGTCTATTTCCGCTGGCGTCAGGTGCTGGCGTCTATATGGAGGGTTTATGGTGAAGCGCACACGCAACGTTCGATCGGTATCCATCGCGCTGATCGTCGGCGTGCTCAGTCTTCTCAGTTTGTTTCCGCTGGCAAACTCCGCGCAGGCTCAGTCGACCGCTGCCGGCATCGTCGGAACCATCACCGACGGAACGGGGGCGGTGCTGCCTGGCGTAACGGTGACGGCGTCAGGTCCGGCGCTGCAAGTCCCACAGGTTCTGTCGGTCACCGACGAGAACGGACAGTACAGATTGAGCCCGTTACCGGTAGGCACCTATACGGTCACCTATGAGCTTGCCGGATTTCAGACCCTCAAGCGCGAGGGTGTCCAGCTGCAGGTCGGATTCGTGGCGAAGCTGGATCAGGCATTGAACCCTGGGGCTGTGCAGGAGACAGTCACCGTGACGGGCGAATCGCCGACGGTAGACCTGACCAACCCGGCCCACAGCGTCAACCTGTCGGTCGAGGCGTTGGAGACGCTTCCGACAAACCGTGATGGATTGAAAGCCTATGTCGGCCAGGTGCCGGGGATTCGTACGAATCTCGACGTCGGGGCGTCCAGCATGACCGACACAGTACAGATCAGAGCGTACGGCCAAACCGGAAACCCGTGGTTGATGTTGGACGGCGTCATGTTTGGCGGCGCCCAAAACTCGGTCCAGGGCGCCCAAGTCGACTTCAACTCGATTGATTCAACCCGAGTTGAGACCGTCGGCGCGAACGCGGAGAATCCAAAGGCTGGTCAGTTTATCGACTCGGTTATCAAGAGCGGAAGCAACGAATTTCACGGCGAGGTCGTTGCGTACGGGTCGCATGGTCACCTCGAAGCCAGCAATCTGACGGCTGCGCTGACCGCGGCGGGCGTGAAAAATCCTCCGAAGCTCCACAGTATGTGGGACGACAGCGCGAACATTGGAGGGCGGATCATCAGAGACAAGCTCTGGTTCTTCGCCAATTACCGGAACGAAGGCTACACCCGGGACATCCTGAACGCGTTTTATCCTGATGGCATCACGCCGATGGAGGTCCAGACGAAGGACCGGCTGTTCCTAGGGAAAGTGTCATACCAAATGTCGAAAAGCAATAAGCTCACGGGCTTTTATCACTCCAACCTCGAACAGCAACGGCGGAACGGGAGCCAGTTCGTTGGGCGGGACGGGCAGGAAATAAACCAGGGGCCCTTTCTGACTTACGGTCTCTCATCGCAGACGGTGAAAGGCAATTCGCTGGTCTTGACGCTGACCGGCGGGCACTTTCACAGGCACTCGCTCACGTATGCCCTGCCGCTCTATGACGGCTACGGGCCAACCGCCATCAAGACGATCGATCTCACCACGCAGTATCAAACGGGTGATAGCCGAAACGATCAACAGTACATCACTCATTGGAATAATGACGCCGCAGGTAGCATCGGCTATTTCAAGTCAGATCTGGCGGGCAGTCATCAAATCAAAGCAGGTTTCGACTTTGTAGATTCCGGGTACTCTCAACGATTCACTTCGCAACCCGCGGGCAATTACATCCTCCAGTACCAAGCCGGGGTGCCATTCCAGATTCAGACCTTCAACTACCCAGTGAAGCCAATCAACACCCAGCACTATCTTGGCCTGTATGCCCAGGACAGCTGGCGCGTCAACGATCGTTTGAGCCTTGCCATAGGGCTTCGCTGGGCTCATGACAATCTCTTCGCGCCGGCGCAGTGCGCGCTCGCCACGGATTTTGCTGCGAGCACGTGCTACGACAAGGTTCAGTTGCCGATTTGGAACTCGACCGTGCCCCGCCTCCATTTCGCATACGACATCGACGGCAAATCCGCCATCAAAGGAGGCTGGGGACGCTTCGCCGGTTATGGGTCGATTACGACCGATCTGCTGGTGGCCAACCGGAACAACAAGACGACGACAACCTGGAACTGGCACGATCTGAATGGCGACAAGCTTTACCAGCCGGGCGAAGTCAACCTGAATCCGAACGGGCCCGGGACAGACTTTGTCTCGATCGCGGGTGTGACAAACGCCGTCGTGAACCCGGATTCGGGCCAGCCGATGACCGACGAGTATGTCCTCGGTTATGAGCGCGAAGTCGTGAAGGACTGGAACGCGAGGGTCACCGGAATCTATTCGAAGAATTTCCACCTGCGCCGGACCGAAACGATCAATATTCCGTACTCGGCGTACACCATTCCGGTGACGGGTCTTGATCCTGGCTTCGATGGCAGGCTCGGCACCGCCGACGATCCGGGAACGTCGATCACCTACTACGAGTATCCGACCACGTTAACCGGCATTTCCAATCAGTCGACGAGGCTGGTCCCCTGGCCCGGATCGCAGACGTACAAGACCGTGGAATTCGCCGCCACCCGGCGGCTTTCCAGGGGTTGGCAGTTCAATGCCTCGTGGGTGGCGACGAAACTCGAGGTCCCGTTCACCGACGAGCAACCGTTGAATCCGAACTCGGAAATCAACACGGCGCTTGATTATTGGGAAATTACGAGCAAGTTTGCCGGCGGATATACGTTCCCGTGGTTCAGTGTATCGGCGAACTACGAGCACCGCAGCGGAACGCCGCAGGCTCCGCAGTTCCAGTTCACCGGCGGCACCACGATTCGGAACCTGGTCGTCAACACTCGGCCAATCGGCAGCATTGCGCTTCCCAATACGAACCTGGCGAGCGTCCGGTTCACGAGGGAGTTCCGGTTGGGCGGGACACGCCGTCTTCAGGCGCGGGCCGATTTCTTCAATGTGTTCAACGACAATTTCGTCACGTCTCGGAATCTGCGGGAAAGCGCAACCTACCTGGTGCCGTCGGCGATCATCCTGCCGCGGATTCTCCAGATTGGCGCGTCGTTCAGGTTCTAAGAGTGGAGACGGAGAGATGACAAACGCGAAAGGTTTTCGTTGGGCCACCGGTTCGGCGCTGGTCTGTGTCGCCCTCTTCGTCTTTTCGGTCCGCGCAGAGATCAAAGATGTCATGAAAAGCGCGGACATCGACGCCGTTCTCGCGAAGAGCAAGCAAGGCGAGCAGACCCTTCACGGGCGGCCGAACTTCAGCATCGTGGCGGGCGTTCGCGAGGGCAAGGCGCTGCCGCCGGAAACGCAGAAGGACACCGGCACGATCATCCACCTGCGAAAAGGCAGCGGAAGGTTCACGGTAGCAACCAGAGCGTACGACGTGGCTGCCGGCGATGTGCTGCACGTTCCGCGCAACACGCCTTATCAGATCGATCCCGCTGGCGGCCGCATCGAGTACCTGGCCATTAGAGTGAAAGACCTCGGAGCCACGACACCGCGAGGCTACGGCATTGGCTCGCCACAGCCGTCCACGACCGGAGCGGCGCGCGGTGCGGGGGCGGTCACGGCACAAGGTGCCGCCGGTGCAGCGCCGCGCCGGATGATGCCCGACGTCATCAAGAAAGCCGAGATTGACGCGACGTACGCCAAGAACACGCAGAATCAGCCTATCGGAAGCACAGGTACACCTGCCTACAGCACGAACTACGTGATCTACGCGGGCCGCCAGCCGCCGTGGGAAATTCACGCCGGGTGCGTGGACATTTACGTGATTAAAGCCGGAAGCGGCAAGACACAAGTGGGAGGCAAGATCTCGAACGGCAAGGAAGAGCCGGCGGGAGAGATCCGCGGAGACGGTGTGACCGGCGCCAGAAGCACTGAGATCGCAGTGGGCGACGTCGTCGTCATTCCGAGGAATGAAGCTCACCATCAGGAACCGCACATGCCGATCCTCGGCTATATGTTGGTGAAGGTCTGGTCCGACTAAGCGCGCAGGTGAGAGGAAAGGATAGATGCCGATGAAGATACTCGTGGTGGCGCTCGCTGTGGCTTGCGTCGTCATCGGCGCGAGCATCGATCGCGGAGCGCTCGCGCAGACCGGGCTGCCAACGTTCCAGCTCGACCCGGCGTGGCCGCCGAAGCTGCCGAACAACTGGGTGATGGGTCAGATGTCGGGCGTGGCCATCGATCGCCGCGATCACGTGTGGCTCCTGCACCGTCCGCGATTCCTCGCAGCCGACCAGCGAGCCCATGCGGCGCCGCCCGTCGTCGAGTTCGACGCAGCGGGGAAGTTCGTCCAGGCGTGGGGCGGACCGGGCGACGGATATGAGTGGCCCGAGAACGAGCACGGGATCTACGTGGACGACAAAGACATCGTGTGGATCGGCGGCCAGGCTGGCACAGGCGCGGGCGTGGTGAAGTTCAGGATGGTCGGCGGCCGTCAGGTTCCGGTCGACGACGACATGCTGCTCAAGTTCACGGCGAAGGGGAAGTTTCTCCAGCAGATCGGCCGTCAGAATCAGAGTGGCGGCAACAAGGACACAAAGAACCTGAAAGAGCCTGCCGATCTGGTGCTGTATCGAAAGACCAACGAGGTCTTCGTCGCCGACGGATACGGCAACAGCCGCGTGATTGTGCTGGACGCCGATACCGGCGCTTTCAAGCGGATGTGGGGAGCATTCGGCAACGTTCCGACTGACAGGGCGCCGGCGCCGCTTCGGCCCGGCATCACGGGGTTGGCAATGCCTGCGCCGCCACCGAGCACGGCTGCTGCTCCGCCACGCGCCGGCGGCGCGCCGCCCGAAGCGGCAGCGGCGAAATCAGCACCGGGACCCCAGCAATTCGGGGATCCGGTGCATAGTGTTAAGGTCTCAAACGACGAGCTGGTGTATGTTGCCGATCGGACGAACAGCCGCGTCCAGGTGTTTACGCTCGACGGCAAGTACGTCAATCAGCTCTTTACCGGGGGTTCGCCCGGCGGGTTGGCGCTGTCGCCGGATCCGCAGCAGCAGTTTCTTTACATTGGCGACGGGGCGAGAATCCTCGTCGTCGATCGCAAAACGCTGAAAGTCTTGAGCGACGATCGATTCGGAAAACGGGGCAGCGTCAGTACTCACTTGCTGGCGGTTGATTCGAAGGGAAACATCTACACGACGGAACTCGACAGAGGAACACAGAAATTCATTTCGGTAAGCCGATAGATACCCGGAACACGGTGAAATTTTTCAAGGAGACTTCGATGAAATTCCTCACGGCGACTGACACATACCGGCGCAGCGCGCGGTTGATCGCACTCGTGTGCCTCATGGTGCTGGCCTTGTCGCCCGCGCGTGCGGCCGCGCAACAGGGTGCCGCGACCACGATTCTCGGACAGGTGACGGATGAAAACGGCGGCGCGCTTCCCGGCGTCACCGTCACACTCCGAGGGCCGGCCTTACAGGTACCCGAGATGACCAGCGTGACCGATGCGCGCGGTGAATACCGCCTCACGCCGCTGCCGATCGGCGTCTACAGCCTGCAGTACGAGCTCTCGGGATTTCAGGGGCTCCGGTTGGAAGGCGTCAAACTCACCTCAGGGTTCGTCGCAAAGCTCGACCAGATCTTGAAGATTGGCGCGATGAGCGAGTCCATCACCGTGTCGGGGCAGTCGCCGCTGGTCGACGTGACGCAGGCCTCGACCGCCACCGCGCTGCAGGCTGATTCGCTCGAGCTCATCCCCTCGGGGACCAACGGCATCGTCGGGTTCCTCGCACAGGTACCCGGGGCCCGCACGAACATCGACGTGGGCGGATCATCGGTGACCGACACGAACATCTTCACCGCGAACGGACAGACGGGCGAATCGTGGCAATTGCTCGAAGGTGTGTTCGCGGCCACGGCGGTCAACAGCGCGAGCGGCACGCACTACGACTTCAATGCCGTCGAAGAAGGACGCTTCCAGACGAGCGGCAACAACGTCGAAACGCCGAAGCGCGGCATGGCCGTCAACCTGGTGATGAAATCCGGCGGCAATTCGTTCCACGGCATGGGGGAATACTCCGGGACGAACTTCCACTTTCAGAGCGACAACATCGGCCCCGAGCTCAAGGCCCAGGGGGTCGTCTCGCGGCCCAAGCTGATCACCCGCAAGGACGGCGGCGGCAATCTTGGCGGCAAATTGATCGAAAACAAGCTGTGGTTCTTCGCCGACCTGCGCTATCGGCAGATCAAGAACGAGATCCCGTTTGCCGTGAGCGAGACCGGCGGCATGGTGTTGCGCCCACAGCATCAGTTCTTTCAGGTGTACAAGCTCTCGGAGCAGCTGAATGAGAATAACAAGCTGATCGCGTTCTGGCATCGGTACGGCGATCACGAACGGCGCGGCGCCAGCCAGTTCGTGCCCGAACGCTCGATGGAGCAGAACAATTCCTGGGCGGAGACGTGGAAGGGTGAATATCAGCACACCAGCGGCAACTGGCTCACCTTCTCGGCACAGTGGGGGCATTTCAACCAGGTGAACGCCTACACCGGTTATGCCCCGGGCATTCCGTTGAGCACCGACATCGTCACTTTGCAGCAGGATGGAGATACGGCTTCGGCGGGACGGTGGAGCTGGGGCGGCCAGGAACAAGGCAGAGCCGTCGCAACGATGTACAAGCCCAATCTCGGCGGCAACCACGTGTTCACCACGGGGTTCACCAATTTTATCGAAAAGAACAAGTCGAAAAATCCCGCGCGGCGCAGCGGCGATTACCGGCTCCGGTTCAGCTCGGGATCGCCGTTTCAGATCGACGTGTTCAACACACCTGTCAATCCTATTACTCGGGTGAACTACTACGCCGGCTACGTGCAGGACTCGTGGACCATCGGCCGCAGGTTGACGATCAACCCCGGGATCCGCGCCCAACGCGATCATGGCTGGGTGCCAGAGCAGTGTCAGGAGCCAGGCGCGTTTATCCAGACGTATCCGGTTCAGTGCCGGCCGGAAGTGGCGCCGAAAGTGTTCAATACGTTCACCCCGCGCTTGTACTTCGCGCTGGATGTGATGGGCGACGGAAAATCGGTGCTGAAGGGCGGCTATGGAAAGTTCGTCCATCTCCGCGACACAGGCGGCGAGATCAGCCAGCTGAACCTGAACGGGCAGAGAACCACGACGTTCACCTGGCACGACCTCAACAACAATCGCAATTACGATCCGGGCGAAGTGAACCTCGACCCGAACGGTGGCGATTTCGTGTCGGGCGGCAGTCAAACGCAGCCGTTCATCAACCCGAATGAGAAGGTCCCGAATTCCGACGAGTTCTCGGTCGCGTTCGAGCGGCAGGTGATGCGCGACGTGGCGGTGCGGGGTGCCGCTGTGTATGCGCGGAACTTCGACGTTCAACGGTTCGTGAATCCGCTGATTCCGTACTCGGCGTACACCATTCCCTATACGAGCATCGATCCGGGCCCCGATGGGAATGTGGCCACGACCGCAGACAACGGAGGTTCGCTCACCTATTACGATTACCCTGCCGAATACCGAGGCGCTCGGTTCCAGGGCGTGATGGTCGCCGACTCCGATCCGAAGAACAACAGCAACTTCAAGACGTATGAGGTTTCGGCCACCAAGCGGCTCGCCAACAACTGGCAGCTGATATCGTCGTATTCGGCGACGCGACGGCACGTGCCATTCGCGCCAGGCTCGCAGGTGAACCCGAATACGGAGATCAACATCAACGACGACACGTGGATCTGGATCGGCAAAGTTGCGGGCTCGTATGTCTTCCCGAAGGGGATCGTGAGCGGAGCGAGCTACAACATCCGCAACGGCGATCGCCTCGCAAGGCAAGTGCTGCTCAGACCACCCGCCGGCGTATCGGCATCTGTCACGCAGCTGGTCGTGAATGCGGCCCCGGTCGGCAGCTTCAACCTCGACAACGTCGGCCTGCTCGACCTACGTGTCGCGAAGCGGTTCCGGCTCGGGCAGAGCCAGACGTTCGAGCTTCGTCTCGACTGCTTCAACGCGCTGAACGCGAATCCGGTGACCTCGGTGGTTGTGCGCGCCGGCCCGACGTTCGGCAACGCCACCGCCTCGGAATCCGGCGGACAGAACGGAACGGGACTGACGCCGCCTCGAGTGTTCCAGATCGAGGGGCACTACAGTTTCTAGGAGAATGCAGATGTTGAAGCGCGCTGTTTGTTTCGCGTCGGGAGCCGTGCTGCTCGGGGCGTCTGCGATTGCGCAGACGCCGGCCGAACCGCAGAAAGTGGGCCTTGCGCTGAGCATGCAGCGCCAGTATGCCAGCGTGAAGTCGAACCTCACGCATGCCGCCGAGATCATGCCGGAGTCGGAGTACGGCTTCAAAGTGGTGGCCGTCCCCGAAGTGCGCACGTACGGCCAGTGGTTCGGCCATCAGACCGACAACCAACTGGGCACGTGCGCCGCGCTGAGGGGCGTGCCGAATCCCAGCCAGGGTGGTCCGAACAACGAACAGAAGTGGACGACGAAGGCTGAATTCGTCAAGGCATTGTCCGACGCGTTCGCGTTCTGCGATCCGGCGATTTCGTCGCTCACCGACGAGAACGCGCTGCAGATGGTGAAGCAGGGGCAGGGCGAGACCGCGCGCGGCGGGCTCGTGACGGCTCTTCTCTCACACGCGTTGGAAACCAACGGGATCCTGACGATCTATCTGCGCGCGAAGGGACTGGCGCCCGCGGCTCCGGCAGGCCGTGGCGGGCGCGGACGTGGTGGACGCGGCCAGCCGTGAAGCGTTTTGGCTTTGCGGCGTTCGTCCTGCTTGCGTGCCTTGCCGGTCTGAGGGGACTCGCCGCTCAGGCAGAGCAACAGCCGCCTGCGACGTTCAAGTCGGAAATCGGCGTCATCGAGATCAACGCCGTTGTCACCGATGCCGCCGGGAATTTTGTCCGCGACCTGGCGAAGGATGATTTCCAGGTCTACGAAGATGGTCGGCCGCGATCGTTCGCGTTCTTCTCCCTCGTCGACATCCCGGTGTTGTCTCCCGGCCGCGCGGCTGCGCGAGGGCCCGAGCCCGACGTTCGGACCGTTTCGGAGAATCGTAATGGGCGCGTGTATGTGCTGGTTCTCGACGACCTCCACACGGCACCGCACCGCACTGCGCTGCTGAAGGCGGCTGCGCGCCGCTTCATCGAGCAGTACTTCTACCCTGGCGACCTCGCCGCGGTCGTCCGGACCGGCCCGGGGCAGGCCGGCGGCCAGGAACTGACGAGCAGCCGGCGCCTGCTGCTTGCCGCCATCGATCGATTTCAGGGACAGGCAATCGACTCGGCTGCCGACGGACGCCTCGAAACCGCCCGACGCCTGGGGTCGCTCGACGATCGGCCGAACGATCGCCTCGACGATCCGAATGACGCAGAGCGCAGCTTCAATGCCCGTCGCACGCTGAACGCCCTGCGCGACACCGCGAACTGGATGGCCGGGATCAACGGCCGGCGGAAGTCGGTGATCTTTTTCAGCGAAGGCATCGATTACGACATCCAGGACGTGTTCAACTCTCGCGGCGCGTCCAGTGTGCTGATGGACGCTCGAGACAGCATCGGATCGGCGACGCGGTCGAACGTGAGCATCTATTCCATCGATCCGCGCGGCCTGGCCGGCCTGAGCGATGAGTTCATCGGCCTCATCGAGCCGCAAAACAGTACTCGGGTGGGACGGGAGCAGCTTGGCACGCAGGGCATCGAGCGCGATCTCCGCGTGGCGCAGGACAGCCTCCGCATGATCGCGGAAGAAACAGGCGGCCTCGCGCTGGTCAACTCCAACGATTTCGCCGGCGGCTTCGAGCGCATCGTCCGCGACAACAGCTCGTATTACGTGCTCGGCTACTACACGCAGCCCGACAGCAAGAGCGGACGATTCCACAAGGTTGACGTTCGAGTGCGGCGGCCGGGCCTCACGGTGCGGGCACGGCGCGGGTACGTCGCTCCCGATTCAAAGACGAGCGGACGCGAGTCGCCGCAAAACACCAGCGCGTCGGCCGTGCTGCGCGACGCGCTGAACAGCCCGATGCCGGCCGGCAATCTGCCGATGACGGTGTTCGCCGCACCGTTCAAGGGCGACGTGAAGCGTGCATCGGTGGTCGTCGCGGCCGAAATTGCCGGACGGTCGCTGAAATTCCAGCAACGTGACGCCGTCTTTTTCGACGATCTCGAATTCTCGCTCCTCGCCGTCGGCCAGAACGGAAAGATCGAGGAAACCGATCGCGGCAATGTGACGTTGTCGGTAAAGCCCGACGTGCAACAACGCATCATCAGGCACGGCGTACGATTTCTCTCTCGCATCGCGCTGCCCCCCGGGCGGTATCAGTTGCGTGTGGCCGCGCGCGAGGCGGGCGGTGGTGCCGCCAGCGTGGTGCACTACGATCTCGAGGTCCCCGACTTCAACAGCGAGCCGCTTGCCGTCAGCGGGCTCGTCCTGACGACCAAGGCGGCGGGAGAGACGGCCACGACAAAGGCGGATGCCGCTCTACAAGCCAGGCTGCCGACGCCACCGACGGTAGTGAGGACGTTTGCCCCGGGCGAGGTCCTGACGGCGTACGCGGAAATCTACGATAACGTGACGCAGTCGCCGCACAGGCTCGACGTGGTCACGACGATCAAGCCCGCGAACAGCGACGGGAATGTCTTCTCGCAGTCGAGCGAGGCTCCGGCGGCGCAAAGCATTCCTTATCTGGTCGAAGTGCCTTTGAAAGGCCTGGCGCCAGGTGCGTATGTCCTGCGCGTCGAGGTGCGGTCGCGGCTCGGCAACGGGCCAGGCGTTTTTCGCGAAGTTCCATTGACGATCACGAACGCGCAGTGATCATTCTGCGTTCGATTGCTTCCAAGGAGTCTCCTATGATGAAAAAGTTACTCGTCGGCCTGATCCTGACAGCTGCGCTCGCCTGGCCGACGCCGGCCGCCGCTCAAAACAGCGGCTCCATCATCGGAGTGATTAGCGATTCGTCGGGAGCCGTGCTGCCGGGCGTGACGGTGACCGCGACAGGACCGGCGCTACAAGTGCCATCGATTGTGAGCGTCACCGACGCGAAGGGCGAGTACCGGCTGACGCCGTTGCCTGCGGGGACCTACACCGTCACGTTTGAGTTGTCGGGCTTCCAGACGGTCAAGCGGGAGAACGTGCGATTGACGCTCGGGTTCACGGCAACACTGGACCAGGCACTCGGCGTCGGAACCGTCGAAGAGTCGGTGACCGTCACCGGGTCGTCGCCGGTCGTCGACGTGAAGAATCCCGCAACCGCTGTCGACATGTCGAAGGAAGCGCTCGAGATCCTGCCCACCAGCCGCGACGGGCTCAAAGCGTTCATGAACATGATGCCGGGCGTGCGCACGAATCTGGATGTCGGCGCGTCGAGCCTGAAAGAGGGCCCGCAATTTCGAACCCACGGACAATCGGCGCAGTCGTGGCAAATGGTCGATGGGGTGATGTTCTCCAGCGCGAATACCGGAGGATCCGACGGCGCCCAGATCGACTTCAATGCCACTGATTCGACGCGCCTCCAGACTGTCGGCAGCGGCGCCGAGATGCAGCGGCGCGGCATCATGCTCGACCTGGTGTTGAAGTCGGGCGGCAACGAGTTTCATGGAGAGGGAAGCGTCTACGGATCGCAGGATAAGCTGGAAGGCTCCAACCTCACGCAGGAGTTCAGAGACGCCGGCATCCAGAATTTTGCGAAGCTGCACGAATTCTGGGACGTGGCCGGGACGCTTGGCGGCCGCATCATCGAAAACAAACTCTGGTTCTTCGCGGCCATCCACAAGTCCGGGTTCAACCGCGAGATCCTCGACGCGTTCAATGCCGACGGCACCCCGATGGTCGACAGGCGCCGCGTGCCGATTTGGTCTGGAAAGCTTTCGTATCAAATGAATCAGTCGAACAAATTCACGGGTTTCTATCACACCACCAGGGAAGGCGAGTTCCGGCTTGGCAGCCGGTTTGTTCCGACCGAATCACGCGAAGTGTACGATGGACCCGTCGCCCCATTCGGAGGCAGCTGGCAGATGGTGCACGGCTCGTCGCTGGTGGCGACGGTGCAGACCGGCGGGTTTTATCAGAAATCACGGTACTACGCCGAGCCGTCTTTTCTGTACATGGCCGCTGGTAATCCGGATACGGCAGCGGCTCACAAGATCAGAACGCTCGATACCTTTACGCAGATGGTCACCGGAGATGCACCGAGCGACGGCCGGACCGTTCATCGCTATCGCTATCCCACGAAAGGCACGCTCAGCTATTACAAGCCGGACATGCTCGCGGGAAGTCATCAGTTCAAGGTCGGGTTCGACTTCATCAATTCGGGGTTCAACGAAGAACGTCGGAATAAGCCCGCTGGCAATTACGAGCTGCGGTTCAACGCTGGCGTGCCGACGCAGATCCTCACTTTCAACTATCCCGTCTCGCCGACCGACTTCAGCCGCTTTGTCGGTGTCTACGGGCAGGACGCGTGGACCATCGGCCGTCGGCTCACGCTCGTGCTCGGACTCCGCGCGTCCAGCGAGAGGGCCTGGGAACCGGCGGCGTGCCATGCGGCCACCGAGTTTTCCACGGCAGAGTGCTTCGACCGTATCGACATGCGGCGCTGGACCACGTTGATGCCGCACGTGCAGGGCGCGTTCGACGTGTCCGGCGACGGCAAATCCGTCCTCAAGGCCGGGTTCGGCCGTTTTGCGAACCTGCGCGACATCTCTCCGGAATTGACCCGCATCTCGAAAAACAACGCGCAGACGATCACCTGGACCTGGCACGATCTGAACAACGACAAGGCCTATCAGCCCGGCGAGGTGAACCTCGATCGGAACGGCGCGGACTTCCGATCGATCGCCGGCGTGACGAATGCGGTGGTGAACCCGGACGAGCCGCAGCCGAAATCCGACGAGTGGTCGCTGACCTTCGAGCGCGAGTTGATGAAAAGCTGGGCGGTGGTCGTGAGCGGGGTCTATGCCAGAAACTTCGATCTTCGCCGCCTGGCGGAACCGCTTCGTTCTCGATCGGCGTACAACATCGCGGTCACGAATCCGCACCCTGGCATCGATGGGTTGGTCGGCACGGCCGACGATCCCGCCGGCAAGACGATTACCTACTACGAGTATGCAGCGGCCCTGAACGGCATCGCATACGCCGGGACGATGATCGTACCGGCCGAGGGCCAGCAGACCTTCAAGACCATCGAGTTCGCGGGGACGCGCCGCATCTCCAACGGTTGGCAGGCCTCCGCGTCGTTCTCAGCGACCAAGAGCAATATCCCGTTTGTCGACGAGCAGCCCGACAATCCCAACTCGGAAATCAACACGGCCACGAACGTGTGGGAACTCACCAGCAAGTTCTCGGCAGGGTACACACTGCCGTTCGAGGTGATCATGTCGGCCACCTACGAGCGCCGGAACGGCACGGCGCAGGCGGCGGCCGCGAATTTCACCGGCGGCCGGACCATCACGCAGATCGTCCTGAACGTCGATCCCATCGGCACGATCAAGCTGCCGGATGCGAACCTGTGGAACATGCGGTTCGCGAAACGTTTTCGTATGGGAACGGGGCGCAGTCTCGAGGCACGCTTCGACTTTTTCAATATCTTCAATGCGCATTTCGTGACGGGGCGCAGCACCCGAGTGGG
>Ga0068859_100001844_pt1 | contig 21545 bp, 50 predicted proteins | sample KBSSwiS22_FD_66585 | JGI IMG/M metagenome (GOLD analysis project Ga0068859, IMG submission 66585) | Switchgrass rhizosphere microbial communities from Kellogg Biological Station, Michigan, USA - KBS Switchgrass S2-2 | ecosystem: Host-associated > Plants > Roots > Rhizosphere > Soil ...
GTCCGGCATATCGGACATTCCTCCGTGGCATACCCGCCCCCCGGGTAGGAGTTAGTGGATCACCATTACTCTGCGTACATGTGCAGAGAGTGACGATCAGTCCTTCGCGCCTTCATTGCATCGACGATGTTCGAGGTGATCAGCGCGTGAGTTCGGGTCTACGCGCAGTCCACGACCGATCGGATGTCCAGCGTGCAGCTCCTGCGTCGGCCACATCGGCTCACCGCAGCGTGGACACGGTGAGCCTGGCACGAGCTTGGCCAGCAGGTCGGCACGGATGCGGTCGTGCTCGGCCGTGTAGCCACGCTGCTGCCTGCTGCCACGCTGGGCGTCGCGTGCACGGCTTCGCTGGCTGGCGCAGGTGGGACAGCGTGAGTCGGTGCGGGTGGTGAGCCGGCCACACCCGAGGCATGGGCGCCGTGGCATGGGTCAGCCGAAGTGCGGGAGCAGCGTTGCGGTGAGCAGCCAGATGGCCAGGCCGAGCCAGCCGAGGGACAGCGTGGGGTGGCCGACGTTGAAGGCGGCCAGGACCAGCAGCACGAACGCGATGATGTAGAGCACGAGTGCCAGCATCATCACTCCCGTGGCCCCGGATACGACGAAGGCCCAGCTCAGTGGCCAGGCCTGGTCGAGGATGGTCTGTCGTGTCACCTAGTGATCGCGCAGGTTAACGGGATCATGGATGCAAGACGGCGGGATGTCAACCCGCCTCGCGGATGATCTGCATCAGTGCGTCGTGGCCGGCCTGTTCGAGCTGACCCGGGGTGGGTGGGTCGACGGCGTGCTGATGATCCACGGCGGGCGTTGGCCAGCATCCTGGCATGTACCGCGGCTCAGCAGAGTTGAGAGTTGAGATCTCAACCAGCTCGGGTTCGATCCCGCACCACCAGCAGCGCACCGTGCCGTCGGGTGGTTGGGCACCTCGGAGCACGGCAGCCAAGCGCTGAGCGCCGTTGAGCATCTCAGCCGTGGTGACACCCAGCTTCACTGCGCCCATTCTTCCCGCCATCCTGGCTGCCCGGCGTGCGGCTGGGCGAGCAGGCGGGCGACAGCTTCCAGGGCCTCGCGGGCCCGGGTCCTTTCGGCTCGGGCCGAGGCACTGCCGGGCGCGATGGGCTGTGCCGCGGCCGCGACGTGCAGGTCGAGGATGCCCCGCTTGGCCTGGACCTCGGCCAGCACGCGGGCCCGGTCGTACATCGGCAGCCACGTGTTGTGATGGTTCGGGAGCCGGTCATCACCATCGGCCCACTTCCCGATCGGCTCCTCGATGTGGCCGTCGTCGCACACGTAGAGCCGATGGTCGGGGAGGCGTAGCGCCAGCCGTTCGTCCTCGTCCAGCGCAGCCCGGAGGAACGCGACCAACTCATCCACGGGAGCTCCTCCATCCAGCCTCGCGCAGGAAGCGTCCGCGCACGTCGTCGCTGGCCTCGGTCCAGTCGGGGCCGCCCGGATTCTCCGCCTGGTACGCGCCCATGGCGTCGTCGAGGGCACGGTCGTTGTTCCGGCTGAACACCCATTCGGCGATGTCGTTGGCCTCGGGGTACATCTCGGCGATGCGCTCCATGATCGCGAACTCGATCGCCTCGACCGTGGCGCGTGCCGAGTCGAGCGCCTCCATGAGCTCGGCCGAAACGGCGAACGCTCGGCGGCCTTCGCCGCGGCCTTCGCGGATCGACAAGACCGGGTAGGCCTCGACATCGGTGTCGACAACAACGGTTACTGCGCCCACCTCGTCATGCTCCCATCTCGGCCGTTCGGCGTGCTGCCCGTCGCTGTTCGACTTGCTCGGCCAGCTCCTTGACGTCGGCCACGTAGTGGAGCCTCGGCCCGCGTTTGCGTAGTTCCTCGACGCGCTGGAATGGGTCGTCGGGCAGCGCGCCCCATGGCACGATCCGGCCCGCGTCGGTGCGCCAGTAGGTGCGCAGCTTGGCCTCCTGCAGCAGGGTGCCGCTGTCGGAGTATCGGGCGGTGGCCCAGCCGCGGATGGTCTTGACGGACAGGTTGAGGGAGTCGGCGATGACTGAGGCGCGGGCGACCAGGAGGCTTCCGCGTACCTGACCGTCGAGCCAGTCGCGCCTGTCGTCCTGCCGGTACTCCGTCTTGCACGTCCTGCAGCGTCCGGTCTGTGCGCCGGCCACCCCGTAGACGTCGCCCTCGCACGGGTACTGCGCGACGACCATGCCGTCGGCGGCCCAGTCTGTAGGCGCTCCGCACGGCCCCAGGTACTTCTGGTCGCGCGGCCCGTCCACGAGTGACCGCATGCGTGCCGCGCAGTCCCCGATTTCCCGGAACACGTCCGCCGCTACCGGCGCGCCTTGCGCATCCGTCGCGTGACGCAACCAGGGCAGCTGTGCTGCGAGGAAGCCGGCGGCGGCGATTAGGGGGTCGGTCATCCCTGCACTGCTCCGTGGCGTGGGCAGACACGTCCGGTGCCGTCGCAATGCTGGGCGTCGTCGGTGATGACGTCGGTGGAACGGCAAGTATCCCGTCCGCCTGTGGTCGCTTCGCTGAGCCGCGATTGGACCATGCGGGCTACGGATGCGCCGAGGCCTTCGCCGCGCGCCACGGCGGCGAGAGTCTCGGGCATCGAGTTCCAGATGGCGGAGTCGACGTGCTGGCCGTGAGCGACCACTGGCCAGTTCTCGCGGCACCAGTCGAGCAGGTCGTCGGCGGCGGCGTCGCGCCCGTTGTGCCAGGCAACCTTGCGGATCGCCGCGTCGCGCGGTTCGTCTGTGGTCATCAGGAGCCTCCGGAAGGTTCGGGTATAGGTACGGGTACCAAATCACGGTTCTGAGCCGCCACAGACGCTCTCAGCGCCCCGGAACGGCCATCCGTTCCAAACGTCAGACCTCGCGTCTCGGCGATATCGCGGGCAAGGGTGGTGAGAGCCGACTGGATCGCGTCCATCACGTCGAGCGCGTCGTCGTTGGCCGGCGACCTGCTGCCGGGTTTCCCGCCGGTTCCGCCGTGCCCGCGCCGCACCTGCCCGGCGGCCACCAGGCGCGCGTCGGGTGTGAGTCGCTCGATCTCGGCCAGCCAGCGCTCGGCCCTGGCCATGCAGGCGTCGCAGCAAAGCCCGTCCTCGGTGACGCGCGGAAGGCACCCCGAGCACTGGTCGTCGGCGCACGTGGGCAGGTGGCGGTTGCGCTGGCGACAGCCGGTCAGCTGGCAAAGGGCGGTCATCCGGCGAGCCCTTCGTCGTAGGCGTGCTGGCAGTGCACCCAGCCGTCGCCGGTGTCCCAGCAGTCGCAGTACGGCTGCACGAGGTGCTCGGCGTATGCGCGGTCAAAGCCCAGCTTGTCGAGCAATGCGTCGAGGGTTAGCTCCCGCCGCCCGGCCGCCACACGCTTCTGGGCGCGCTGCTGGCGGGCTTCCTCGGCTTGGGATTCGCGCTCCTGCGGTGTGGCGGTCAGCCAGCGGTGGAACGCCTCCTGCTCCTTGCGGGCGTCGGCTAGCAGTTCATCGCTGATGGGCACCATGGAGCTGTGCACGTGGACCTGGATCTTGTCGTCGCTCACTGGCAGACCTCCGTGTGCTCGTCGGCGCGCTGCACCAGCTCGGCGAGCGAGATGGGCTCGTGCTGGCCCCGGTCGTCGTAGCCGGTCGTCGGGATCTCGGCCCACCAGCGGCCGGGGCAGTCGCGGTGACGCAGGATGACGGCGCCGTACACCTCGCTGCCGACGGCGTCGATCTCGAACCGCTGCATGTCGTCGGGGCTCACGACTCGGCCTCCCAGTAGTCGTCGTCCGGGCAGTCGCAGAACACCGACCCCGCCGCCTCGCCGCAGTTGCAGCGCGGGCAGTCGCAGGAGCCGATGCCGTCGCCTTCGCCGTCGTAGGGGTCAGGCAGGCGGCAGACGTCGCAGTCCTCGATCACGTGTCCACCTCGGTCCAGTCGGTGACGGCCACGGTCATGGTCGGCGGCGTGGTGGGCATCGGCGCGTAGTACGCCTGGTGCGGCACACCCTTGCGCCATTCCCATGCCTGGTGCAGGCGGACGGTGACGTAGCCGATGGCGAGCCCGATCAGGCCGCCGAGGATGGCGCTCACGCGTCCTCCCGCGGGATGAGGGCCAGGTCGTAGCCGAGGGCGTCAGCGAGCGCGAATGCGTTGCGCGTGGTGGGCTCGACGTCGCCGCGCAGCCATACGGAGATGTTCTGCAGCGGGTGATGGGCGCGTTCGCCGACTTGGGCCAGGGTGAGTTGCTGGGCGCGGCGGGATGCGGCGAGTTTGGCGATGAGGTCGTCGTAGCTGGTGAGGCGGTAGCCGGTGAGGTGCTGGCGGCCGGGCACACCGTCGGCCATGGGCGGCAGGGTCATACCGGCCTCGCAAGCTGGCGGCAGCCGATGACGCTTCCGGCCATGTTCCGTACCTCGCGGTAGGGCACCAGCAGGTCGGGCCGCTGGTGGGCAGCGAGAGCGACGACGAGCGAGACGACGTAGTACGTCCGGGGCGGCAGGTTGACGTCGGTGGCCTCGGTGTCGAGCGGCGGCAGGCCGTAGACGGAGCCGTAGTTCACGCCCTCGACTGCAATGGCGGTCAGCGACTCGGCGGGCGTGGTGCCCTCGTAGTCGAATGCTTCGGTGAACCAGGTGCCCAGCGGCTCCTCAGCGAGGCGGGCCACTCGCCCGGATGCTGCGACGGTGAGTTCCGGCTTGATGTCGATGGGGTCGATTCGGTCCGGGCAGTTGCTGGCGTAGATGTTCAGCGGGTGCGGGGTGAGGTTGACGATCACGCGGTCCTCCGGTCGGGGGTGAGGGCGCCGGCGCGAACAGCGCGGCGATACGCGGCGTCGACGGCGTTGCGGGTCATGCCGAGCCGCTGGGCGATCTCGGTTCGGCTGAGGCCATAGGTGCGTAGGTGCTGGTAATCGGCGATGAAGTCGTCCCGGAAGCGTTGGGTGCGTTTGGTGGGGAATTGGTCGAGGGTGCCGCGTTTCCAGTGGGTTTCGTAGCAGGAGTCGCAGAGGCCGCGGGCGTTGACGGGCCGGTCGGGGTGGCAGGTGGCGGGGCGTGCGTGGACGAGGACGAGTCGTGCGGGCCGCGTGAGGAGGCGGCGTGCGGCGGCGTCGAAGGCGGCGAGCTGGTCGCGCAGGTCGGTCATCGGCCGCACCTCGGGCACATCTCGCCAATCGGGTTCCAGCTCCACGGGTCGTCGCAGTCGTGGCCGCGCGGCTCCTCGGGGACTTCGTCCGGCTCCGGGCAGGTGCACGGCATCGGTAGCCCGGCGTCGCATGATCCGCAGAGGAAGGGGTTGGGCTCGTCGGGGGTGGCCATGTCAGCCCTCCTCCGTTCCGGCGGCGAGGCGGGCGCGGTGGTCGGCCATGCAGTGACATCCGCACGGCTTCTGGTCGGCGAGCTCGGCCGCAGTGGTGGTCGGTGAGATGCCTGCGTGCTCGCGGTCCTCGTCGTCCATCCAGGTGTGCGGCTCGTCGCTGCACTGGCCGAACTGGCATGGCCAGCACTTGGCGTAGCAGACGATCGCGTTTCCGGCCTTGAGCGCGGCGACGATCTCGGCGAGCTGCTTGGGGGTGGGCTGGCTGGTCATGGGGTTTCTCCTGGGGTGTGGGCTTGGTGGCCGGCACGGCGGGCGGTCACGACGGCTCGCCTGCGTCCGGGAGCGGCACCCAGATCAGCCACAGCCCGCAGCCCGGGCATGGTTCCTCCTGGGTGTGCGTCTTCATCAGCTCTTCGGCGTATTCGCTGGCCGCGAGGTAGCCGCGCGGGAACGGCTCGTGCGCTGCGGCGTTCGGGCACTCCGGGTTGGGATCGACGAGCGCGCCGTCGGGGATGCACAGGATCGCGCTGGTGCGGCCGGGTCCTTTGAGGCGGATGCAGGTCACGGTGTCTCCCCGGGTGCGAGTCGTGCTTGGTGGGCTGCGCGCTTGGCGGTCATCTGGCGCCACGGCCCCTCGGCCGGGACGACGAAGTAGTCGATCAGCGGCTCCGGCTCCTCGCGGTGGGCGCGCCAGTTCTGCCAGTTCTGCGAGCCCTCCATGAACGGGTGGTGGTAGACCTCGGCTACCCGCCACACGCCGGTCTGCTCGGTGAGCCGGTCGCTGTGGAAGTTGATGAGGTCACCGCGCTGCGGGCGTTCGACCGCGTAGCAGGTGCCGAGGTCAACCTCGTCAGTGCCCGCGTTCCATACGAGGTGGATCTTGTGAACGGTCACTCGTAGATCCCCGATCCTGGGTAGGTCTCTTGCAGCGGGTCGTCGTCCCAGTCGTCGGCGGACCGGACCGGACGGAGGCGGCAGATGTGGTCGCGTGCGTCGTCGAGCGGTCCGGGGTGGTCCGGGCAGTCGTAGCCCTTCAGCAGCTCCCGGCCGTGCTCGACCATGCGTATCTGCTGTTCCCGGCCCAACTCCGAGCCCGACCCCGAGCGCCTCGGGCCCTCCTTGTCCGGGTCCACGGCGAGGTACTCGGCGGCCCACTTCGCGGCGGGACTGCCGGTGCGCTGAGCGACGCCTTGCAGGATGGCGATCGCGTTCTCGTAGCCCGCGACGCGAAGCGGCTTCTCGGCGAGGGCGAGGACGTCGCTCAGGCCCTTGCGGACAGCCGCATGGTGGCGGCCAGGCTCTGCGGCGGCGAGCGCCTGGTACATGGCGCGGTCCATCTCGGGGGTGATCTCGATGGTCATGCGAGCCTTCGGGAGTTGATGGGGGTGACGGTGGCGATGGGCTCAGCCACGGCTCACCGCTGGCGCGAGGAGGTCGAGGTGGCCGTGCTCGACGAGGTACGCGACGAGGCGCTGACGGGCCTCGGGGGTGTCGTTGTGGACGTGGTTGAACAGGGGTTTCTCCTCCTGGATGTACTCGCGTTCAGCCATTTCCACGGCCTCGCGTGACGAGTACCGGGTGATCTCGCAGCGCGCTGCGAACCGCGCCCATGACGACGCCCTTGCGTGGGATTCCTGCCGTCCGGTCAGGTCGCGAGTGATACCGATGTAGAGCAGCCGGCCATCCCAGTCGAACCAGCGGTATAGGGCTTCAGTCCAGACGCGCTGGCCGAGATCGTTACGTCTCGCGGCGGCGTCGCAGACCCTGCGCGCGTACGCGAATGGCGAATGGTCGCCGACATCCTCTGCGATGCCGCAGACGCGAGCGATCAGATCCAATGGCGGCTCGTCTCCGGCGGCGCGCATCTCGTCGGCGATGGTGTCGACGGTGAGTGGGTGTCCATATTTGCACAACGCCAGAACGGCCATAAGCACTAGGAACGTCGGGACACTCGATTCAGACGGCCAACTCACTTGATGGTGCCTCTCTGCCTCCTCAAGAGCATTCCGAGCAACGGCGTAATCGGCGAACCGGATGATCGCTGCGATCAGCATCACCTCGGCGTGGCCCTGCTCTCGCTGGAGTTCCTTCAGCTCCTCAAGAATTCGCGCGCGGTCGTGAGTTGCGCTGTTAGCTCTATCTGGGTGGTAACGCTCGATTTGATTTCCCACGGTTTCAGTCCAGTGACCCGACGAAGTCGGGGCGCTGGGCCGCAGGGGGTCTGGGGGCAGCGTGCCCCCAGTGCTTCTTGTCTCTGTCTCTGTCTCTGTCTCTGTCTCTGTCTCTGTCTCTGTCTCTGTCTCTGTGGATTCCGACCGTTGTCCACGCTGGGATCCGAAGGCGGATCCGATGTCGGATGGCTGTCGCATCACGCCTCCTCGATGCAGAGGCGGCACTTGGGGTCCGACTCCTTGCGGTCGACGTGCCAGCGCTTGTGGTTCGCGCGCAGCGACGCCTCCTCCGCGATGCGCCGGTCCTCGACTACCTGAGCTCGGCTTTTGTTCCGCTTGAGCCACGCGGTGATCACGTAGACCTTCCGCCGCTCGTCCCAGATCCAGACCCCGCAGTTGACGAGCTCGGTCGCGGCCTTCGTGGCTGCGCCGGCGCGCTCGGGGTACATGAGCTTGTCGAGTTGGGCACGGGTTACGGTGCCGTCGTTGAGCAGACGCTTCGCCAAACAGAGCGAGTCGACGTACAGAAGTCGCGCGGACCGGCTGACTTCCGCGAACTTCTCGTCGTCGGCATAGTCGACCGCGAGTTGGATGTGGAGCTCGCCGCGCGGCATCAGGCACCCGACAGGATGGTGAGCGACTGCACAGCGTGGCGGGTGCACCGCAGAGGGCGAGGCCATGGCAGCATGAAGCCAGGGCTCCTTCCGTTCGGTTGAGTCGAATCGGGACGTGCCTTAGTCCGGGAAGTGGTCGTCGCAAGCGCCATTTCCCGGCACCCCAATTCTCTCAACTCGCGCCGCGCAATCGCTCGCGACTCGCCGGGTTCCTCTGTGATCACCATTACCGCGCTTTCATTGCCGTGCTGTAGGAACGGGCCGAGAAACGCCCCGCCGAACGATCGGGGCGCTACCGGAAACGTCGGCCGGAATGTCAGGCGGCCCCTTTCCACGCGTCTCGGAATTGCGACGGCCTAGCCAGGCCACAGTCCCGCGCGAGCAATTCGACGTTTACGTACGGTTGGAACGCCGAGGGCTTCCAGCCGGTCGCCTCCTGGATGAAGCCACCCTTCGAGGTGTGAGGCCCCTTCGGAAGGTCGTGCTCGCGCCAGACCTTGTCGATCACCGGAAGCGCGTGCCACCGAACCGCGTCGCCCGTCTCCGGGTCGTAGGGCTCGGTGAAGTAGGTGGTGAAGCTGTGCTCGCGGTGGTAGTCGATGGCCTGACGAGCCGTCCATGAGTGGGGGCCGTCCTGCATCGCGGCCACCCACCACCGGTGATCTACAACCTCAAACGGTGCGCCCTCGGCGATGCCCGGGCCCTCGATGTACCAGCCGATCGGGACCGCGCCCCGGCCGTAGATCGCTTCTGCGGCCGGGCTCACCGGGTTGGCGCGCATCCACTCGCGCCACAGGTCCTCGGGCTCGATCTCGTCGATGTAGTAGCCGTCGCTGATCGGGTCGCCGTACGCCTCCCAGTACAGCCAGAGGGGGACCGTCCGTTCGTAGTCGCTGCGACGGCTGCGGAAGGTCCACGGCTGGACACCCGTCAGATCGAGGCCTTCGGCGCTGCGCGAGACGCTCGGCCGTGGCCGGGAGCCGTTGTGCTGGACGTTGTGCAGCGGCTTCTCCGCCTGGATCGCGGCCTTCTCGGCAGCGAGCACAGCCAGCCGATTCGGGAAGTGCTCAACGGAGATGCGCGCGATCTCGCCGTACCAGCTCTTCTCGACCTCGTGCTTCATCAGGCGGCTCCGGATGCCGACGGTGATGCCGATGTAGAGCAGCCGGTCCGCCGCGTCGAAGAAGCGGTAGAGAACGTGCGGCCGCTTGCCCAGCGCGCTCACCCTTCGCTCCTCTCGCCGGCGGCAGCGCTGCGGGCGTCTCGCTCCGGTTCCGGGACGGTGTGGTGGGCGTCGCCGGGCTCGCCGAGCAGGCCGCAGCGGCACGTTCGGCGGCCCTGGTGGTCGGCGGGCAGGTCGGGGTCGGGCGTGAAGATGCCGCCGCAGACACGGTGAGCCGCCGGGTCGCGGGTCATGACAGCACCCGCTCGTTCAGTTCATGGCTCCCGCCATGGCCGATCGGCAGCGAACAGAGACGCACCTTGAGGCCCCACTCGACATGGGGGCAGCGAGGTAGGTCCCGCTCGACGATGGCGAGCACGGCGGCCGCGATCCTGCGCGCGAGGTCGGGGTGGACGTAGGCCAGGCCATCAACCGCCTCAACGGCCTGCACCATCTCGTCAGTCGGCTCGATCACCGGGCACCTCCCGCCATCGCGTCGACGCCCAGCAGCCCATACTCGTGGGCCAGGTGGACGGCGTGGGCGGCGGTGCGGGCGCCGAGTTTGGCGTACAGCCGCGTCTTGTCGGCCTTGACCGTGCCCAGCGACGTGCCCCAGCCGGAGCCGAGCTTGCGGGCGATGTCGGGCCCGTCGTAGCCGTCGGCGAGGAGTTGGAGGATGCGCCGCTCCCGGTCGGTGATCGGCGCGAGCCAGGAAGGCGCGGTCACCGGACACCTCCCGACGGCACCCTGCGGTACTTGGCGCTCGACTCGGCGTTGGCCACCTTGCAAATCAGGCAGCGACACTTGTGGGTCTGATAGCCGTACAAGCCATGCGTGATCCCCGCGGCCACGTATTCGCGGCCCTCGGCCCGCGCCGCGTCGCGTCTGGCCCGGGCCTGCGCGCGGCGGGCACGGTTGTAGGCGGTCTTCGCCGCCGAGCAGACCTCGCAGCGGCAGCCACCCGTGTAACGGCCGTAACCGTGCTCCATCACGGCTTCTCCTCGGAGAGTGGGCAGGCGACGTGGGCGAAGAACCCCTTGGCGTCGGCGAGCGGCTGGAACGCCTGCCCGCGCACGATCGGCCCGGCACAGGAAGAGCAGACGAGCCCGGTGTCCCGGTCGGCGGCCTGCCAGGAGCGTTGCTCGTTGAGCCGGCGCAGGGCGGCCTCGTTCTCGGCGGTCAGGATCCGGTTGCGGCGGTTGGCGGCGGACAGGGCGTGGCCCTGCTCGTCGGTGCGTGCCAGGTATCGTTCGGCGATCTCGCGCCAGTTCGCGGCCTCGGCCTTCAGCTCGGCGTTGAGCACGGCCAGGGCATCGCGCTCCGCCTCCACCCGGGTGAGGTCGGCCTGCGACGCGGCCAGGGACTTCCGGGTTTCGAGGAGCACCGCGGTGAGCTCGCAAACCTCGGCTGTCCGGCGTCGTAGCTGGGCGGAGGTGGACTGGCCGAGGGTGGCGCGCCAGGTCTCGGTGGACGGGTCAGCCACGGTTGCTCCCCCCGCTGAACAGGAACAGCGCGACGACGCAGAGAACCAGCAGCAGGACCACCTGCCCGGCGCTCACGTCGCCACCGCCCGGGCCGGTCCAGCTGGGTGGTGATCGCGAATGGTGAGCTGCACGGTGCCGTTGGCGTGCTGCGCACGGTTGGCCAGGTAACAGCCTCCGACCGGGATCAGAATGAAGTCGCCCTCGGCGATCTCCACGGCCTGCCTGTCGCCCGTCTCCAGGTCCTCGACAGTGACGCGGAAGTAGGCGGTCACGGGTTCTCCCTGCGGTTGTCGATGATCGAGTCGACGCGGTTGGCCGGGCGGATGGCGTTGCGCTGGTCGAGGAGCCGATCGGCGTGGGCGAGGTCGCCATCGCGGTACGCCTCCCAGATGGCGGCGTTCAGGCGCGCTATGCGCTCGTCGTCGGCTGGAAGCTCGGCGGGCGCGGCGACGTACGCGGGGCGGATCTTCCGCTCGAAGAGGCCCATCAGCGGCTCACCTCACAGCTGCCCTTGCGGCAGCGCTTCGACGAGCGGTAGGCCAGCCACGCGCCGCAGTCCTCGCACGTCGGCTTGCCGTTGACGTGCCACATCAGGTGCGCCGCCGCGGCCAGGGTGGCGACCCGCTCACCGCGATAGCCGACGATCCGCGCCTTGCAGTCGTCCTCCCAGCAGGAGACGCCCCACGACGCGCCGCACCAGGCGGCCGTGGCGCGCAGATCGTCGATAGCAACGGTGTGGGCCCAGTGCTTAGCCACGGTCGCCTCCCGCCCGGGCGGCAGCGGCGCGCAGCTTGCGGCCGGTGTGCGGCCGGGTGGCCTCGGTCTTCAGCGGCGTGCAGCCGACGATGACGGCCATCAGCGCCGCACACGGCTCACCCAGCCCGGCTGCGCACGCCGGGCATTTCTGGTACATCTCCCAGTCGACGGTCACGCCGGCTCACCGCCCGCCGCGAGTTCGGCTTTGCGCAAGCCCAACTCGGTGATGACGTTCTCGGCCTGGTTGAACGTCAGGTCGTTGAACGTCTCGAGGTCCGGTAGGCCGAGGATCTCCGCGGTGCGCATGAGCCGCTCGTGGCGCTGCTCCTTGGCGCCCAGGCCCAGTTCGGTCCACAGCGCGAACAGGTGCTTCTGCTGTTGGCGGGTGACCCCGTTGGCCTGCTCGATCGCGGGCGGCTCGTCGAGGTCGGCGGCGGTGAGCCGGCGCGCCACCGGCGGCCGGGCGGGCGGGATGTCGTCGATCTCCTCGGCCGCGTACGGCATGCCAGTCAGGGCGTCGGCCCCAATCCACCGGCACACCTCGGCAGTGGCCCGGGCCGCGAGCATCTGCGCCCGGTTGGTCTTGTACATCGCGTTGCTCTTCCACTGCCCCAGTTGCTCGGCCCGCGGCACGTCCCACACCGAGGTCTGCCACTCGGCCGAGCCCTTGCGCAGGCCGCGGACAACGGCGCGTTCGTTGGTGGATTCGACGATCTCGACCTGGTGCCCGGCCGCCAGTACGACGGCGCGCAGCGTCATCGCCGACGGGGTCGGGGTGCCCGAGATGTTGTGGAACGCGCGGAGGCTCGCCATCGGGGACAGCCCGAGCTCTGCGCCGGCCAGGATGGCCGCGGTGGCTTCCTCGGGCTTGCCCTTGTAGGCCGAGGGCACCATGGATGTGCGGCAGATCGCCTCGGCGTAGACAGCCGCCGCCGTAGCCTGCTCGGCCCACAGCCGTAGGTCGGTGCCGCCGGTCTCCTTGAGTGGCACGAGCGCCGTCGGGTGGTTGCGGATCTCGATGTCGGTCACGCGAGCGGCCCTCCAGGGATAAGCAGAGACGGCCCACGGTTTCCGTCCATCTCCTTGCACAGGTCAGGCCAGTGGAACGGTTCGTTGTAAGGCGAGGAGTGCTGGTCGGCACTGAACCAGTTCTCGCCGTCGTCCCAGCGGCTCCCGTCGGTGCGGTAGTACACGGCGTACGGCTCGTTGTTCGGGTCGTACCAGACGACAAAGGTGTTGTTGGGCGGCTCGGGCGGGATGCTGTCCATCACCACTCCTCGGTCTTGATCCAGGCGGGCAGGTCGATGTCGGTGATCTGGTCTTCGGGGTAGCCCGGCCAGGTGCCGGACTCCTGGCAGTCGCGGTAGATCTCGAGCGCCTGGCTGACCTGCCGGTCGCCCCAGGCCATGGCCCGCTCGGTGAGCTGGTTGACGTGCACCAGGTACGGCGGCGTCTTCTCGACGGCGATGTGCACGAAGAACGGCTCACGCTGCATGACGGCATCGAGGTTGAGCAGCCGGAAACCGCGCAGGTAGAACGGGGCCTGGATGGCGTGGCCGTAGTTGTGCGCGGCCTTGGACAGGGCGTCCGGCGCGGCGGACTCGCAGGTCTTGAGGTCGACGATGCCGTCAGGGCGCAGCCAGTCGGCCTTGGCCCGGCACATGACGCCGGTGGCGGAGTCGCGCCAGATCAGCGTTTGCTCGGCCCGGCCGCTGCGCAGCAGTTTCGCGGCGATCGGGTGGTCGTGGACGGCGTCAGCCATTTGGACTGCCGTGGCGAAGTCGGACGGCCGCAGCGGCACCATCCCCTCGGCGCGCACCGCGGCCACCTTCGCCTTGTCGGCGTCCGTACGCCACGCCTCCGGGTCCTTGCCGGACCCTTCTACCTCGACCGGAAGCGGCCCCGAGCCCAGCACCAGCGTGTGCACGGCGTGGCCGAGGTCGAACTCCCGCTTGACCTCCAACGTGCCGTTGTCGATGGCGTGGCGGAAGCGGGCCGGGCCGCCGGGCTTCAGCAGCTCCCGCGCGCCGGTGCTGGACAGCGTGGTGCTTGCGAGCTCCGGGCCGAAGTACTCCTCGTCGGTGAGTTCATAGACCCCCGGCTCCAGGGCGACCGCGGTCACGTCGGCACCGCCTGGTGGAAGGCGAGCGGCCCGTCCGTCACAGCGCGGAACGCGCGCAGCACCCGCACCTCGCCGAGCGTGCCCAGCGGCTGCTTGGCCCACAGGTGGACGACGCCCTCGAAGTCGGGCTCGGTGGGTTCGACGCGCAGGCCCTCGACGGCGAGGACTTTCGCGACGGTGGCGGCCTCGGTCGGGGTGATGCGGTGGGCGATGAGGTCGACGGGGCGGCCGTCCCGGATCTGGGTGATCACGACTGCTCACCGCCAGGCCAAGAGGCGAGCATCTCGCCGGTGGGGCCCGTTGCCTGATGGTCGCCACCGTGACCCGGCTCGCGCGTGCAGCGGAAGCCCGAGTTAGCGGACTCGCAGCACTCCTCGGACCACGGCGAGAGGCTGTCGGGATCCGGGTAGGGCTTCTTGTAGCGAGTCAGTTCGCTCACCGCGCCGCCTCCTTCGCGAGGCCGGGACGGTGAGCGGCGGCGATCGCCTCGACGTTCGCGCCGCCCCGCGTCCACGTGATGCCCCACGCCAGCGGCTCGCCCGTCGGACCGGCGGTGATCTCCCACTCGACGTGCAGGCCGTGCCGCTGGACGGTGGCGTAGATGTCCGGGCCGCGCTCACCGGGGACGAGGTAGCCGTCTGCGGTGACGGTCGGGGACATGCCGGACCGCACCAGGAACGTGGACTTGGCGCTCATGCGCTCACCGGCCGGGGCAGGCCCTTGATGAACCGGCGTGCGCCCGCGGCCCCGCCGAGGATGACCTCGCCCATGAACAGGGACTGCAGGCCCTCGGTGAGGATTCCTTCCGTGCCCTCATGCTTGCGGAGGTCGGAGATCAGCGACGCCATCGCGTCCCCGCCCTCGCCCATCTCGACGTACTCCATGGCGCGGCCGACGGCCCAGTCGAAGTGCTCGGCGGCGTTCACAGGAATACCGCCAGACCGGCCACGAACAGCCCGAGCCAGATCGCGACGAGCGCGGCACCGACGACGCCCAGCCCCGCAAGCAGGCGGCGCACACGCCGGCCGAAGGTCAGCCGGTGACGGCCCGCGTAGCTGGGCTTCGGCTGTGGCGCCGGCGGCGGGTTCGGGGGCAGCGGGGTCGGGAACGGGCCGGGCGCGGCCGGGCGCAGGTCGCCGTCGACGCCGGCCACCGAGCCGAGCAGCGACAGCCGTTCGGTCTCCGGGTCGGGGACGACGCCGATGGTCTGCGGCAGGTAGGTCACGGTGTCGTCGAGGTCGAAGACCTTGCGCGGGATCGCGTCGAACGACGGGGCCTTGATCAGGCGGGGGTCGATGCGCTGGGTGGGCTCGCCGAGGTCGATGCGGATGCGGTGCTCGCCGGGCATCTTCGGGATCTCGCCGGAGTCGGCGCGGTCGATCAGGGTGTCGGTCATCGCGCGCTCTCCTCGTCCTCGTCGCCCTCGATGGCCTTGATGAAGTCATCGCTGTCGGGCAGGTCGTCGAGCGGCCAGGAGCCCGCGAGTGCCACGGGGTAATAAAGATCGCCGAGAGCCGAGGACTTCGACTCGCGTCCGGCGAATCGGCCCTTGTCGTGCTTCTCGTGCTGGAAGCCGACGTACGCCTCGAAGGTGTTCGTGTCGAGGTCGACCACGTAGCCGTACTCGGCGAACAGCGAGTCGCCCGGGAAGTTGCTCGCGTCCTCGATCACCCCGGCTCGGAGCATGGCGGCCGGGTCGCCCTGGGTCTCGCGGAGCAGCTGGTACCAGGTCGGCCGCTCGCTTCGACCACCGACGTTCGGGTTGTAGTACCGCTTCAGCGCCTTGATGTCGTCGTCGGTCGGCTCGGAGTCGGGGTCGACGACGCGAAGTGCGGTGATCTGCTCGCGCAGCATGGGCAAGTGGGCGCCACGCAGCCAGACCAGCATGGCCAGCCCGAGTCCGTCCGGGTACGAGTCGGAGTGGTTGTAGGCGATCTTCTCGGCGCCGTCGACGACGAAGCCGATGAATCCTCTGGTGCTCATCTGTATGTCTCCCGTGATGGAATCTGTGCGGAATCTGTGGTGGAAATCGAGTCGCGTGAATGGGGGCCCGGGGTGCGATCCTGGGGGTGACGAGCACCCCGGGCCGGTCAGGCGATGCGCCGGGGAAGAGGCGCACCGGGTCAGTGGCGGCGCTTGCGTCTCCACCAGCGGCGCTTGGCGCGGCAGCCGTGCATGCCGCAGGGCTCGCACCAGGGCAGGAAGGGCACCATCAGGCGTCGTCCTTGGCGTAGAAGCAACCCGGCACGTGGTGGCCGTTGTCGCAGCCAATCGGCTGGCAGGGTGCAAGCGCGTCCAGGCTCTCGTCGTACTCGTTCGCCGGGGCCAAACCATGGAGGCGCAGGCCGAGCGCGTTGTGTTTGCTGTAGCGCGACCGGCAGACCGGGCAAACCGGGTCCTCGGGCGGGTCGATCTCGATCAGGCCGCCGGCCACCTGCACCGCCGTGTGGCCGCCCTCGTTGACCACCGCGCCGAAGTGCGGCGGGACGCGGCCCGCGATCGGCTGGGTGGTCTCACCGTCGTCAGCACGGGAGTAGGTCAGGCCGGTGTCGGCGGGGTAGACCTCCACGCCGTTGTCGGCCTTGTAGTGAGTGGCCTCGATCAGCCCGTTCGGAAGCTGGAACGCCACGAAGATCCACGGCTCGCCGACGTACGTGTACGGCTTCGCGAAGACCACCTCGGCCGTCTCGTCCGCCACGGCGGGCAGATAGGCGGCCAGGATGCGGTCACCGACTGACAGGCCGTCGGCGCTGCGCTTGATCGGGTCCTCGGTCATCGCCCGGCCCCGCTCTCGCCGGCCAGGCCCTCGTCGGTCACCGCGCCGCCCTTCCGGACGCGCTCCGCCGCAGCGACGACGTTACGAATGCGGGAAACCTTGTCCCCGTCTCCCCACGCGTCGTCCTCGGCGATGATCTGCACAATCGCCAGCGCGGAGATTTCAAGCCACTGCGGCTTGGTGTTGCGCAGGATCTGCGCGTAGGACTCGACGCTGCCATACGGCGCGTCGGCTACGCTCCGGTCATCCACGGGATTGCCTTTCTGGTAGAAGATCCGGTGGGTGCGCGGGCTGCTCGGTGAGGCGAGCGGCCCGCATCTGTTTCAGGCGCTGATCGGCGGCGGCGGGTGCGGCACAGGGCCAGTCGGCTGCGGACGAGGCGGCGGCCCCGGCTGACCAGGACGCGGCGGGCCGTCACCGTCAAACCGCGGCGGACCGGGCGGCTCCGGCAGGGCAAACCCGGAGACCGCGCCGGGAGCGGGGGAAGAAACACCCCCGGCGCGGCCACCACCCGAGGGGAGTTCAACCGGCCGGGACGCGCGCTCCACTGCGCCCTTCCCGTCCCGGCCGGAGTAGACCGGCCCGCCCTGGGCCCCACGCCCCACGGTCGAAAACGGGCGGGCCGGAGTCACATAGACCGGCCGGGACGACAACTCCCCAGCGGCGCCCCAGCCGGAGTCAATGGCCACGTCCGCGCCGAGCGAGGCAGCCAAGCTGAAGAGGTTGTCGACGTAGCGCGGGCCGGGCGGGCTCGACGGCGCGGGATGCCTCGGGCCGGGCGGCGGAGGGCTCGGCGGCGGCGTGGAGGGCGGAACCGGCTTCGACGGATTGGTCATGCCACACCGCCGGCCAGGATCTGCTGCGCCTCGAACAGCGAGCAGCCGTGCTCCTCCTGGACGTCCAGCAGTCGACGCCCGGCGATATCCTTCGCAGCCCAAGAGGCCGTGACCCGCGCGTGGTTGGCTGCCTGGACATCGAGCCAGCGCCGGGTGTGCCGCGCGCTGGCGTCCGCCGCACGCACCCGCTCGTTGTCGCCGAGCACCAAGTAGCTGTCGGCGAACAGGGTCATCTGCCCGCTCTCCACCTCGGGCTGATGCGCCTTGTCGAACGAACGGGCAACCTCATGGGCCTTGGCCTCGGCGAGCTCGTCGATGCGATCTGTCTCGTCGAGCAGCAGCTCCTTGAAGACCTTGACGGCCTGGAACTTGTTGGCCACCCCGTCGGAATCCCGCGTCGAATCCAGGATCGCCTGGTATCGGGCCTGATCGTCGCGCGCCATCACCGCTCCTTCAGCGCCGCGATCGCGGCCATGGTCTCGGCGGCGAACCGCAGCTGCTCGGGGTCGAACTCGTCGAGCGCGATCACGTAGTCCTGCGCGAGCTGAGCCGGTTCCAGCACCCGCGAGGTGAGGTAGGTCAGGACGCTGCGGAGACCTGCGGCGGCGGCCCGGCGCTCGGACTCCAGGGCGAGGTCGGAGCGCAGCCCTTTGGCCGCCTCGGTCGTCGGTTCAGATACGGACCGCAGGTGACGCCCGGGCTCGGGGGAAGTCGAGCCCGAGCCGGCCACCGGAACAGTCGGGGCAGTGACCGGCTCGGGGGTCTGGGTGTGCGACTCGGCAGCGTCGTACGCCTCGAACTCGGCCCCGTGGGTCCGATCGCGCGGATCGTCGGCGATGGGCTCCATCGACTCGGCGAGCCGGTCAGCCTCCGGCGCGAGGGTTTCCCACGGCTTGAGCTCCGCCTCGGTCGGCCAGGACGGATGGACATCCGGCGTCGGGCGTGTCGCGGCGTAGCTCTTGCCGTCCGCACCGGTGATTTCCTCCGGCAGGTGAGCAGTTTTGCTCACCTGGGCGAGGTCGTTCCGGACGGTGCCGTAGCTGACGCCGAGCGTCTCGGCGATGCGCCGGATGCTCATCCCCCGAATGCGCATCTGGGCGACCAGGGTCGACCGGGCTGACTGGTCGAGTTGGCGGCGCGCCACGTTCACCGTGAGCGCGTACATGTGCTTGCCGGGCCGGTCGAGGTCGGTGATCACCCGGCGCGGGTACTCGATACCCAGCTCCTCGGCGATCTCGACCCGGTGGTGGCCGTCCAGGATCTCGCCGTCCTCATCGAAGACGACCGGCTCAAGAACGCCGTTCTCCTTGATCGACTGGCGCAGGAGGTCGCGCTGCTCGACGGTCAGCGGCGGCAGCAGTTGATACGGCCGATCGGTCGTCGAGACCAGGGGGGCAGTCATGCCGCACTCGCCGGGGTCGCCGCAGGGAAGAAGCTCTCGACCGGAACACCGAGCGCGTTGGCGAGTTTCGCCAGCTCGTCGGCGCGGAACGCGCGTTCACCCTTCAGGCGCAGCTGAATCACCGGCTGCGAGAGGCCGAGGATCTCGGCGATCTCGCGCTGGGTTTTCTGGTGCTCGGCGACCGCGCCCCGGACCTTCGCAGCGATGGCTTTCCGTGCCACCGTCGCGGATTCAGCTCGTTCGTTGGTCATGTCGCCACACTGTCACGCATAGCGCAACGCTGTCAACATGGCACGGTCTAAATTGGGCCGAACGGTTGACGTGATAGCGCTGCGCGATCAGTATTGCGGCATGGCACAGCAAAGTGAGCGCCCCGCGACGCTCAGCAAGCTGGTCGGGAAACAGGTCAAGCTGCAGCTCTTCCTGAAGGAGATGAGCGGCCGTGACCTGGCTACCCGGCTGGGCGTGTCACCGTCGTGGGTCAGCTACCGGCTCAGCGGAAAACAAGAGATCGGCATCGATGACTTGTTCGCCATCGCGAACGTCCTCGGCGTCGACCTGAACGAGATCCTCACGCCTGACGTGGTCGCCAAGGCGAAGGACACCGAGAGGGGGTCGAGTCAGGATTTTGACCGCGCGCCCGCCGATGCGCTCGTGACAGTAGGACAAGGTTCCGTCGCACTGGCCACTCGGGTGACCCGCCCCCCGAAACCCAAGCTGCCGACTCGTCCGAACGGCCACCCCAAACCCGGCACCACGCGACCCGCCTCCCCCGTTCCGCCACGAAAGCGCCGGCCCGCCCCGGTCGGGCGGTAGGCCGGCCGATGCCAATCTCCGTACCGCCTCGCAACGCTCGGGTGATGGATCACGCCAGCGCCCGCAACCATCTCGTCGGCGCGCTCGCCGACCGGATGCGCAACCGGCCGCCGGAGGCCGCGTACGCCGCCGCCATCAGCCAGATCGAGGCGCTGCACACCAGCCCCGCCATCACCGCCCGCCAGGCCAGCGTCGGCACCCTGCTGGTGCTCGACGCCCTGGCCGAGGCCCTCGCCGAGGAGTAGCAATGGACACCACCGCCCGCCGGACCGTCGAGGACTACGCCGCCGAGTTCCGTCGCCTTCAGGACAGCGACAGCTTCGAGGACTTCGCGTTCGTCGAGGTGACCGCCATGGACAAGGTCGAGTTCGCCGCTGAGGCAGTCGGCCACACGGACGCCGAGCGCCTGGCGGAGGTTCGCGACATCATCACGGCCCTGCGCGTCGTTCGCGGCGAGACCCGGGCGCGCCGGGCCGCGGCGCGACTGGCGGCTGGGCGATGAGCGTCGACCTCATCGCCGAGTACGAGCGGCACCTGCGCCGCCTCGACCGCTCCCCCAACACGATCGCCACCTACATCCGCACGCTGCGCCAGGCCGACCGGGAGCTGCCCAGTGGCCTCGCCTTGGCCAACACCGAAGAGCTTGAGGACTGGATCTTCTCCACCTCGCCGGCCAAGCGCGGCGGCGGCGAGCGCGGGAAGTCGACCCGCAGCCACTACGTGCGGATCCTGCGCGGCTTCGGCCGGTGGGCCACCAACCCGAAGAAGCCCCGGCTCGACTTCGATGCCACCGCCGAGCTCCCGAAGATCGAGCCACCGAAGCGGAAGCCCCGGCCGACCCGGGAGGAGATCCTCGCAACCCTGATCCAGCGGGTGCCGACGCCGCAGCTGGCGTGGATACTGCTCGGCGCCTACGCCGGCCTGCGCTGCATCGAGATCAGCCGCCTCGACCGGGCCGACATCATGCAGGACCGGATCTGGGTGCGCGGTAAGGGCGACAAGGAGCGTTTCGTGCCGACGCACCCGCAGATCTGGGAGGCCGTGAAAGACCTGCCGGACGGCCCGATCGCGGCCGGAGACGACGGAGCCAGGCTGACCGCGTGCCAGGTGGCGCACCGCGGAAACTACCGGATCATGAAGGCGATCGGCCCGCGGATCACGAGCATGCACAAGCTGCGGCACCGGTTTGCCACGCAGGCCTATTACGGGACGCAGGACCTGCTCGCGGTCCAGGAGCTGTGCGGCCACTCTTCGCCGGGTACGACGCGTCAGTACGTGGAGGTGAACCGCGACCGGATGGCGGCCGCGGTGGCCAGCCTTCCGGTCGCGGTCTGATTCAGTTGACCGGCCCCGGCCGGCGGCGGCGGAGGTCGGCACTGGGCGATTCGTTGCGGTTGAAGATCCGGCCGTACCGGACGAGGTCCTGGGTTTCGTCGCCGACGTATTCGACGCGGGGCGTCCAGTCGGGCTGGAAGTCGGCGGGGTCGGCGAAGACGATGACCTCGGCCTCGTGGGCGCGGACGGTGAGCAGGGCGGCGGCCCAGTCGTGGACGATGCCGACGAGCTGGTAGCCGCGACGTTCGATGTGCAGCAGGCAGAGTTGGGCGCGGGTGCTGTCGATTGCTGCCCCGACAGGGAGCAGCATGATGGATTTGATAAGGGCCGATATTTCGGTCACGATCTTCCCTTCCCCACCCCTTGGGTTTTCCCTCGCTGCCGGGGTCTGGGGCCGGAGAGACCGATTTGGATCCCAATCTTTGTGTCACAACATGGACACGGACGGTGTCATCCGAAAGGGTGACGGCGTCAAGGGGCGAACCGAGACCCCCTGCTAGAGCCGTACCGTCTTCCCGTTCGGATTTGCCCAGCACCACGCGCACCCTCTCAGGCCGAAGTCGTGCTCCGGCACATCCAGGTGCGGCTCCATCTCGGCCACCGTCGGCGCGTACACGTCGACCTTGTGAAACGGCCCGTCGTAGCTCGCATGGAATCCCGCGGGCCGCCGGCCATGGATGCTCTCGCCCAGCCAGTGCACATTCCAGCCCGGATACCGCTTCTCGAGATCCTGGCAGGCCTGCAGGGCGCCGTCGGGCCAGCGGAGCCGCTCGGCGAGCAGAACCTTGTTCTGTG
>Ga0068859_100001845_pt1 | contig 21539 bp, 17 predicted proteins | sample KBSSwiS22_FD_66585 | JGI IMG/M metagenome (GOLD analysis project Ga0068859, IMG submission 66585) | Switchgrass rhizosphere microbial communities from Kellogg Biological Station, Michigan, USA - KBS Switchgrass S2-2 | ecosystem: Host-associated > Plants > Roots > Rhizosphere > Soil ...
GCTCGAACATGGAAAAGGGGTAGCCCATCAGGTCCATGACCACGCTTACCGGAAAAATCCGGCTGAAGTCGTAGGAGACATCGACCGCGCCGTCCTTGGCGAAGCCTTCGATGAGTGAAGCCGCGCTGGCACGGATCTTGGTGTCCAGTGCATCGATCGCTTTGGGGCTGAAATAGGGATTCAGCATTGCGCGATACTTGGCATGGTCGGGCGGATCGATGCCGAGCGGAATGCTGGGCCAGGTCTCTCCGGCCAGAGCCTGGAACGCGGCCACCGAATGGGTCGAGAACAGCTCGCTGTCCTGGTACACCCTGGTGATATCCTCGTAGCGGCTCACCACCCACGAGCCCACGCCCGGATGGCCGGAAATGCTGTCGGGCATCCACATCAGCGGCGGGGTCTTGCCGTCGAAGAATACTTCGGTGTCCTGGAACGGCTCGTCGTAAGTGACGGGAACATCGCCTCGCGCCCAGTCCAGACCCACGACGAGTTCCGGCGGAACGTGGGCGGGAAGGTCCGCCACCTTGATAGGGGTGAAACGGTCTGCGGTAGCCGATTGCATTACACTTCCTCTCATGACGCGTTCAGGTGTTTTGTAATCCACCCGTTACCAGATACAGTGATGCATTCCAAATGACCGCGCAAGCGGAATCATCGCTAAGGCCTCGCGGGGATGCCGGGCCGCACCTGCCGATCAGGGATGGCATCGGCGCGCACTGGACTGCAGATCTTGGGAAAAAGGGCGAAGACCAACCCCTGCCGGCGGGACGCTTCCGGTCACCGGCATCGATAGGCGTCGCCTTCTGGACCGTGGTGCTGGTTTTTCGGACAGGGTGTTTAGCTACTCCCGACCTGGTGGATCGGTGCGGGAATGAAGACGACCAGGAAGCTACAGCGCGGATTTCAAGGCCAAGGCGGCGCTGGAGGCGATCCGGGGCGACCTGACGCTAGCGGAGGTTATCTCCACGCCTTCGAGACCGGTTCGGAGTTGCGGCCTGGCCTTGGACAGTGGATCGCCTGATATACTCCCGGCGTCCGCACTCGGGCCTTGCCGGGAGAACCCCGGTGAATGCCTATCGGCGGATCGGGCAATCAGATCATGAGGGGCATGCCCCCCATGATCTGATGATCACACAGGCGCCATAAGGACACCGGGATTAGCTTAACTCAGCCGCCAAACTGTCCAAGAAGGCGGACCACCTCAGAATGACAGGTTGTAGAGTTCGGCCGCGTTGCTTTCGAGCACGCGCTTGCGCACGGCATAATCGTAGCCGCCCAGTGAATCGACCAACTTGTCCTGCACCCCCGGATAGAGCGAGGTCGGGTGTGGGTAGTCGGTTTCGAACATCACCCGGTCCACGCCGATCTGCTCGAGCATATTCTTGGGTGCGAAACTCTCGAACCAGAACGAGACCCAGAAGTGCTTGGCGAAATATTCTTTCGGCCGGCGCTTAAGGCCACGAGCCTGGAAGGTGCGGAATTCATCGAACTGATGCTCGAGGCCTTCGAGCCAGAACGGCACCCAGCCCATGCCGCTTTCGATCAGGCCGATCTTCAGGTTCTCGTATTTATCGAGCAGACCGGACACCATGAAATTCGACATCGTCGCGGCGCAGGCGACGTGCAGGATCAGCGACGATACCGGCAGGCGCTGCTCGAAGCTGAGGTTGTCCCAGATTGCACTGTCGGCATCGAGTGATGCGTTCAGGTGGAAATTAATCGCCAGCCCCGTTGCGTTGCAGATGTCGAAGACTTCTTCCCAGAATGGCGAAACCTGGCCGTCCCGCCCGAGGTAACCTTCTGAAAGGCGTTCCGGTCGGTCGGGAAGGGTGATGCCGCGAATCCCACCATCGACGATGCGCCGCAATTCGCGGTTCATTAAGTCCTTGTTCCAGTATGGCAGGGTGCCCATGCAGTTGATGCGACCACCCGATTCCTTCATCCGCGCGATGCAGGCATCGTTGTAGATGGTGAGGATCGCCATTGCCTGATCGTCGTCGTTCAACGCGGCCAGCGAGCCAGCTTGGGTTATGCCATTGTTCTGGAAGCAGATTTGCGCCCACACCCCCATGTCGTCCATCGATTTGAGGCGATGTTTCACGTCATAGGATCCCGGATCGATCTCGTCATAGGTGCGGTAGGCGAGCCGTCCGAGGAGCTTGTTGCCGTCCTTCGCGATTACATTGCCGCCGATCGATCCGAAGAACTTGTCGCCGACGTACCACCGGTCGAGCCCATCGACCCGCTTGACGTGCGGCATCCTGTCCTTGAACCCGGCGGGTGCGTTGGCGATCCAAAGGTCCTTCGGCTCGGTGAAGTGCGTGTCGCAATCGACGATTTTGATGCCCTGGAACAGGGGGTCAACCCCCCGCCGGTTCGGCGCAAGATCCACCTCGCGGACGAAGCCTCCCGGCGACCATCCCTCTTCCAACCAGTAAGTGGCGGCATCGTCTTCCCGCGCCCTGAGTGCGGACGAAGCAACATCTTCGGGCATGCAATCTCTCCATCGATTTCTCCCGACACTACGCTTGCCCGAGTGCCTCCGCAAGGGACTGGGTACGTTATCGTCTAGATGAAAGGTTGGGGCGACGGATGTGCGGGCGCAGGGGTGACTTCAGAGCTGTGCAGTAGCGGGCTGATGATGCGGGTGAGGCGAGAACTTCTGCGACCTTGCCCCATCGGACCCGCAGGATGCGGGAGGGCATGGCAGGGCAGGGATATGCATCGGTGCCGATCACGTGCAAGGCGCCCCAATGAGTTATACCATTCGGCAGCCTCGATGTGCTTGGTAGGAGCCCCTTCACTCAGAAGTTAGGGGCGCTCAGCCGCATTTTCCAGTGGCGGATTATGACTGCACGAGGGCGTAAACGCGCGAGCCATAGCCGGCGCGCGAGCTGATTTGCATGAGATTGGCAGCGACCGTCCTGCTCTGCATGTGGTGCCATCCTATCTCAAAAATAATGTACACGATTGACGAGTTGGGGGCGCGCAGATAGTTAGAGGTTAGGAAAAGAGCGCAGCAAGGCGTGAATGAGGGGTTATCCTGTCACTTGGCAGGATCGGAGCATCACCCGCCGCGAAGTCGCTGGGATAATCAGGTTCAGAGGAGGGGTTAATGAAGAATATCACAGGATCCGCAAGCGCGCTCGCCATTATCATGGCGACCGCAATTGCCACTCCGGGTCTGGCTCAGGTGGCTGGTGATCAGGCTGCTAGTGCCGCGGTTGACAACGATACCATCATCGTGACCGCGCGGAAGCGCGAAGAGAACGTGCAGAGCGTTCCGGTCGCGATCACCGCGTTCACGGGCGAGGCCCTGCAGAAGGCGGGCGTCAAGTCGTTCGACGGCTTGGCGCTCAACAATCCCAACGTGAAGATCCAACCGATCTCGAGCACCGGCGTCGGCCGCTCGGTCATGATCCGTGGCAATGTCCAGAGCTCGAGCACGATCTCGGTCGATCCGTCGGTCGGCATCTACCTCGACGGTCACATCCTTGCCCACTCGTTCGGCAACGCCGGCCTGCTGGTCGATGTGCAGTCGGTGCAGACCCTGAAGGGTCCCCAGGGCACGCTGTTCGGGCGCAACACCACCGGTGGCGCGCTGCTCGTTCAGACCGTCGATCCGAAGATCGGCGAGACCTCGGGCTTCGTTCAGGCCGAGGCCGGCACCGTTGACACCTATCGCTTTGGCGGCGCGATCAACATCCCGCTCGGCAAGATAGCCGCGCTGCGTGTGGTGTATCAGAACAATTCCAACGGCAACTTCGAGTTTTTCAACAACGCCAACTTCCGTCCGCTCGGTCAGGCCAAGCAGGAAGTCCTGCGCGCCAAGCTGCTGGTCGAGCCGACCGACAGCCTGCGCGTGATCGTCTCGGCGGAAAAGACCAACGAACGCCAGAACACCACGCTGACGACTCCGACCCAGCCCAACGCGCCACTCTACACCAACGTGCCGATCGTTTTCCTGACGGGTGGCCGGGCTCCGGGTACTGCGCCGGTCGATCTCCGGGCCAATGGCGAACTGTCGTCGCTCCGGTCCGAATTCTATGGCTTGAACGTCACCCAGGACGTCGCCAGCGGCAACATCAAGCTGCTGGTCAGCCGCCGCGACTGGTCGCTGAACTCTGCCTCAACGGTCAGCAATGCGTTCGGCTACACCTTCCAGGACAAGCCCGGCAACGACGAGACCTCGGCCGAACTGCAGTACAACGGCAGCCTGCTTGACAGTAGGCTCGATCTCGCCTCCGGCGTGTTCTACTTCAAGGAGCATGTCCACGAGCGCCAGGATACGTTCCTGTACAGTGGCACGAAGAACACCACCCGCATACTCGACGCCACCACCGAGTCCTACTCCGGGTACATCCAGGCGACCGCCCACGTCACCGACCGTCTGAACTTCACCGGTGGCTTGCGCTACACCCACGATCACAAGACCGGCTTCTTCCGTGGTTCCGCTGGTCCGTCGGGCGGGCAGCCGGACGCCAGCACGGCGACTGCTCTGGCGCAGGCTCCGGCCCTGTTCGATCAGAAGAACAGCCGCGTGAACTACCTGATTTCAGTCGACTTCAAGCCAGTCGATGGCGTGATGGTCTATGCCAACCACGCCACAGGCTATCGCTCGGGTGGCGCAGGCGTCGATCGCCGTTCGAATACGCCCTCCAACCCACTGTTCACCCAGCTGTCATTCTTCAATCCGGAGAACGTCAAGAACTACGAGGTCGGCCTCAAGTCCGAATTCCTCGACCGGATGGTCACCTTCAATGCGGCGGCGTTCTACCAGGACTACAAGAACTACCAGTACACCGCGATCAACCCGGTTACGGTCTCGCGCGAGACCCTGAACGTCAATGCGATCATCAAGGGCTTCGAACTGGACGCCAAGGTCCGCCTGCCCACCAGCACCGTGCTGGCCGGCAGCTTCGGTTACACCAACGCCAAGATCAACAGCGGTCCGGCGAAGGGTTACAGCCTGTCGTACATCCCGCGGGTGACGTACAGCCTCTCGCTCAGCCAGAACGTGAAGGTTGCCGGTGGCGATCTGGATCTGTTCGCCAGCTACAACTGGCGTAGCCGCCACTTCGCATCGATCAGCGATCCCAACGCAGCGGGTGACGAGCAGGGGTTGTCGACCGTTGCGTCGGTGGGTCTGGTCAACCTCTCGGCGACCTACTCTAACGGGCCTTACAGCCTGGGGGTGTTTGCGGACAACGTGACGAACGAGCACTACATCACCAACATCACCCTCTCGATCGGTGCGGTGAATCTCGGCTCGCTGGGCATGCCGCGCGTGATTGGCGTGCGCGGCAAGTACACGTTCTGATCGTGATGTGAGATCAGGCCAGGTGCTGTCAGACAGACGCACCTGACCTGGGTGTCTTCAGCGGGATTGAATGGCTACAAGCCATGCCCGAAAGCCTACGCGATCGTTCGCCTATCTCAGCAGGTCCCCGGAGGTTTTCCGGCTCGTGTTGATAGGCGAACGATCCTCGTCGTCCATGCGACCGATATCAGCTGGCGGCGCGTGAGCCGCATGCGGGTTACTGCCACTGGGCCTGGCACCAGGACGATTGTACCTGCAACTCAGAGGCACATGATTTTTGACTATGGCGTGCGATCGCACCGATTGGCTTCGCCCTAAAAGTCCGTGCCGCCGTCGATGTTGATCATGGCGCCGTTCAGGTAACCCCCTCGCTCAGACAGCAGGAAGGCCATGAGGTCTCCAGCTTCTTCCGCCTTGCCGGGACGGCGCAGGCCGACCGGCATCTTGTAGTTCACCTCCAGCAGCTCGGCTGCCGCTTCCTTATAAGGCACCCCTTTCTCGGCCATGATGTTCTGGATGCTGTCGGCGACCACCTGGGTCTCGAATGCGCCGGGGCACACGCTGTTCGCGCGAATCCCCTGCGGCCCGTAGGTCTTGGCGATGTTCTTGGTGAAGTTCGCCACCGCGGCTTTCTGGTCGCTGTAGCCGAACAGGAAGCTCTTCGGCGCCCTCGCGGAATATGCTGAAGTCGTGACGATCTGGCCTCCGCCCGCGTCTATCATGGCCGGGATGACCGCGCGCGACGCGCGGACGTGACACATGAGCACATCCTGGTAGGCCGCTTCCCACTGCGCGTCGGTGATGTCGAGCAGCGTGCCGACATCGTAGCCGACCCCGCTGGTGACGAGCAGGCCACGCGGCGTCCCCCGTTTGGTGATGATCTCGGCGACCATGGCTTCGAACTTGCCATCCTTGGCCGAAGCGTCGGCGCCGTAGCCCTCCACTTCGCCGCCGAAATCGCCACGGATCGAAGCCGCCGCTTCCTCGGCGGTCGCTTGGGTGCGGCCGAACAGTGCAAGCCGGGCGCCATCTTCCGCAAGGACGCGCGCCGCGGCGTGGCCCATGCCACGGGTGCCGCCGACGATGATGTAGAGCTTGTCTCTAACGCCGAGATCCATCCGTAATTCCCTCCATTGGTGGTTCTAAGGTCAGGCTTGCGGCAGTGGGCGGGTCGGCTCCGCGTTCCACGGCAGGGCCGCGCGATAGGCTGCACCGAATTGCGCTATCCGATCGGCCGAGGCGAGGGTCATGCCAATAGCATCGAGACCCTCGAGCAACCCTTCGCGGGCGCGCTGCTCGATGTCGAACGAGTAGGTTTCGCCGCCGGCCTCGACCACACAGCGCTGTAGGTCCACCGTCATCGTTGCGGTTGCCGGATCCTGAGCCAGGGCCATCAGCCGATCCACGATCGGGCGCTCAAGCCGTACCGGGAGCAGGCCATTGAGACAGCAATTGTTGTAGAAGATGTCGCCGAAGCGCGGGGCGATGATGCTGCGCAGGCCCCATTCGTGAAGCGCCCAGACCGCCATCTCCCGCGAGGAGCCGCAGCCGAAATTATCGCCCGCGACGAGGATTTTGGCCTCCCGCCATGGCATCTTGTTGAGGACGAAGTCCGGCCGCTCTTCGCCCTCCGGGCTGAAGCGCAGGCGGTGCAGGGCAACCCGGGCCTGGTCTCCGCGCTTGAGCGACTTGCCGGTCGAGCCGGGATAGATCATGTCAGTATCGACGTTTTCGATCGGCAGCGCGGCAGCAATACCGGTCAGGCGGCGCAGCGGCTCAGGCATCGGCCAACTCCTTGCGGATATCCACGAAATGGCCGGCGAGCCCGGCGGCGACAGCCATCGCGGGGCCGACCAGGTGGGTGCGGACCTCGCGGCCCTGGCGGTTCTCGAAGTTGCGGTTGGACGTCGCGGCGACCCGCGTCCCGGGCGGCGCGGTATCGATGCCGCAGCACATCGAACACGCCGAATCCCGCCATTCGAAACCCGCCTCGCGGAACAGCACGTCGAGCCCTTCCGCCTCGGCCCGCTGCTTGACCCGGGTGGAGCCGGGCGAGATGAACCCGGTCACGCCTACGGCCAGCTTGCGCCCGCGGATCAGCCGCGCAGCGTCCTGCAAGTCCGACAGGCGCGAATTGGTGCACGAACCCACGAACACCTGGTCGATCCGGATGTCGGACATCTTCATGCCCGGCATCAGTCCCTGGTAGGCAAGCGCGCGGGTGGCGGCCTCGCGGCGTTTGGGATCCGCGAACGAGGCCGGGTCCGGGATCTTGCCGTCCACCGGGGCGACATCCTGTGGGCTTGTCCCCCAGGTGACCTGCGGCGCGATGCCGCCGGCGTCAATGTGGATGGTTCGGTCGAAACGGGCATCCGGATCGCTCGGCAACGAGCGCCACCAGGCCTCGGCGCGATCCCATTCGGCACCTTCGGGGGCCATTGGACGGCCACGCAGATAGGCGTAGGTCTTTTCATCAGGCGCGACGAGCCCGCTGCGGGCGCCTGCCTCGATCGTCATGTTGCACAGGGTCAGTCTGCCCTCGATCTCGAGCGCCCCAACGGCCTCGCCGCGGTACTCGATCGCATGGCCGGTCCCCCCGGCGGTTCCGATCTCGCCGATGATCGCGAGGATGAGGTCCTTGGCGGTGACGCCCGCGGCAAGCTGCCCCGAAAGCTCCACAGCCATCGACTTGGGCATCCGCGACGCCAGTGTGCCGGTGGCGAGGACATGCGTAAGCTCCGACGTGCCGATCCCGAATGCGATCGCCCCAAGTGCGCCGAGCGTAGACGTATGGCTGTCGCCGCAGACCGCGATCATGCCCGGCAGAACAAAGCCCAATTCCGGCCCGATGACGTGACAGATACCCTGATCATTGGCGAGATAGTCGATGTGCGGCACGCCCGCCCGCTGCGACGCGTCGCGCAGACCGAAGATCAGGTCTCTCCCCCAGCCAGGCTTGAGCGGATCGTGACGGCCGCGGGTCGGCGGGAAGTGGTCGGCAACCGACAGGTTCATGGTTGGTCGCGCGACTGGGAGGCCTCGCTCCTCGAGCTCGATGAAGGCCTGCACGCTGGTGCCTTCGTTGACGAGGTGGCGGTCGATCCACAGCAGGTCGGAACCGTCCTCGAGCTGTTCGATGACGTGTGCAGCCCAAATCTTCTCGAACGATGTCTGCGGCTTGGTCAAGGCAATCTCCGAGGTGGGGGTGGCCGCATTGCTGCGCGGCTCTTGAAAAGTTCGGTTGCAGAAGAACGTTAGGTCAAGGCCATGGCGACATGGCGCGCCCTACCCGAGCAGAGCGAACATGCGGCCCAGCAGGTCCTGGAGCATGTCCCATTCGGCGGCGGTGAACCCGCTTTCCATCCGCGCATTGCGTTCGAAGTTGCTCTCCATCGGCCCCGCGAGGACCTCGCGTCCCTTGTCCGTCATCCGGACCAGCCAGGCGCGCCCGTCGTTCGGGTCGGGCAGGCGCTCGACCAGTCCGGCGGCCTCCATGTTGTCGAGCCGGCGGGTCACCCCGCCCGCCGTTATCCCCATGGCCCGCTGGATCGCGCTCGCGCGCAGCACCCCGTCCTGCCCGCCGAGCGTGATCAGGATCATGATCTGCAGGGCGCTTGCGCCGATACCGGCCGCTGTCGCCCGCTCGGCCGCGATTTCCTGCAAGCGGACAGCAATGGCGTCGATCAGGCCCAGTGTCCGCCGCCGGGCTCCGGCCGGGCCGCTATCCTCGACCAGCCCGGCGAGACCGCTGTAAAAGCGGCCCCGCGGGGGGTTGCAGTCGGACAGGTTCGGGAGGGCGGCGATTGTTGCCATTCGGCTCAACCAGCCGCGACCAGCGGGAGTTCCTTGGGCTCGATACCGAGCATTCCCGAACGATTGTTGATCACCCGCATGTCGCGCGGGATGGGGCGCTTGGGTCGGCCCTGCAGCCACAGCCGCAGCAGCAGGCGCTTTTCGAACGGACCGTCGCCGTCCTCGAACGCGGTGCGCGCGTGGGCCAGTTCCATGTTGTTGATGAACACGGCCTCGCCCGGGGACAGCGTCTGCGTGATCGTCAGTTCGGGTCGCGACAGGACCTGTCCCAGATAGGTCAGTGCCTCGCGGTCCTCGTCGGTGAGCATTTCCGAGAAGCCCATCTCCTGCCGGTCGAGGCTTGCGTTCGCGCCGAAATACGCGCTGCGGAATTCACCGACCTGCCCGAAGACCGGCACGCGGTAGGGCGTTACGGGCGCGCAGCCCTCGGGCTGTTCGTTGAAGCGATCCTGCGGATAGCCCGCCTTGAGCAGTTGGAGCAGGTCGGGGCGCTCGCTCTCGATCAATTCCCAGATCTTCAGCAGCGAAACGAAGGCGTTCTCGCCCCCGCGCTTCGCCTGGTTGATGCAAAGCAGCGAGAGCACGTCGATCCGGTCGCTGTGAAGCCGGGCAACCTTCGCCGTGGCGTAGAATCGCTCGCCCACGGCGCGGGGCTGGACCGTGACGGTGCCCTGCAAGTGGCCGTGGGTGTTTTGCGACACGCCAATCCCGAAGTGAGCACCAATGCCCCAATACATCCGCCAGATGTCGTCGAGCGGCAGGTCCCGCACCGGGAACCCGCTCAGCTTGACCAGGCCCTGGCCGTCCTTGAACAGGCGTACCCAGTCGGCGAGGTTCTCATGCAGGTCGGGGTGGTCAAACACTTCGCGGGTGATGTCAGTCACCGCGATGCCCTGGTGCTTGGTCTTTTCAACCAGGCTGCAAAGCAATTCGAGCTGACGCGGGGTGAACACGATCGTGTTCGCATCAGCGTCGAATTCAGCGGCGGTCCAGCCGGACTTGCGCCAGGTCGGCCAGCCATCTTCGCGTGCGTAATCCATTTTCATAATGGTCCTCTCCATCCGTTCGCGGCCCTGCGCCACACGAAGCAAGCCCGAAGATCGCAGGTGGGCTGGTCGTCGCCTTGGGCGATTTCGCCGCCACCGATTGTGGTCGCATAGTCCCCGCCGGCTTTTGCCAAGCGCAAGCCGTCAACCCGACGGCATATTGGGCACGCAAATATCAGTCTGTCGCGATTGACCAAGTCGTGTGTTGCAGGGTTTCCACGCCCACGTCCATTTTCCTCAGCCACGAGTTACCGGGCATTTAGTTGACCTGTCAACTAAATTGGACGCCCCTCTTTTTGGGGTCGGCGAGTACCGTCGCAATGCACGTGGACTCTGTCTGAAAGGCTTGGCCGGTGCTGTCAGACCAAATGCACCGTTGGTGACGGCGGCTTGCATTCGATAGGGCGGGTTATGCCGGGCCCCCGCAATCCCGCCAGCGGTCGCTGAAGATCGGCTCGTCCGTCTCGTGCTGATCTCTGCAGAACTGCAGTTCATTCACGTCTGAGGCGCTCCTCCGCATCCGCCAATTCCGCCTTGAGCCACATGGTCTCGCTCAGGTTTGTGCTGCCACCCTGCGCGAGCAGGCATTCCAAGGCGTCACGCTTTGCGGCCAGCGCTGCCCCGTTCGACGGATCGGCGTCCAGTGCAATGTCGAGCAGATGGATCGCCTCGACTGGCCGTCCGTCGGCCAGGTGCGCCGCGGCCCGCTCGGCCAGCCGCTCGGCTCCGCCGGCCGCTTCGGTGAGGTCGGCACTCACCGATGAGCGCGGCACACCGTAGAGTTCGGTGGTGCTTTCGTAGAGGAACCAGCCGGACAACTCGTGCCAGATCGCCTTGACTGCCCAGCGCACGTTGCCGTGCCACTCGCCGATTGCAAGATCGGCGGGCAGGTGCACTTCGCGCATCAGGGTGTAGATGTCCTTGCCCGCGTTCATTCCGGCCTTGGTCGCCTCGTAGACGTGGCTGACCGCTGCCCCGAGCTTGTCAAGATCGGCGCGGATGCGCTCCGCCCCGCGGATCGGCTCGCCGTGCCCGGTGATGAGAAGCTCGGCGCCCAGGGAGCGGACGATGTCGAGCGATTCGAGATAGCGCTCGACCGAGCGCGGCTTGTCGCCGCGCAGGGTGTTGAGGAACGGCATGGCCATGAACACCGGCCCGAACAGGTTGCCGGTGAACACCACGCCCTCGTTCGGCAGCCAGACGCTCAGCGAATCGAGCGTCTCGCCGCCGGGAGTGGAGATCACTTCAAAAGTGCGCCCGCCCTGCTCGAACCGGTAGCGCCCATCGACCAGCACATCGGGCACCGGATCAGTGACATCGTGGATCGTTCCGCCCTGCTTGGCGAGGGTGCGTGCCCACAGCTTGCCGGTGCGCGGGGCGAAGAACGGCCTCATCTCGTTGTAGTAGCTGAGCGTTGGGGGAAAGCGCCGCTCTGCCACAATCACCGTGCCGGGTTCACGCATGACGGCGACGCCGCCATAATGGTCGGCGTGGCTCTGGGTCAGGATGATGTGGGTCAGCGCGCCGGTGCGCACCGGCGCAAACAGCCGCTGCGTCCGCTCGACACCGGTGATCGTCCCGGTGTTGACCAGCACGTCCCCGTCCACCGTCGTGACCAGGTAGGCATTTGACACGTCCTTGGCCATGAAGATGAAGTCGGTGATCGCCTCCGCTTCGTCCTGACCAACACCGGCGAGGATGAGGTCGGCGAGGGGCGGCGTCTTCGTCTGCGGGTCACTCATTGTCCGGCTCCGAATTCGATCATGACTTTGGCTGCGTCCGCGGTCCCCGCCGTGCCGAATGCCTCGATCACGCGATCGAACGGGAAGCGATGGGTGATCAGCAGGTCGAGCTTGTCGGTGAGGCTCGGCAGCAGGTTCAGCACCACCTCCAGCTCGTCGGGATAGCCGATCGAGGTGGTGATGGTCATCTCGGTCGCCAGCATGGCCTGGAGATCCAGTTGCACCGGCTGGCGATAGGCGGCAATCACCACCAGGCGGGCGTGGGTGCGCGCGATCTGCACGACGCTGGGGACGATATTGGGCGCACCAGCAGCGTCGATATAGGCGTGGGTTCCCGCTCCCGGACGGCCCATGACCTCGACGGTGCCATGGATCTCCATCAGACGTTCGGCGAGGTTCTCGCGATCGGCGCGGATCGTCGCCGTGGCGCCGAGTTCGCGGGCGAGTTCGAGCCGATGGTCATGGAGATCGACGGCCACAATGTCGTCCACGCCCTTGTGCCTCAGCCACAGCACTGCCCCGAGCCCGATCGGACCGCAGCCGAACACGACCACCTTCTCGCCCGGCTTTGCGCCCGAGCGGTTAACGCCGTGCATGGCGACGCCGAGCGGCTCCGCCAGCGCGGCATGCTCCGACGACAGTCCGACGGGCACCGGCAGCAGCGAGCGGCCCATCGCGGCATCGCGCACCAGCAGTTCCTCGGTGAAGGCGCCTTCCGGCCCGCCATTGCCTATCACCGCGCTCGATCCCATTGGATTCACGATGACGTGCTGCCCGACGGCAACGCCGCGCACCGCTGCACCGACTGCGACAACCCGGCCAGCGGCCTCGTGGCCGAGCGGCATCGGGCTCGGCCCGCGCGTGGATCCGCCCGTCTTGATGAAGGTGAGGTCGGTGCCGCAGACCCCGCACGCTTCGATCCGCACGATGGCATCGTGTTCGCCGGCAACCGGCGCGGGAACGGGGTCCAGCCGGACGTCGCCGGGGCCGTGGACATTGACGAGACGCATGGAACCCGGCTCCTTCACAACTTGATGAGATAGCCGCCGTCGATCACGATCGTGTCGCCGGTGTGGAAGCGCGCGGCATCGCTCGCCAGATAGGCGATGATGCCTTCGAAGTCCTCAGGGTAGCCGACACGCGGGATCGGCGTGCTGGACGCGAAGAACGCGTCGGTTGCCGACAGTTCGGTGCCTTCGCGGTCTCGCCCGAGATCGGTCTTGATGTAGCCGGGGGCGACGACGTTGGCGCGAATGCCGTACTTGCCAAGTTCGAGCGCCATCCCGCGCACGATGGTGGCCACGCCGCCCTTCGCCGCCGCATAGTGTTCCATGCCGGGGACGCCGAGGAACAGTGAGAGACTGCCGCAGGCGATCAGCGAACCGCCCGGATCTCCGCGCTCGGCCCGGGCGACCATGTGCCTGGCGCCTTCTCGCAGGGTGTAGAACGCCCCGTGCATGTTGATCGCGAGCAGGTCATGGTAGCGCTTGCTGTCGAGGTCGAGCACCGAGGGCGCCGGATTGGAGATGCCGGCATTGGCGATCACGCAATCGATCCGCCCGAACAGTTCGGCGGCCTCGGCCATGCCCTGGATAACGGCCTCCTCGGAGGCTACATCGACGGACCGGGTCTCGACGCGCACCCCGAACTGCTCGAGCTCGGCCTTCGCCGCCGCGTTCTTCTCGGCCGAGCGGGCCCACAGCATGAGGTCGCCCCCTTGCTTGGCGATCCCGCGCGCGAAGCCGAGGCCGAGGCCACTGTTTCCGCCGGTAACGAGAGTCACCTTCCCGGTAAGGTCGAACAGGCCCTTGCTCATGTGTGATATGCTCCTCTCGATGCCCTTTTTGCCGCCGCCCAGCGGCGTCATTCAGCCCTCGCGCTCGACCTCGTAGCGGTCGAGATAGTCCGCTAGCAGCGGCTGCAGAGTTTCCTTCGACTGGCCGAAACGCGCCAAGTTGTATTCGTGCTTGCCGAACTTGCCTTGCGGGTTCTCGGCCAGCCAGCCGCGCATCCCGGCCTCGGCCTCGGGCGTATAATCGTCGCCCAGCCATGCGTAGAGATCGCGCATCGCGCCGATCGGGTCGCGGATCACCTTGGCGTAGTGCAGGTCATAGATGCGGTCCTCGCCGATCTCGTCGCGCACTTCCATGATCCGCTGGGCGTGCAGCGCGGCCTGCTTGGGATAGTTCTGGCCGATCCATTCGTCGTCGGAATGGCCGACATGGCGGATTTGAGAGGACGAGATTATGCTGCACAGCGAGCCGACCGCGGTGAACGGATCCCGATGCGTCCACACCAGCCGCGCGTCGGGGTAGAAGTCGAGCAGGGTGCGCAGGAACAGCGCGTGCGACGGCATCTTGAGGTTCCAGATCCCCGGAGTCTCCGACTGGAGGACCTGGAGGAAACGCTGGTGATAGGCGTAGGCCGAGTGCATGTCGGTCTGCAGCAGCCACTCTTCGTAATTCGGTAGCTTGCCTTGCGATTCCCAGTATAGCGACTTGAAATCGTGTCCCATCACGAAGGTGCACTCGGTCGGGTAAACCGCCGAAGAACGGTAGTACTTGAACGCCTCCGGGTTTGTCGCCTTGGCCACGGCCTCGGCGTCGAGTTGCTCGAGCGCCCGCGGATCATCATAGAGGTGGCCGGCCTTGGGCGGGGGTACCGGATTGTTGGATTCCCAGGTCAGCAGCGAACGGCGCGCCGGGTCCATGGCCAATAGATTGCTGGTCAGTGTCGTGCCGGTGCGTGGAAGGCCCAAGACGAATACTGGCTTCTCGATGGGTCGCTGAGTCAGATCCGGATGGCGTTCGAGCCAGTCGTCGACCTTGAGCCGCATGCCCAGGTAGGACAGCATAATCCCACGCACGACCGCATAGGCCTCCGGGCTTCGCTCCAGCCGGCTCATGTCCGCGGTGAGAATCTCGAGACCTTCCCGGTAGGTATCGCTGTGGAACCGCGACAGCCCGGTCTGCGCCATTGCCGTGGCAACCAGTTCGTCAGGCTCGAACTGATAAATCATCCTTCACTCTCCACATCCATTTTGCGGCAAAGGTGGCCGCGACCAGTCCGTTTTGACAGTTCTACATTCGTGCCCATCCGGCCAAACTGTCGAAATCAGGCCATGAGCCGTCGCGTTTGGCTGCGGGTCCGTGCCCGGTAGGAGCGGGGCGTTTCGCCACGCGCCGAACGGAACGCCTGGGCGAAGCCGGAAGGGCTGGCGAACCCCAGCCGCGACGCAACCTGCTTGATGCTGCCTCCCATTTCGAGGTGCGAGCAGGCGACGGCAATGCGCTGTTGCTCGATATGGCTTCCGATCGAGCAACCACGGCTGACCCTGAAGGCCCGAGTCAGCTGCCGCACGGACAGGCCGACCAGCTTGGCCAACTCGTCGAGAGTCGGTGCAGCGCCCTCCTCGGCGTTTCGCTCATCGATCAGGCGCAAACGCCAGGGCGCGAGGCCGCCGTTCAACCGCTCCGGCATATCGCGGAAGAACCGCGCGCACTCGATCGCCAGCTCCCGGGTCAGCAGGTCGGCCATCATCTCCCCGGCCAATCCGGGCGACTGCAGTTCGCTTGCCAAACGCGCCACGATGTTGCGCACCCGTGGAGACCGGATGTCGAGCGTGGCACTGAGCCTCAGGTCGGACCAGTCCTGCTCGTCTTCGAGCCATTCCGACACGCCTCGCGGATCAAACCAGACGCGCAGGGAGCGCTGCTGGCCCGCGCTGCTGCGCGTGGTGATCGCGAGGCCCGCAGGGATCATGAAGACCTTGCCAAACTGCTCGTAGCGGTGCCGCGCCCAGTGATCTGCGAAGCGGCCGCTCGCGCCGCTCGGCCGCGGCGTCAGGCACAGATCTAGGAAATGGGCGTCCGCCAATTGCATAACGGCGCTGAAACTCTCAGGCCAATGGTCGCGTACGATCGCCGCACGCGCGATCGAGGAAGCCCAGGCGACTTCGGTGGTCGCATGGTGTCGATCTGCAGCAACGGACTCCACGTCAGACATCTCCCATCTGGCTGGCATACAGGTCACTATGCCGCAACCTCGCGTCGTTTCAATCGTCGCCGGGTTAGGCGGGAGTCAGTTGCACATACGCTCGCGAGTCTGCTCAGCGCATCCGATCTTTCGCGGTCACCGCCGCATCGCCTCCAACTCGCGTAGATCGTCCTCAGTGAGCGCCCAACGCGTGGCGGCGACATTGGCTGCGATCTGTTCGGGCTTGCTCGCACCCGCGATAATCGAGCCCACGATGCCCTGCGAGGCGAGCCATGACATTGCGAGCTCAAGGACGGTGTGCCCGCGCTCCCGCGCGAATGCTTCGAATTGCGCCACCTTCGCGTGACGCTGGTCTGAAACCTGCCTCTCGGTCAGATATCTGTTCACGACAGTGTCGGCCTCGAATCGTGACCCTGCCGGCGCGGATCCTCCTCGCCCGTACTTGCCCGTCAGCAGGCCGCTGGCGAGCGGAAAGAAGGGAATCAGTTTCAGGCCGCTTCGCACGCATGCTTCGATCACTCCCTCCTCGGCAGGATCGTCGAGCAAGTTATACTGGCTCTGGGAGCTGGCGAACCTGACCAGGTTCAACTCCTCACTTGCTTCGAGAGCTTCGTCGATCATCGCCCCCGAGAAGTTGCAGCATCCGATTTCCCGGACTTTGCCGTCCCTCACGAGTCGGGTCAGCGCCTCGAGCATCTCTTCGATCGGCACGTCGGGATCGGGGAAATGCTGTTGGTACAGATCGATGCGGTCAGTCCCGAGCCGCCTGAGACTGGACTCGACCGCGTGGACGATACGGGATCCGCCGCGCTGGTCCGGGGCGCTGGCATCCTTGGTGCTGAACTTGGTGGCAATAACCACATCGTTCCGCCGCGAACCCAGCGCACGGCCGATGATTTCTTCTGATCGACCCGAGCCGATGTGGGAGTCGATACTGTACTCTTCGGCCGTATCGATGAAGGTGATCCCCGCGTCGATCGCCGCATGGATGATCCGCGCGGACTGCGCCTCGTCGCACTTGGCGCCGAAAAAATCCGTGCCGAAATTGTTCCCGCCAAGTCCGACGAGCGATACGTCGAGGCTGCCAATCCTGCGATATTCCACGTTCGGTCTCCAGCGGCGTCGATCAGTGGACCTCTACCCTGACGTCAGGGAAGCGGTCGAAATAGAAGCCGAAGCGCTCCCTGATCCGCGCCGGATCGAGGCCGAAGTCACCACGCAGGTCATAGACCAACTGGCCGTGCTTGCCGCGCTGATTGGCGTCGATTGCGTGCTGCAGCGACTCCCGGGTCTGCGTATCGAACGCAAGGCCGGCTCTGGAGTAGATGGCTTCCATCTCGCCCACGGGATCTGCCATGAGCTTGTGGAAGTAGAGATCGTAGGTCCGATCGGATGCCAGCTTGTCGCGGTCCTCCACGCAGCGGCGCAATATGTGTTCGTAGCGATCGATCCAGTAGTCGGAAAATTCTCTGAAATCGAGCCGCTTCCGGGCAAAACGGGCAGAATACGCCATCCCTGTGATGGCCGACTGGATCGAGGCGACCGGGTCACGGTGGTTGATCACTATGAACGCGCCGGGGAACGCCTGGGCGACTGACGCCAGTTGTTCCATGTGCTGCGGGCACTTGCCGACCCAGCGATTTGGGCCGCGCTGGTATATGACCGCCTTGATCGCGCGGCGCAGATAGCCGAGCCAGGGCGCCGGATCGTGGGAATACTGGTAGTCCCGCCACTGCGGGATGATCCCAAACCACTCGTGGTAGTACCCACCGAAGTCCATTCCGGTCAGTTCGATATCCTCGGTGACATGGTCGGGGGTGAACTCGTGAATGAGCTTCGCGATGGGCGAGACCGCATCGCCCTGGATCCATTCGGCTTCCGCCAGTTCATAGCGGGTGTCCTTGCCGTCGCGCAGATACGGATCGGGGACGGGCCGTAGCCCTTCCCAGTGCTGGAGCGAGCGCAGGCGGCGATCGGCTGCAAGCAGTTGCACCGTATAGGTCGTCCCCGAGCGCGGCAGCCCGGCATCGATGATCGGCGGCTCGAGAACGACGTCTTCAACTTCGGGGTGTCGGCGGATGTAGTCCTCCAGTTCCAGACGCGCGCGCAAGAACCGGACGGTGAGCGCGAAGTAACTGGCCCGGCCCGCTGAGGAGAGGTTTTCATCCGCTTCGCCGGCAGCCATGATAAGTTCGAGACGGGGCATGAAGCTGAGGTCGCCGAAATCGTCGAGGCCGGTCTGCGCTTTTGCGGCGTTAATGGCAGCGGCGGCGCTCAGGGTCACGGGATTGGCGTCGGTGTACTCCAGCAGCTGCCGCTGGACTTCCGTCAGAACCGGGTTCCTGATATCGAGGATGCGAACTTTCTCGGCACTCATGTTTGTTTCCAATCCCCTCTTTTTGCCCAAGAGCTGAGAGCTTCTAGCCTTCTGCGTTCGCCACGCTGGCCGCTTCGCGCAATTTGCCTTCCAGCCAGCCGATCTCGTCGAAGCCGACGCCGCCGGTGCGGTTGATGAGGTCGACGAGGATGTGCCCTTCGGTTTCGCGAACAGCGCGATCGTCCGGCGCGGCGGCGACGGCCACTTCGATCATGTGCAGCGCCTTCTCCAGCTCGCCGGATCGCCGCAGTTCGTCCGCCCGGTGCCGGATCGCATCGACCCCGCCCGCGAGCTCGGCAAGGTCGGGCCCGATCGCTGACACCGGCGTAGCGTAGAGCTCCGAGGTAAGGTCCATGCGGAACCAGCCGGTATATTCCTCCCAGACGGTGCGCACGTACCACCGCGTCGGTCCGCGCCCGAGCGGCGACAGCTTGAGGGCATCCGGCAATTCGACAGCGGCCATGATCTCGGAGAGCGGGTGACCTGCCGCCATGAGCCGCACCGTCTCGTCATGCATGTAGCGAACGGCGTCGCGGATCTTGGTCAGCGCTGCGCGGACATGGGTCGCCCCCTCCAGCGGATCCCCATGCCCGGTGATCAGCAGCTCGGCGTCGAGATCGATCAGCCGTTGCAGCTCGCGCAGGAAGCCTGGAACGCTGCGCTGGCGATCGCCCCTGAGGGTGTAGAAATTCGGCATGCTGCCGAACACGGCGCTCAGGTAATTTCCGGTGAACAGCGTGCGCTCGTCCGGCAGCCAGACACAGATCGCGTCGAACGCCTCGCCCGATGGAGTGGAAATGAGGTGGAACCGGCGTCCGCCTTGGGTAAACTCCAACTCATCGCCGAAGCGCGTGGTCAGGGTGACCGGACTGGAGGCAACCGGAGTTGAGCCGGCGGATTCGCGCGCGACTTTCTCGAGGATGGCGCGGATCACCCGCATGTTGCGCGCCGCGAAGAACGGGGCCAGCGCCGCGCGCTCGGCGCAGAGGGTTTCGAGTTGGCGCTGGCCGACCAGATTGGTATCGGCCCCGGCGAAGGCTTCCCAGCCGCCGATATGGTCGGGATGGCTCTGGGTGAAGATGATCCTGCGGACGTCGAGCGGGCGTCCGAGCAATTCCTCGTACCGCTGGCGATGGCGCGCGCCGTGATCGGCCATGCCCGTATTGATCACGATATCGCCGTCAGCGGTGGTGACCAGATAGCTGTTGGTCACGCTCTTCGACATCAGGATTCCGTCGCCCACGCGCTCGGCGCCACGTTCGGGTCGCCATTCGTTGACCACCAGGCGGGGATGATCGGCTTGCCGGTATAGAGGTTCGGGAATTCCTGTCATCGGGTCGGATCCTGTCGGTGGCGGGGCCGGCATGCGCTCGGATCCCCCGGTGGGCTGCGTCGGCATTGCGCGCTCGCTATACCCCCAATTCGTCGAGCAAAGCCGAAGCGTTGGCGATCCCCCGGACAAGGGTCGCGTGATCGTACCCCTGGGTAAAATCGGCCGGAACCACCTCGAGATCGAAGATGCCCGTGTAGCCGCCATCGAGAACGTCGGTCATCATCCGGCGCAGTGGCAATTCGCCTTCGCCGATATGGGCCCGGCCGCCTGGTGGGGGCACCTCGTAGGAGCCGATCACCATGTCGCCGATCTGCATGAGCGCGAGATGTGGCACCGCGCTACTCACGACTTCGCGAAAGTCGCGCTCCATCCACATGTTGCCGAAGTCCGCGACGATCGCGAGGCCGGTACGCTCGGCGACATGGATCGCGTCGCGCAAGGTGTTCACGAAAGAGACGTTGGTACGCAACGAGGGCTCGATAGCGGCGGGAACCCCCCGCTCCTTTGCATACTTGACGGTGGGAGCCACGGCATCGGCCAGCCGGGCCAGATTATCGTTCCATGTACCACCTGTTGTGGGACCGGACGTGAAATAGATCGAATGGCCGCCGTGTCGCGCCGTCAGATCGATAACAGCGCGATGCGCCTCGTGGGTTGCCTCCCAGGTGTGGGGCGAAGTTAGATCGAACCCCCGGGTAATGACGGTTGCGGCGGTGATTCCGGCCCGCGTCAGTTGCGCCATGCAGTTTTCGGGGTCGGGCTCCAGCTTGGCCGCAATGAGGCCAGCGTGCTGCACGCCCGCCTCTTCCCAGAGCGCCAGATCCTGATCGAAGGTCCACGGGTAGGAGCACATCGCGCTGACGGAGAGGCGATGATTGGCCGCAGGGGTGTTGCTCGCCGCAGTCATGGCGTGACCTCCTCAGGCACCGAGAACATATCCGTGTAGAAGCGGAACCGCTCCCGGAGCGCCGCAACGTCGAGGTTGAAGTCTCCCGACAGGTCGTAGACCACGCGCCCGTCTCGCCCGCGCGGATGCCGATCCATGTAATCGCGCATATCGGCCGCGCTCTCCGCCGAAAACGGCAGGCCGGCAAATTCCAGCACGCGCCGCGCGGAACCGATGTCGTCCGCGACGATGTCGGCAAATTTCAAGCCGAGGAATTGGCCTGCAGGCACCCGGGCCATGTCGCGAATATAGGCGCGCAGCATGCGCTCGATCCGATCGACCCAATAATCGACGTGACCGCGGATGTCCGGCTGCTTCTGGTCCTCCAGGATCCGCAGCCCCCGCAAGGTCAGCACCGACTGGAGGATCGCCAACGGGTCGCGATAGATCTGGACGATGCAGGCATCAGGATAATTGGCGAGGAGCGCCGGGAGCTGCTCGGAATGCTGGTTCCCCTTCAGGATCCACCGCTGCGGACCTGGATACTGTAGCGCTATCGCCTTGAGCATGCGCTTGCCGTAGGCGTAGTGGGCGGTCTGGTCGTGGCGGAAGTAGTAATCGCGCCAGCCCGGCATTTGCGCCAGCCATTCCCATTGATAGCTGGAGAAGTCGGGCATCTGCAGCTCGTTCTCGCCGCAGGCGTGACCGGGCGAATGCTCATGCATCGCGGCCGCGATGGGGTTCTGCGAGACCTGCTGCCAAACCGCCGCAGCGCGTTGCCATCGTGGATCCTCGTCGCCGGGCCGGGCCTCCTCACCGACCGAGGGCACCGCCTGGGCGCCGAGATAGACGGGCAGATGCCGGAGCCGGCGATCGGCCGCGATGAGGTTTTCGAGGTGGGTGGTGCCCGAGCGCGGCAGGCCGATGATGATGATCGGCCGATCGATGCGGATGTCGTCGCTTTCAGGATGGCGGTTCAGGAAGTGCCGGTTCAGGAGCCGGTTGGCCGCCGCCTTCACGCAGAGC
>Ga0068859_100001850_pt1 | contig 21505 bp, 12 predicted proteins | sample KBSSwiS22_FD_66585 | JGI IMG/M metagenome (GOLD analysis project Ga0068859, IMG submission 66585) | Switchgrass rhizosphere microbial communities from Kellogg Biological Station, Michigan, USA - KBS Switchgrass S2-2 | ecosystem: Host-associated > Plants > Roots > Rhizosphere > Soil ...
ACGATCGGGCCTGCGGACGAGAGTGCTCGACCGCTGGCGGCTCGGACACCAACCCCATCACAGACGGAACCGGTGCAGTCCCATTAGCGGAGGAGGCGGCGTGCGGAGGTCCCGTCCGGAGCGTGGGAGGACGGGGCCGTAGCTCGCAGCCGACGGAGCTCTGCAGAGATGACTGAGCTGTCCCGCCGCCGTGCCGGTCAGGTGCCCGGGTAGCGGGAGGAGAGGGCGTAGCGCAGCACGACGACGTCGCCGAGCTGGCTGGTCTCGGTCAGCCGGGCCGGGTTGGCCGGGCCGTGCGGGACCGCGCCGGGGTAGGTGAACCGGGGTGCCCGCGGGTCGCCGATGAAGAACGGGGCGATCGCGAGGTGAAGCTCGTCGGCGATTCCCGCGGTGAGGAACTGGGTGTGCATGGCGCCGCCGCCCTCGACCATCAGCCGCGCGACGCCGCGGGTGGCGAGATCGGCCAGCACCACGGTCAGGTCGACGGGGTCACCCGCGTCGACGACCTCCGCGAGCGCGCCGAGCCGCTCGCGGGCCTTCGTGACCGCGCCGCTGGCCGCGTAGACGACCTTGGCGCCGTCGCCCGCCGTGAAGAAACGTGCCGACGGGTCGAGGTCGCCGCCGCCGGTGACGGTCGCCTTCAGCGGGTGCGCCGGCAGGCCGCGGCCGAGCCGGGCCTGCTGGCGGCCCGGTGCGCGGATCAACAGCCGCGGGTCGTCGGCCCGGATCGTCGCGGCGCCCACCAGGATTGCGTCACAGCCGGAGCGCGCCTCGTCGACCCGGTCGAAGTCCGCCTCGTTCGACAGGTGCAGCCGCTGCTCGGTCGCGTCGTCGATGTACCCATCGATCGAGACCGCGCAGCTCAGCAGGACGTAGGGCCGGTTCACGCGGGCGGCTCCTCTCGTGTCATGGGACGCCCAACCATACGGACCGAGCCTGTTCCCTGGTCGCCTCCAGCCAGGGCCCGACGATCACCGTGAGTGTCGAGTCGGGTGGCTCCGCTCGACGGGTACCGTCGTCTCATGCGGAATTCCGAACGCATGACGGCTCGAGGCATTGCGATGGCCCGTGCCTGACGGGCCGCTGATCGTCCAGTCGGACAAGACGCTGCTTCTCGAGGTCGACCACCCGCTGGCGAGCCAGGCGCGGGCCGTGATCGCGCCGTTCGCCGAGCTGGAGCGCTCGCCCGAGCACGTCCACACCTACCGGGTCACGCCGCTGGCGCTGTGGAACGCGCGGGCCGCCGGTCACGACGCCGAGCAGGTCGTCGATGCGCTGGTCAGCTACTCCAGGTACGCGGTGCCGCACGCGCTGCTCGTCGACGTCGCGGACACGATGGACCGCTACGGCCGGCTGCGGCTGGAGAACGACCCGGCGCACGGGCTGGTGCTGCGCGCGATCGACCGCGCGGTGCTGGTCGAGGTGTCGCGGGCGAAGCGCATCGCCCCGATGCTCGGCGGGCGGCTGGACGACGACACGTTCGCCGTCCACCCGTCCGAGCGTGGCCGGCTCAAGCAGGCGCTGCTCAAGCTGGGCTGGCCCGCCGAGGACCTGGCCGGCTACGTCGACGGCGAGGCGCACCCGATCGAGCTGTGCGAGGACGGCTGGCAGCTGCGCGACTACCAGAAGGGCGCGGTCGCCGGCTTCTGGGAGGGCGGCTCCGGCGTCGTCGTCCTGCCTAGCGGCGCCGGCAAGACGATCGTCGGCGCGGCCGCGATGGCCCAGGCCAGCAGCACCACCCTGATCCTCGTCACCAACACCGTCGCCGGTCGACAGTGGCGTAACGAGCTGCTGCGCCGCACCTCGCTGACCGAGCAGGAGATCGGCGAGTACTCCGGCGAGCGCAAGGAGATCCGCCCGGTCACGATCGCCACCTACCAGGTGATGACCGCGCGGCGCGGCGGCGAGTACCTGCACCTGGACCTGTTCGGGGCCCGGGACTGGGGCCTCATCGTCTACGACGAGGTTCACCTGCTCCCGGCGCCCGTGTTCCGGATGACGGCCGACATCCAGTCCCGCCGCCGGCTCGGCCTGACGGCGACGCTCGTCCGCGAGGATGGCCGCGAGGGCGACGTGTTCTCGCTGATCGGCCCGAAGCGGTACGACGCGCCGTGGCGGGAGATCGAGGCGCAGGGCTGGATCGCGCCCGCCGAATGCACCGAGGTACGGGTGACGCTGACCGAGGACGAGCGGATGTCCTACGCCGTCGCGGAGGCCGACGAGCGGTACCGGATGTGCGCGACGGCGCTGTCCAAGCACGGCGTCGTCGAGCGGCTGGTCCGGCGGCACTCCGACGACCGCGTCCTCGTCATCGGGGCCTATCTCGACCAGCTGGAGGCGCTCGGGCGCAGTCTCGATGCTCCGGTGATCCAGGGCAGCACGCGGACGAGGGAACGGGAACGGCTGTTCGAGGCGTTCCGTACCGGGGAGATCAGGACCCTGGTGGTCTCGAAGGTCGCGAACGTCTCCATCGACCTGCCGGAGGCCGGCGTCGCGATCCAGGTCAGCGGCACCTTCGGCTCCCGCCAGGAGGAGGCGCAACGGCTCGGCCGGGTGCTGCGCCCGAAGGCCGACGGTCGTTCGGCGCACTTCTACACGGTCGTCTCCCGCGACACCCTCGACCAGGAGTACGCCGCCCACCGCCAGCGCTTCCTCGCCGAGCAGGGCTACGCCTACACCATCGTGGACGCCGTCGACATCGCCTGATTCCGTAAGTCGCCCGGCTTATCCCCATTTGGGGTGATGTGAAGGCATCCGAGCTGCTGACACGCAGCCGACGGAGTGGCAGCCGTGGTGCTGACCGGGCCTGCGCCCGAACCCCCTCAGGCGCACGAACCGCCGCATGCGGACCGAACGGGTGCAGGAGCGAGCAGCCGAGACCAGAGCGATCTCCTGCGCCATAACAGCCCATTTCGGCGCATCGGCTCTCTCTTCCGTAGTCCGTTCCCCGAAAGGACAATGCGCGCGGGGCTGGTTGTGCTATTCCTTAACATCGTGTTGACTCAGCGGTTTTTCGACCAGTTCGACCCTCGCGCCTCGGTCGCCGGCGGCCGTGGCGATGCTGTCGCCCACGCGACAGCTGGCTGCGATGTGACATAGCGCACTGAGCATTTCCCCGCAATCGTCGGCGACTCTGTGTGACTGTCACTGACAGTCGAGGTCGCCTTCCAGGCGTCGCGCAACGTCACTCGCACCCTGGAAGATCAGCCAGATCGTGTGGGCGGCCGTTGTCATCCTCCACACACCGAACACGACCACGCCACCTGACGGCCACCGGCAGGTCATCCTGTTGCTATCGCGCAGGTCGGGATGGCGCTACCGGGAAATAGTCACTCCTGACGGCCAATTAACAGAAAAAGTATGTCGGCTCCCATCGGTCGGATGCTACACTTCAGGCCTACGGGGATCTTGCGGGAGCAAGTCACCCGGCTTGGTTGCCGGATTCATGGTTCTCTGCCATCAGGGGGATGGCCAGAGGAGCGAACAAACTTCCTGGCGCCGCCGCCGTACCATCTCCTGGATCTGCCACGAAGGATGGTGCAGCTGGCGCGCGCCCCTTGGTCTTGGGGGGAGACCAAATGTCTGGCACTGCGCCCAAATTCATCCTTCGTGAGCCGACGATCAGTATCGTCATCCCGACGCTCAACGAGGCGAAAAACCTGCCACACGTCTTCGAGAAGCTACCGGGTGACGCCGAGATCGTGCTGGTGGACGGTCGCTCGACAGACGGCACGGTCGACGCCGCGCGCTCACTGCGGCCCGACGTCGTCGTCGTCCACCAGACCCGCAAGGGCAAGGGAAACGCGCTGGCCTGCGGTTTCGCGGCGGCCACCGGGGACATCATCGTGATGCTCGACGCCGATGGCTCCGCCGACTCCAAGGAGATCGAGGCGTTCACCAAGGTCCTGAAGGGCGGTGCGCACTTCGCCAAGGGCTCGAGGTTCATGCCGGGGGGCGGCAGCGAGGACATCACCCGCGTGCGCCGTCTCGGAAATCGCTTCCTGTCCTTCCTTGTTAATTCGCTGTTTCGATGCCGGTACTCGGACCTGTGCTACGGCTACAACGCGTTCTGGCGTACCTGCCTGCCGGCGCTCGGCCTGGACGCGGGAACGCCGTCCGATGAGGGCGACGCCGAGCGCCGCTGGGGTGACGGTTTCGAGATCGAAACAATGATTAACCTGCGGGTAGCGCGGGCTGGTCTTCGGGTGATCGAGGTCCCCAGCTTCGAGTACTCCCGCATCCACGGTGTGAGCAATCTCAATGCGATCTCGGATGGCCTGCGGGTCCTTCGGACGATTATCTCGGAACGGAGCCGGAAGCAGTCGCCGTTGGCCGTCGAGCCGTTCCTACCTACCCAGGCACTGCCGCCCGGCGTAACTGCCATCGGCTCGATCGAGCGGGATCCGGCCGCGAGTGTCGCCCGGCAGCGCAGGCATGTCGACGGGGAATCCAAGTCCGTTGGGACGGCCTGACCCGGTGTGCGGCCGTGAATCCTCGGAGGGGCACGGATGGAGTGGTCTCGGTGTCGGCTGACATCGCCGGCCGTGTGCCGGCCGAGCCCGCGGAACCAGGCGGGCCAGCCGAGTCGGCTGCACCTGGGGCGCGTAAGGGGCGGGCGCCGATGAGGGCCGAGCTGCGGTCGTCGGCGGGGGCCGTGGGCGCGCGCATCCTGGGGGTCGGTGCCTATCGTCCGCCCCGGGTCGTCCCGAACGCGGAGATCAGTCCGATAATCGACTCGTCGGACGAGTGGATTGTCTCCCGGTCGGGTATCAGGAGCCGCCGGTTCGCCGGCGCGGACGAGCCGCTGGGGAGCATGGCCGCGGGCGCCGCTGGGAAGGCGATGGCCCACGCCGGCATCTCACCCGCGGATCTGGGCTGCGTCCTCGTCGCGACGATGTCGAACGTCGTCCAGTCTCCGTCGTTGGCGACCGACGTCGCCGCGCGCCTCGGCGCCGACGGCGTCGCGGCGTTGGACGTGTCGGCCGCGTGCGCCGGCTTCAGCTATGCCCTGGCGATGGCGAACGACATGGTCCGGGCGGGCAGTGCCCGCTACGTGGTCGTCATCGGCGCGGAGCGGATGACGGACATCATCGACCCGCGTGACCGGGGAACGGCCTTCCTGTTCGGCGACGGTGCGGGCGCGGTGGTCGTCGGGCCGTCGGACACCGCCGGCATCGGTCCGGTCGTCTGGGGATCCGACGCCTCGAAGCGGGACGTCATCGGGCATGACTCGTCCTATCTGCAGTGGCGGGAGAGCCCCGAGCTGCCGTGGCCGGTGATGCGCATGGACGGGCCGCAGGTGTTCCGGTGGGCGAGCTGGCAGATGGCGCCGGTGGCCCAGAAGGCTCTCGAGGCGGCCGGGATCGAGGCCAGTGACCTGGCGGCATTCATCCCGCACCAGGCCAACATCCGGATCATCGACACGATGTGCCGGGTGCTCAAGCTCCCGAAGAGTGTCGTCGTGGCCAGGGACATCGCGACCACGGGCAACACCTCGGCCGCGTCGATCCCGCTGGCGATGGAGGACCTGCTCGCCCGCCAGCAGGCCCCGAGCGGGGGGCTGGCGCTGCTGATCGGGTTCGGCGCCGGGCTCGTCTACGCGGCCCAGGTGGTACGGCTGCCCTAAGCGGGCGGCGACCCGAACGCGTGTCGGGGACGAGCCCGGGACCGGGCTCGTCCCCGACACCGTTCGCGGGTCAGTACCACCGCTGCCACTCCGTCGGCTGCGTGCTGCGTGTCAGGGGGCGATGACTCCCAGGCCACGCGAGTGACAGTAGGCCGCGACGGGCTTCATGGCCGCCGGATCCGGCCTCGCCGGCAGGCTCGCAGCCAGCCGGCCGAACGTCGCGTCGTGGGTACCGGCGGCCGTGCTCGTCAGGAAACGCCACTCTGTCGCGAGGAACTGCTCGAGCTCCGGGTAGCTCGGCGTCGCGACGACGACGTCGGCGACCTCACACAGCACAGCCCTGCGATTGTCACGAGCGGCGGCCTTCCGCTCGGCGGCGAACCAGCCGGAGAGGCCGCCGACGACGATCAGCGCCGAGACGATCGCGACGATGGTCCTGCCTCGACGGGACAGCCGCCACCGGATGCCGGAACCGTCCCGGTGTGCCGAGCCGGGCCGCCACCTTTTCATGACACGGGCCTCACGGCGCGGGCCGCAGCGCGAGGTCCGCCACCACCGGCAGGTGGTCGCTTCCGAAGCGCTTCCCCACACGGAGCTTGGTCGCGGTGAACTGGGGCGAGATGAGCACGTGGTCGAGCCGCCACAGCACAGGCAGGACAGGCAGGTGGTCGTTCCAGGTCGGCGCCCAGCCGGCGTGCGCGGAGTCGTGGGCGTCGGTCACCCCCGCCGCGAGGACTCGGCGGAACGGGCGCATGTCCCGCGTGGCGTTGAAGTCACCAGCGAGGACCACCGGCAGGGCCGAGGCCCGCACCTCCCGGCTCAGGTCGGCCAGCTGAGTCCGCCACACGTCGACGTTCTGGGAGTTCTGCGGCGACAGCGTGTGCACGGCGAAGACCCGGAAGCGCTGTCCCGTCGGCAGGGTGACCGTCACGCGCAACGACTCCAGGCCGCCGACGAGCGGTGCCGCGACGTCCGACAACGGATAGCGGGACCAGACGCCCGCGCCGAACGCCCCGAACTGCGGCCGGGAGGCGCTGTAGTGGTAGCCGGCGAGCACCCCCGACTTCATCAGGCCGTAGTACGTGACGTTCGACAGCTCTTCGACGACCACCACGTCCGGGGAGTCGGCGCGGATCTGCCGTCCGAGCGTGCCGGCCCGGCCGTTGTCCATCTCCAGGTTCGCGGTGAGCAGCCGGAAGTGCGCCGCGCCGGCCGGCGCGCGGCTTGGGTTACCCGGCCGGATCTCCGGCCACAGCCAGACGAGGTGGGCGACGACCGCGATGAGAGCCACCGCCGCCAGCGGGTAACGATGCGTGGCGACGCCGAGGGCGAAGGCGGGATAGGCGGGCAGGAACAGGACCGGGGTGAGCGCGTTCACCAGGACGTAGGGCCAGAGCACGTCATCCAGGTGGGTCAACCTGCCCACCACGGCGAGGGCCAGGCCGGCGGCGGTCACCCAGGCGAGGGCGACCAGCACTCTCGTCACGACCGCCATGCTCGTCGCCCTCCGGTCGGCTGCCGGAGTCGGGTCGGGTGGGGACGGAGCCTCACCCGACCGGTCACCCACTGGGCCGCGCGATCGCGCCCCGGCCGTAGCCGGCGGTGGTGAACATCACGCCGAGCAGGACCATGGCGGCGCGCGGCCACGTCCGCGGGCTGCGCAGGTCGCGTCGCACCGCGCGCGGAAGGACGTGGCGCACGTAGGCCTTCTCGGCCTCGAGGGCCGATTCCTGGCCTACCCGGCGGGCGACCACGGCCTTGGAGATGCCTTCGGAGAAACACCGCCGCCGGTAGTACCGCCAGGTCAAGCGCTGCGGCGTCACGCCGTGCAGGACGACGGCGGCCGGCTCGTAGAGGATGACGGCGTCGGCCACGTCCCGCCGTAGCCGGATGCCGAACTCGGTCTCCTCACAGCCGAGCGGAGTCGACCCGACTCGACCGAGTCCGTCGCTGAATCCGCCGACCCGGGCGAAGGCCGAGTGCCGGATGGACATCCCGGCGCCGATCGGGTTGCGCACCGGCGCGACGGAGGTGGGCAGGCCGACGTAGCTGCACCCGATGACCCAGTCGAACTCGGGCGGGAACCAGGCCGGCCGGCCCGAGTGCGCGCCCCGCTCGGGCCAGCGCGGCAGGGCGGCGCCCCCGACGCCCTGCACCGCGGGATCCGTGTAGTGGGCGAGCAAGTGCTCCAGCCAGTCCGGCTGGGCCCGGGCATCGTCGTCCAGAAAGACGACCACGTCGCCGCTGGCCCGTTCCACGCCCGTGTTCCGGGCGCCCGACAGCCCGGGCTTGCCGGCGTTCGGCACCACGATGGCGTCGGGGAAGCTGCTCAGGGAGCGCTCGAGCAGCTCCTCGTTGTGATCGATCACGACGATGATGTCGCCGGCGGGAACGGTCTGGGCTCGCACCGAGGCGACCGCGGCCGTCAGGTCGTCCCATCGGAGCAGCGTGTAGGCACAGATCACGACCGAGGCGGTGACCGGCGCGGCGCCGCCTGGCAATCGCGTCGCCGGCGATCGTTCGGATTCGTCTTCGTCCCCGGCAGCGCCGCTGACATTGCCAGGCGCCGTCTCGTCGAAAGCCAAGGTGCCCCCCTATCACCCAATACGAATTCGCGGAACCGCTCGCCGCCAACGTGGTCGGGCGAGGTGGTGGCGTGCCGCTCATGGTGCCTGTGCCACAAACAGAATCGGCGTGCTCGGTTCCCCCGTAACCTGGCGCCACCCTGGACAGGCCCAACCACGACGATACCGGTCCCCGTCCGCCGCCGGACAGCGCTCCTGGGCGGCGAATGGTCAAGGACACGCGGTGGCAACCAGGGAGCGACGCCACATTCACAATCGCCGGATAATCCGAATACGGGCGACCACGCCTGGCGGTCGTTCGGATCCCCGGTGGCGTGACGGACGGTCAGCATGGTCGGCCGAGGCCGGTCGGCGACCGGGCCGAGGTGAAATCGCTCATAGCTGACGGCCGTCGCCGAGTCCAGCGGGGTGACCGCCTCGGCCGCTGGCGCCATGGACATTCCTGTACTTTTGGTGGGCATCGCCCGCCGAGAGGCGCGTCACGACTGACGTCCGCTCGGTGGCGTCCGGTCTTTCTTCGGTCGCGCGCCTGCTCACGGGCTGTGCGAGCCACGGGGCATTGGGGGCTGCCGTGACCGTGTTCGATCTCGACAGGTTGCCGCCAGACACGGAGCTCACCACCGAGGTCTGCATCGTGGGCAGCGGTCCCGCCGGTGCGACGCTCGCCGCGGAGCTCGCCGGCAGCTCGCTGCGGGTGCTCGTCGTCGAGAGCGGTGGCCGGGAGCCGGAGGCCGCTGTCGCGGCACTCAACGAGGTCGAGAACGTCGGGGCGGCGCGGGTGGCCAACCAGGACCTGATGCGGACCCGCGTGCTTGGCGGCACCTCGCGCATCTGGACGGGACGCTGCGGGGAGCTGGACGAGATCGACTACGTCGACCGGCCCTGGGTGGCGCACTCGGGCTGGCCGCTGGCCGGGGACGAGCTGCGGCCCTTCCTGGACCGGGCCCGTGCCTACCTCGGGCTCGGCCCGAACGTGTATGACGAACGGCTCTGGGCCCTGCTCGGCCGGCGCCCGGCCTGGCCGCCGCTGCCGGAGTCCAGGCTCGTCCCGCGGTTCTGGCAGTTCAGCCGGGGAACGACCGATCCCACCGGACCGACCCGGTTCGGAACCGACGTGCTGCCGCACGCGGCCGGGGAAGAGGCCGCCGCGGGCGAGCCGCCAATCCCCGGCGACTCCGGCAACGTCAACGTCCTGCTGCACGCGACCGTCACCCACATCGACACCGACGACACCGGCTCGGTCGTCCGCGGCGTCGAGGTGGCGTCCACCAGCGGGCGCCAGGCCAGGATTCGGGCGGCGGTGGTGGTGCTCGCCGCCGGCGGGATCGAGAATGCCCGACTGATGCTCGCCTCCAACCGGGTCGTCCCGCAGGGGGTCGGAAACCGCAACGATCTGGTCGGCCGATTCCTTATGGACCATCCAGGCTCTGTCATCGCCTCTGTGGATCCCGGCTCGGCCCGGCGCCTGCGTGACCGGTTCGGGCGTTACTGGCTGGACGGGCCGGAGGGCCGCCAGGTCTACCTGCACGGCGTCGGGCTCAGCCCGCAGGTACAGCGCGAGGAGGAACTGCTCAACTGCGCGGCCTTCCTCGAGGAGTACCCGGCGGCCGGCGACCCCTGGCACGCCGGCCGGCGGCTGGCGTCCCGGCTGCGGGGGGGCGGCGAGCCGACCCAGGACGAGGTGGCGGTGGCCAGCTTCTGGCGTCGCGAGGACGAGATCCCCGATCCCACCGCGACGCAGGACGTGCTCGCGTTGCTGCGCAACGCACCAACGGTCGCCGCGGGCGCCTACCGGATGACCCGTCGCCATCGCCCGCCGATCTTCCAGGCGAGCCGGGTCGACGTCTACTGCCTGGTCGAGCAGGAACCGGACCCGGCCAGCCGCGTCACGCTGTCGGACCGGGTGGACGCGCTCGGGGTTCCGATCTCCCGCGTCGACTGGCGGGTCAGCGAGCGCGAGCGGATCTCCGTCGGCCGGCTGGCCGGGCTGCTCGCGCAGGAGCTCGGTGGCCTCGGCTATGCCAGTCCGGAACCGGCAGAGTGGCTCGAGGGTGGGGAAGGCTGGCCGGAAAGCATCACCGACAGGGCACACCCGATCGGCACGACCAGGATGGCCGACGACCCGCGCGCGGGAGTGGTCGACCGGAACTGCCAGGTCCACGGCACCGAGGGCCTCTTCGTGGCCGGCAGCTCCACGTTCCCCACCGCCGGGCATGTCAACCCGACGCTCGTGATCGTCGCCCTGGCGATCAGACTGGCCGATCATCTGAAGGCCCAGGGCCGGTCCGACCGGCTCGCCTGGGTGCCGTCGCCGTCGGTGCGCTCGTGACCGGGGCATAACGCGACGACCAGGCGAAACTCACCGACCCCTATCATGAGGCCGGCGTTCTGGCGAAAGGCGAGGGGGACCAGTGGCAACGGCGGAAAACAGATCGATCGCCCGGCGGCGCGGGGCGCGGCGCATTCCGATATCCGGACGTGATCTGATCTGCCTGCACATGCGAACCGTCGCCTACCTCGGCCCGATCGAGGCGCCGTCGCCGGATCAGGTTCGCGGCGCGCTGCGGCGGCTGGCCGAGCTCCAGCCTGGGCACCGGATCCTCCGACGCGTGGACCGCGCGAAGCCGCGTTGGGTTACCGTCCCGGCCGCCGAACTGGGCCGACACTGCGACGGCATGGTCATCGACCTGACCGACCAGGCCGCCGTGCCCGTCACGGCCGACGCCCCGGCCGTGACGCCGGAGGCGATCGTCACCCGGCTCTACAACTGGCCGGTCACGGACCTGCCGTTTCAGATCGCGGTCGGCGCGGATTTCTGCGCGCTGTTGGTCGACCACGCGTGTATCGACGGCCTGAGTATCAACGAGATCTGGCCGGAGCTCATCCGGTGCGCCATTACCGGCGAGAATCCCACCGCGATCGCGAAACCGTCGATTCGATTCCCGCTGGTGCGTGCCCTCGACAACTACTACCGTCGGAAGCCGAAGCGGCTGCTCGAGACGCTGCGCGTCCCGGCCGCCGCCCCGCCCGCCGAGACCGCCCAGCCCGGCCCGCTGGTGCCGTGGCAGCAGGAGTTCGGCGTCGTCAGCGTCCGGTTCGGCAAGGACGTCCTCGCCGAGATCCGGGACTGGCGGCTGGCAAACGCGAAGGGCATCACCAGGACGATGGTCCTGTTCGCCGCGGCTCGCGCCGCCCTGGAGACGTCGGAGCTGCCGCCGCTGCGCCCCGGCGTCAACATCAGCGTCGACATGCGCAAGTACCTGCCCCAGGGCGCCGTGCTGTACGGCAACTTCGCGCCGTCGATCTACGTCTGCCCGGCCGACGGTTGCGACCCCGCGCAGCTGAACGCGGTCATCGACGAGGTCATGTCGGTCGCCCGGCCGCTGGCCACGATGGCGCTCGTCGCCTCGACCGCGAAGCGGCGCTACCGGCGCACCGCCCAGCCGCCGACGCTCGCCGAGTCCACCGCGCGCCCTGCGCTGTCGCTCATCCACTGTGGTCGGCTGAAGGCGTTCGAGAAGCTGCCCTGGAAGGGCAGCCCAGCCGACCGGCGCTACGTGATCGGCAGCACCCCGGGAGATCCGGACGGAATCTCGGTCTTCATCTCCGAGATCCACGGCGGCGTCGACGTCACGGCGACCTTCAACGCCAGCACCTTCGACCCCGCGGTCGTGCGCGCAGCGCTGGAAATCCTCGCGACCGAGCCGACCCGCGCCCTGGACGCCCGGCGTCAGGTCCCGAGCCAGCCCTGACGTGAACGGCGCCGGCGACGCGGGCCGTCCTGGGCACCCCCGGCGGCCGCGGCCGCCGGGGGCGCCGGGGGCGCCAGGTCACGGCGTCGCGGCCTGGTAGCGATCCGGCTCGAACTTGAACAGCACGGTGCCCTTGTCGTCTCTCGCGACGGACCAGTACGGCGCGGCCGCGAAGGCATCTCGGAGAGCCGCGAACTCGGCGGGCGTCTCCACTCCGTAGTCGTACCCGTATTCGGCGGAGACCGGAGACCAGATCGTGTACAGACGAGCCTGGGCCACGGGCTCGCCGGAATAGTCGATCAGGCGCGCGGTGATAATCCGCATCCGGGTCGCCGGCGGCAGCGCCACGTTGGCGGCCTGCTGGTCCTGCAAGCTCTCGATCTTGAGCGCCCGGTGCGAGTTCGTCCTGGTCGGGATCGAGGCCGGAAGGTCGCCGGCCCCCAGTTGCAGCACGTAGTAGGCGTTGGCCGGCGAGTCGCTGTACCCCACCGCCTGGTAGTACCGGAGCGTGTTGAGGTCCGACCACCGGACGACGTTGATGTCGTCGAGCCCGAACGCCGCGACCAGGTACGTGACCGTCATCGTCGCCGTCACCGCGAGCAGGGGGATCCGAGGCAGGAAACGTCGTTCGCTTGTGAACATCCGGGCGGCGAGGACCGAAAGCCACGGCAACGAGAACAGGATGGCGCGGAAGATGCCCTCGTTGCCGTACGGGTTGACCGCGACCACCACCAGGCCGACCGCCGGGCAGCAGGCCTGAGCCCAGACCGCGCCGGTGCGCCGACTACGCAGCACCGCCAGCCCGCCGATCAGCCCGATGAGCCCGACGCCCAGCACGAGCGCGTGGACGGTCTCGCCGACGATGGGCTGGCGGACCAGTCCGACTGCGCCGTCGGTCTTGGGTGGGTGGAAGTTCTGCGCGGCCCCGATGTCGTGCAGGTTGATGAATCCGCTGACCTGGTTCCAGTGCAGTAGCGCCCAGGCCACGGCCGGGCCCAGCACCGTCACCGGTGTCCACCATGGGCGGATCTGGCGGAAGACGACGAGGACCACGAGTACCCCGCCGACGACGTAGGGACTGAGCTGGTGCGTGATCGAGATCAGGAGACCCGCGCACAGCATCAGGGCTGTCCGCTCGATGGATCGCCGCTTCGAGAAGGCGAGACCGAAGGCCACGAGACCGATCACGTAACCCACGGACTGCGGCGAGAAATAGTCCGCGCCGACGGTGTCCGCCAGGACGCCCATGATGACCGCGATCCAGCTCTGGTAGGCCGTCGGCAGCACCTTGCCCGCGAAGTAGCGCAGCGCGAGGAGCTTGAAGACGCCCACGAGCGGCGTCCAGTACGTCGCCAGCCCCATCGGCTCGCGGATGCCCGCGATGTCACACAGCCAGGCCATGGCCGAGAAGAGTCCGGCCCAGCCGTTGTAGACGAGCACCATCGCGTCCAGGTGGTGCACGTGCCGGATCTGCTGCACGAGGTCGACGTGCTTGGTCGCCGACGGCTGCCGTGGGGCGTCGTACACCAGCGACGGCGTGAGCGTTACCGCGAGCAGAAGCAACAGGACCGTGACGGCCATGACCCGCTCGTCGCCCCGAGGCGCGATGACGATGGCGACGACGATGAGGGCGAGCCCGAGATACCAGATCGGCCCGACATGGGTCAGGAACCCGTAGACGCCTGGATTGACGATGTGCCGATGACCCAGCGCCGTGACCAGGCAGAGCAGCGCGCCGAGGCCCGCGCAGTAGAGCGCCGGGAACTTCCGAAGGCCGAGCCTGGCCAGGACGTCGCTCCAGGTTCCCCGCCCGACCGGCGTGAGGTCGGCGACCAGCCGTGCGCCGCGTCGCTCGACCAGCGCGCGGCGCAAGCCGATCCAGTGCAGCGGGACGCAGACCATCGACACCAGGGTGAAGGCGAGCGCCGGATGCCAGCTACGGGTCGACAGCATGAGCGTCGAGACGAAGGTCAGCACGGAGAAGCTGACCAGCGTCATCATCGCCAGGCGGGTGGGCAGCCGCATTCTCGTGTCGAGGGCCCAAGGCGCCGTGCCGATGCCGACGAAGCAGAACACGAGCATCGCCGCGACCCGCAGGTGCGTCAGGCCGGCCGCGACCGCCAGGACGCCGAGCACGAACGACAGCAGCGTGCCGCCCGAGATCACCAGGCGCCCGTTGCGGGTCACCGCGGCGCCTACCGGGTCGGCCGGCTCGTAGTCGGACGCCCAGAGCAGCTCGACGAGATGGTCGGCGATCCGTTGGAACCGGCCTCCAGCCTGGACTGGCTCCGGGCTGGCGGTAGGCGGCTTCAGCAGCGGACGAAGCCCCGCCACGTATTCGGGAAGCAGATGAGAGCCGGTGGTCTCCGTCGGCGTTCCCGGGTCCGCCGGGTCGCCGGGCGCCGAGGGCTTCTTCTCGGTGGGCTCCGCGGTCTTCTTTTCGACGGGCGTAGCGGACTTCGTCGGGGTGACAGCCGGTGGCCGCGCGGCAATGGGCTTGGCGGGCTTCGTGGTGGTGCCGGCGGTCGGCCGGGCGGCGGACGGCTTTCCCTCGGGCGGCGTGGGCTTCTCACCGCTGGGAGCCGACTCGCTCGCACCGGCCGCCGGCTTCTCGTCGCCAACTGCCGCCCGCGCGGGCGGCACCGGGGGCCGTTCGAGGCGGTTGGTCGGCTCCTCCACGGCAGGACGCTTGCGCGCCGCGGGTCGTGCGTCGCCGTCGGCGGGGGCTCGGGGCTTCTCGACGCGAACGGTCGGTTCGCTGTCGGCGGGGGCTCGGGGGATCTCGACGCGAACGGTCGGTTCGCTGTCAGGCGGCGGCATGGCTGGTGGCGTGGCGTCGCTCGCGGCCGCGTCGGCCGGGCGCGGTGCCGGCGGCGCGGCGGGCGACAGAGTGCCGTCAGCCCGGTGACCCGCGCCTGAGCGCGGGGCGGAATCCTCACCGCGTGCGTCGACTTCCGGGGACCCCATATAGACCACTCTGCCCTGCCCTCTCAGCTGTCGAGAGGGGGGTGCGCCGTCCGACCAAGCGGGCTCGGTGGGCCGTTGTGTCCCCTCCACAACCGGACCCTGTGTAACCCATCCCCTACTTCGCTGGCAACCGCGGATCGCTCTGTGTATCCGCCTCGGCTGGCCGCCCTGACGGTGGACCGCGCTGGCGCGCGGCCCTGTACCAGGCCACGTCAATACATCACGTCCAGCGTCATTCGGTAAGTGGCCTGGATCGGCGTCACCTACCTGCGTGAGGGCGCACCGCAGACCCGCGCTGGCAGCGACAGCCGCCAGTCCCGGTCATAGCCGCGACACACCCGTCCACGGTCCCCGCAAACCTGGTCACGGAAAGCCCAGGGCGAACGGATTCCCCCCTACATCCCACAGACCCTATCACGGAGTGGCCCATCCGTGGTCTGTCAGGAAATCAAACGGACCGTGGAAGGGGGTAGTACGGCGTAATCGCGCGGCGACTTGTCGGTAAAGGCATTGGTGCCCTGTTGACCGGGTGGTCGGTGGGGTTGGCTGCCATGCGTGAAAGTGGCATTGGTAATGCGACTGGAGAGGAGTCGGCTTCGTCCGTGGTGATGTAAGCGCGGTGCTGCCTGCATCTACCGCGCGCTTTCTCGATCACGGGTTTGGCCGGCCATGGCCGGCCGGCGGACCGTGGCCGCGCGACCCCGGCGAAGGCCGCGGGCGGCCACCCGCTGCACCCGGAGGGCCGCTCATGCAGTGAGCGGCCGTACCAGGCTCCGGCCCGCGGCGGGGCCGGAGCCTGGTACCCGGCTACGGCTTGGCCGAGTAGACCCGGACGTAGTCGACCTCCATGGTCTGGACGGCCGGACCGCTGCTGCTCGTGATCGCCAGGTTGAGCAGCAGATAGTTGGGCTGATCCCAGAGCCAGACCGGCACCGAATTGCGGTTGATGGTGTGGATCAGCTTGCCGTCGAAGTAGAACTGGAGCGCGCTGCTGGTCCAGTTGAGGCCGTAGGTGTGGAAGCCGTCGCCCACGTCGCTCTGCGAGGCGTACGTCCCGACCCCGCCCCAGCCTGACTGCCACGACTTGCCGGAGGCGTCGACCCCGTGGATGTTGGTGTGTACGGAGGACGGCAGGTTCGAGGTGATCTCTACGATGTCGATCTCACCACTGCGCGGCCAGCCGACGGACGGGTAGTTCGCGCCAAGTGTCCAGAAGGCCGGAAACGCGCCTACCTCCGTGGGCATCTTCGCCCGTACTTCGAAATAGCCGTACTTGAAGGTGCGCTTGTTCACGCCTTCGATCCGGCCGGAGGTGTAAGGCATCCCGTCGCAGCCGGCCTCGCGCCGCGAGGTGAGGACCAGATCTCCCTGGCCGTCCACCGCGACGTTGCTGCTCTTCGGGGTGTAGCACTCGAGTTCGCCGTGATGCGAGCCACTGACGGCCGTCCAGTCGGCCTTGTTCACTCCGGAGCCGGCGGCCCCGTCGAACTCGTCCGCCCATTGGAGCGCCGCGCCGCTCGCGGGGGGCGCGGGGGCCGCGGGCGAGGTGGTCGGCGCGGTCGCGACGGTCGAGGCGGTGTGGACAACGGCCGGAGTCGATTGGCCGGGCACGGGGAGGCCCGCCGGCGACGGCGGGATCGAGCTGGGCAGCACGGTGCTGGTGGGTCCGGGCACCGGAGCGGTGGCCAAGTCGCTCGGCGTCGCCGAGTGGGTTGGTTGTCCGGTCGGTCGCTCGCTGGGGGCTCCCGATGCCGTGTGAGTCCAGCCTCGCCGGTGCAGACACGGCGGCCCGGCGTTCGAGGCACAGTGGAACCACGCCACGTAGGAGCCGTGAATTCTGCGCCGTGCGATTGGTGCACCGTCGGGTCCGTTGGCGTGCAGGACGAACCCGTAGGCCCCTATGTTTGTCGCGACGACGGGTAGCTCGGAGTCGGTCCTGTCGCCCTGGGTCCAGGCTTGGACGGTCAACTGGTCCGGCGTCGCGTTCAGGCCCGGAGCCACGGTGCACGAGCCGTCCGTCGACGTGATGCAGGTGAAGTCGCCCACGAGTGACGCGTTCACCGGCATCCGAGTCGCGGAGAGTTCACCGGTTCGGCTCAGCCCGATGCCCACCCCCAACGCGACGACAGCCAGAATGCCGACTGAGGTGAAAACTCTTCGTCGGACCGGCCGGCGACCGGGCGGGCGGGGTGCTGGTGACGTCGGAAGGTCATGCGACGCTGGTCGCCGGGTGGAGTGTCTGCCTGTAGTCGTTGCCATGGCGGGGGAGTGTCCCTCCCGAGGTAGATAACGTGGGGACGGCCGATGCGAATTCCTCCGTCAGTCGAACCCCCCGGCCCCCCGCCCGTTGTTTTTCCTGCCTGGTGTCGAACACCGGGCGGGGGATAGATGCACACGTGGCACCAAATCGCCCATGTGAGCCCATATTACGGGGATCCACGTGCACTACTCCGCCGGGTCCTCTCGTTGGGTGGCTCGCGCCCGAGTGGTGGTGCAGGACTCCATGAGCCCAACGGATCATCACGCGTTGTACAACCTCAGGTCATCGGTCGAACCGTCGTCAAATGGCGCGGCAACGGTTCCGTGCCGGCGGTCCCTCCCGGGCTGGCGGCTGGCTTCGGGCTTCCATGGTCCGTGCGTGCCGTTCCAGGTTCATGTCTCGGCGGGCTGCGAGGGTGCGGCGTGTCGCCGTCCGCGACCAAAATCATGAGAAGAATTCATTACGGCGGTGTTTCCGGGAGCGGCCAAGTGGCGAAGATCTCGCTTCAGGATCTGGAGGTAAAGATCTGACTGATTCTCGATACGGTTCGCGAGTCGTGACCCGCCGGGTAGAATAGCACTCCGGGGGGTAGTAGTGATCGAGCCTGTTGTCAAGCATCCTCGTGGACGGTCTCGTGAGCGAGACAATCGCCGGCGCAGGCCCGGCCGGACTCGCCTTCCCACCGGTTCCGGCGGCGGGTCAGCCGTCAGCGGAATGCATATCCGGGCCGCCGCGCTGAGCACGCTGGCCCTTACGGTGGCCGGGGTGCTGGCTGGCTGCGGAGCCACGCATTCCGGGCGGTCGACGCCCCGGCCGAGTGGCCAGGTCGAAAGGTGGGTCGCCGGCTCCGTCGGGATTACGGACAGCCGGGGCACCTTCTGGCAGCCAGATGTCTCCGTGGCGCGTGGCGGCCAGGTCGTCGCGACTGGTCCTCCTGTTGCCGGCATGGGTAATCCCGCCCTGTACCGCAGGACCCGGTCGGGCGGTAATGGCTATGAGCTACCGGTGGCCGGGCCGGGCACCTACGCCGTGGTTCTCCATCTGACGGCGCCCGAAGGCGTCGGATCCGGACAGGATGTGTTCGACGTCACGGTTGGCGCCCGGACGGTGATATCGGCGCTCGACGTCGCGGCGCGGGCCGGCGCCGGCCACGCGCTGGCCGTGCTCGTGCCCGTCACGGTCACGGGCGACAGCGTTGACCTGGGATTTCGCCCGAGCCGCGGCGAGCCGAGGGTGAGCGCGGTCAGTGTGGCCCTTGACAGCACCGCACCGGCCCGGACCACGTTCGCCGACGATTTCGCCGGTCCGGCTGGCGCCAGGCCGGATTCCCGGTGGACGTTCGAGACCGGCGGTGGCGGCTGGGGAAACAATGAGCTCGGGGTTTACACGTCCAGCAGTCAGAACGTGTCATTGGACGGTTCCGGAAACCTGGTCATCACGGCCAGACGGCAAGACGTATACAGTACGGACGGAAATACCTATCACTATACCTCCGGGCGGCTGACGACCAAGAGGTCGTTCGACTTCCGGTACGGGCGGGTCGAGACCCGGCTGAAACTGCCGACCGGCGGCGGGCTGCTCCCCGCTTTCTGGGGCCTGGGCAGCAATGTCGATACCGTCGGGTGGCCCGCAAGCGGCGAGATCGACGTTCTCGAGCTGCCGGCGCCGAACGGCTCGATCTACGCCTCGATCCACGGGCCGACGGGCGGTGACGCCGCCTACGCGCACGTCGCGGGAATCTACCGTCTGCTGGCGGCTTCGACGGATGGATTTCATACGTATGCAATGGACTGGTACCCGGGTGTTTTTCAGTTCTCCGTTGACGGGACGGTTTACGGGTCGGTGAGCGAGGACGACCTGCCCACAGGGCAGGCTTGGGCGTTCGATCACCCGTTTTATCTGATCCTCAACCTGGCCGTCGGCGGGAACTGGCCGGGGTCGCCGCCCGCGGGTACCCCGTTTCCGCAGAAGATGGTCGTCGATTACGTCCATGTCACAGGTCACAGCTAGCGTGATCCCGCACACTCCGGATGGGGAGCTTGTGCTCCGCTCGCCCCGGCTCGGCCGGGGCCTGATGCCGAGCCGGCCGTACCGCTGCCCTGGCACCGCACCGTCCGTAACAGACGACGCCCGAGGGTCACCAGTGTGGTTACGGTTGGGTAATTTCCAGATCGCTTCCCAGTACTTCGCCGGACGCGGGGCCGGGCGCGTCGGTCCCGGTAGTAAAATTCCAGCGTTTGAGTCTCCGTGGTGCTGGCCCGTGGATAGGGGTCCTCGAGGCGTCAGGCCCAGGGGGCGGGATACCTGTGCCCAGCAGCACTCGATGGTTGGTCCAAACAGCGCGCGTTGTAGCTCGCTGTAGCCTGACAACAGTTACCAGGGGGAGACTGTTGATCGACGCATGTCGCCTCGTGCCGCCACGTAATCTTCTGTCGCGGCCGGGTCGCACGATGGTGCTGCCATTCAGCCGGGCCACGTCCGTCGGCTCGCTTACTGGGCGCGCGGCCGCGGCCACGGCCGGTTTCGGTTCGGCCGGCGCCCGGAAGCTCGGTGCGCATCACCCAGAGGGAAGCGCGTGACCAGACCGACCGTGGAAGGCTCCGAGCAGTCGGCGGCCGTGCCCGGCCAGACGACTGACATGGTTCGACCGGAGTCCACCTGGTGTGGCGAGGTCGAGCTCTCCTCGCCCGACCTGCCGGTGCGGCCGCGCACCGCGGACGGCCGGCTCTTCGAGGACGCCCGGGTGCTGGTCCGGGTCCACGGCGACCCGGTCGGCTACGTCCAGCTCCCGCTCGCCGAGGGCCGGCTCGACGCCGAAGCGGTGGTGCGCCAGGCCTGCGACCAGTTCGGCCCGAGCATCCGGTCGCACCTGGCGGCCGAGGGGCTGCCGGAGGCCGAGCTCGCGCCCGCACCGGCCGCGACGGCTCGCTGCTCGCTCGCCGTCCCGCGCGCGCCGCGCCAGCGGTCAGCCGCTGCCGTGCCGGTCAGTCCAGTCGTGACCGTCGTCGTATGCACGCGTAACCGGCCCCAGACGCTGCTTGCCTGCCTGGACCGGCTCCGGCGCCTCCGGCAGCCGGACATCGAAATCGTGATCGTCGACAACGCCCCGTCCGACGAGGCGACCAAGGTCGCCTTCACCTCGGCCGTCGCGGATCTGGCCCACTTCCGGTACGTGCGGGAGGAGCGCCCCGGGCTGTCCTGGGCGCGTAACCGGGGCATCGCCGAGGCGCGCGGCGAGATCATCGCCTTCACCGACGACGACGTGACCGTCGATGAGGCGTGGATCGCAGGCATCCTGCGCGGATTCGAGCAGGGCGACGACATCGGCTGCGTCACCGGGCTGGTGGCTACCGCGTCGCTGACGGAGGTGGCGGAACGCTACTTCGACTCGCGGCTCAACTGGTCCGCGAGCTGCGCGGCCCGTCGCTACGACCTGGTGGAGCACCGCGTCCCAAGCCCGGTGTATCCGTACTCGGCTGGCATCTTCGGCGCCGGCGCCAACATCGCCTTCCGCCGGGCGGCACTGGCGGCGATCGGCGAGTTCGACACCGCGCTGGGCGCTGGCACCCCCGCGGCCGGCGGCGAGGACCTCGACATCTTCCTGCGCGTGCTCCTCGCGGGATACGCGATCTACTACGAGCCCGCCTCGCTCGTCTGGCACACGCACCGCAGCAGCGTGGACGAGCTGAACCGCCAGATGTTCGCGTACGGCAGCGGGATGGCGGCCTACCTGACCAAGCACCTGACCGACCTGACCACCGCGCGCGGCCTGCTGGCCCGCGTCCCGCGCGGGCTGTGGGAGATGCGCAAGATCAGCACGGACAGCCAGGGCTCCGCCGGCAGCGACGACGCGCTGCAGCGCCGCCTGCTCGCCTGGGAGCTCGCCGGGTACGCGGCGGGCCCCGTGCTCTACGCCAAGTCCCGGCGGCGCTCGGCGGCGCTCGGCGGCTCCCGGCCGGCCACGACCGTCATCACCCAGGAAGCGGCGGGCGCGACCGAACCGAGCGCGGCCGCGGCGGCCGATCAGCCGGCCACCGCCGCTGCCGGCGGCCCGACCGGGCTGGTCTGCGGCGAGCTGGAGCTGGCCGGGCCGGTGGTCCGGCTGCCGGCGGGAGAGCACGAGGGCGCCTACGGGCGGGCCCGGCTGTTGGTCCGGGTCCACGGCGAGCCGGTCGGCTACGTCGAGCTGCCGCTCGACGGCGACGGGCCGGCCGGCGTCGACGTCCCGACGGCCGTGTCCCTCGCCGTGCGAGCCCTGGGGGCGCGAATCCACGAGCACCTGGCCGACGACGGTGTCACGCTGCCGGCCGACCCC
>Ga0068859_100001852_pt1 | contig 21500 bp, 19 predicted proteins | sample KBSSwiS22_FD_66585 | JGI IMG/M metagenome (GOLD analysis project Ga0068859, IMG submission 66585) | Switchgrass rhizosphere microbial communities from Kellogg Biological Station, Michigan, USA - KBS Switchgrass S2-2 | ecosystem: Host-associated > Plants > Roots > Rhizosphere > Soil ...
GATGCGCTGGCGCTGCCCAAGCTCGACCTGCCCGATTTCGAGCCGATCGAGCATGTCCACGCCGGCCGCGGCGTGGCCTCGAGCCATTACCTCCTCGACACCTACCAGAAGACGCTCGAGGGCTATTATCGAATGTGGCACCACCACTTCGAATTTCTGCTGCTCGGCTATGGCGCCTACATGGTCTTCTTCGATTTCTGCAAGAAAGCCTTCCCCGAGATCACCGACCAGACGATCGCGCGCATGGTCGCCGGGTTCGAGGCCGAGATCTTCAAGCCCGACGACGAAGTGAAGCGGCTCGCGCGCAAGGCAGTCGAACTCGGCGTCGATCACAAGTTCATCGATGGCGCCAGCGCCGACGATGTGCTCGCTTCGCTCGATCAACTGGGAGAGCCAGGCAAGGCTTGGCTCGGCGAACTCGAAATCTCGCGCAATCCCTGGTTCAACGTCAACGTCGGCGATGGCTTCTACCATTATCACCGCTCGTGGAACGACGATCTGTCGCTGCCATTCTCGGCGCTTCCGGGCTATATCGAGAAGGTCAAGGCCGGCGAGAACCTCGATCGCCCGACCGAGAAGCTGTTCGCCGAACGCCAGGAACTGATCGAGGGCTATCGCGACCTGCTTGCTACCGACGAGGAACGCGCCGCCTACGACCAGATGATCGCGCTCGCGGTGCGCGTGTTCCCCTATGTCGAGGGGCATAAATTCTACTGCGAGCATTGGTACACGAACCTGTTCTTCAACAAGATCCGCGAGTTCGGATCGTTGCTCGCCGAGCACGGCTTCTTCGCCAGGGAAGAGGATATCTTCCACCTTACCCATTATGAAGTCGAAGCGGCGATTATCGATTTGATGACCAGCTGGGGAAATGGCTCGCCGCCGCGCGGGCCGGCCCGTTTTCACAAGCTGATCGCCGAACGCCGCGCCGCGATCGAGGAATGGGCCAAGCTCGATACGCCGCCCGCGCTCGGGCCGGTGCCCGACATCATCGACGATCCCGCGATCGTGATGCTGTGGGGTATCACCCGTGAAAGCCTCGACGCCTGGCTCAACGCCGGCGAGACCGATCCGAACGTCGTCAAGGGCTTCGCCGCCTCGTCGGGCGTGGTCGAAGGGACCGCCCGCGTGATCAAGTCGGTGCAGGAAATCTCACGGCTGCAGCAGGGCGACATCCTGGTCTGCCAGATCACCAATCCGACCTGGGCGCCGGTGTTCCAGAAGATCGGCGGCGCGGTTTCTGACATCGGCGGCTCGATGAGCCACGCCGCGATCGTCGCGCGCGAATATGGCCTGCCGGCGGTGGTCGGCACCGGCCAGGCGACCGCGCGGATCAAGGACGGCCAGCGCGTGCGCGTCGACGGAACCCGGGGGATCGTGACGATCCTGCATTGACGCCACTCACAACCGTCATCCCCGCGAATGCGGGGACCCAGGGCAACGAAGGACGTCGCCTGCAACCCTGGGCCCCCGCTTTCGCGGGGTGACGGGTAAATTTGCGAGGTAAAGCTTTTGCCGTCCACCGAAAACATTTCCTGGTTCGCCGACATCGGCCTCGCCGACCGCCCCACCGTGGGCGGCAAGGGCGGGAGCCTGGGCGAACTGACGCGCGCCGGCATCGGCGTGCCGCCGGGCTTCGTCGTCAAGACGGGCGCGTTCGAACGCTTCATCCAGGCGCTCGAGACCGAAGCGCCGCTGCGCGCCGAAGTCGAGCATCTCGATCCGAACGATCTCGACACGGTCGGCGCCAAGACCGCCGCCGTGCGCGCACGGCTCGAGAACAGCTCGCTGCCCGACGATGTCCGCGACGAGATCCTCGCGGCGCATGCCGAACTGTGTGGCGACCTGCCCGACGCGCCGGTGGCGGTACGATCTTCGGCGACTACGGAGGACGCCGAGGATGCGTCGTTCGCCGGGCTGCAGGACACCTATCTTTGGGTGCTCGGCGGCGAGCAGGTGCTGCATATGGTCCGCAGCTGCTGGGCCAGCCTCTATTCGGTCGAATCGGTCTGCTATCGCCGCAAGCACGGGCTGCCCGAGGGTGGTGTCGCGATGGGGGTGGTGATCCAGCGCATGGTCGACGCGCGCTGCGCTGGCGTGATGTTCACGCGCAGCCCGACCACCGGCGACCGCTCCGTCCTCGCGATCGAAGGCGCGTGGGGACTGGGGTCGGCGGTGGTTTCGGGCGAAGTCACGCCCGATCGCTGGGTGGTCGCCAAGCTCACCGGCGAGATCTCGGTTCGCGACATCTCGGACAAGCATATCGAACAGCTGCCCAAGCCCGGCGGTGGCATTCACGACGTCGAAGTCCCGGCCGACCGCCGCACGGCACCCTGCCTGAGCGACGACGAGCTCCAGGCGCTGCGCGAGGTCGGGCGAAAGGCCGAGCGCCACTATGGCCGGCCGCAAGACATCGAATGGGCGATCGATCATGGCGGCAAATTGCTGCTGCTGCAGAGCCGGCCGGAGACGGTTTGGTCGGCGAAGGAAGCGGTGCCGGTGGCCAAGCCGGCGGAGAATCCGCTGTCGCATCTGATGAATGTGTTTGGGGGGAAACGGTGACGCGTTTCCCACCCTCATCCCATCTCTTTCCTGTCATCCCCGCGAAAGCGGGGACGCAGGGTTACAAAGGACATCGCGCCTGGCCGTGGATCCCTGCTTTCGCGGGGATAACAGCTGGTTGTTTGATGATGACGGCAAGTAGATCGCAAAGGCACCTTTCCCAGTGACCATCACGTCCAAAGACGTCGCCGAGATCATGAAGCTGCTCGAAGCGTCCGCGTTCGACGAGCTCAAGCTCGAGACCGGCGACCTCAAGCTGCATCTCCGCCGCAGCGGCGCACCAGTGCGCGAAGCGGCGCCTGAACCGCCAACACCGCCCGTTCCCCCGCGAGCGCCGGCTGCGCCGCAACCGCCAGTGCCGCCAGTTGCCCCGAAAGTGCCCGCGGACCCGAGTCTCGCGGACGTCCCCTCGCCGCTGCTCGGCATCTATTATCGCGCGGCCAAGCCTGGCGCCGATCCCTTCATCGAAGTTGGCCAGACCGTCGAGGAGGACACGATCATCGGGATCATCGAAGTGATGAAGCTGATGAACAGCGTTCGCGCCGGCGTGAAGGGCGAAGTCGTCGAGATTGTCGCGGGCAATGCCGCGATGGTCGAATATGGCGAAACGCTGGTCCGCGTGCGCGCCGCATGACCATTCGCCGCATCCTGGTCGCCAATCGCGGGGAGATCGCCGTACGCGTGATCCGTACCGCCAAGGCGCTTGGGATCGAGACCGTGCTCGCGGTCTCCGAAGCTGATCGCGAGTCGATGGGCGCCAGGCTCGCCGATCGAACCTTGTGCATCGGACCTGGCCCGTCCGCGCAAAGCTATCTCAAGGTCGAGACGATCGTGCAGGCGGCGCTTGGCGGCGGATGCGATGCAATCCATCCCGGTTATGGTTTCCTTTCTGAACGAGCCGATTTGGCAAAGCTTTGCGAAGAGGAAGGTGTGATTTTCATCGGCCCGACCGCGGCGCAGATCGAAGCCGTCGGCGACAAGCTGCGCGCGCGTGCAGAGGCGGTCGCGGCGGGCGTACCGGTCGCGCCGGGCGGGTCGGTCGAGACGGTCGCGGACGCGCTAGCGCTGGGCGAGACCATCGGTGCGCCATTGCTGGTCAAGGCAGTAGGCGGTGGCGGCGGGCGCGGGATGAAGCGTGTCGATGACCTGGCGCAGCTGCCCGAAGCGGTGTCGCTCGCGTCTGCGGAAGCCGGCGCGGCGTTCGGCGACGAGCGCGTCTATCTCGAACGCTTCGTGAGCACAGGCCGGCATGTCGAAGTCCAGGTGCTCGGCGACGGCAACGGCCATGTGCTTCACTTTGGCGAGCGCGACTGCTCGGTGCAGCGGCGCTACCAGAAGCTGATCGAGGAGACCCCTGCCCCCGATCTGTCCGACACGCTGCGCAGCGCTATACGCGATGCCGCGGTGCGTTTCGCGCGGCACCTGAACTATCGCGGTGCCGGAACGGTCGAGTTCCTCGTCGATGTCGAGCGGCAGGATTTCTACTTCCTCGAGATGAATGCGCGGATCCAGGTCGAGCATCCAGTGACCGAGCAGGTTAGCGGCATCGACCTCGTCGCCGAGCAGATCGCAATCGCCGAAGGCAAGGGGCTGCGGCTTACGCAGGACCAGGTGGTGCTGACCGGCGCCTCGATCGAATGCCGCATCAATGCCGAGGACCCCGAGCACGATTTCATGCCGTCGCCCGGCACGGTGCGCGAAGCAGTGTGGCCGGAAGGCGACGGCATCCGCGTCGACACCCATATCGCGAGCGGCGCCAAGGTACCGCCTTATTATGATTCGCTGATGTGCAAGCTGATCGCGCACGGCCCCGACCGGACCAGCGCGATCGACCGGCTGCGGACAGCACTCACCCAAAGCCGAGTAGAGGGCGTGAAGACCAACATCGCATTTCACCTAGCCGTGCTCGCCGATCCGGCGTTCCGCGCTGGCGGCGTCGACACCGGCTATCTGACGCGCTTCCTCGCGCGCGAACCGCTGGGGGCCTGAGATGGCAGACATCCGCATGGTCGAGACGTCGCTGCGCGACGGCAACCAGAGCTTGTGGGCGGCGCTCGGCATCGACACCGCGCGCACGCTGAGCATCGCGCCGGTGATGGACCGCGTTGGCTACAAGGCGATCGACTTCACGACTTCGACGCACATGGGCGTGGCAGTGCGCTACAAGCAGGAAGACCCCTGGGAACGCATCCGGTTGATGGCCGAGGCGTGTCCCAACACGCCGCTCCAATTCCTGTCGACCGGCTTCCGCTTCATCTCGTGGGAGACGGCGAGCCCCGAATTCATGGCGCTCGCCTACAAGACGCTCGTCAACAACGGTATCGGCCGGTTCGCGCTCGCGGATCCGATGAACGACGTGGCCGGCAATCTCGCGGGCGCGCGCATGGCCAAGGCCGGTGGCGCGTCCTACGTGGTCGGCGCGCTGGTCTATACGCTGAGCCCGATCCACGACGATGCGCATTACGCCGAACGCGCTGCGGCGCTCGCGGCCAGCCCCGATGTCGACGCGCTCTACATCAAGGATCCCGGTGGACTGCTTACGCCGACGCGGGCGCGGACGCTGATCCCGGCGATCCAGGCGGTGATCGGCGACAAGCCGCTCGAGCTCCATGCGCATTGCACGATCGGGCTAGCTGACCTGGTCTATGGCGAAGGAGCCGAGCTCGGTGTCGAGACGGTGCAATGCGCGAGCGGCGCGGCGGCCGACGGCACGTCGAACCCGCCAGCCGAGCGCGTGCTGGCGAATCTGAAGGCGCTCGGCCACAATTTGCTGGTCGACGAAGATGCGCTGGGCGAAGTCGTCGTCTATTTCAGCGCGCTCGCCCAGGCCGAGGATCTGCCCTTCGGCAAGCCGCAGGCGTTCGACGCCGCCTATCTCCAGCACCAATTGCCGGGCGGCATGGTCGGTACGATGCGCCGGCATCTGCGCGAGCAGCGGCTGAGCCATATCGAAGGCAATGTGATCGAAGAGATCGGTCGCGTCCGCGAGGAACTCGGCTGGCCGATCGTGATGACGCCGTTCGCGCAGATGGTGCTGACGCAGGCGGTGATGAACGTCACCGGCAAGGAGCGCTATGCCGTGATCCCCGACGAGATCGTGCGCTATGCGCTCGGCAAGTTTGGACGGCCGAATGTGCCGATCGCGGCGGAAGTGATGGACCGCATCCTGTCCTCGGCGCGAGCGAAGGAACTCGACGTGGAGCCGGGCATGGCGAGCATCGACGAGCTGCGGGCGAAGCTCGGCCGACATCTGTCCGACGAGGAATTCCTGCTGCGCGCCACCATGCCGGCCGAGCAGGTCGACGCGATGAAGGCGGCCGGCCCGGCGCCGCGCGTGTACGATCCGCAAGGCGGCCAGGCGGCGATGCGGCTGATCCGCGAACTGCTGCTGCGCGAGGATGTCGCACAGCTTTCAGTCGAGAAACCGGGGTTCAAGCTGGAGTTGATGCGATGATTCGCTCCGCTCCGTTCTCCCCCCTTGCGGGGGAGAATAGCTTTGCTTGGCGGCTTTGCCGCCTAGCAAAGCTTAGAGAGGGGGGCGCCTGCTGCGCAGGCGCGCGGCGCAGAAGCGCCGCTCACCCTCTCCAAGCTCCGCCAGCGAGCAAGCTCGCAAGCTTCGCTATCAGTGCGGGGTGGGCCATGCCCCGCATAGCCCAGGATCGCGCGGGGCGCGATCCGACCCCGCACTCCCGTAAAGGGAGAGGAAAAGATCGGAATTGAGGTAAGCCGTAGATGAACTCTCCCCCCACCCCCGCCGGCTATATGTTCGACGTCGACGGCACGCTGATCCTCAGCGACCGCGCGCTCGGCGGCTACAAGGCGCTGCCGCACGCCGCCGAAGTGCTCGACACCCTAAACGCCAGGGGCATCCCATTCGTAGCGTTGACCAACGGCAGCGCCTATCCGCCGCCCGAACAGGCCGCCAAGCTGCGTGCGCTGGGGCTGCCGATCACCGATCATCAGATGCTCACGCCGTCCAGCGTCGCCGCCGACCTGATGCCGCGTCGCGGCGTGAAATCGGCGCTGGTACTCGGCACGCGCGGCGTCGGCTGGTGCCTGGAACAGGCGGGAATCGAGACGCGCTTTCCCGGAGATGCGAGCGCGGAGCAGGTCGACGCGGTCTATGTCGGCTGGCACCCGGAATGCGGGATGAAGGACATCGAACAGGCCTGCAACGCGATCTGGAATGGCGCCACGCTCTATTGCGCCTCGGACATCCCATTCTTCGCCTCGGCGAGCGGGCGAGCGATGGGCTATAGCCACGCGATCATTGCGGCGGTGCGCAAGCTGACCAAGGCGCCGATGACGCTCACCGGCAAGCCGTCGCTCCACGCGCTGCGCTTCGTCGCACGCCAGCTCGGCGTGCCGATGACGCGCGTCGGCGTGGTCGGCGACGACCCCAGCTGCGAGATCCAGATGGCGCGGCGCGGCGGCGCGACCGGCTACGGCGTCACTACCGGCTTCTACAAGGCAGGCGACTGGGCCGCGCAGCCCGCCAACCGCACGCCGCACCGATTGCTTTCGGGCATCGGGGAGCTGCTCGAGACGGAGGCATTGGCGGCCTGATGCGCAGCATCGACTATTTCGACAAGTCCGCGCAGCTTTACCCGGATCGCCCGGTGCTGATCGCGGGCGACGCCCGCGTGAGCTATCGTGAGATGCACGCGCTCAGCCACCGCTTCGCTCGCGCGCTGCTCGCTGCCGGGCTGCAGCACCAGGATCCGGTCGCGATCATGTCGCCGAACCACGGCGGCGTGCTGATCGCACAACTCGGATTATGGCGCGCAGGCGCGGTGTGGATTCCGGTCAACACCCGGAACGCACTCGACGCCAACATCCAGTATCTCAATTACGTGCGGGCGCAGTGGCTGTTCTACCATAGCGAGCTGAGCGCGGACGCCGCGCGCGTGAAGGCCGAAGTGCCGAGCATTCGGCACCTGGTGTGCCTCGATCGACCCGACGTTGACGTGCCGTCACTCGACGCGTTCATGAACCAAACTGGTGAAGAGATCGCCGATTGGGGTGACCCCGTCGGCAACGGCGACGAGCTCGTCGCGATCATCGCCACCGGCGGCACCACCGGCCCGGCGAAGGGCGTGCGCGTCCTCAATCGCAGCTGGGGCGCGATGGTCGAGACGGTCGGCAACATGATGCCGTGCGATGATCCGGTCTGCCTGGCGACCGCTCCGCTCACCCATGCCGCCGGCCCGGTGGCAATGGCTGCGGTGGCGATGGGCGCGACGGTGGTGGTGCTGCCCAAATTCGACGCCGAAGCCGTGATGGCGGCGATCGAGCAGCATCGCGTCACGCACATGTTCCTCCCGCCAACGGCGCTCTATGCGATGTTGGGGCATTCGCGCGTTCGCGATCATGACTATTCGAGCCTGCGCTATTTCCTGCTCGCCGGATCGCCGGTCGCACCCGACAAACTGCGCCAAGCGGTGGAGGTATTCGGGCCGTGCCTGTGCCAGAGTTATGGCCAGACCGAAGCGCATATGATCGCGACGTGGCTCCCGCCGCAGGTGGTCGCTGCGGCCGCCGCGGGCGATCATCCCGAGCGCCTCGCCAGCTGCGGAAAAGCATCCTATTCGGTTCGAGTCGAGATGATGGACGACGATGGCAAGCTGCTGCCCACCGGCGAGGTCGGCGAGATCGTCGTACGCGGCAGTATTGTCGGCGGCGGTTATTTCGAAATGTCGGAGGCAACCGCAGAGGCTCGGCTATATGGTTGGCACCACACCGGCGATGTCGGCCGGCGCGACGAGCACGGCTATTATTATATCGTCGACCGGAAGAAGGACATGATCGTCACCGGGGGGTTCAACGTCTTCTCCGCCGAGGTCGAGGCGGCAGTGATGGAGCTGCCACAGGTTCGCGAATGCGCGGTGATCGGCGTGCCCGACGAGAAATGGGGCGAAGCCGTGACGGCAATCGTCGCGCTCGAAGACGGGGCGGAGCTTTCGCCGGAGACGATCGTCGCGCATTGCAAGGCGCAGCTCGGGAGTGTGAAGGCGCCCAAGGCCGTGCATTTCCGCGCCGAGGTACCGCGCACCGCGGCGGGCAAGTTCGACAAAAAGGCGATCCGCGCGGAGTTCTGGGACGGAACGTCGCGGAGCGTGAATTGAGCGACACGCCTTCCACTGCCTCCTTCGTCACCCCGGACTTGGTCCGGGGTCCACTGCCCAGGTCGGGAAATCGGTGAAGTTCCGGCTGGACCTTTCAAGCCTTCCCTCGTGGAGAAGTGGATGCCGGAACGAGTCCGGCATGACAGTGCAATGTTTTGGACATCCCCCAATTGCGAACAATTCGCATCATTATTGCTAACCATTCGCAACTAGAGGCCGCAGGCAGGAGACGCAGATGGCTACCGAGTACACCCCAGTCCGCGTCACCGAGAAACTTGTCCCACCTCCCCCGACGGTCAGCGCGCTTGCGCAAGAAGCGCTCTCGATCAGCGCCGCCACGCCCCGCGCGGCGTGGCCCGATGCGAGCGACATTCCGGGCTGGCGCGCGGCCGTCGCGCAGAGCGACGTGATCTGGGACGGCGTCGTCGCGCCGCTGCTCGCTTCGGTGCAAGCCTCTATAGAAACGAGAGAAATTGCCGGTGTGCCCTGCCATCTCGCGACGCCGGCAGGCAGTCCGGACACCTCGCGCGTCTATCTATACCTCCATGGCGGCGCTTTCGTGTTCGGCGGCGGCAACTTCGCCAAGGCGTTCGGCGGATTGAACGCCGACAAACTCAGCATTCGCACCGTCTCGGTCGATTATCGCATGCCGCCCGACCACCCCTTCCCCGCCGCGCCACACGATTGCCTCGCGGTTTATCGCGAATTGATCGCAACAATTGATCCAAAGCGCGTGGTGATCGGCGGCAGTTCGGCCGGCGGCAACCTGGCCGCGGCGACGACCCTGATGATCCGCGATCAGGGGCTACCATTGCCGGCCGGCGTGGTGCTGCTGACGCCCGAAATCGACCTCACCGAGTCCGGCGACAGTTTCGCGACCAATCGCGAACTCGACGTCGTGCTCAAGGGCAGTCTCAAACAGTGCAATCTGCTGTACGCCGGCGGCCGCGATCTCGCCGATCCCTATCTCTCGCCGCTGTTCGCCGATCTTAGTGGCTTCCCGCCGACCTTGGTGCAGTCGGGCACGCGCGACCTGTTCCTGTCGAACTCGGTACGGATCCACCGCAAGCTGCGCAGTGCCGGCGTCGATGCCGAGCTGCACGTGTGGGAAGCGATGCCGCATGGCAGCTTCGGTATCGGCGGATTAGCGCCGGAGAATGCCGAGATCGATGCCGAGGTGAGGCGGTTCATCGATCGCGTATGTCCGGCCTGACGCGCAAAGCCCACCAGCCAAAGCTCACACACGGAACAGTCCGGGGTGACGGGCAGTATTTGGGGGAATTCGTGCGTCAGCGCTCCGCCGAGATTGGGCGGTCGCTCATCTGTCGACTTGGCGAATCTCGAGAAGGCGTTCGATCAACACGTCTCGTTCTCCGTCTCCCAGGAAACGAGATTTGTGTCGCACGAGACCGCGCCTTCCGACGAAACGGATCCCGAACGAGCCCTCGGGGGCTGTAGGACCAGTGTTGTGCGTAAGGCGCCGCGCTTCACGGTCGAGCTTATCGCATTCGCCATCTGTGCAGGTGATCGCCGCCTGCTCCCGCTGCGTCAGCCAATCGCACGCCGCGTCATCGCATTCGGCGAAACGGCTGTTCTCAAAATTGGTGAACCACTGGCCGGATAGGATCTCCTGCTTTCCATAGCGCACGCCGTTGACCGTTCTCGACGGTGGAACCGCTGGAGCGCTAGCGGCAGTAGCTCCCAGAAGGAACACCCACCACATCAGAGATTCCCTGGTTTTTCGAACGCCGCCCTCGCCCGCGCGCAGTCCTCGCGGATCACGCACCCCTCGGCGTGATCGTTGACCAGCCCCATCGCCTGCATGAACGCGAACACCGTCGTAGGCCCGACGAATGCCCACCCGCGTTTCTTGAGGTCCTTCGACAGGGCGATCGAAGCCGGCGACGTTGACATCGTCTGCGGAACACCCAGTTCCTCGGGCTTCGGCTCGAACCGCCAGACATAGGCCGCGAGCGAACCCTCGCGCTGCACCAGTTCCTGCGCCCGCCGCGCATTGTTGATCACGGCTTCGATCTTGCCTCGATGCCGGACGATTCCCGCATCCTGGAGCAGCCGCTCGACATCGGTTTCCGTGAACTGCGCGACCCGATCGAAATCGAAGCCGTGAAACGCCGCGCGGAAATTCTCGCGCTTGGCGAGGATGGTGCGCCAGCTGAGCCCAGACTGGAAGCCCTCGAGGCACAGCTTCTCGAACAATCGACGATCGTCATCAACTGGGAACCCCCATTCGCAGTCGTGGTAGGCGATGAACTCCGGCGCTGCCGCACTCCAGCGACAGCGCGGTCGTCCGTCAGGACCAGGAATCGTCTCGGTCATTGTCAGCCTTTTCAGCTACGTGCTTCCCCACGCTACCGCGGCCCGAGCCCTCGCAACAGTCTGCCGACAATGCGGCACGGCACGTCAGCTTGCAGTCAGTCTCGCGCGCCATCATGACACGGCACAGGAGGGAGAGCGGCAGTGCGGCTGCTGATGATCGAGGACAATGCGCGGCTCGCCGAGTTGACGATCGACGGGCTGCGGCGGCGCGGCTTCACGTGCGATCTCGCAGGCGATCTCGCGTCGGCGGACGCCGCGCTGGCGGCGGGCGCGTTCGACCTGCTCATCCTAGATCTCGGCCTGCCCGATGGCGACGGACTTGACTGGTTGCGTCGCAAGCGCCGAGCGCCCGATTTCCCGCCAGCATTGATCCTGACTGCGCGCGACGCACTGGAAGACCGCGTGTCAGGGCTCGATGCCGGCGGCGACGACTATCTGGTCAAACCATTCGAGCTCGACGAACTCGCCGCGCGGTTGCGGGCGTTGCTCCGCCGTCCCGGCACTCGGGCGCCGGTCGTGCTCGAAGTCGGGCCGCTTCGCTACGATCCGCGCGCGCGCGTCGCCACCGCCGGAGGCCGCGCGCTCGAGCTTTCGCGGCGCGAGACCGACCTGCTCGAACTGCTGATGCGCCGGGCGGGCACCGTGCTTCGCCGCGAGACGATCGAAACGACACTTTATACCTTCGACGAACCAGTCACGCCGAACGCGGTTGAAGCGGTGGTCTCACGCCTTCGCCGTCGCCTCGACGAGCTCGGGCTGGCGCGGCTCCTGCACACGATCCGCGGCGTCGGCTACATGCTCGAAGAACCCCTATGATGCGCCACGGCTCGGTATCGCGACGGCTGACGATCGGTCTGGCACTGGTGGGCCTGGTCGGCACCGCGCTGCTGTTCCTGTTCGTCGCGCTGGAATATGGCCTGACCTGGTCGGCGTTCCTCGATCCGGATCGCGCGCCGTCGATCTGGTTCGAGATGCGCGAACATGTCGTCATACCCGTTTTCGTCGTGATCGTGCCGATGACGCTGGCCGCGCGCTGGGTGATCCGGCGCGCCCTGGCTCCACTGCAAACCGCTGCCGCACAGGTCGATGCCGCGCCAGGAATGGCGCGCGGGTTTCGCATCGACCCGTCCGGCCTGCCCATCGAGGCTGTTCCATTCGCGCACGCGGTGAACGGCCTGCTCGAGCGGCTCGATCGCGCCGCGGCGGATCAAGAGGGCTTTGCCGCCGATGTCGCGCATGAACTCCGCACGCCGCTGACGGTCATGGCGCTCGAGGCGGAACGGCTCGATCCGGCACCCGCGGCGGCGATGAAGCGCGACATCGCGCACATGCGCCGACTGATCGACCAGCTGATGCTGCTCGCACAGCTCGATGCCGATGTCGCCGCGCGCACACCTGCGGCACCGGTGCCGCTCGCTTCGCTCGCCGGCGACGTCGCGAGCCGGCTCGCGCCACTGGCGATCACCGCCGGGCGCGCAATCGCCGTCGAAGCGCTTGGCGAACCGATCGTAGCGGGGCGGCGCGAGGCGATTGCCGCGGCGCTGCGCAACCTGATCGAGAACGCGCTGCGCGTCACACCCGAAGGCGGCACCGTGACGATCATCGTCGGCCCCGGCGTGACGCTCGCCGTGCGCGACGAGGGCACCGGGCTTTCGACCGAGCACCTCGCGCTGCTCAAGCACCGCCACGGCCGCGGCGATCACGCCAGCGCGGACGGTGCCGGCCTGGGACTGGCGATCGTCAATCGCATCATGATCGCGCATGGCGGCACGCTCGACACACTGCCCGACCACCGCGAACTGCAACTGCTGTTTCCGGCCGCCAGCTAGAGTCGCTTTCGGCTTCGCTGGATCGGTGCCGGCTTCGCTGAAGCAGACACTAGCCGTCAGCATCCCGTCAGACTTCGACGGTAGCCAAAGCGCATGGCTCGCAAGCGCATGATTTGGATCGGCAGTGTGGCCGTGATGGCGCTTGCGGGAGGTGGCTGGTGGCTCTTGACCCCCTCGCCCCCTCTGCTCCCCGAGGCGGCATCCGCTGCCGAACCGCCCGCCACACCGGCGAAGCTGCCCCTCAGCGCCGAGCAACAGCGCCGGCTCGGGCTCAGCTGGGCGATTGCGCAGACTGCCACAGAGGCGCCGCTCGCGGCATTGCCGGCGACGATCGTTCCGCCCGTGAACGATCGCGTAGCGGTAGCGGCCCTGTTTCCTGGCGTTGTCGAACGCAGCTTCGTCGTCGAAGGCGATCCCGTGCGCCGTGGCCAGACGCTGGCGATCGTGCGCAGTGCCGAGATTCTGTCGTTGCACGCCGACGTCGCCAAATCGCAGGCGCGACTGGACCTCGCCCACACTTCGGCGCGACGCCTCGATCAACTCGCACGCGAAGGCGTCATTGCCGGCGCGCGTGCCGACGAGGCGGCGGCCACGCTCCGCGAAGCGCGTGCCGATGCCGGCGAGAAGCGGCGGATCCTGGCACTCTCGGGCGGATCGGGCAGTAACGGCAGCTATGCACTGACCGCGCCCATTGCCGGTCGCGTCACCGTCGCCAGTGCCCGGCCCGGCGATCGCCTCGACGGCACCAGCGCCCCGTTCGTCATCGACGCCGCCGCCGCCCTCGAGGCCAATGCGCAGCTTCCCGAGCGCATGGCGGGGCAGGTCCGGCCCGGCATGACGGTCCGGCTCGGCGATACGCGCGGCCAGGTCACAGCGGTCGGCGCGACTGTCGATCCGCAGACTCGCTCGATCCTGCTCAAGGCACGCCTGCCCGCCGCGCCCGGCGTCATCGCGGGCGGATCGGTCAATCTCACGCTGCTCGGGCCGGCGCCTCCCGGCGCGGTCAGCATTCCGGCGGGCGCGCTGGTCAATATTCGCGGCGCGGATTCGGTGTTCGCTCACGTACCCGGCGGAGTCGCGATCCGGCCGGTCCGGGTCGGCGAGCGATCGGGCGACAGCGTGCTCGTCCTGTCCGGTCTCACAGCGGGCGAACGCGTGGTCGCGACCGGAACCAGCGAGCTCAAGGCGCTCGCGCAGGCGCGATAGGCGATGCTGCGATCGCTCGTTGCGACGGCGCTGTCGTATCGCGTGCTGGTGCTCGCACTCGCCCTGGCGGTAGCCGGGCTGGGCAGCTGGGCGTTCCTGAGCTTGCCGGTCGACGCCTATCCCGACATCGCGCAGACGCAGGTCAAGATCATCCTAAAGGCGCCGGGCATGACGCCCGAAGAAGTCGAAACGCGCGTCATCACGCCGATCGAACTCGAAATGCTCGGTCTGCCGAACCAGGCGATCCTGCGCTCGACCGCCAAATATGCCATCGCCGACATCACGATCGACTTCACCGACGGGACCGACATCTATTGGGCGCGCCAACAGGTCGCCGAACGGCTGTCGGGCGTGATGGGCGACCTGCCCGCGGTGAGCGGCGGCCTCGCGCCGATCTCGACGCCGCTATCCGACGTCTACATGTTCACGATCGAGGGACCGCTCAGCCTCGAGGACAAGCGCACACTGCTCGACTGGACGATCCGGCCGGCGCTGCGCACGGTTCCGGGCGTCGCCGACGTCAATGCGCTCGGCGGCCTGGTTCGCACGTTCGAGGTTCGGCCGGATTCGAATGCCCTTGCGCATGCCGGACTGAGCGTCGCCGATCTCAAGGCCGCGATCGAAAGCGGCAATCGCAACGACGGCGCAGGCCGGCTCGCCAATGGCGAGGAAGCGCTGATCGTGCGCGCGGCAGGCGCGATCCGGTCCGTTGCCGACCTCGAGGCGGTGGTTGTCACCAGCCGCGCCGGCGGCATCGTGCGCGTCGGCGACGTGGCGTCGGTCGGTACCGGCAGCCTTACGCGGTATGGCGCCGTGAGCAAGGACGGCAAGAGCGAGGCAGTCGAAGGCCTCGTCATAGCGCTGCGCGGCGCCGATGCGCGCCAGGTGGTTTCGGGCGTCCGAACCCGGCTTGCCGAAATCGAGGCGACGCTCCCCAAGGGCACGACGGTCTCCGTATTCTATGATCGTTCGGACCTGATCAGCCGCGCGATCGAGACAGTCGAGGAAGCACTGCTCGAAGCGACGGTGCTGGTCGTGGTGCTGCTGGTCCTGTTCCTCGGCGACTGGCGGGCGGCGGCGATCGTCGCCGTCACGCTGCCGATGGCGGCGCTGATCACGTTCCTGTGCATGCATGCGATCGGACTCTCGGCCAATTTGATGAGCCTTGGCGGGCTCGCGATCGCGATCGGCATGCTTGTCGATGGCGCCGTGGTGGTGGTCGAGAACATCGTCGAGCGACTTGGTCACGAAGCGGAAGGCGAGCGTCCGCGGCTCAACTCACTTTTCCGCGCGACCAGCGACGTGATCGTGCCGGTCTCGGCAGGCATCGTGATCATCGCGCTCGTGTTCCTGCCCCTGCTGTCGCTGCAGGGGCTCGAAGGCAAGCTGTTCGCACCCGTCGCGATCACGATCGTGTTCGCACTCGCCGGCTCGTTGCTGCTCGCGCTCACGTTGGTGCCGGTACTCGCTTCGTTCGGTCTCAAGGGGCACCACGGCGATCCCTGGATCATGCGCCGGCTTACGCCCGGCTATCGCGCGCTGCTGGCCGGCGCGTTCGGGCACAAGCCGATCGTCTACGGCCTGTCGGCGGTGGGGCTCGCGCTCGCGGGGCTCGCCTATGGCGGCGTCGGCAAGACGTTCATGCCGACGATGGACGAAGGCTCGGTGACGATGCAGCTGACCAAGCTGCCGACGATCGGGCTCGACCATTCGATCCAGGGCGACCTTGCCGCCGAGCGCGTCGTGATGGCGAAAGTGCCCGAAATCGAAAGCGTGATCACGCGCGTCGGTACCGACGAGATCGGGCTCGATCCGATGGGCCTCAACGAATCCGACGGCTTCGTGAAGCTCAAGCCGCGCTCCGAATGGCGCGGCAGCAAAGAGCTGATCGTCGAGGACATGCGCAAGGCGATGGGCGCGTTGCCGGGAATTGAGCCGAGCTTCACGCAGCCGATCGAAATGCGCATCTCGGAGATGCTCACCGGCGCGCGGGGCGATCTCGCGGTCAAGATCTTCGGCCCTGACACGGCAACGCTCGCCGAGCTCGCCGGCCAGATTCGCAGCGCACTCAAGAGCGTGCGCGGCGCCACCGAAGTGCTGACCGTCGCCAACGACCAGGTCGACTATCTCCAGCTCGACATCGATCGCGTTGCTGCCGGCCGCTACGGCATGCCGGTCGACACGCTCGAGGATGCGCTGCGCACGCAGCTCGAAGGCATGCATGCCGGGGTCGTCGCCGAGGGACAGAAGCGCATCCCGATCGTGATCCGCGGCGACGAGACCGTTCGCGCCGACGCGGCGCGCTTCGCCGACCTCCCGTTGCGCACGCCCGCCGGGATCGTCGCGCGGGCAAGCGACATGGCACGGATCGAGCGGGTGCAAGGCCCGGTGAAGCTCGATCACGAGAACGGCTCGCGCTACGCGCTGGTACAGGCCTTCGTCTCAGGGCGGGACCTCGTCGGCTATGTCGACGAAGCCAAGACCATGGTCGCACGCAAGGTCGCATTGCCGCCGGGCTATCGCCTGGTGTGGGGCGGGCAATTCGAGAATCAGCAGCGCGCCTCGGCCCGGCTCGCGCTGGTGATCCCGGTTGCACTGCTGCTGATCTTCTTCGTGTTGTACGCGACGCTCAAATCGCTGCGGGCGGCAGGGCTGATCCTGGTCAACATTCCTTTCGCGATGGTCGGCGGGATCGTCTCGCTATGGACATCGGGCGAATACCTGTCGGTGCCGGCGTCGGTCGGTTTCATCGCGCTTCTCGGCATCGCCGTACTCAACGGACTGGTGCTCGTCGCCTATTTCCGTCAGCTGCGCAGCGAAGGCGTGCGGCTCGCCGAGGCCGTCCGGCTCGGTGCCGAGCGAAGGTTGCGGCCGGTGTTGATGACCGCAAGCATCACCGCATTCGGCCTTGTGCCGTTGCTGTTCGCCGCCGGTCCCGGATCCGAAATCCAGCGTCCGCTCGCGATCGTGGTGATCGGCGGGCTGATCACGTCGACCTTGCTGACGCTGGTGCTGCTGCCGATCCTCTACGAACGCTTCGGCGAAGGCCGCGCGGAGACGCTTGATGGCTGACGTGCTCCTCACCTTCCACTGCGCGGCGCAAGATGTCGAAGCGGTGATCGAGGCCGTGCGCCCGCTCGTAGCCGCGCCTATTCACCTCCGCGAGGAACAAGTCTTCGGCCGCGACTTCGTGGATGCCAATACTGCCGAGCGCGTCGCGGGAACGTTGCGCCGCGCCGCGGTCGAATTGATCGTCGCGGCCGATCAGCTCGAAGCACTGGTTGGCGCGGCCGCGGCGTCGCGCCGGCGCCTGCCGATCCGCTGGCATGCGACGCCGATGATCGCATCGGGGAGAGAGGCATGAGCCGGTCGGTCGTACTCGTCCTGCTCGGCACGACGCTCGCCGGGCCCGCCGTCGCCCAACGCGCCGATCTCCCGCCCGCTGCGGTCGTCGGCACGGTGCTCGACTCGCATCCCTCGGTCGAAGCTGCGACCGCGCGGATAGACGCCGCCAGGGCCGAGGCCCGGATGCTGCGAAAAGGACCGCACGAAGTCACGGTGTCGGGCAGCTACCTCCGCCGCAGCGTCGATCGCGAGGGCGGCTACGACGAATTCGACACGACCGTCAGCCGCGCGATCCGCCTGCCGGGCAAGGCCGCGCTAGACCGCGAAGCCGGGCGGCTGGGCGTCGAAGTCGCACAGAACCGCCAGGAGGACGTTCGCCACCAGACATCACTTCTGTTGTCGGACCGCTGGCACGACTGGCAGCTCGCAAGCGCTTTGGCGCGGCTCGATACCGAGGCGGTTGCCGGTTACACGCGCGAGCTCAACGCGGTGCGCGACCGCGAGCAAGTGCGCGACGCCTCGGCACTCGACGTCGATCAGGTCCAATCGGCGCTCGCGCTGGCACAGGCACAGCTTGCCGACACGATCGCGCAACGCGAGCAGGCGCGCGCCGCGCTTGCTGCCAATTTCCCGGGCCTACCACTGCCGGCCGAGGCCCCTGCGCTGTCAACGCCGGCACTGCCCGAGGCGAGCCTCGAGCAGCTTCGCGCCCTGATCATCGCGCGCAGCCACGAAATCCGCGCCGCCGAACGCGAAGCCGATCGCCTTTCGGTGGTCGGCACGCGCGTTCGCCGCGAGCGTTTCGCAGATCCGTCGATCGGCGTCCGATTGTTCAGCGAGCGTAGCGGGATGGAGCGCGGCGCCGGACTGGTCGCATCGATCCCGTTCGGCGGCGGGTACCGCACCGCAGCAGCTGATCAGGCTGCCGCGCAGGCGCATGCCGCACGGTTCGAAGCCGCGAGCATGAAGCGCGAGATCGCCGCCATTGCCGATGGGGACGTGATCGCGGTGCGGTCACGGCTCGACGCGTGGGAGGCGGCCGACCGTGCCGCAAAAAGCGCCGACGGCGCGGTGCAGCGCAGCGCGCGCGGCTACCAGCTCGGGGCCAGCGACCTGACCGACATGCTTTATGCGCGCCGCCAGGCACTCGACGCGGCGCGAATCGAAGTGCGCGCGCGCGCCGAGGCGCTACGCGCGGCGATGAAAATCTCGATCGACTCGCACATTGTGTGGGCGCCTGACGACGAATGACGGATCAGGCCGGGCTGCCGGGTCCGCCGAACGCAGCGAATGCCGGACGCTGGCAAAGTCGTACATAATAAGCCGCGAGGTTCGCCAGCCGCACTTCGCTATCCATCGCCAGCCAGCGCCGCACCGACAGGCCGATCGGGATGTCCGCCAACGTGAAACCTGCTCCCGCGATATGTCCGCCCGTCCGGCCGAGCTGATCGTCGAGGATTCGCGCCTTGGCGTCGAATGCGTGCTGCGACTGCGCGATTAGCTCGGGGTCGTGACGGCCGCCGGGATTGCGGTAGCGCGCGACGAACGCAGCGCGCCAGCTGTTGTTGAGGTCGGTCGCCTGCCAGTCGAGCCAGCGCTCGATTTCAGCTGCCGCACGCGCGTCGCTCGGCAACAGGTCGCTCCGCCCCTCGCGCCGCGCGAGGTAGCGCAGGATCGTGTTGCTCTCGGCGAGCGTGAAATCGCCATCCTCGAGCAGCGGGACATGGCCGAACGGATTGCGCGCGAGATAGTCCGGTGCGCTCGCCGGAAAGGCGGTGGTCCCACGCTCGACCAGTTCGCAATCGAGCGCGAGCTCGGCGCACAACCACAGTATCTTCCGCACATTGAGCGACTCGGCATAGCCATGGACGCGCAGCATCGTGTCACACCTCGATTTCGCCCGAGAGATACGAGACGCACGTCCCGCACAGTTCGACGCGCGTTTCCGAGACGCGGCATAGCAACGCTCCGCTGCGAGCCGAAGCCTGGAAGGCGTGGATATCGGCCTTTCCCAGCCGTTGGGCCCAATAGGGTGCGATCATGCAATGCGCACTGCCGGTCACCGGATCCTCGTCGATCCCGTGCGCCGGGGCGAAGAAGCGGCTGACGCAATCATGCCCGTCATCGCCCGGCGCGGTCACGATCAGCCCGCCGCGATCGAGCTTGAGCACGTCGAGGCGATCGGGCGCGAAGCTCCGGACCGCGGCGGCACTCTCGAGCACCGTCATGATGAAATCCGCGCCCTTGAACACGGTCACCGGGGGAGAACCGAAAAGCCATCGCAGATCCTCGTCAGCCGGCTCGGCCGCGATGGCAGGAAAATCCATCACCAGCTCGTCGCCGCGCTTGCGCACAAACAGCGATCCCGATTGGCGCGTTACGAACTCGATCGCCTGCTGCCTCTCGAGCACATGCGCGAACAGCACATGCGCGCTGGCGAGCGTGGCATGTCCGCACAGCGGGACTTCGTTGGTCGGCGTGAACCAGCGCAACTCCCAGCGCCCGTCGGCAAGCGGCACCGGATAGGCGGTTTCGGCGAGATTGTTCTCGGCGGCGATCGCCTGGAGCAGCGCGTCTTCCGGGTAGCGGCCGAACAGCACGACCGCGGCAGGATTGCCGGTGAAGCGCTCGCTGGCAAAGGCGTCGACGATATGGATCGGCAGTTTCATGAATGTCCCCCTAGTTTTGATGATGCGGGCTGGCGGGCGCGACCAGCCCCTGCGCCTCGTTCCACAGGCCCGGCAGGATCGACACGACCAGCAGCGCCGCCATTCCCCAGTTGAATGCTCGCAGCACTTCCGCGCGCGACAGCCAGTCGCGCAGCGCTGAGCCGGCGCCCGCCCATAGCGCGATGCACGGCAGCCCGACGACGCCGAGCGCGAGCGCGACCATCGGCACGTCGGTGAGCAGATGGTCGGGGCGCGCGAAGCTCGCCACCGCGCCGAGCACCATCGCCCATGCCTTGGGATTGACCCACTGGAACCCCGCGGCGCCGATCAACCCGAGCGGATACTCGCGCGTGCCCGCGACATGCGGGCCGGTCGAGCGGGCGATGCGCCACGCGAGCCACAACAGATAGCCCGCCGACGCGAGATGCAGCGCGGTCCAGAACCCGGGGATGCGGGTCGCGAAGGCGACCAGCCCCCAGCCGAGCACGAACACCATCGCGACGCAGCCGCCCGACACGCCGAGCATGTGCGGCACCGTGCGGCGCAACCCAAACGTCGCGCCCGACGACAGCAGCATCATATTGTTCGGCCCCGGCGTGATCGACGACACCAGGCAGAACGAGGCCAGCGCTAGCAACACCTCTGGGCTCATGATCGCCACCGATAGCGATGCGCCAGCGCCTCGCTGAGCAATGGCGAGCCGATCGCCGCCACAGTGCGCGTGATGCCTTCGCGCCAACATGCGCCGCGCCGCACTGCCTGGCGGTATTCGCGCAAGCTGAACGTCGATGCGCCGCACGCCTCCGCCTGCGCCGCTTCGACGCGATCGAGCAGATGTTCGGCCTCGGCTGCCGAGCCCGGTTGTACGACATGGCGCAGTCGCACCGTCACGACTTCGTCCGCATCGCGCGCGGCGATGGGGAAAGCGGAAAGGACGAGCAACAAGGCGGCGAGGCCGGACACGCTGACGAGAAGGCGGAACATGACATACTCCTTTCGCCCGCGCCTCTCGAACAAACCGACTCCACAAGCCAGTGACAGTCCGGTACAATTCGAACGAACTGTCCTGGTCTAAAAGGGAGTACAGTGGCCAGCACTGCCGATCTCGCACCGACGCGCACCGAGGAAGTGATGCGCGCGATCCGCCAGCGCATCGAACGCCGCACGCTCACACCGGGCGCACGGCTGCCGTCGGTGCGCGCGATGGCGGAGACCATGCAGCTCTCGAAATCCACAGTGGTCGAAGCCTATGACCGGCTTGCTGCAGAAGGCGTGGTGCGTTCGCGGCCGGGTTCGGGCTTTTATGTCGCAGCGCCGCTCGCTCCGCTCGCGCTCGCCGAGCTCGGACCAAGCGTCGCGCGCGAGATCGACCCAGTGTGGATGCTGCGCCAGTCGCTGGCGACGAGTTCGGACGCGCTGCTTCCAGG
>Ga0068859_100001855_pt1 | contig 21482 bp, 12 predicted proteins | sample KBSSwiS22_FD_66585 | JGI IMG/M metagenome (GOLD analysis project Ga0068859, IMG submission 66585) | Switchgrass rhizosphere microbial communities from Kellogg Biological Station, Michigan, USA - KBS Switchgrass S2-2 | ecosystem: Host-associated > Plants > Roots > Rhizosphere > Soil ...
GGTGCAAATGTTCCCAGTGGAAATGTTTTTACAGTATCCCAAACAGGAGTAGCTGCAGTAACATTTAAACTACGAAAGATAACTGTTCTTTGTACTTCGGGGCTAAACCTGTACCCTACTGCCCATGCCCTGTTGCCCACCATGGTAAAATTAGTAAGGCCTCCGGTGTTTTGGTTAGGTTCAATAAATATGGGTGTATAGGTTTGACCCTGGTCTGCAGATTTATGAATGCCTACAAAACCAAATGCAGAAGTACTAAAATACATATTGTTCACCGCAGGATAAAATACATTGGCTATGCCAATGCTATTAGCATCAAAGATGGAATTAGAAGCATCCACCCATGTCTTTCCACCATCACTGGTTTTTGAAATGGTTCCACTGGCACCAACAGCAATACCATTACAATAATCAGCCCAGTCCATATCACTATAACTGTAAAACAAAGGCCTGATATTATTGTAAACGGTGCGCCATGGAGCGCCGGCAATTGAATCATAGGTCATGCCATTATAACCAGCAGCAACTATTCTTCCATTGGGTGTAACATCAATTGCCGTAAAACCCCAATGTGCAATATTACTTGTTGCAGGTACAGGATTGCTTATTGTCCATGATGTACCATTATCTGTTGAGAATGCAATACTTCTTCCGTTACTCATCATTATTTTTCCCCCGGGTACTTTTTTAATATGCCACATAGACCCGGTATTTAAAGGAGAGTTAGGTGGATTAGTTGGAAAAGTATTTACCTGTGCTACCAGTTCATATACACCTTTTTCATAAGCACCATAAATTGCAGGAACTGCATTTGCAGTACTATCATTTTTTCCTGTTTTCACTCTTACTACAATACCATTTGTATTACTGGAGATAAGTACCAGCGAATCGTTGACACCCAGCAATCCTTTATAAGTTTGCGTACACTGGGTAGGGTTACTTCCGGTACCCGAGGTGATAGAAACCCCGAATTTAGTACGATGTAAACTGTAATCTTTTAAAACACCCTTTTCAAACTTCCATAATATAGAACTGTAGTTGGGACTTGCCTGTCCGCACGTACCGCTGATGTATCCAACAGAATCATTCACAAACATGATACGCATTATCTCACCTGAGTTAAAACCACTTAATGTAATATTATTTTGTTGTGGCCTGAACGGGCTTGCTAAAGAATCCCATGTGGCACCACCATTTTTTGTAAAATATACTTTGGGAGCATCATTTATATTGGTAGTATTAGTGGTGCTGATTGCTGCGCCTCCAATATAACCAGTGTCTTTGTTTAAAAAGTGTAACCCGTTAATATTTTTACTAAACGGTGTAAGCGGTGTCGTTACCTGGCTCCAGGTTAATCCGCCATCTGTACTTTTTATCATTAATCCACTACCTCCCACTGCATAAGCAATGGTTGGTGTTACAAACTGTACATCATTTAAACTGGCCAGCGCCACTGTATTGGCGCTATTAATATATTTAAATGGGATGTACTGCCAGTTACGGCCGCTATCGGTTGTTCTTGCAATAGCACCATTAACACCTACTGCCAACCCGGTTTTGTTATCAATGAACGACATGTCGTTCAAATTAAAACCATGCTGGTATGGCACCACATATTTCCATGGACTATTACCTATAGCAGGATTTAATTGTCCATTTGCATTCAGACCTGCAATTAAAAAAAAGATAACTGCTAATGAACTGAGTTTTGTTTTTAAACTGTTTTTTGTCATGTTTGAAGCGTTTATAGTTTTGGTTAAACAAGGCAGGATTAAAAAACGGAAGTGCAATGTTATTCACTAGTTCAAAAGGTGGTTGTAGAATTAACTCTACTGAGGTAGAATTTAATTTGAAGTTCTTTTGAAGTACAATTAATAATCACCAGTCATTTTATTATTATGATGCGGTATGTTGTAAGCCTTGTTTTTTTTCTTTTTATTGTTTCAGCACAATCACTGTTTGGCCAAAACTTTCAGAAGGAAACCAACATCTGGTACATGGGAGAATATATTGGATTAGATTTTAATAGTGGCACCGCTGTTCCATTGAATGATGGAATAATAGCAACTGATGAGGGCGTGGCTACAATTAGTAATTCAAATGGCAACCTGCTTTTTTATACTGATGGCAGAACGATAAGGAACAGGCTGCACCAGTTAATGCCAAATGGTTCAGGTTTGTATGGTAATATATCTTCAACGCAGTCTGCAGTAATTGTTCCAAAGATTGGAGACACTACAAGGTATTATGTTTTTACTGTTGATGCATTACTTGGAACAAAAGGAGTAAATTATTCCGTTGTAAATATGACCTTAGATGGAGGGAACGGTGATGTGGAATTAAAAAATGTTCCGGTAACACAGAATAGTGTAGAAAAAATTACAGCTGTAAAACATTGCAACAATAAGGACATCTGGGTACTGTCTCATGACACAGCTTCCAATGGATATTATGCATACCTTGTTACAGCAGCTGGTGTAAATACAATACCTGTTATAAGCCATACAGGATCTGTACTTCCGGGAAAGGGTACTGCATCATTTGATTCATCATGGCTGGGTTATTTAAAGGCTTCGCCAGATGGTAAAAGAATTGCTGCTGCTCATTGGAATGTAAATGTTGATGTAAGCGATTTTGATAATGCCACTGGCATTGTATCCAACACTATAAGTATGTATCAGCCCGGCGATCCTCATTTATTGTCCTATGGTATTGAATTTTCGCCAAACAGTAGCCTGCTTTATACTACTGTAATACGTGATGTAAATACTGCATTAAGTAAAAACGAATTGCATCAATATGATGTTAGCCTTGGTTCTGCGGCTGCTATAAGGGCTTCCCGGCAGATCGTAGCTTCAGTATATGATCCGGGTGAACGCTATGGTGCATTGCAAATTGCACCCGACGGCAAAATGTACATGGCATTGAATACACTTAAGTACATATCATCCATCAACAACCCAAACATTTATGGCAGTGGTTGTAATTTTGTATCCAATGCTGTTCAATGGACAGGGACAAGTCAGCGGTCAAGATTTGGATTACCTACTTTTATTCAAAGCTATTTTTACCCGGTAGATAGTTTCTCCCATACTATTAGTTGTTTAACTTTAACCGGCACTTTTAATTATACGCCTGCTTCAAATGTTGTTGCTGTAAAATGGGATTTTGGAGATCCTGCATCCGGTGCCAACAATACTTCTACACAAAATAATGCAGTGCATATATTTTCTGCACCGGGCACTTATACTGTTGCGTTAGTTAAGTTTACTAACTGCGGAACAGATACGCTAAGAAAACAAGTAAGTACCGATGCTATCAATATCAATCTTGGACCAGACACTTTAGTTTGCGGCAGCACCAGTTTGTTGTTAAACCCAACAGGTGCTGGCAGCACCAATACTTTTTTATGGCAGGATGGTTCCACCAATCCTACTTTTACTGCAACCAGTTCCGGCTTGTACTGGGTGCAGGCAAGTAACAGTGCAGGATGTACGAAAAGAGACAGCATTACGGTTACCTTTAAACCAATGCCGGTTTATAACCTTGGGGCAGATGCCGCTATCTGTGCAGGTGATTCTCTTACACTTGATGCTACTGTAACCGGTGCTACAAGTTATTTATGGAATACCGGCGCCGCCACTTCTACCATTAAAGCATTCCAGGTAGGTATTTTTTGGTGCGATGTAAATAAAGAGGGTTGTGTTTTCAGGGATAGCCTGGCAATAACAGCAGTAAAGCCTGCACCAATAGTAAATCTTGGCAATGATATTACCGTGTGCCAGGGCGTTCCTGTAACACTTGATGCTACTAATCCTAATGCTACTTACCAATGGCAGGATGGAAATACCAATGCTGTGTACAATCCTGTAACTTCTGGTTTATATTGGGTGGAAGCCATTAATACACTCAGCGGTTGTAAAAAAAGAGATAGTATAAATGTTATGTTTACTGCGGCACCTGTTTATAGTTTAGGAGCTGATACAGCAATTTGTGCAGGTGATACATTAGTACTTAATGCTACAGTAGCCAATGCCACCAATTATTTATGGAATACCGGTGCTACTACTGCAACTATTAAAACATACCAGGCGGGCATTTACTGGTGCACTGTAAATAAAGGCAGTTGTTCTTTCAGGGATAGTTTAACCATTACAGCAATTAAACCAGTACCGCTGGTAAATCTTGGTAATGATCAAACAGTTTGTGAAGGCGTTACTGTTACACTTAATGCTACTTACCCCAATGCTACATATATATGGCAGGATGGAAATAGCAATCCAATTTATACGGTAAGTCAGCAAGGCACGTATTTTGTAAAAGTTGATTTAAATGGTTGCAAAAAATCAGATACCGCAAAGATCAGTTACACTTTAAAACCAAGGTTAACATTGGGGCCAGACCAATTGATCTGCCAGGGTAATACTATAACACTTAACCCGGTATTAGATCCTGCATGGCAATTAAGATGGCAGGATGGTAGCAGCAATGCTGTTTATACTGTTACGCAACCGGGCTTGTATAGTTTAGCTGCAACCAATACCTGCGGCACCACCACTGATGCTATACAAATTTCAAAAGGTTTATGCAGTGTGTATATCCCCAATGCATTTACACCCAATGGAGATGCAAAGAATGATCAGTTCAAAATTTTTGGTACAGAACTGATCACAGAGTTTAACCTGAAGATATTTAACCGCTATGGACAAATCGTTTTTGCAACAACAGATAAATATAAAGGATGGGATGGAAAGCTGAACGGGCAGGCTTCCCCTGCAGGTGGTTTTATCTACCTGCTGATTTACAAAGAATTGAGCTCGCCTGAAATGAGACAGGTAAAGGGTAGCTTCATTCTTATCCGGTAATGAACAGCCTTAATAAAAAAATGAACGGCCTACAAAATAAAATACAGAAATTAGCATACTAAACAGGAGGAAATAAATACATCATGCAGCCAAAAATATTATTAGCAGATGATCACAGCATGATCAGGAAGGGATTGAAACTGCACATGCAGCTTACGCTTGGCTTTAATGATATCCAGGAAGTGGCAACATGCAACGAGTTAATGAAGGAACTGGTTAAAAACCAATATACCCACCTGGTACTGGATATTATTTTATCAGATGGCAGCACACTTGAAGTGATCCCCAATATCCGCAGAGTATATCCCGCTTTAAATATCCTCATATTTTCAATGCAGCCGGCAGAAATTTATGGCGAAGCATTGAAACAGTACGGCGTTAATTATTACATGTCTAAATCAGTTGGTGAAGAAGAAATGATCCGTATCCTCTACAAGTTCATGCATAATGAAACACCGGTTCATCAAAACAATATCCAGCATCACGACAATCCTTTTAAAACCCTGGCGCCAAGAGAACTGGAGATACTGCATTATGTATTGAAAGGTATCGGCACAAAAGATATTGCTGACACCCTGAATTTAAAAATGAACACTATCTCCACCCTTAAGAACCGTATTTTTGAAAAGACCAATGCAGGCAATATCAAAGAACTGATGGAGCTGGCCACATTGTATAATGTGAATTATTAAATAGCGGTACATTACCATAGCAGCAAGAGCAAATGCGTATGGCTTATGAATTTAATTAGCGTAATTTGTAGTTAACTATGCGCAAAACTTTACTTCTTTTTTTATTTGCCTTTGCCTTTAAAATAATGATTGCGCAAAATGAACCAAATTGTTATGTGCAGCAGTTTACTACTGAAAATGGCCTCCCTTCCAATGTAATCAGTGGCCTGCAATGGGATGATGAAACAGGTTTTTTGTGGATGGCCACAGGTGTAGGTATTGTGCGTTTCAACGGTATAGATTTTAAAGTATTTGACAAAGAGTATATTCCAAAAATGGCAATGAACCGTATGCTCTTTGCCCTGCATGATAATACTGGTAACATACATATCGCCGACCAGTTAGGCAATATGTATGTGGTACAAAAAAGCGCACCGGTATTGTGGCGAACCGCTGGGGCAGCTGGTAATACCGGCACACGGTTCCCATATTTTGCAGGAGATGCCGATACTTTTTTTCAAAAGAAAAACAACAACACTTTTACTGTTGGTATCGATAAATTATTTTGCCTGAGCGATACTTCCAGCGTTGTCTTGAATAAAAATAATTTGTATTACCATTCCAAAAGTTTAGCGGCGCCTGTATTGCTTCCGTTTAAACAGGTGAATTATATTTTTGAAATTGATAAAAATTATTTCTTAATTGATGCGTATGAAAAAATATACAGAATAAATTTTACTGACAATACGCTCAGTCCCATAAATATTGCTGCCCCTAACCAAAATTTATTAAAACCTGCCGGGGATAACAACTTATTATTTTGGCAGGCCGGTATGCATGAACCATTATATATAGAAGATGACAAAGTATGGGTATTGAAATACGAAGACAATCTTTTGAAAGCCGAACTGCAGTTTGCAGGTGTTCCTACAGATTCCTATATAAAATCTGTACAATACAGTAAAAAAAAGCAACTGCTGTTTATTGGTACCGAATCATCGGGATTAATAGTTGCCAGCCTTAATAAAGTTCAATCATTACAGCGAAAAAATGGCAACCCTAAAAACCGCAACAGTTATTTTTCGCAGGTAGAATTAAGTAATGGGAATGTACTTACCAATGAAGGCGATATTATTGGCAAAACAAACTTATCACCGGCAGATTTACCTATTACCGGAAAATTTTTATTCAATGTAACCAAAACTCCCGATGGCAGCCTTTGGTACAGCAAACAGGAACCTCATCAGCCTGCTGCTACTTTGCATCAATACAATGTTGCTACAAAAGAAACCATAGTTTACAATAAATTATCACACAGCGAACTGGTTGTGAGTAATAGTGAGCAATTGTATTTGGTAAACCATATTGGTATTGGCATGCTTAAGGCAGACAGTATGGATTACATGTATAAATTTATAAAGCAGGCAAAGCCCGGACTGGAGTCATATGATTTTGTAGAAAGTAATGAAAAGGGGATTTTTTATATTGCCAATTGCGGTGGCCTGCTGCGTTACGATATGCACCTGCAAAAGTTAGACACCCTTTTATCAAAGCCAGGTTTTTGTATTGGTAATGTATGGCTGTACAAAGAGTATGTATTATTTGGCAGCAATGGTGCAGGCTTTTATATGTGTAAGGGCAATAAAGTAAAAGCGATGCCTCTTGATAAGCAAAAATCTTTATTGTTCACCAATTGCTTTGTACCCGATGAAGCAGGCTATTGCTGGATAAGCAGCAATAAAGGCATATTTAAATGCCTGTTGAGCGACCTGGTTCATTATTTTGAAAGTGATGAACCCTACCCGTTGTACTACCATTATTTTGGTAAAAAAGATGGTATGAAAATGACCGAGCTCAATGGTGGCTGCACACCATGCGCTTTACGTATGAGGGATAAAACAGTTTCATTCCCCTCGATGGATGGGCTGCAATGGATAAAACCCGGTGAGATACGGGAAGTATTGCCCGCAGGCGATATTTATATCGACGATATAATTGCAGACGATAAAAGAATAGCTGCTGATTCCATTTCAAAAATAAAACTGGATGCACATACCGGTGAAATAATTATCAGGCCGCAATTTGCGGCATGGTGCGGCAGCGAAAATATTTACTTACAATACCAGGTAAACGACACCACACACTGGAACTGGGTAACACCTGAAAGCAACGGCACCATTCGCCTGATTAATTTATCGCACGGAAAATATACCATACGTATAAGAAAGATGAACGGTTACGGGCAATCCAATTTTTCGTATGCTACCGTTCAATTTACCATAAGCACACCCTGGTATAATCAATGGTGGTTTGTGCTGCTTTGTGTATTGGCTTTTTTAGGAGTGATAGCTGCTTTCTCCCGGTTTCGTACAAGGCAATATAAGATCAGGCAATATAGACTGGAAAAGCAGGTAGGAGAAAAAACAAAGGAATTGCAGCAGCAAAACGAAATGCTGGAAAAGAATAATACCATTAAGACAAGACTTATTTCGATCATCAGCCATGATATTGTAACACCGTTAAAGTTTGTTACATCAGCAGGAAAAAACCTGATCGAAAAAAGAAGTTTAATGTCGGAAGAACTGCAGCAGGAAACTATTCGTGAGATCACCAATACATCGCAGGAATTACAATTGCTCTCCACCAATATTTTAAACTGGATAAAATACCAGAATGAAAACAGGCGGCTGGCGAAAGAATATTTTACACTGCACGAAATGATCAACCAGGTGCTGGGTGTTTTAAATTCGCTGGCTAAACAAAAAAACCTGGTGCTTGAAAATGCAATTGACCCGCAACTTAAGATATTCCAGTTTTTTGAGCCATTAAAGATCCTCGTTTACAACCTTATCACCAATGCCATTAATTTTTCAGAAAAAGGCAGTATCATCATCAGCGCCGAACCTGTTGGGGATAAGCTGACCATTACTGTAAAAGATGAAGGCGTGGGCATGACTGCAGACCAGATCAAAAATATTATGGCTGATCAATTTATTGTTTCTTCTGCCAATATCGATAACCGAAAAGGTAACGGTCTTGGATACCTGATAATTAAAGACCTGGTAAAAATGATGGGGGCAACGCTGCAGATAGATAGTGAAAAAGGAAAAGGAACGGCGGTATCGGTTCAGCTAACAATTACAAAATAGTCATATTTATCGCTTCTGGGATCAAAAGTATTGCTTGATTATCATTCATGATAGCTTAAGTTCACTTGTCCAAAGTTTATATGTTTCACCTTTGGGAGTTCCATTATCGTCAAGCGGATATGGTAGCTCTAATCTTTTCATAAAATCAAGCAATTGCCAATCTTCATTTGCAAATTCATCATCTGCATAAGCTTTTTCATCTTCTTCCTTTTCTAAATCCCAACGAACTAAATATTTTTCAATATCTGATTGCTTAATTTTTTCTGAGTATTTTTTTATTACTGCAGCATTACCTTTCCAACTATTGGCCTCTTCTTCGCTAATACTATCATCCCAATAGTCAGGCAAAGGATTAAATTGGTCTGCTATTACACCATTCACAAAGAAAACGTACATCCAAAGATCCCCATCATGTATGTGAAATGAAAAGACTGGAGCATCCAAATCTTCGGAGATAAATTGAGATGATTTATCCCATTCCAGAAAAGCATGAGGATTAAAAATTGTTGTGTTACCATTTGCTTCTTCAATCACACAACAATTGTCATTATCTGTGGTAAGATTTTCTTTTTCAAGTCCTCCACCATTACGCTTAGCATAGTTAGCCAAACTATTTACAACTTCATTTTTTGTTTTACCGATAACACTTGTAAGTGAGAGAAACAGGCCCATAAAAAATGGCGTTTAATTTTTGTAAAATCTTTTTTGCAATGGTTATTACTAATACAATACCCTCACCTTAATAGTAGCCTTAACATTCCGCAACAGTTCCACCGCATTTTTACTCAGCCCTTTATCAACATCAAGCACCACGTAGCCAATAGACTCATTGGTTTTTAAATATTGGCCAAGGATATTTATTTTATGCTTGCTCAATTGCGTATTTATTTCAGACAATACACCGGGAACATTATTGTGAATATGCAAAATGCGGTGCGTACCTTCCTGTGGTGGCAGGCTTAATGCAGGTACGGTATGAGAACCGTAAGTAATGCCCTTCTCTAAATAATTAAATAATTTATTGCTCACATCATCACCAATATTTTGTTGTGCTTCCTGTGTGCTGCCACCAATATGCGGTGTTAACAGCACATTGCTAAGGCCCTGTAAAGGTGTGGTGAATTTATCGCCATTCTTTTCCGGTTCCCATGGAAACACATCAATAGCAGCACCGCCCAAATGGCCTTCTTTTAAAGATTTAGCCAGTGCATCCAGGTCAACCACTTCTCCCCTTGCATAGTTGATCAGTATACCGCCTTTTTTAAAATATTTTAAATTGTTTTTGTTGATCAGGTTTTTTGTAGTTGGCAATTCCGGCACATGCAGAGTTACAATATCAGCATGGCTTACCAGGTCTTTTAATGTCTTTTTATCTTCTGCATTACCCAGTGGCAATTTAGTTTCCACATCATAAAAAATAACTTTCATACCCAAACCTTCAGCCAGTACGCTCAACTGGCTGCCAATATTGCCATAACCAATGATACCCAATGTTTTGCCCCGCAGTTCATAACTGCCGCTGGCGTCTTTATTCCAAATGCCTTCGTGTGCTGCCCTGTTCTTATCAACTATCCTTCTTATCAGCATAATGGATGCTCCAATTACCAGCTCTGCCACACTCCTGGTATTGCTGTAAGGTGCATTAAAAACTGCTACTCCTTTATTGGTGGCTTCTTTCAGGTCCACCTGGTTAGTGCCAATGCAAAAGCAGCCAATGGCCTGCAATTTTTCAGCTGCATCCAATATTTTCTTAGTTATTTGCGTTTTACTTCTGATGCCCAGTAAATGCACATTTTTTACCGTAGCAATCAGTTCTTCTTCAGACAGCGCTCCGTTAATTTTTTTCACATTTGCGTAGCCTGCAGCATTAAAGAATTTAACTGCTACATCACTTATATTTTCTAAAAAAAGAATGTTAATTTTTTCTTTGGGATAACTTGTTAATTTTTTTTCTGCCATGATATTTACGCCGTATTTTGTGCAAATATATCTTATCTAAGTCTTAATATTTTTATGATACCAACTTTTTCCACCTTATCCAATTTTGTATCCTTTATTTGGAAACGTACAACTCCGCTCAAATACCGTTCATTTATATATGTTCCGGTACTTTTAATGGTACTGTTTTTTATTGCATCCTGTCAATCAACCACGCCAAAAATTTTGGCGGCCGCCCAAAACGATTCCACACCGGGGTTAATTGCGTTGCCGCAGCCACTACCCATTTCAAAAGCTGAAGCAGAACATTTTCGCAGCGCTTGCGAACATTGGTATGATTCTGCTTTAATGTACAGGGGATTTAATGGTGGCATGTTAGTGGCAAAAAACGGGAATATTGTTTTTGAAAAATATACCGGTACCGTCCATTTGCCCGGCAGCGATTTAATAAATGCTGTAACGCCTTTGCAAATTGCATCTACCTCCAAAACATTTACGGCCATGGCGGTTTTAAAGCTCTGGCAGGATGGCAAACTGAATATTGATGATGAATTAAGCAAGTACATCAAAAACTTTAACTACCCCGGTGTTACCATACGTTCATTGCTCAACCACCGCAGCGGCTTACCTAATTATTTATATTTTATGGAAGACCTGGGCTGGGATAAAAAGAAACTTGCCACTAATGAAGATGTGCTTGATTATTTGATTACCAAAAAAGACGAACTGGAAAATATCACTTCTCCCAATACGCATTTTACTTACTGCAATACCAACTATGCATTATTGGCCTTACTGGTGGAGCATGTTACAGGGAAAAAATTTCCTGACTATTTGCAGCAAACTTTTTTTGGCCCGCTGCAAATGAAAAACACTTTTGTATATGTACCGGTTGACTCTGTAAAACCAACCCTTAGTTACGATTGGCGGTCGAGACCAATACCACAAAACTCTTCGGACGGCGTGTATGGCGACAAAAATATTTATACCACACCGAGAGACCTGCTTACCTGGGACAGGGCATTACTGAGCAATAAAATTTTTACACCAGAAACATTGGCCCAGGCTTATACGGCTTACAGTAACGAAAAACGGGGCGTAAGAAATTATGGATTGGGCTGGCGCATGAATGTTTATCCTGACGGAAAAAAAATGATCTACCACAATGGATGGTGGCATGGCAGCCGTGCCGTATTTATAAGATTGCTTAAAGAAAATGCAACCATCATTTTAATCAGCAACAAAGATTTTCATACTATTTATCATGCTAAGGCATTATGTGATCTGTTTGGCTCTTATTTTAATGGCGAAGAAGATGAAGAAGGTGAAAGTTCAAAAGGCAGCGATCTTATAGGCCCGGTGCAACCTGCTGCTACTTTGCCGCAGGTGTCTGCCGCTCCTGTTTCAAAGAAGAATTCCAAATTGCAGCGGATGTTTAAAGACAAGAATAAAGTAAGGAATCATTGATCTGCATAAAGGTTTGCAACCTTTGCCCGAATTTTTTACTACCGCTTATCAAAAAACCGCATTTTTTGCAGGTTTTTGCATAAAATGTGTAATAATAGTGCGTTAGTTTTGCGGCTTTTTGCAATTATTTTCCTTTATTTGGTGAATAATTGCCAATGCTAATGCTCAAAAAAGAACGTCAGGCGTATATTGTACACCAGGTAAACCTTCACAATAAGGTGCTTTCCGCCAGCCTGAGTACAGAGATTGATGTATCGGAGGATACCATCCGCAGAGACCTGCAGGAACTTGCAGAAGAAGGCAAATTAATTAAAGTACACGGGGGCGCCTTATCACATGCATTTAACGATATTACTTATCCCTCTAAAAAAGTTTATTCGCAGGACAATAAAAAAATCATTGCCGATAAGGCTGTAAAGCTTATTAAAGACGGCATGTTTGTTTTAACCGGCGGCGGCACCACCATCATTGAATTAGCAAGATCATTACCCGTTTCTTTATCCGCCACATTTATTTCCGGCAGCATACCTGCTATTGTGGAGTATATGCACCATCCCAATATTGAAGTGATTGTAATTGGAGATAAGCTTTCTAAAAATTCAAAGATCACATTGGGTGCAGATGCGCTTACCCGCATTAAAAGCCTTAAACCCGACCTTTGTTTTTTAGGTATTAATTCCATTGACCCGGAACATGGCATAACAGATAACGACTGGGATGTGGTACATTTAAAACAAGCCATGATCAATGCTTCTCAAAAAACAGTATGCCTCACTATTTCTGAAAAAATAAACAGCATACAACCCATACATGTTTGCGATTTAAAAAAGATAGATGTTTTAATTACGGAATTACCAAACGACCATCCTATGCTGCAACCTTACAAGGATGCAGGCATAACAGTTTTATAGTTCGGTTTTCAACCTTATTCATATACCAGATACCCTTAGAATACTACCGTTAATGTATACCCTCTGATCCATTTTTAATTATTAAACCAACTAAACTACACAATATGAGAAAACTTGCAACCAGACTAATTGCATTCCTGTTTTTTCTGCTGCCGCTTGTTTTGCAGGCGCAAACCACTGTTACCGGAAAGGTAATTAAAGATGATGGGGCGCCGGCTGAAGGTGCTTCTGTAACAGTAAAAGGCAAAGGCACTGGTACGAAAACAGATGCACTGGGCAATTTTAAGATCAATGCCAGTAAAGGCGATGTACTTATAATCTCTTCCATTAATTTTGTCACACAACAGGTAACTGTTAAAGATGCGGCTATTATAACGGTAAAGCTTAAACTCGTAGATAAAACGCTTGATGAAGTAGTAGTAACAGCTATGGATATTAAAAGAAATCCAAGAGAATTAGGCTATTCTTCTCAGCAAGTAAAAGGAAAAGATATTGCAGAAACACAGCGTGAAAATTTTGTAAACAGTTTACAAGGAAGGGTGGCAGGACTTACTGTAACCCCAACAACTGGTGCTGCAGGTGCTTCATCAGGTATTGTTTTAAGAGGTTATAACACTATTTCCGGTACTAACCAGCCCCTGTTTGTAGTAGATGGAATTATTTTAGATAATACCACATTAAATAGTAATTCGCAAGGTGGTAGTGGTATTGGTTTAGCATCCGATTTACCTAACCGTAACAATGATTACACCAACCGAATTGCAGATCTGAACCCGAACGATATTGAAGCCGTTACGGTTTTAAAGGGGCCGGAAGCTACAGCACTTTACGGAAGCCAGGCAAGTAATGGCGCCATTGTAATTACTACAAAAAGGGCCAAGAATACAGGCAAGAAAGTACTGGTTACTTATGATGACAACTTTCGTTTTCAAAAAATACAACGTTTTGCTGAAGTAAATGAAGATTATGGACCAGGTGGAAGTAATGGTATTCCAACAGCACCACCACTTTCTGGTCAGTTTACTTCCTTTGGGCCTGTTTGGGCTGCTGGCACTCCTTTATATGATAACCTGCATCATTTTTACAGAACAGGTTTTACGCAAACCCATAATTTAGGTTTGGAATTTGGAACAAAAAATTCGGGTTTCAGGGTTTCCGGTCAGTATTTTAATAATTATGGAGTAGTGCTCAATAATACTTATACAAAATATAATTTCAAGATATCTAACAATTCCAAAATTGGAAAATATATCACTATAACTCCTTCACTTGCATTTACTAATTCGGATAATGTGAAGCCACTTAAAGGAACCACTGCAAATGGCGGCTATTTACTGGACCTCTATTCCTGGCCTGCCAACAATGACATCCGGAATTATCAGAATGCAAATGGTGGTAAGCTTTTATTATTTAACACCAATTACAATACAGACTATGACAATCCGATCTGGAGTGCTAAAAATAATTTCAGCGAAGATAGAACCACCAGGTATGTGGCATCCCTGGGAGTAGATATTACCCCCCTTTCGTGGCTTTCTATTTCCGGAAGGTTTGGGTATGATACCTATAAGACTGATGGTTTTATGTTTACTCACCCACAGTCCTATGTACTAACAGCAGCGACTAAGGGAAAACTGGATAATTATTACAGAACTTATAAGGGGTACAATCATACCATAACTGCAACCGCTAAAAAAAGTCTTGGAAAATTCACCAGCAGACTGATGGTAGGAACAATGTGGCAAGACTATGAAACAGATCAATACAGTGTAGTTGGTACTCAATTGGTAGACTCAGTTAGCGCATCAGGTACTGTGTATAAATATGGTAACTCAATTAGAACTTTTAATGGCTGGGATAGCTCTCAAACCCTCCCTGGTTCAAGAACAAGGTTACTGAGAAATTACTTCGGTTTACCTAACCTCAGCATTTTAAGAGAATTTGCATATTTTGGTGAAGCGTCAGTAGGTTTTAATGATGTTGTATTTTTAACCTATTCTCATCGTTTTGAAAGTGCCTCTCCCATTCCTTCTCAAAATCGGAATTATCATTTTCCCGGTGCAAGTTTAAGTATAATACTTTCTGACATATTCCCTGTTCTTAAGAGGGGCAATATTTTAGACTTTGCAAAACTGCGGGGTTCGCTGGCCAATACAGCGAGGTTAAATGACCCATATTCTAACCAGTCAGTTTTTGTAAATAACCAAAACAGCTCAGTGATCCCGGGCTTTACTTATGGATTTACAAATGCTAATCCTTATTTAAAACCCGAACGTCAACAAACTTACGAGGTGGGAACCGAGCTGCGGTTTTTAAATAATGCCATTACTCTTGAAGCAGCTTATTATAATACGCTTTGCTTAGACCAGATCAGCCAGGGTTACCGTGCCAGTTATGCCACGGGGTATATTTTAAATACTACCAACGCTTCTTCATTACGTAACCAGGGGGTTGAAATAACAATGAATTTAACCCCAATAAAAAAGAAAGATTTTAGCTGGAATGTTACATTCAACTTTAACCACATGTGGAGCAAAGTATTAACACTTCCTGAATCAATTGGCATTTTAAATGATTATTACAATTCAGATACCTACATTTCTAACGTAAGGGGCGGATTAATAAGAGGACATTCAACTGGTACCATTACCGGATCCACTTATCAAAGAAATAATGCAGGTCAAATCCTAATCAGTGCAGCCAATGGCATTCCATTAGTTAACGCTACTAATTTATTGATAGCAGACAGGACACCTGATTTTACTTTAGGAACCCTGAACACTTTCCGGTACAAAAACTGGAACCTGAGCTTTTTATGGGATTTGAAAGTAGGTGGAGATATTTATAACGGAACAGATCAGGTGTTAACCGGTTTAGGTAAAAGTGCAAGAACTGTAGACCGCACCACTCCTTTAATAGTAAACGGCGTTCTAAAAGATGGACAGGAAAATACTGCTACTCCTACAATAAATACAATTGTGATCAATCCATATTTTTTAAGCAGCTATTATACTTCTTTGCCTGATGAAGAATTTATTCAGAAAGATGTAAACTGGTTAAGGTTGAGAGACGTTACATTAGCTTATAAATTTATGCCCAGGGTAATAAGCCGTTTAAGAGGCATAAAAGGATTGAGTGTATTTGTTACAGGAAATGACCTGGTATTAATTACAAATTATCACGGAGCAGATCCTGCTGTAAATTCAAATAACCCGGGTACAGGTGGTGTAGGTGGTTACGGCCTGGATTTGGGAAGTGCACCAACCCCCATTAGTTTAAGCTTTGGTTTACGTGCAAATTTTTAACTACTAAACATTAACATTTAAAACTCATTATATGCAAAGTAAAATATTAAAATCGCTCTTCTTTGTTGGGCTAATTAGCATATTAGGCACGTCGTCGTGCAAGAAAAAAATTGACGATGCTTATCTCAATCCTAATGCGGCGGTTGTTGAACCCGTTGAATCTATTTTATCGGGGGTAATTGGTAGTTTCACTGCTTTCTTTTCGTCTGCGGGTACAGGTTATGGCGTTCAGGCTGATGGCATTTTACTGGGCCGTTATATCCAGTACTGGGGAACTCAAACCAATGGCGAAAACTATGGCCAGATGGGCGGAACTGTTGGCAGTGATAATACCGGCGGCCTTTGGGCAGCCGTGTACTATGGCCAGGGACAAAATGTAAACAAGATTATTCAATGGGGTGGCGAACAGCAAAAATGGGATTATGTAGGTGCTGCCTGGGCAATAAGGGCGTGGGGTTGGTTAGAGCTGACTAACTGTTACGGAGATGCGATTTTAAAAGAAGCTTTTAATACTAACCTCTCACAATTTCACTATGATACACAACCTGAATTTTATGACAGTTGCAGAACTATTTGTTTCAGGGCATTAGATTATTTAAACAGAACCGATGGAAATGTAAGCCAGGCGAATTTAGCAATTGGTGATGCATACTTTTTTAAAGGAGATGTGAGCAAATGGAAAAAATTTGTATATGGCATCCTGGCACGCTCTTATATCAACCTTAGCAATAAGGACATTTTTACAACTAATCACTATGCTGATTCTGCCATTAAATACGCTACCCTGTCTATGAGCAGCAATACTGATAATGCTGCAGTTAAAGTGGCTGGTGGCCTTACCTCTGCTGTAAATAATTATTTTGGAGCGTTCAGGGGTAATATTGGTGCTATCAGGCAGGCTTCTTACATTGCTGACCTAATGTCCGGCAACAATGCCGGCGCTTTTTCCGGCGTGGCTGATCCAAGAAGATGGTACCTGCTCCGTGAGAATAATAATAAAACATTCAAAGGCTTTATACCCTGGTTAGGTTCTTCCGGCCTTGCTACAAATGATTATCCACAAAATTTTTGGGGTAACCCAAGCCCCACTGCTACTGGTGTAGGCACTATCGACAGCAGCAGGTACCTGTATCAGAATACCAGTCCCTGGCCAATGATGACCGCTTCAGAAATGCAATTCGTTATTGCTGAAGCAGCTTTGCGTAAGGGTGATAATGCAACAGCGTACACTGCATACAAAAATGCCATCAGCCTCAACTTTGATATGCTGACCACTACTTATCCGCAAAATGTGGCTACTGTAAATCAAATTACTGCTGCATCAAAAAATGCTTACCTTACTAATACAGCTGTAGTTCCTGCCACCGCTGCTGGTTTAACACTAACTCATATTATGCTGCAAAAATACATTGCATTGTATGGCTGGGGTGTTCAACAAACGTGGACGGATATGCGCAAATTTCATTACAAAGATATTGACCCTGCAACAGGCAACCAGGTATATGCAAACTTTACTCCCCCTTCGGGAGTTAACCTCATTTCTACCAATCTGGGCAAATATGTTTACAGGTGCAGGCCCAGGTATAATTCAGAATACCTTTATGATATTCCTGAATTAACCAGGATCGGGGCCTATCAAAACCTCGATTATAATACTTATGAGTGCTGGTTTTCTATTAAATAATTTTTTATACCTAAACTAAAAATAATGAAAAAACATATTTCACTTATACTAACATTTGCATTTGCTATCGTCCTGTGGTCTTGCAATGATAAGCTGGAGCTTGTAGCACCAACTTCAGGTACAGGCGGCCAGGCATTTATTAAATTTGTGCAGGTATCTCCAAACTTTCGCCAGGTACTTAACAACAGGGATAGCTTTAATATTTATGTAAATGGTGCCAAATTAAATGGATCATTCCTTACTTATGGATCCATTTTCCCTACTACTTCAAATTTATATGCAGCTGTACCCACTGGTACAGTAGCTATCAGGATCACAGTAAACGGTGTTAACACACCCGATTCTGTAACCCTTGCCACTTTTAATAAAACTATGACTGCTGGCAGTTATTATTCTTTCCTGATCTCAGATTCACTTTTAAACAACGCCGATGCCAAACAAATATTTATTGAGGATAAGTTTGCAATAACTGACACTACACATTACACCGTAAGATTTGCACATACTATTTTAAATGACACCTTAGGTAAAAATGTGGATGTCTATTCAATGAGGCTTGCTGCAAATATGTTTAGCAATATAAGCCCGGGAACTATCACTCCGTTTGTATCTGAGCCCTATAGTCTTTTAGCTGATACATTAATTGTAAGAAGAGCCGGTACAAATTTTGAACTCACCAGGTATGCCACCAACAATGGAACCAATGGCATACTGTTAGCAAGGCAACGGGCATACACTTTATTGTATAAAGGGACTCCCGGCACTACTGGTTCAAAGCCCAGAGCACTTAGTAATATCGTAAATCAGTAATAAATTTTTCAAAAAAAAGAGCTGTCGTTTTCAAAAACGACAGCTCTTTTTTTTGCTTAATGCCAATATTTTACAGCTATGCAGCTCTCTATTTTTTCGAAGTCTTATTCGCAATAAACGACAGCGGTAACCCGATCATACAAATCAATATCAACGCCGATTTTAGCACTTTTGTAAATTTCATTGCGCTTATTGCAGCATGAGATGTATTGCTTAATTGCACCACCACTAAATTCATTACCAGCCAGATAAAAATGCCGTACACAATACCTGTAACGATCCAGTTTTTTGACAACAAACTGGTTTTTGCATATAACCAAAAGAACAGAAGAGTAAATGAAAACGCAATGACATAGTGTAAAAGCAAACCCAATAGCGGGTATCCCATGCCGTCAGTATAAGCTGCCTTACCAAAAATGCCACTGGCAATATAATTCAATATTATCGTTACATTCTCTTTACCTGTTGAAATACGGTAGTCAACAAAAGCAGCAAGAATATCTAACGTGCCCACCAGCAAACCGCTGAGCAGCACTTTTTTAAGGGGATGTGAAAACATGATGTATATTTTATCCAAAGAATAAATAACAAACTAAGATAGATGTAATAATACCCACAAGGTCTGCAAGCAACATCGCACCAATAGCATAACGGGTATTCTTAACGTTTACCGCCCCAAAATACACCGCCACCACATAAAAAGTAGTATCACTGCTACCCTGCAGTATACAGCTTAATCTTCCTGCAAATGAATCGGGCCCGGCGGTTTTCATGGTATCTATCATCATGCCTCTTGCACCGCTGCCACTCATAGGTTTTATCAATGCAGTAGGCAGTCCATCCACAAATTTTGTATCGGTGCCTAATGCAGCAAATATGTTTTTTATGCCGTTGATCACTACATCAAATGTGCCGCTGGTACGCAATAAACTTATCGCAACAAGCATACCCACCAAATAAGGAATGATCTTTACTGCAGTTTCAAAACCACCTTTTGCGCCTTCAACAAATGCATCAAACACGTTTATCTTTTTGTACAATCCGCCTGCAACAATTATTAAAAAGATAAAAAGGATAAGGCCGGTGCTTAACTGTTCAGAAAAAATATTTACGCCAACGGTATTCAAGGACAAGATAAAGACCACTAAAGCTGCAATGAGGGCAGAAATTCCCAGTATCCATCCAAGGATAACGGGTTGCACTAAATTTATTTTTTGTTTAAAAGAAACGATCAGCATTGCTGCAAGCGTGGCAACAAAAGTTGCAATAAGGCAGGGTAAAAATATATCAGTAGGATTGGCCGCTTTTAAACCATTATTGCCAACAGTAATGGCTCTTGCTGCAATAACGGTGGTGGGTATCAGCGAAAGCCCCGCAGCATGTAAACACAAAAACATGATCTGTGCATTGCTGGCTTTGTTCTTATCAGGATTTATCTCCTGCAGGCTTTCCATGGCTTTAATACCAAACGGTGTGGCAGCGTTATCCAGCCCCAGCATATTGGCACTAAAGTTCATCATCATATGCCCGTGTGCAGGATGATTCTTTGGTACCCCCGGAAATAATTTTGAAAAGAATGGCCCCACAATTCTTGATAAAAAACGGATACCCCCCGCTTTTTCTGCAATGCTCATAAAGCCCATAAATAAAGCCATGATACCGATCAATCCTATGCAAATATCTACAGCACTTTTGCAAGTGGCAATCACACCATCCACAGGCTTTTGTTTTCTTGCCAGTATATAAGAATATTCTACCGGGCGAAGTGACGTAAATTGTTTGGTCAGTTGCAATACCGTATCTGCATTAATATTATCAGTGACTAAATATTTGGTATCATCGGTTACTTTATCTTGTTTTTTGTAGCCAAAATCACCCATCTCCTTTGCTAAGCTATCTGCAGAGGGACGCCCATATTTTGTAATGTCGCCAATAGCCACATATTTAAATTCGTCTTTTGAAGTACCGGTAACCAGCCGGCTGAAAATATCATCCCTGTTCTTGTTAAACAGAAAATGATACCCTGCAACAAACAATGCCACTATTATAAAAGCACTCCATATTCTGCTTAAAGCCATAGTTCGATTTTAGATTTATGATTTTAGATTTGTGATTTCCGCAAGTTCGTAACTGTACTACTGGCTATGAAAATAGTATTTTCTTTGCAATTATATGTTTAAACATAAGCTTCAGGTTGCACCCGGCAACAGGGTCAGTACGGCTCTAAGCCGTCAGACCCTTTTCGCTAACCCCTGGAGGGTTTGGTTTAGTAAGGAAGTTCAACTCAAAGAGTATTTCGACCCCAGGGGTTTTTAACAGCAGCTTTTCGCAAAGCTGTCTGACGATTGCAACCGTCTTGACACCAACAGGGTCAGTACGGCTCTAGGCCGTCAGACCCTTTGCTGATCGTTACAGTTTTATCAAAGGTGTCTGACGGTTACAACCGTCTTGACACCAAAGAAATCTAAAATCTACAATCTAAAATCGGCAATCAGCACTTACCTTTGCAGCCGATTTTAAAGGAGGTGTACAGAAGACACACGCTGTACAAACCTGAAGAAATCTGCAATCATACATCTAAAATCTAAAATCGAACATGGCATTACAGGCAGGCATCGTGGGGTTACCCAATGTAGGTAAATCAACTTTATTTAACGCAGTGAGTAACAGCGCCAAAGCACA
>Ga0068859_100001856_pt1 | contig 21472 bp, 4 predicted proteins | sample KBSSwiS22_FD_66585 | JGI IMG/M metagenome (GOLD analysis project Ga0068859, IMG submission 66585) | Switchgrass rhizosphere microbial communities from Kellogg Biological Station, Michigan, USA - KBS Switchgrass S2-2 | ecosystem: Host-associated > Plants > Roots > Rhizosphere > Soil ...
ATCCGCAAGGTAGCGTCCCACGTCGCCGCTGCGGTACAGCCGGCCACCATCTTTGCTGAACGGATCCGGGATGAAGCGCTCTGCGGTCATGTCCGGCTTGTTCAGGTAGCCGCGCGCCAGACCGGCGCCCGCTATGAAGATCTCGCCAGCGACGCCCGCTGGCACCGGCTGCAGCCACTCGTCAAGTATGTACACCCGAGTATTTGCTACCGGTCTTCCGATCGCAGGTTCAGCTTCGCAGGGTTTTACTAATGCAGACGTGGCGACGACTGAGCTCTCAGTTGGCCCATAGTGGTTCACGAGCTCGAATGGCAACGAGGCGCGCGGCGCGCTGTGAAGTTTGTCGCCACCGGTAAGGAGCGCCCTCAATGACAGGCTCGGCGGCATCTGTTCCCGGATTGCTCTTTCTGCAAGAGGCGTCGGCAGAAAACTAATCGTGGTCTCATTCGCAGCGAGGTATTCGATCAACTTAGGTGCCGATGCCCGGGTTTCTTCGTCGGGAATCCAAATGCTTGCTCCGGCCGCAAGGTATGGCCACATTTCCCAAACTGACGCATCAAAGGTGGGGCTTGCCACTTGAGTTGCCCGATCTGCTCGAGTTACACGATAAGTCTGTAAGTGCCAGTTGATGAGGTTCGTCAATCCGCCATGTCTAACAGCGACACCTTTGGGTCTTCCTGTTGATCCTGAGGTGTAGGTCACATACGCCAGATTGTCTCCGCAAACGCCGCCTTCGATATTTTCCCGCGATTCGCCGCTGATCGTCGGCCAGTGCTGCGGCAGGACCACCACCTTCGCTTTAGTCTCCGTGAGCTTTTCTCCGCCGGCTTCATCTACCAGCAAGACTCTCGCGCCGGAATCTTCGACCATATATTGCAAGCGCAGTTGCGGATAAGCGGTATCGAGTGGCACGTAGGCCGCGCCGGCTTTCAATATGCCAAGCTGCGCGACCACCATCTCCGCGCTGCGCTGCATGCAGACGCCGACTCTTTGCTCCGGCCCGGCACCAAGCTCTCTGAGATAGCGCGCGAGCTGATTTGCCTGAGCGTTGAGCTTGCCATAGCTCAGATATTTGTCGTCGCATGCGAGCGCTGTTGCCTCCGGACGAGTGGCGGCCTGTGTTTCGATCAGCTCGTGTGCGCACAGCTTTGAGTCGAAATCGATTGCGCTATTATTCCAATCGACGAGGATCTGTTGCCGCTCCTGATTGGCGAGGATTGGCAAATCCGAAATCACCGCCTGCGGAGTTTCTGATATGTGCGCGATCAAGGTGTGAAAATGTCGCAGCATCCGTCTGGTGGTTTCGGCTTCGAACAACTCAACGTTGTATTGTAGAGAGACGTTGAGCCCGCCGTTGACTTCGCCAACCATCATCGTCAGATCAAACTGGACCGCGCGCTGCTTAAGCGCCATCGATTCGAAAACCAGACCACCCGCTTCGAAGCGGCCGCCAGCTTCGCCGAGCGCGAAAGGAGACAAGCTGTCAGAGTCGCCCGGCCGCGCCTTTTGCCAGGCAAACGCAACCTGGAACACCGGAGAATGGTCCACACTTCGATCGGGCTGCAGTCGATCAACCAGCAGCGCGAATGGGAAGTCCTGGTGTTCGAGAGCAGAAAGCACTTCGTCACGCGTTCGTTCGAGCAGCACTGCGAACGCCGGATTGTCTGAGAGGTCCGTCCGCAGAACGATGGGATTGACGAAATAGCCTACGATCTCGCTCCATGCGGCACGAGTCCGTCCGGTGGCCGGAGAACCTATCAGGATGTCGCGCTGTCCCGTGTATTTGCTAAGCAACGTTTGAAATGCCGCGAGTAAGGTGCTGTACAGAGTCGCGCCGTGGGATTGACCAATCGAGATTAGTTTTTGCGTAAGCTCCGCATCCACCGTGATTGTGCTCGATGCGCCTAAGAAGCGGTGGGAAGCCGGACGCGGATGGTCCACCGGCAGGTTGAGCACCGGCAACTCGCCTGACAGGCGCTCTTTCCAGTATTGCCAGTGGATTTCGCCCGGTGCGCCGTTGAGAGAACGCGCCTGCCATTCAACGTACTCGCCGTAGTCGGATTTCGGTGCGTCCACTGGCGCGGGTTCTCCGCTATACAATCGGCCCAGCTCGTCGATGAGCAATCCCAAAGACCAGAGGTCAGCCACCAGGTGGTCCACGACCATCAACAGAATGCTTTCGGATTTCGAGCGACTGAGCACCCTCACCCGCAAGAGAGAGCCGCTCGTAAGATCGAAGGGCGAAAAGGCCTCGCGCGAGAGGAATTCGTCGACTTGCTCTTGGTCCCAACCGGTGGCGTCAGCAACCTCCAAGTCAACCTCCCCTGTATCGTGAATGTAACTGGCGGGCTCACCGCCTTCGACGCTGAAGCTGGTTCGCAAGCAGGCATGACGATCGACGAGAGTCTGAAAGACGTGCTTCAGTTTTGTCACATCGAGGTCGCCATTAATTTGCACGGGCACCGCGATGTTGTAAGCAGGGCTGTTCGGGTTGAGCTCGTGCAAAAACCACAAAGCCCTTTGCCCATAGGACAGACGTCCTCGCCTTTCGTTCCCCGAGGTCACGGACGCTGCTTCGTGGTCCTGTGCAGCGGATATTTGCTGCGCGAGCTCGCGCATAGTCAGGTTCTGAAGAAAGCTGTTCACTGGCAACGACACGCCGAGCTCGATCTCTACTTTGTGCATAAGCTCGATCGCTGCAAGCGAGTCAAGATGGTACCGGGAAATCGGCTGATCGAGGTCTCGCGCGTCGATCGCGTGCGTCGTGGTCAGATTCGAAAGAAGCCATTTTTCGACAGAGTCGCTTACGCTAACCGTTTCACTCAATCCCGCCGGTTGGTCTGCATCAAGCCACTGTGCGACTACTTTCAAGCTTCCTTCGAGAAACCTGGCTCGACATTCCTGCCGCTGAATCTTCCCGCTCGAGGTTTTCGGAATACTGCCCTTGTCGATCAAGACGACGGCGTATGGTTGGAGCTCGTGTCGCTCGCCAACACATTGGTGAATCGACGCGATCACTTCATCGAAGTCATCTCGGCGTCGATTCGTAACCTCCTGGACCACGACCAGCCGTTCCTGCCCGGCGACATCGAATGAAAAAGCAGCGCCGCATCCGGGCCTCAATGAAGGATGGCTGCTTTCAACCGTGAGCTCGATGTCCTGAGGATAGTGGTTAAGTCCACGTATGATGATCAGGTCTTTGAGCCGTCCGGTGATGAATAGCTCGCCGTCTTCAATGAACCCGAGATCGCCGGTTCGGAGAAATGGGCCATCGCCCGAGCCAGCCAGAAAGGCGCGAAATGTGCGCTCGGTGTCTTCCGGCCGGTTCCAGTAGCCCTGCGCAATGTTTTGACCTGATATCCAGATCTCGCCGATTTGCCCGGGCGGAGTTCGCGCCAGACTATTCGGGTCGGCGATCATGATGTTTTGATCCAGCAATGATGTGCCGCAGCCGACGAGCAGACGCTCATCTTTTTCCTCGGGCGAGATTTCCTCTACACGGCCTTTCTCAAGCGCGGCGGCCCGGACCGGCTTGATAGCGAATGTTTCGCCCTTCAATTTGCCGGATACGATCAGTGTGGCTTCGGCAAGCCCATAGCACGGACGGAAAGCCTCTCGACGAAATCCGCATTCTGCGAATGCGACTGCGAACCGATCGAGCGTCTCGGCTCGCACTGGCTCAGCGCCGTTAAAAGCCACGGTCCAACTACTCAGATCCAGCTCCGCTTTTTGACTCGAGGTGATCTTGCGAACGCAAAGATCGTATGCAAAATTCGGCCCGCCGCTGGTGGTCCCTCGGTAACGTGAAATGGCTTGCAGCCATTCGGAGGGGCTACGCAGAAAATCGATCGGCGACATCAAAATACATCGGGCTCCGAGATGAAGCGGCTGCAGCAGTTGTCCGATCAAACCCATGTCGTGATAGAGCGGCAACCAGCCGACAATGATCGATTCCTGCGACTGGTTGAAAGCGCATTTGATCATCCGCTCGTTGTGTAGAAGATTGCTGTGGCTGACTATCACTCCCTTTGGCGTGGCAGTAGATCCGGATGTGTATTGCAGAAACGCTATCGTGTCACCGTCGAGGCATGGCATGCGCCATTGTTCTGCGATGCCGTCGTCCAGAATGTCCGTCGCTGTGCAGCGCACGGAGGCAGAAAGAGATTCTGTGCGAGGCAATATCGGGGAAGTCGTGAGCGCGAGCGTTGGCAGCGCGTCGCCGACTATGGCTTCGAGCCTGCGCTTACTCTCGTTGAGTCGCGGCGGATATGCGGGCACGGCAATCGCGCCGGCATAAAGGCAGCCAAAGAATGCGGCTATGTAATCAAGGCCGGGAGGATAGAGCAGTAACACGCGGTCGCCGTGTTTCACTGCGGACTGGAGCAATGTCGCGATGGCCCTCGCTCTTCGATCAAGCTGACAATAAGTGAGACTCGCTCCCTGCGATTGCTCCGCCGTCAAATAAGTGAAAGCAATCAGCTCGGGCTGACGATCGGCCCGCAGGCGCAGAACGTCTACCAGGGTTGTAACCGTACCAGCGAAACCCAACTCACTAGTGGGAGATGTACCTTGTCTTGGGTTCACGATTCTACTTAGATGGTCGCGATCTTGTGCTGAGGTCGAGCGGCGCCCGCAGACTCGCACATAGCTTCATACTCGTTTTCGAAGAAGAATTTCTCTTGTCCGAAAGCGGGTTTCAGGTGATCGAGCCAGGTGGCTTCAGAGTCGAATCGGGCAAAGAAAGGCCTTTGCACCCACTCGGGATTGCGGGCCTGAATGAAGCGCAGCACAAAGACCTTCTCATCCGCGATCTCTGCCGTGCCCTGTATCTCAATCTTGCCCGGCCCAGCGCTCATTGAGGGACCTCTGGCATGACGCGCGAGGCCGGACACCTGATTTATGGCATTGCGGTAAATCTCACACGCACGTGCCAACGGTAGTTCGAAGTATCGACGCGCGCCCGTGTCTCGTTCTACGAACATGTAGTACGGAATGATGTTCAGGCTCACCTGTTTGCTCCAGAGTTGCGCCCACACATTCGGGTCGTCGTTGATATGCGCGAGGAGTGGGCCCTGACTTCGTATGATGGGACCGGCTGACTGTAAGCGGCGAATCGCCTCTGTCGCCGCGGTGGTTTCCAGTTCGCGGCAGTGATTGTAGTGGGCGATTATGCAGACGTTCTTTCCAGCCTTTATCAGGCGCTCGATGAATCGAAGCAAATCGTCCGCGTCGTCATCGCGGGTGAAACGATAAGGCCAGAAAGCGAGCGACTTTGTGCCGATTCGAATGTTGCGGATGTGCTCGAAAGCTGGATCCAGAAAAGGCTCGAGGTGCCGGACCAGATGCCGGGTTTTCATAACCATCGGGTCGCCGCCGGTGATCAGCACGTCCGTGACCTCTTTGTGAGCAGCCAGGTAGCTGTACAAGTTGTTCTGTTCCCTTAACACGAAAAACAAACTTGGATCACCGACGAACTGGGCCCACCGAAAACAGAACGTGCAATAAGCGTGGCAGGTCTGGCCTTGAGGTGGAAAGAACAACACCGTCTCAGGATACTTGTGCTGAACGCCCTGAAGCTTGTGCCCGTCCAGTAACGGGACATTGAGCTGCAACTGACCGCCAGGATGCGGATTGAGCTCGAGGCGAAGCTTCGTTGCGAGGGCCTTGATCTCATCTCTCGTTCCGCCGCTCTTGAGAAGATTCGCCATCACGTCAAACTGTTCGGGAGCGAGCATCCCCGGCTGCGGAAAAGTAAGTTGAAAAATGGGATCATCCGGCACACGACTCCAATCGATCAGCTCCTCAATCACGTACCGGTTCACACGAAACGGCAGAACATTGGCCACCGTCCGCATTGCGAACCTTTGGTGCTCCGGCAAACAAGCCAATTGCGGGATGTCAGCGAGATGGCGCTCGGTGTAGACATAGTAGGATTGAGGCGAATCACGCGGGACTTCGCCGGAACCTGATTGGTTTCCGATAACTACTGGCGATGTCATTGGGTAAAGCAGTCTGAGGTTTATGGGAGGCTTTGCCTAAAGGTCTTTGGCGCCACAAAAAAGCACAAAAGCTCAGATGAGGTTTTAATGGTTTTGAGCTTTTTGTGCCTTTTTGTGGCTTAAAAACTTACTGATAACGCAGTGCCGAGACGGGCTCGACCTTCGTGGCTTTCCAGGCAGGCAGAAACGTAGCCAGCGCTGCGATCACCAGCAGGATGAATGACGCCCCAAAGAGTGTGATCGGGTCGCTCGGACTAATCTCATAAAACTGCGTCGACATGATCCGCGTCAAAGCGAACGTGCCGACCAGCCCTATTAGCACTCCGATTGCGGCCAGTTTCATCGCATCTTTCATTACGAGGAGAAAAACGTCGCGGGAGGTGGCGCCGAGCGCCATTCGAATTCCCATTTCTCTAATGCGTTGATTCACCGAATGGTTCATTAGACCGTACGTGCCCAGCGAAACCAGCAGCAACGCGAGCAATCCGAAGGCGGTCACCAGGCTCGCAACCATCTTATCTTTGGAAAGCGCCTCTCCAATATGCTCCCTAAGAGTGGTCACTCCGAAAACCGGGAGATTCGGGTCCATCTCACGTATCGCGTTACGCACACCTCCCAACAGCGCTGTAGAGTTTCCGGCGCCCTTCACCACCACCGTCATCGCCGGATCATATTCCTGCAGCAACGGCAGATACATGTAGGGAACGGAGTCTTCACGCAGGTTGAAGTATTTAGCATTTCTTACGACTCCGATAACTTCAACGTCGCGATTGTTCGATGACCCTGGCAGCTTAAATCTTCTTCCGATCGGATTACCTTCGGGCGAGAGTAAACCAGCCAGCTCCTCGTTGATGATCACCACACCGGGCGCTGTCTGATTGTCTTGCTCAGTGAAGTCACGCCCAAGCAAGAACGAGATGCCCATGGTCTTGAAATAATTGGGAGCAACGATATTGAAATCGTACTCGTCAGTCACTGCCCTTGGGTTTTCAGGAAGGATCATTGCCTGGCGATTCCGGCTCGCGCTGACCGGGACTACCTTTGCCAGCGTTGCTGAATCAACGCCTGACAAACCCGCCAAGCGCGGCGTGAGCTCTTTATAGAAATTTTGGCCCTTCTCAGTGTCGTATCCCTGCGGGCCAACATCGATTGACAGAAGCACAGCATTATCTGTCTTGAAGCCGGGATCAATCGCCTGCAGGTTGAGCAGGCTCCTCACAAAGAGGGTAGCGGCGATGAGTAGTACAAGCGACAACGAAAGCTGCGAAACTATCAACCCTTTGGTCAGCCAGGCTCTGTGAAATGCCTTGATCGGCGTTTCATCTTTGAGCGACGACATGATTTCAGTCTTCGAAGTTTGCAGCGCCGGGGCCAGCCCAAAGATCAAGCCGCACAGAAGCGAGATCCCGAGGGTAAATGCGATTACGCGGTAATCCAGTTTTACATCGACTTCCGAGATCAGCAGGTTTTGATTTGCTTCGAGATTGAACAGCGAAAAAACGTCGCTGCTTCGAGTTGCGAGCAGCAGGCCCAGCCCACCTCCTACCAGAGCAAGGAGCAGGCTCTCCGTCAATAGTTGGCGCACAATCCGGAACCGGGTAGCCCCGAGCGCGAGGCGTATGCTCATCTCCTTCCAACGGCCGGACGCTCGCGCCAACATAAAGTTTGCCACGTTGAAGCAAGTAATAATCAACACGGTGATCGCCACCGCCATCAGCAACAACAGGAAGTTCACAACCTTCCCTCTCGTCGCCGGACGAATCAACACGTCACTTGCCCGTTTTACCGTGAAGAAGCGCGCACGATTTGTCTGCGCGTAGGTCTGTTGAAGCTGACCACCAAGGTTAGTCATTGCCGCCTGGGCCTGCTCCGGTTTCATATTAGGCTGCAAGCGCCCCATCACCATCAGCCAGCGAGAGGCTCTTCTGGTGAGCCGTTCCCTCGAAGCCGTCGCCTGGGTCTGCATCATCATCGGCACCCAAACATCCGCAGTGTAGTCGAGACTCGTCCCCTTGAATCCTTTCGCCGCCACTCCCACTATGTTGTATGTTGTGCCGTTTAGCAGAACCGTCTTCTGCACAATCGCCGTATCACCACCGAACCTGCTTTGCCAGAGCCGATGGCTGATGACGGCCACCGCCCTGGCTCCCGGCGTCTGGTCTTCGTCTTCAACAAAACCGCGGCCCAGGTACGGAGGCACGCCTAAAACGGAAAAGTAGTTGCCGCTGACGATTGCACCGTTTACCCTTTCGGCTTCGCCGCCGCCAGTGCTGAGATTAAGAGGTATATTGCTGTAACAAATGACGCCCGAAAAGCTATCTTTCTGTCCACGCAAATCCAGATAATCAGGATAGGAACTACGACTCCAGGGGTCGCCGGAGGAACTGCTGGTGAAGATCTCCACCACCTTGTCAGGATCTTGAACCGGTAACGGACGCACGAGGACTGCGTTCACCAGGCTAAAGATCGCAGCATTCGCACCGATTCCTAACGTCAGCGTAAGGATTGCTACGAAGGTAAAACCTCGGCTCTTTAACAGAAACCTGACACTGTACTTGATGTCCTGGATAAGCTTGTCCACGATGACCTCCCGAAAACGCTATTTGAACTTCTCGAGCTCGTGTTTCGCCTCTTGGCCGGTGAACTCAAAAGGCGCGCGATAGCTTTAATAATGGCGGGACACCGATCTATGAGAGCCCCCATAGTAATACTGTCTTGATTTTGGGTCTACAAGTTTGTGAGATGATACCGTTAGGACCCGCTCACACCAATGGCCTCTGGCTGTTGAATGCAGGCCCGAAGCCGTTCCGCCAGGACCTCAGCGTGGGGATTTTTGACCATGCTTTGGTGCGAACCAGGGACTGCGATTATATCGACGCCGCCATGGGCCAGTTTGTCCCAACCTCTTGCCGGATTCCGCCGGATAAACTCTTCGGGCTTATCGCTGGCGCGAAACAGTGTAAGTTTGCCGGGATAGACTTGCGGCTCATATCCATTAGCCGCATTCCAGTGGGCGCGGTAAACGTCCACGTATCGCCGGGCATCTTCGAGGGCAAAATCGGGAGGCATGAGGTTACGCTGCTGTGCCAGGCTCATTACCTCGCGTAGCTGATCGTCCACGTCCCTGGATCTCAACTCTTCGACGGAAATCGGAATGTGTTCACTCACGTTCTCTGCGATGAGCGTCGCAGCATCAAATTCCAGATGCGCAGTCTCTGCTTGCGAATCAAGCAGAGCCACCAATCCTACTGACTCGCCGATAGCATGGAGTTGCTGCGCCATTTCAAATGCCACCACTCCTCCAAAAGACCAGCCGCCGAGATAATAAGGCCCTTGAGATTGAACGCTTCTTATTGCTTCCAGATAGTAGGCGGCCATTTCTTTGACATCGTCAATCGGCTGGCCCATGGTGTGACCGCGTGCTTGCAGTCCGTAAAAGGGCACATCAGATCCGAGGTGCGCAGCCACATCGCTGTAACACAATACGCCCCCGCCTGTCGGGTGCACGAAGAACAAAGGCGGCCTCGATCCGGAGCTCCGAATCGGCACCAGGGGCGAGAAGGTCGTCAAGCCTTGATTGCGTAATAACCGGGCAAGCTTCTCGACACTTGAACCCTGAAAGATGCTTGCCAGCGGCAAAGGGACACCCAATCTGCTTCTTATCTCCGCCATCAAACGAACCGCCAAAAGCGAGTGTCCGCCGAGAGTAAAGAAGTTACTCGTAACATCGATCGGATGAACACCGAGCACGTCTTCCCAGATGCCGGCCAGTTGTAGCTCCAGCTCATTGCGCGGACGGCTGAAGTCACCTTGCCCATTCTCGTCAATCTCGCCTACCGGCAAGGCTCGCCGATCTATTTTGCCGTTGTGATTCAGAGGCATCTCAGTGAGACGGACGAAAGACGAAGGGATCATGTGCGCAGGCAGGCGCTCCGTCAGGTAGCTTCGGAATTCATCGCTCGTTGGCTCTCCATTACATACCGTATACGCGACCAATCGTTTGTCGCCGCGTTCATCCGTCCGCGCAAGGACTATGGCTTCTCGAACAGCTTCATGCTGCCTGAGTGCGGCTTCAATCTCTCCAACTTCAACTCGAAAACCCCTGATCTTTATCTGATCATCTATCCGGCCCACGAACTCAATCGCACCGGTTTGCTTTTGTCTAACGATGTCGCCGGTTCGATAGAGCCTCGCGCCCGGCTCGGCGCCAAACGGATCCGGTATGAACTTCTCCGCCGTTTGGTCGGGCCGGCCGAGGTATCCGCGCGTCACATTCCTGCCGCCTATGCACAGCTCGCCGGCAAAACCAGAAGGCACTGGCTGGAGATAGCTATTCAAGACGTATGCTTGTGTGTTAGCGAGTGGCCGGCCGAGTGACATCGTGGCTGAGCGACGTTCTGAGTCGTCGATGCGCAGTGGACTTGTCAGTACTCCCACAGTCGTCTCCGTCGGCCCATAGTGATTAAACACCGCGCATCCATGAGCGTGGTCCATAACCTTATCAAGCAACGCAGGTGAGGCTGCCTCGCCGCCCAGGACCAGCAGCTCGCGCGGCAAAACAGCTCCGGGGTTCGAGCTCGTTAGCAAAGCTTCCAGGTGTGACGGAACGATCTTTAAGCAATCTATCCCATGTTGGGAGAAGTACTCGGCCAGGAGCTCGGGATCAGTGGCGCGGTCCTGCGAGATGACATGCAAGCACCCACTCGTAAATAGAGATTGAAAGATAACAGTGTTACCCAGGTCCGCTCCGAACGTGGACACGAGGGCGAAGCTTGAAAGCGGAGGAACGGAGAACCTTTCGATTATGCTGCTCGCGTAATTAACGAGCTGGCGATGCTCTACGGCAACTCCTTTAGGCATGCCGGTAGAACCTGACGTATAGATTATGTATGCGAGGTTCTCCGGAGTTACAGGGCTAATCGGATTCTCGTCGCTGAAGTCCGATATGGTGGTCCAATCAGCGTCGAGGCAGACGACTCGCGCATTGAAATCTGAAAGTCCTGTTGCGAGTTTCGTTTCAGTCAGGATTATGTGAGCATCAGCGTCGGCAAGAATGTGTCGCAATCGTTCCTTTGGCGACGAAGCATCTACCGGCACATACGCGCCTCCGGCTTTGAGTGTGCCCAGCAAAGCAACAAGGCTGTGCAACGACCGATCGAGATAAAGCACGACGCGTGTCTCCGGACCAACGCCTAGCTGCTGCAAGTAAGCCGCCACGTGGTTTGCCCGTGCATTGAGCTCTCCGTATGTGAGGCAGTCGCCTTCGAACACAACCGACGTCGTTTCCGGCGTTTCCCTAACCCGCTCCTCAAACAAATGATGGGCGCAGTTGTTGCGAGAGTAGTCGACGGCAGTATCGTTAAATTCAACCAGCAGGTGGTTACGCTCTTCTTCGGTCAGCAGTGATAACGTCGACAACTTCCGTTCCGGCTTTGAGGCCAGTGTTTCAAGCAGAATCTCCATACGGCTCAACATCCGGCTAACTGTGTCTGGTTCGAATAACGCGGTGTTGTAGGTCATCACCAGGCTCAGATGCTGCCCTGTATCGATGACCGCAAGAGTCAAGTCGAACTTCGCGGTCGTATTATCAAAGCCAACGCCGCGCGCGCTGTTGCCGCTAATACTTAGCTCTTCTTTCCCGGGCTTGTAGAAATCGAACATCACTTGAAACAACGGAGAACGACTCAGATCGCGCTCCGGATCGATCGCTTCCACGACTTTTTCAAACGGAATGTCCTGATGTGCGAATGCCCCAAGAGTTACTTCCCTCACCCGCTGGACCAGCTCGATAAAGGTGGGATCACCTGATAGATCGGTGCGCAGCACCAGAGTGTTCACGAAAAACCCGACGAGCTTTTCGATTTCGAGGTGGTTCCTTCCGGCAATGGGGGTTCCGATAACTATATCCCGTTGTCCGGTATAGGAGTGCAGCAGTACGTTAAATGCCGCAGCCAGAGTCATAAATTGAGTGACTTCTTCGCCCTTGCTGAAGGCCGCGAGCATTTCGCTTAGTCGCTTTGATAAACGGCGCGATTGCCTCGCGCCTGCGTGCGTTTGTATCGCCGGCCGTGGTCTGTCCGTAGGCAGTTCCAGCATTGCCGTAGCGTTATCCAACTGCTGCTTCCAATATTGAAGCTCCTTGTCGAGTATCTCTCCGTCAATCCATTTCCTTTGCCAGTCCGCGAAGTCTGCGTATTGAATATCAAGATCCGGAAGCGGCGAAGGCAGGCCCTTGCAATACGACTCATATAACGTCATGACTTCGCTGTTGAGAACTTCTAAAGACCAGGCGTCAGTCACGATGTGATGCATCACGAGCAAGACTATGTGGTCCTGATCGCTCAGCCGAATCAGCCTGGTTCTGAGCAGGGCGCCGTTGGCCAGGTCGAATGGTAGCGCCGCCTCTTCAGCAATCAGTCTCGTCGCCTCTCGCTCGCGTTCTGTTTGCTCCAATCCGCTCAAATCCGTCACCGGGAAATTGATAGGTGTTGCCGGTGAGATATGCTGCACCGGCTGACCGTTCTCTGTTGGGAATGAAGTACGGAGCACTTCGTGTCTCCTGACTATTTCAGTCAGGGCTTTTTCGAGCGCCTCCGTGTCAAGAGGCCCAGCCAATCTCACCGGAATCGGACAGTTATACACTGGGTTTCCGGGTTGTAGCTGATCGAGGAACCAGAGACGTTGCTGGGCATAAGAGAGCGGGAGCGCATGAGTGCGTGGGACCGAAACAATACTGGGCAATGGACCATGTGGCGCGTGGCGCTTCAGGAGCTCTAATTCCGCGGCGAGGGCTTTTAAGCTGGGCTTCTCAAACAAGGTTCTGAGGGGGAGCTCGACTTTGAGGGCGTTCCTGACCCTGGAGGCCACCTTGGTTGCCAACAGTGAGTGGCCGCCCAGGTCGAAGAAGGTTTGAGCGGTTGAAGTGACGTTGACGCTGAGGACGCTTTCCCAGATGCCGGCGACGATCTCTTCGTAAGGGGACCAGTGTTGACGAGATTGCTCTTCGGAGACGGGTTGTTCATTGGGATCGGGTAGAGCCTGAAGATCGATCTTGCCGTTTCGATTAATGGGAAACTGGTTCAGCTTGATGATGACCGAAGGGATCATGTAATCGGGGAGAAGTTCTTTGAGCATGAGTTTCAACTGCGCGAAGGTGAGATCCGGTGTGTGTTGGGGCAGCTCAAGGTGATCTAAAAGAGGGGCCGGGGAAAAGGCCGCCCCGTTTCTGACGCAATACAAGTTGAAGCGGTCGGTGTCTGCCAAAGTAATATCCTGTTCGATCTGGACGCGATACCCTCTGCGTTGGAGGAAGCGCCGGGCGAGGTCGACGTTGCCTGGAGAGTTGTTTGGGGAATTGTCGTGGACTTCGATAATGATCTGGTCGATTCTGGTCCAGAGGTCGCGGTTGATTCCGTTGAGCACGTCGAACTCCGCCCTCTGGACGTCAATCTTGAGCAAGCCGACGCGCTGAATGCCTTCCTCCGAGATGAGCTGGCCGAGAGAGATCACGGGGCACTGGAGCTTGCTGGGTTGGAGCCTCCAATTGACCAACTCAGTAGCGTGGTCCAACAATTCGGCCACATCCAGGTTACCCCGGACCAGTTGATTATCAAGCAGAGTTTTGAGCAAGAGTTGATCGTCAGACAAGCTGGCGAACTTTGACATGGAGCTGAGTACGCTCATCTTGCTGTAGAAGGTGAATTCCTCCACGTCCTGCTTTATGCCGATCGCAAGTTCTTTGACTTCGGCCAGCGGCGCATAGCGGCGGAGATTTTCGCGGAGCTTGTGGCATAGATCGGGGATGGGCTCGATGGCATAAACCCTGGCGCGAGGATTTCTGGAGGAGACGTACAAAGAGAACATGCCGATGTTGGCGCCAACGTCAATGATGACGGTATCACCATCGGGAATGACGACGCCGCCACGCTCATAGCTGCGGTTTTGGAAAATCTCTTGATAGAGGGCGTCAGTTTCTTCCTTGTTCTGGTGGGCAATGGTCATGCCGTTGTCCAGGGTATAGACGTCTTTTTTCTCGAGGTCGCCAGTTTGGTCAGTGGGGACGATGTAAGCGATGAGGCGAATCTGAGAATCGACCTCATTTGGAAGAACGAGAGCCTGTTTGATATGAGGGAAACTTAGGAGCGCAGCTTCGATTTCGCCAAGCTCGACGCGGTTGGCTCTCACTTTCACCTGGCGGTCTGATCTGCCCAGAAAGACGAGCGAGCCATCCGGAAGATACTTCACAATGTCAGCGGTGGAGTACATCCTGGCGCCGTTAGCGGCGAACGGATCGGGGAGAAACTTTTCTGCGGTCAGTTTCGGGCGATCAAAGTAACCGCGGCCCACCCCTGTCCCGCCAATGAACAACTGGCCTGGGGCGCCGATCGGAACCGGCCTGAGAGCCTCGTCCATGACGTAGACTCGCACATTTGCCAGAGGTTTGCCGATGACCGTGGCGTTGGGATGGCTGGAGACATCAACCGTCGTAGCATCAACGGCACATTCGGTTGGACCATAGAGATTGAAGCACCTGATTGAAGATTTACTGAGTTGTTGCCACGTGCGGAAGTCAATCGCTTCTCCACCGATGAGTATCTTACCGGGCGTAACGCGCTGCTGGTCCAGGAGTCCGGCCTCTATCATCAAACTCATCTGTGATGGTGTGGTATCCAGCACCTCCAAACCTTCGCTGCCGAGGAAGTCGAGCAAGGCTTGCCCGTCGGCTCTGATTTGTTCAGGCACGATGACCAGAGTGTGACCGGAGGCCACTTGAATCAACTGCTTGATGGAAGCGTCAAAAGCGAGCGGCGCATTGAACGACACCAGGGAAGCGGGCTGCTGTTGGTAGACCGAATCGTCGAGTGCATGGAGAAGATTAATAAGTGAACGGTGTTCCACCATCGCCGCCTTCGGAGGACCGGTCGAGCCGGAGGTGAAGATCGCGTAGGCGAGATTGTGTGGGTCGACGTACACCTCAGGATTTTGAGCGCTGCATTGACCAATCTCCTGAGCAACCGGCTCATCATCAAGGGCGATGACCAACGCCTGATCCGTTGGTAACGAATGCACCAGCCCGCGGTGCGTGAGAATCATCAGAGGACGCGCCTGGTCCAGCATCGACTTGAGCCTCGGCGCTGGTTGAGATATATCCAGAGGAACCATAGCAGCGCCGGACTTCCAAATCGCCCAGACCGACAAGATCATATCAATCGAGCGGTCGAGAAAAATGGCTATTGCAGACTCAGTGGTCGCGCCGTAAGTGATCAGGAAATGAGCGAGGCGGTTTGCGGCAGAGTTGAGCTCTCGGAAAGAGATGGACTGGTCCAGAAACTTAACCGCTGTCAGATCGGGAGCTTGGACGGCCTGAGCTTCCAACAGATGGTGAATGCAACGAGAGAGGTCATAGGATCGATGAGTGTCATTCCAATCGACAAGGAGCCTCGAAGAGAGCTCTGGACCAAGGAGGTCCAGCCCGCCGATAGGAAGCTGAGGGTTGGCAGCCGCGGATTGCAACAGCTGGTAGAAATATCCGAGGAGCAACTGAACCGATTCAGGATCAAATCGAGCGCGATCAAAACGAAGTGACAATGAAAACACGCGCGGGAGGCGAACACAGGACAAGCAGAGCTTGAACCTGTCGATTGTCGACTGATGATGCGTTAGCGAGAAGCTCACCCCTCCAGCCTCTCTCTTCTCTTCCCCCTCTTCATACTCGAAGCAGATCGGGTAATCATCCGAGCTCGGGGTTTCATCGCCGAGTAGCAGCTCGTCCGAGGTAAAGTACGATTCCCAAGCCTGGACGTCGCTCAGCGTCTTACTAACTCTCTCCAGCACTTTGCTGAACGGAGACGTGTCTCGGAATTGTTCGACGATCGGCAGCATCTTTGCGAACAACCCCAAAGCCCCTCGCAATTCTTCAAACTTTCTGCCATCGGCAAGGAATCTCACCGCGACGTCCGGCTCTCCGGTGAGCCTGTAAATAAGGACTTGCCAGCATGCGAGCAGGAAGGTTGCGGGTGAAACGTTGAAGCGCTCGGCCGCCGCTTCAATTAATTCGGTTAACTCAGGATCACTCGTGAGCGCGAGCGTTTGCAAATCGAATTGGAGGGAGCCTCTTATTGCCGGCGTTTTCTCGAGAGGCAGCGCAGTCGATCGAATCGAGTTTCGAAGCTGAGTTTGCCAGAACGCTGCTCCTTTCTCTGCGTCCTCTCCTTCAAGTAATTCATTTTGCCACTCGGAGAATTGGATGTATTGCAACGGCTCATCGTCAACAGCGTTCTTCCCTGAAAGCCGCTCGCCGTAACGCTGGACTATCTCGCGAAATAGATTTCTCAACGCATAGGCATCGGAGCAAATCGACGGCATATCGAGTAGTAAGAGATGCTTTTCGCGTGATAGCGCCTTGAGGCAACACCGGAGCAGTGGTGCGCGGCCGAATTCGATGGGCGGCGTCGCCGGCTCTTTGAAAAACTCCTCGGGCGTCAGGTCGCTTGAGTCCAGTTCCAGGCGAATTGCTGCAGCGTCGGAGATCACCTGAATCGGAATGTCCATTCCTGGCAGGCATTCGAATGACGTCCGGAGTATTTCGTGACGATTTACTATTTCCTGGAGAGTTTCATACAAAACGTCCGTGCAAAGATCTCCCTCTATCAGGATGGCGCACTGCGCTTGAGAAACAGAACCCTGCTGTTGCCCCAACCAGAGACGTCTCTGTTGCGGAGAGAGGCGGTAACCTTCAATAACTTTTCTCTGTTGCACTGCTGTGATCTCCTACAAGCCTGCTGAGACCTCCGGATTGGCGTAGAGCTCCGCCAGGGCAACAAGTATCTTTCGTGGTCCAACGAAGGGTTCCCGCCCGTGCGACACGAGGAAGTTATCGACCATCAAAACATCTCCTCTTTGCCAGGGAAAACCGATGGCCGTCGCGTTGTAAGTTTCGCGTATCTCATCCAGCACTGAGGACTCAATCGCTGATCCATCGCCGTAAAATGCGTTACGCGGCAATTCATCTTCCTTGAATTCCGACAACAAAGCTTCGCGCACTAATGGAGACAGGTTCGATACGTGGAACATGTGCGCGTGATTGAACCAAACCGTGTCGCCGGTTTGCGGGTGAGTCGCAACTACCTGGCGGATGGCCCGCGTCCGCAAACGGTCGTTATCTCTCCATTCAACCTGCATTCCGGTGTGACGGCAGTAGTTCATCACTACTGCCCGGTCCTCAGTCTGAAAAGCCTCCCGCCACGACATATCCACTCCTTCACCGTAGTTGCGCACATACATCACTTTCTTCTCGATGAATCTTTGCACAATCTTCGGGTTGAGCTTTTGAAACACTCTCCTGTCGTCAGCTACCGGCGTCCTGCCGCCGCTCTGCGCGGGAAGCTCGCAGAAGAACCATATCTTCGTGGGCCAGTTATGGGAGTAGGACATCTCGTGATGCATTGGGATGTACTGGTCCGCCGGATACTCAGTAGATGTGTAGATCTCTTTGTCCACCTCGATGCGAGGAGCCGCGCGCTCTTGATAGTTCAATAGCTCCGGACAAATGGCGGTCGCAAACTGTCGAAACTGGAGTGACGAGCTCACGTCGAAGTTTCTGAACAGGATCGCGCCATACCTCAACAGCTCCTTCTGAATCAACTCCGTGTTTGCTCTCGCCCAGTTCGCGAGGCTCAAATCGTTCATGGCCGGTTCCAGGACCACCGGAAAGCTCGTTTCAGAATCGAAGAAACTTGTTTTGATCAGTTCTTCCTGAGAAAGTCTTATTCCTCTTCGGGAAGTAGATCTGAACTTCTCGAAGCTCATTTGTTCAGTCGCCTTCGAGGCCATAGGCTATGGTCCTTTCCCCGGAATGTTTTGTCACAAAGAGGCAAAAAAGGATTAGTTTCTGTGGTCCGGCGCGGCCCTGGTCTTTAGCCCGGCGCTGAGGAGTTTCTCGTATTCAGATTGTTGACGCCGTCGGTTTTGTTCCACCTGCTCTTCGCGCTCACGCTGGCTGCGGAACTCGAGCAGAGCAATCTCTTCATCCGGATTCGTCACGATGGCTTCGAGCAACGTTTCAAAATGCTCGTGCATTCGCTCGATAGTTGACGGCTCGAACAAATCCGATGCGTAGGTGTAGGACGCTGCCAGTCCCGCGGGCGTCTCCCACATCCACACAGTCAAATCAAGCCTTGCCGCATCGAGTTCGAAAGCAACTGGAGTCAAGGTGAGGTCTGAAATCTCTACCGGCTGAAGCGCGACATTCTGAAGACCGAAGGATATTTGAAACAGCGGCGTTTGGTTAGATTTGCGCTCCGGGCGAACCGCTTCGACAATTTTATCCAGAGGCAGAGTCTGGTGTGTAAACGCCGCGAGTGTAGTGCTTCTGACGTGGCTCAAAAACTCTCTGAACGTGAGGGTGCCGGTAAGTTGACTGCGGAGCGGCAACGTATTTATGAACAACCCTATCAAGTCTTCGGTCTCCGCTTGAGTTCGCCCGGCGACCGTGGCGCCTATCACGATGTCATCCTGTCCGCTGTATTTGTGGAGCAGCGTTTTGAACGCAGCCAGCAGCGTCATGAAAAGTGTAGCGCCGTGGCGACGGCTGAGAGCTCTCAGCGAGTCGCTCAATCCGGGCGATAGGTGAAACGTAAGTTGCCCCCCTCTTCCGGTTCGTTCACCCTGCGGGGCTCGATCGGTTGGAAGGTCTAGCGGCACAAGATCCCCGGCCAAATGCGTGCGCCAGAAATCCAACTCGTTCTCCAGCACTTCATCTCTCAAGTAGCGGTGCTGCCAACCCGCGTAGTCGGCGTATTGAATCGGAAGCTCGGCGAGCGGCGACGGCTCGTTCTTTGTGAATGCTTGATAGAGCGCTGACATCTCGCGGACGAAAACCCCCATGGACCATCCGTCTGAGATAATGTGATGCTTCACGAAAAGCAGCACATGATCCTGCTCTGCAAGACGCAGCAGCTTCGCTCTCATGAGAGGCCCACAGCGCAAATCGAACGGGCGCTTCGCTTCGATCGATGCCAGCCGTTTGATTTCGATCTCACGCTCTTCCGCGGGCGTTGGACCCAACTCTTCCACCGGTAGGTCGAAAGGCTGCGGCGCCGAAATTACCTGAACGGGCATGCCGTTCGAAACCTGGAAGGTCGTACGCAGAATCTCATGCCGCCGGGTTATTTCGCTGAACGCCTGCCGCAACGCATCGACGTCAAGAGCGCCAGTAAACCTGATGGCCATCGCCATGTTGTACGCTGAACTGTTTGGCTCCAACTGGTCCAGGAACCAGAGCCCCTGTTGTGCAAACGAGAGCGGCAGATCAGATTCGCGCGGAACGGGTTCAATCGGCATCGTACTGATGCTGCAGCCACTTCGCATTAACTCCTCAATCTGCGCGCCTATGCCTGAGATGGTCGGAAATTCGAAGATAGCGCTGAGCGGCAGATCGATTTTAAAAACTTGTCTAATGCGAGAAACCAGTTGCATCGCGAGCAGCGAGTGGCCTCCCAGCTCGAAGAAATTGGCATCCGTCCCTACCGTGTCAATCTTCATCGTGTCATTCCACAACGCCACCAGCACTTCTTCCGTTTGCGTTCTCGGAGCAGCGAGACTAACTGCCATCTCAGGCTTCAGCCCTTCGAGCGGCGGCAGACTCCTGCGGTCGACTTTTCCGCTTGGCGATTTGGGAAATTCATCGAGTATCACGAACGCCGATGGGACCATGTATTCAGGCAATTGATCTCTCACGGACGCACGCAGCTCGCCGGCGTCGGGCGCTGCCCCATCCTCGGCAAGAATATAGGCTACGAGATGCTGTTCGTTCGCCGCGTCATTTCTGACAACAGCCACCGCCGCCTTCACACCCGCGCATGCCGTCACGACTGCGTCGATTTCGCCGAGCTCGATACGGAACCCGCGGAACTTGATCTGATCGTCACTGCGACTCACGTATTCGATGTTGCCATCGGGCAGATAACGCGCACGGTCTCCGGTCTTGTAAAGCCGCGCGCCCGGCTCTCGACCGAAAGGACTGGGAATGAATCTAGCCGCGGTAAGGTCCGGCCGGTTGAAATAGCCACGACCGAGACTTACACCGCCGATGTGCAGCTCTCCCGCGACCCCAACCGGCACGAGCTCGAGCTGAGAATCCAAAATGTAAGTCTGTGTGTTGTAAATTGGCCTGCCGATCGAGCTGATGAGACGCGCGTTCCGATCCGAGGTGAAAGACGTAACTTGTACGGTCGTTTCAGTTGGGCCATAGAGATTGTGTAATCCCGCGTCGATCCCGGAGTCAAAGAAGCGCTGCTGGAGGTTGATCGTTAACTCTTCGCCTCCGCAAAAGACTCGTTTAAGACTCCGGCAAGACCCCAGGCCTTCTTCCAACAACACTCGCAGCAGGGACGGCACGAGCTGGATGCTGTGAATTTGCCGGACTGCAATGGTATCCAGGAGATACGTAGCGTCTTTGTGTCCGCCCGGGCGGGCCATCACCAGTCTCGCCCCACTCAACAACGGAGCGTAGAACTCCCACACCGAAGCGTCGAAGCTAAACGACGTCTTCTGCAACAACCGATCTTCAGGCGCGAGCGGAAACGTCTCGCACATCCAGCGCATTTGATTCGCCAGCGAGCAGTGCCTGATCATCACTCCTTTGGGCTCGCCCGTAGAACCAGACGTGTAGATGATATAGGCGAGATTATCGCCTGTCGTAACGTCTTTAGGATTTGAAGGATCGAAACGGTCGATCTCGATCCAGTCACGGTCAAGACAGACGACGCTCGCCTGGTTATCATGAAGTCTTTCAACCAGCCGCTCCTGTGTAAGCACAATCGGCGTCCGGCTATCATCAAGCATGAAACTCAATCGTTGCTCCGGGTACTCGGGATCGAGAGGCACATACGCGCCGCCAGCCTTCAGGATACCCAGTAATCCGACAACCATCTCAATCGATCGCTCGACGCAAATGCCAACCGGTGTATCCGGTTCTACACCCTTGCTTCTCAAGTAGGCAGCCAGTTGGTTGGCCCGCGCATTGAGTTCCGCATAGCTCAGGCTGGAGGTTTCCGACTCCACAGCGATCGAGCCGGGAGTTAACTCCGCTTGCCGCTCGAACATTCGGTGCACGGAATCGTGGTGGCCCGATTCGCGTCGAGTAGCATTCCACTCCACCAGCATCCGTCGTTTCTCTCGTTTCGATAACGGGCTTGCAAGATCAAAGCGAGCGTGCGGATCGGCGGCCAGTGCTTCCAATGTGCGCGCGTAGTAACCGCAGATATCCTCCATTTGATCCTCTGAGAACTCGGTGCTGTCGTAGTTCAGGGTCAACTGCACTTCTGAGGTATTCAGGCTTTGGCCGAAGGTTGCGAAGAACGGGATGCTCGTTTCTTCAAAGCCTTTCGAGCCGAGCAGGCGCACGTCGCCCATGTCGGACAAGCCCTGATAGACGTGGAAGTGAAGATAATTAAAAGCTGCTTCAAACAGCG
>Ga0068859_100001857_pt1 | contig 21468 bp, 21 predicted proteins | sample KBSSwiS22_FD_66585 | JGI IMG/M metagenome (GOLD analysis project Ga0068859, IMG submission 66585) | Switchgrass rhizosphere microbial communities from Kellogg Biological Station, Michigan, USA - KBS Switchgrass S2-2 | ecosystem: Host-associated > Plants > Roots > Rhizosphere > Soil ...
GACCGATGCCCTCCAGCCGCGGATCGTGCGCCAGCGCCTCCACGTCGTGTTGGCGGAGAACGACCTTGGAACCTGTTATCTCGTCGGTGGCCAACGGTCCTTGCCGCGCCGCCTCCCGCAGCATTTCGTGCAGGTCTGCGCCGAACGTGCTGGTCAAATCAATAAGTGTGTGTCCCCCATGCGGGGATTATCAGCTGCGCGTCCGTGCCCAAACGGCCGAACGTCGAAGACGGTCTCGAGGCGCTTGCCGACGCAAACACCCAGCTCGTAAATCGATTTGCGACACTGTGCATAACCATGCAGAATCGGTACATGACGTCTGTCGCGGTCGCCGGTGCCAGCGGATATGCCGGCGGAGAGATCCTCCGGCTGCTCCTCGGCCATCCGGCGTACGCGGACGGACGGCTGACCATCGGCGCACTGACCGCCGCGGCCAGCGCCGGCACGACCGTCGCCGAGCACCACCCGCATCTGCTGCCGCTCGCGAACCGGGTGCTCGACGCCACCGACGTCGACGCACTGACGGGCCACGACGTGGTGTTCCTCGCCCTCCCGCACGGGCACTCCGCGGCGTTGGCCGAGCAGCTCCGCCCGGACACAGTGGTCATCGATTGCGGCGCCGACTTCCGACTCACCGACCCGGCGGCGTGGGAGAAGTTCTACGGCTCTGCCCACGCGGGCAGCTGGCCGTACGGGTTGCCCGAGTTGCCCGGCGCACGCGACCGGTTGCGCAAAGCCAAGCGGATCGCCGTCCCTGGCTGCTATCCGACCGCTGCCCTGCTGGCGCTGTGGCCCGCGATCGCCGAAGACCTCGTCGAGCCCGCGGTCACCGTTGTCGCCGTCAGCGGCACATCGGGAGCAGGCCGCGCCGCCAAGACCGACCTGCTCGGCTCCGAGGTCATCGGATCCGCCCGTGCCTACAACATCGGTGGTAAACACCGCCACACCCCGGAGATCGCCCAGGGCCTCAAAGCAGTGACCGACAAGGACGTCACGGTGTCGTTCACGCCAGTGCTGATCCCGACGTCCCGCGGCATCCTGGCCACGTGCACGGCTCGCACCGCCGCGCCGCTGTCGCAGCTGCGCGCAGCGTACGAAAAGGCTTATGATGCAGAGCCTTTCGTGCACCTGTTGCCCGAAGGCCAGCTGCCGAAGACCGGCGCGGTGATCGGCAGCAACGCCGCGCAGCTGGCTGTCGCCCTGGATGAAGAGGCCGAAACGTTCGTCGCGATCGCCGCCATCGACAACCTGGTCAAGGGGACGGGCGGCGCGGCGGTGCAGTCGATGAACCTCGCGCTGGGCTGGCCTGAAACGGAAGGACTGTCGATCGTGGGAGTGGCGCCGTGACCGAACTATCCATCGACACCCGGCTCGTCCGGACCCAGGGTGTCACCGCGCCTGCGGGGTTCCGCGCCACAGGGATCGCGGCAGGCATCAAGGCATCCGGCGCGCTCGACCTGGCCCTGGTGTTCAACGAGGGCCCCGACTACGCCGCTGCGGGAGTGTTCACCCGCAACAAGGTCAGAGCCGCGCCGGTACTGTGGTCGCAGCAGGTGCTGACCACCGGCCGGCTGCGCGCCGTGATCCTCAATTCCGGTGGCGCCAATGCCTGCACCGGGCCGCTGGGCTTCCAGGACACGCACGCCACGGCCGAGGCTGTCGCCGCCGCGCTGTCCGACTGGGGCACGGAAACCGGGGCCATCGAGGTGGCGGTCTGCTCGACCGGGCTGATCGGCGATCGGCTTCCGATGGACAAGGTGCTGGCTGGCGTCAGCGAGGTGGTGCAGGAAATGGCGGGCGGGTTGACCGGCGGCGAGGAGGCCGCACGCGCCATCATGACCACCGACACGGTGCCCAAACAGGTTGCGCTGCATCACAGTGGCAACTGGACCGTCGGCGGCATGGCCAAGGGTGCGGGCATGCTGGCGCCGTCGCTGGCCACCATGCTGACCGTCATCGCCACCGATGCCGTCGCCGACGCCGCCGCCCTGGACCACGCGCTGCGGAGAGCGAGCGCACTCACCTTCGACCGCCTGGACGTCGACGGCAGCTGTTCCACCAACGACACCGTGCTGCTGCTGGCCTCCGGTGCCAGTGAGATCACGCCCAGCCAAGCCGAATTGGACGAGGCCGTGCTGCGGGTGTGCGACGACCTGTGCGCACAGTTGCAGGCCGACGCCGAGGGCGTCACCAAGCGCATCGTCGTCACCGTGACGGGCGCCGCCTCTGAGGAGGAGGCGCTGACAGCCGCCCGTGTGGTGGCGCGGGACAACCTGGTGAAGACCGCGCTGTTCGGCTCCGACGCGAACTGGGGTCGGGTGCTGGCCGCGGTCGGCATGGCGCCTGTGACACTCGATGCCGACCGGATCAGCGTGTCGTTCAACGGCTCTCCGGTGTGTATCGACGGCACCGGCGCTCCGGGCGCCCGCGATGTCGATTTGTCCGGCGCCGACATCGACGTCAGCATCGACCTCGGCGTCGGGACGGAACGCGCGAGCATCCGCACCACCGATCTGTCCCACGGCTACGTCGAAGAGAACTCGGCGTACAGCTCATGACCCTCGCGACGCCCGTCAAGGCGCAGGTGCTGGCGGCCGCGCTGCCGTGGCTCAAACAGATGCACGACAAGATCGTCGTCGTCAAGTACGGCGGCAACGCGATGACCGACGATGTACTCAAGGTCGCGTTCGCCGCCGACATGGTGTTCCTGCGCAATTGCGGTATTCATCCCGTCGTCGTGCACGGCGGCGGCCCCCAGATCAGCGCCATGCTCCACCGGCTTGGCATCGAAGGGGATTTCAAGGGCGGCTTCCGGGTCACCACGCCGGAGGTGCTCGATGTGGCCCGCATGGTGCTGTTCGGCCAGGTCGGACGCGAACTGGTGAATCTGATCAACGCGCACGGCCCGTACGCGGTCGGCGTCACCGGCGAGGACGCGGCGCTGTTCACCGCGGTGAGGCGCAGCGTCACGGTCGACGGTGTGGCCACCGACATCGGCCTGGTCGGCGATGTCGAACACGTCGACGCGGCGGCGCTGCTGGATCTGATTGGCGCGGGCCGCATCCCGGTGGTTTCGACGATCGCTCCCGACACGGACGGCGTCGTGCACAACATCAACGCCGATACCGCCGCTGCCGCGCTGGCGGAGGCGCTCGGCGCGGAGAAGCTGGTCATGCTGACCGATGTCGAGGGCCTCTACACCAGCTGGCCCGACCGGGACTCGTTGGTCAGCGAGATCGACACCGCCGCATTGACGCAGCTGCTGCCGAGGCTGGAGGCAGGCATGGTGCCCAAGATCGAGGCGTGCCTGCGCGCCGTATCGGGCGGGGTGCCGAGCGCACATGTCATCGACGGCCGCGTCGAACACTGCGTGCTGGCCGAATTGTTCACCGACGAAGGGACAGGCACCAAGGTGGTCGCTGCATGAGCACGCTCCTGGAGCGCTGGTCGGGCGTGATGATGAACAACTACGGCACGCCGCCGCTGGCCCTGGCCACCGGTGACGGTGCGGTGGTGACCGATGTCGACGGCAAGTCGTATATCGATCTGCTCGGCGGCATCGCGGTCAACATCCTCGGCCACCGACACCCGGCTGTGATCGAGGCCGTCACCCAACAGCTCAACACGCTCGGGCACACGTCGAACCTGTACGCGACCGAACCCGGTATCGCGCTTGCCGAATCGCTTGTCGGGCTGCTGGGCGCCGAGGCGCGGGTGTTCTTCTGCAACTCCGGCACCGAGGCCAACGAGGTCGCGTTCAAGATCACCCGGCTCACCGGGCGCACGAAACTCGTTGCCGCCCAAGGCGCATTTCACGGCCGCACAATGGGTTCACTCGCGCTGACGGGTCAGCCGTCCAAGCAAGAGCCGTTCGCGCCCCTGCCCGGCGATGTCACCCACGTCCCCTACGGCGACACCGAGGCGCTCGCCGCTGCCGTCGACGACTCGACCGCGGCGGTGTTCCTCGAGCCGATCATGGGGGAGGGCGGCGTCGTCGTCCCGCCCGCCGGCTACCTTGTCGCCGCGCGCGACATCACGTCGAAGCACGGCGCGCTGCTGGTACTCGACGAGGTGCAGACCGGGATGGGGCGCACCGGAGCGTTTTTCGCGCACCAGCATGACGGCGTCACGCCCGACATCGTGACACTGGCCAAGGGCTTGGGCGGCGGTCTGCCGATCGGCGCGTGTCTCGCGGTGGGTAAGACCGCGGATCTGCTGACTCCCGGGCTGCACGGCAGCACGTTCGGTGGCAACCCGGTCTGCACGGCCGCAGCGCTGGCGGTGCTCAAGGTGCTGGCTGACGACGATCTGATCGGCCGCGCCGACGTGCTCGGCAAGATGCTGTCTCACGGCATCGAGGCGCTGGGGCATCCGCTCGTCGACCACGTCCGCGGGCGCGGACTGCTGCAGGGTGTCGTGCTCTCCTCCGAAGTAGCCAAAGCCGTTGAGACAGCAGCCCGCTATGCTGGGTTCCTGGTCAACGCCGCCGCGCCGGATGTGGTCCGGCTGGCCCCGCCGCTGGTGATCACCGAGGGCCAGATCGACGATTTCGTGATCGCGCTGCCGGACGTGCTCGACAAGGCGGCTGCGTCATGACACGTCATTTCCTGCGTGACGACGACCTCACACCGGATGAGCAGGCCGAGGTGCTGGCGCTGGCCAGCGAGCTCAAGACGAATCCGTTCAGCGCCCGGCCGCTCGACGGGCCGCGCGGTGTTGCGGTCATCTTCGACAAGAACTCCACCCGCACCCGGTTCTCGTTCGAGGTCGGCATCGCGCAACTCGGCGGCCACGCAGTCGTGGTGGACGGCCGCAGCACCCAGCTCGGGCGCGAGGAGACACTGGAGGACACCGGGAAGGTGTTGTCCCGCTACGTCGAAGCGATCGTATGGCGCACATTCGCACAGGAGCGCCTCACCTCGATGGCCGCCGGGTCGACCGTGCCGGTCGTCAACGCGCTGTCCGACGAATTCCACCCGTGCCAGGTGCTCGCCGACCTGCAGACACTCGACGAACGCCTGGGCACGTTGAACGGGCTGCGGCTCTCCTACTTCGGCGACGGCGCCAACAACATGGCGCACTCGTTGATGCTCGGCGGGGTTACCGCAGGCATACATGTCACCGTCGCCGCCCCCGCCGGTTTCGAGCCCAGCCCGCAGTTCGTCGCGGCCGCCGAGAAACGTGCCGCCGACACCGGCGCCTCGGTGACCTTGACGGCGGATCCACGGGCGGCCGCCGACGGCGCGGACGTCCTCGTCACCGACACCTGGACATCGATGGGCCAGGAAAACGACGGACTGGACCGGGTGGGGCCGTTCCAGCCGTTCCAGATCAACACGGCGCTACTCGCCCGGGCGCAGCGGAATGCGATTGTGCTGCATTGCCTTCCGGCGCACCGCGGACACGAGATCACCGACGAGGTGATCGACGGACCGCACAGTGCGGTGTGGGACGAGGCGGAGAACCGGTTGCACGCGCAGAAGGCGCTGCTGGTGTGGCTTCTGGAGCGATCGGCATGACCTCCCCGACGCGGGTGGGCCGACAGGCCCGCATCGTCTCGATCCTGTCGTCGGAATCGGTGCACAGCCAGACCGAACTGGCCGCGATGCTTGCCGGCGAAGGCATCGACGTCACGCAGGCCACGCTGTCACGCGATCTCGAGGAACTCGGCGCGGTCAAGCTGCGCGGTGCGGACGGCGGCGTCGGCGTCTACGTCGTGCCCGAGGACGGTAGCCCGGTGCGCGGGGTTTCCGGTGGGACCGAACGCATGTCGCGGCTTCTTGGTGAGCTGTTGGCGTCCACCGATGCCAGCGGCAACCTCGCCGTGCTGCGCACTCCGCCAGGAGCAGCGCACTATCTTGCCAGTGCGATCGACCGCGCCGCCCTGGCGTATGTGGTCGGCACCATCGCGGGCGACGACACCATCCTGGTGGTGGCCCGTGAGCCGATGAGCGGCGCCGAGCTGGCCGCAAAGCTGGAAAGCATCCAACAAAAGGAGATTGGTTAATGTCTGAGCGCGTCATCTTGGCGTATTCCGGTGGTTTGGACACCTCGGTGGCGATCAGCTGGATCGGCAAGGAGACCGGACGTGAAGTCGTCGCGGTGGCCATCGATCTCGGCCAGGGCGGCGAGGACATGGAGGTCGTCCGCAAGCGTGCCCTGGATTGCGGCGCGGTCGAGGCCGTCGTTATCGACGCCAAAGACGAGTTCGCGGAGGAGTATTGCCTGCCCGCGATCAAGTCGAACGCGCTCTATATGGACCGCTACCCGCTGGTGTCGGCACTGAGCAGGCCACTGATCGTCAAGCACATGGTGGCCGCTGCACGCGAGTACGGTGGCGGCATCGTCGCCCACGGCTGCACCGGAAAGGGCAACGACCAGGTCCGGTTTGAGGTCGGATTCGCCTCGCTGGCACCGGATCTCGAGGTGCTCGCCCCGGTTCGCGACTACGCGTGGACACGGGAAAAGGCCATCGCGTTCGCGGAGGAGAACGCAATCCCGATCAACGTCACCAAGCGCTCACCGTTCTCGATCGACCAGAATGTATGGGGCAGGGCCGTGGAGACCGGGTTCCTCGAGCACCTGTGGAACGCGCCCACCAAGGACGTCTACGACTACACCGAGGACCCGACCGTCAACTGGAGCAGCCCCGACGAGGTCATCGTCGGATTCGATAAGGGCGTGCCGGTCTCGATCGACGGCAAGCCGGTCACCGTGCTGCAGGCCATCGAGGAGCTCAACGAGCGCGCCGGTTCGCAGGGCGTCGGCAGGCTGGACGTGGTCGAGGACCGGCTGGTCGGCATCAAGAGCCGCGAAATCTACGAGGCGCCAGGCGCGATGGTGCTCATCACCGCGCACACCGAACTCGAGCACGTCACGCTGGAACGCGAGCTCGGCCGGTTCAAGCGGACGACGGACCAGAAGTGGGGCGAGCTGGTGTATGACGGCTTGTGGTACTCGCCGCTGAAGACCGCGCTCGAATCGTTCGTCGCGAAGACGCAGGAGCATGTGTCGGGCGAGATCCGGATGGTGTTGCACGGCGGGCACATTGCCGTCAACGGCAGGCGCAGCGCAGAGTCGCTGTACGACTTCAATCTCGCCACCTACGACGAGGGCGACACGTTCGATCAGTCGGCGGCGAAGGGCTTCGTGCACGTGCACGGCCTGTCGTCCAAGATCTCTGCCCGTAGGGATCTCGCCGGCCAGTGAGCACCAACCCCAGCACCGCGAGCGACCGTGTCTGCACGACGACACGCCACAATTTGTGTACAAATGCGGACGCTCGTGCGGCGGTGAGGGGCCAGTGAGCACCAACGAGGGATCGCTCTGGGGCGGCCGGTTCGCCGACGGACCGTCTGACGCGCTTGCCGCGCTGAGCAAGTCGACCCATTTCGACTGGGTGCTGGCGCCGTACGACGTCGCAGCGTCGAAAGCCCACGCGCAGGTGCTGTTTCGGGCCGGGCTGCTGACTGCGGAGCAGCGCGATGGCCTGCTCGTGGGCCTCGACAGCCTCGGCGCGGACGTCGCCGACGGTAGCTTCGGACCCCTTCCCACCGACGAGGACGTGCATGGTGCGTTGGAACGCGGCCTGATCGACCGCGTCGGCGACGAGCTCGGCGGGCGGCTGCGGGCAGGCAGGTCGCGAAATGACCAGGTGGCCACGCTGTTTCGGATGTGGCTGCGGGACGCGGTGCGGCGGGTCGCCGACGGTGTCCTCGCCGTCGTGAACGCGCTGGCCACGCAGGCGGCCGCGCATCCGACGGCGATCATGCCGGGCAAGACCCACCTGCAGTCCGCACAGCCGGTGCTGCTGGCGCATCATCTGCTCGCACACGCACACCCACTGCTGCGGGATGTCGACCGGCTCGCCGACTTCGACAAGCGGGCCGCGGTGTCGCCGTACGGGTCCGGGGCACTGGCCGGGTCGTCGCTGGGTCTGGATCCCGACGCAATCGCCGACGAACTCGGCTTCGACGCGGCGGCCGACAATTCGATCGACGCGACCGCGGCCCGTGACTTCGCGGCCGAGGCGGCCTTCGCGCTGTCGATGATCGCGGTCGACCTGTCTCGGCTGGCCGAGGACATCATCCTCTGGAGCACAACCGAATTCGGGTACGTCACGCTGCACGACTCGTGGTCGACGGGCAGCTCGATCATGCCGCAGAAGAAGAACCCCGACATCGCGGAGCTGGCTCGCGGTAAATCCGGCAGGCTGATCGGCAATCTCACCGGGCTGCTGGCCACGCTCAAGGCGCAGCCGCTCGCCTACAACCGCGATCTCCAAGAGGACAAGGAGCCGGTGTTCGACTCGGTCGCCCAGCTCGAGCTGCTGCTGCCCGCGATGGCGGGCCTTGTCGGCACGCTGCGCTTCGACGTCGACCGGATGGCTGAGCTCGCGCCGCTGGGCTACACCCTGGCCACCGACGTCGCGGAATGGTTGGTGCGCAGGGGAGTGCCGTTCAGGGTCGCGCACGAAGCCGCGGGCGCGGCGGTGCGTGCCGCCGAGGCCCGCGGCGTCGGGCTCGAGGACCTCGAAGACGCCGAGCTTGCCGGCATCCACCCTGAGCTGACGGCGCAGGTGCGCGAGGTGCTCACCGTCGACGGGTCGGTCAACTCCCGCGACGCGCGGGGCGGCACCGCCCCGATTCAGGTCGCCAAACAGCTGGGCGTCGTGCGCGATACCGCCGACCGGCTGCGGGCACGGTTGCGGCGCTAACCCGTCACCGCGTCGACCATCGCCTCGAACATTTCGTCGGCGTGATCGGGGGTCAGGCCGACGGCGGTGGCGCCGAAACGGCCGTCGACTGCGAGGCACGACAACATGTGCAAGACGACTCCGGTGCCCGTTTCGGGATGGAACTGGAGTCCGGCGGCGCGGATCGCCTCGATCACGGATGACGGTGGGCGGCCCGTCCAGGCAGGGTAGTCGACGTTGTCGGTGGAGCGATAAGCGCGGGCGGTGGCGTCGCGATCGCTGACCCATTGTCCGCGCTCGGCGTCGTAGTGCCCGGCGACGAGGTTGCGCAGTGCCGCGTATGGGTGTGGTGCCGCCCCTTGCGCAGGTTGATCTCCAGGGCGCGCCTGCTCCATCGCCGGGCTGGTCACACACGGTGACGAAATCGATGCCGATGCGGCCGATAACCCCGCGACGTGCGAGTTCGCCCGCGACCACGATCCCGTCCTGCGCGAGCTGTGGGGCGTAGTCAGTGTCGGCGGGAACGCGGCAGCCCATGAACACCTGCCCGTTGGCCCCACCGACCAGCTGCTCGTGAGTCGAAAGCACCCGGATGCCCAGCGAGCCGCTCGACGTAGTGCGACAGCAATGACTCTCCGACGCTGTAGGAAGCCAACGCTATGACGACGTGGTCGATGTCTGAGCCCGGCTCGTTCGCAGCCAGCACAGCGGGCAAATGGGATTGCAAAGACGCATCGAGACAGTTAGACGCGGGCGACTTCCCGGTCGGCGGGTTCGCCGGCGTTGCGGCCGCGTTTCCCGCTCTCCCAGAGCGGGCCGAACACGAACCACAGGCCGACGACCGCCCACGCACGCCCGATCCACCACCACAGGCTCGACTGATCCTCCGGTGCCGCGAAGAACAGGTTGAGCACGACGAGCACGACGGACGCGATCGCCACGGTGCCGACGACCCGGTACCACTCGCGCATCAGATGCGCGACCCGTTCGGGGCCGTGTTTGGGCCTGGGCTGCGGCGCAGGCCCGCCCGCGAACAGGTGGGCGAACCGCACGTCAAACCATCGGACGAGCGCGGGACCGAACGCCAGGCTCGACCCCAGGTAGAACCCGGCGAGCACGTGCACCACTCCGACGTCGGCGCCGCGGTGCAGATCGATCGCCGTCGCGATCACCAACACCGCGTCGAGCGTCGGAATACCCGCGAGCACGACGGTGCTGGTGCGGCGCAAACCAACCAGGTACCGAAGGACCATGCCAAGGCCCAGCAGCACCCACAGCCCGATCTCGCAGCCCACTATCACCGCGGCGATCGGATTCTCCGCGAAGAACGTCAGCATTGTCTCCTCGACTTCCATCGTTTTGATAGCACGTTCGTACTAATACAGTAGCACACCCGTGCTAACATGCTGACGTGCCCAAATTGATCGACCAGGACAGCCGTCGCCACGAAATCGCGCATGCGGTTTGGCGCATCGTGCTGCGCGACGGCGTGTCGGCCGTGTCGATCCGCGACGTGGCGGCAGAGGCGGGCCTGGCCGTCGGTTCGGTCCGGCATGTGTTCGGCAGCAAGGCCGAATTACTCGAGTACTCAATGGCATTGGTGCACGAGCAGACCCGCGACCGGGTGGCCGCCCACTTCGCGATCAAGGATCCGCGCAAGTTCGCCGAGGCGGTGCTGGCCGAACTGCTGCCGCTGGACGATCAGCGCCGAACGGAGATGGCCGTCAACATGGCCGTCGTTGCCGAGAGCCCGTCACACCCCGGCCTGCGCCGGGTGGCGCTCGACGCCCAACAGGCAGTCTCCGAAGCGTGCGTTGCGGTGCTCACCCGGCTGCGCCACGATGACCTCATCCGGCCAGGCGCCGACATGGCTTACGAGGCCGAGCGGCTGCACGCTCTGGTCGACGGGCTTGCCTTACACGCGCTTACCGCAGAGCGAAAAGATTTGCGGCCCAAGGCGATTCTCGCGGTGCTCCGCGCGCACCTGGCGGAGCTGGCGCCGACCTAGCCGCCGACTATCGTCGCGGCGCAGCGCCCTCTTCGGGCGATCATCATTGCGCCCACCTCTAAGCGACAAAGTCGCTCCCACAACGACTCTGTCGGTCAGAGGCGGGCATTTGCACCATTCCCCTGCGCTCCGGACACTCCGGCCGCATCACTCCTCGGCGGCCGCTAGCCAGGCCTCTTCGAGACTTTCCTTGCGCTCCAGCAGTTCTTGTAGCTGGCCATTGAGCTCGCCGAGTCGCACGTGATCCGACGCCGCCTCCGCCATCGATTCGTGCAGCGCCGTGATCTGGTCGTCGAGCCTGCCCAGCTGCCCTTCGATGCGGGCCATCTCCTTGCCTGCCCTTCGCTCGCGAGCCGACGCCGACTCGCCCCGCTGCGGTTCGGCGCGGGCGGGCGCGTCGGATACAGCCGCCGCCCGGTCCTCGAGGTACTGCTCGATGCCGCCGGGCAGCAGATCGCACCGGCCACCGCCCGTCAGCGCATAGGTGACGTCGCTGACCCGCTCCAGGAAGTACCGGTCGTGCGTCACGACGATCAACGTTCCCGGCCAAGCGTCGAGGTAGTCCTCGATCACGGTCAGCGTGTCGATGTCCAGGTCGTTGGTCGGCTCGTCGAGCAACAGCACGTTCGGTTCGTCGAGCAGCAGCCGCAGGAACTGCAGCCGGCGCCGCTCGCCGCCGGACAGTTCGGCAACCCGCGCGGTCAGCTTGTCGCCGGTGAAGCCGAAGTCCCTCAGCAGGGTGTCGGCGCTGATCTCGCGCCCGCCCGCCAATTCGGTTACGCGGCGGCGGTTCTCGATGGCATCGAGAACCCGCTCGGCGCCGTCCAGTTCGGCCACCGCCTGGGTCAGGTAGCCGATCCTCAGGGTGGTGCCGCGCTTGATGGTGCCCGCCGTCGGCTGCAGTTCGCCGTCCAGCAGGCGCAACACGGAGGTCTTGCCGGTGCCGTTCACGCCGACGAGGCCGATGCGGGCACCGGGACCGATCGACCAGTCGAGGCGGTCCAGAATCACCCGGTCAGCCAGCTCGAGCCGCACCCGGTGCAGGTCGAATACGTCCTTGCCCAAGCGCGTCGTCGCAAAGCGCTGCAGCACAAGCGAATCACGCGGCGGCGGCTCGTTGGCGATCAGTTCGTTGGCCGCCTGGATCCGGAACTTGGGTTTCGACGTGCGTGCAGGCGGGCCGCGCCGTAGCCACGCGAGTTCCTTGCGCATGAGATTACGTCGCCGTGCCTCCGTGCCCGCCGCCAGCCGCATCCGCTCGGCACGCGCGAGGACGTAGGCCGCGTACCCGCCGTCGTACGCGTCGACCTCGCCGCCATGCACCTCCCACGTCCGCGTGCACACCGCGTCGAGAAACCAGCGGTCGTGGCTCACCACGATCAATGCCTTGGCCCGCCGCGCGTTGAGGTGCTCCGCGAGCCATCCGATCACCTCCACGTCGAGATGGTTGGTCGGCTCGTCGAGCACCAGCACGTCGTGGCCCGCCAGCAGCACTTCAGCCAGTGCCACCCGGCGACGCTCTCCACCGGAGAGCCGACCCACGTCGGAGTCGAGATCGACCCCGGCGAGCAGATGTGAGACGACCGCCCGGGTGTCCGGTTCGGCGGCCCAGATGTGGTCGGGCCTGCCGCCGACGATCACGTGGCGGACCGTGGCACCCGCCGCGAAGTCGTCGGCCTGCCGCAGGTAGCCCACCGAGAGGCCCGAGGTGTGGGTGACCCGGCCCGAATCGGGCGGCCGGGATCCCGTCAACACCTGCAGCAGCGTCGTCTTGCCGTCGCCGTTGCGCCCGACGACGCCGATCGCATCGCCCTCCTCGACGCCGAGGCTGACCGCGTCGAGCAGCGTGCGGGTGCCGTAGCCAACGGTCGCCCGCTCAACATTGATCAGGTTCGCCATCGCCCGCCGATGATAGGTCGACCGCCTGCCTAAACGCGCAGGCCCACCAGGCGGCTGTGCCATGATGGGCGGCGTTGGTCGGGAGACTGGCGGCGGCAAAAGGGGAGTGGGTCGTGGTGGACCTTTCTGCGATAACCAGGCCTGTGGGGCGGCTGGTGGCGACCGCGCAGAACGGCCTGGAAGTGCTGCGGTACGGCGGCCTGGAAACCGGCGCGGTGCCATCTCCGTTCCAGATCATCCAGAGCGTCCCGATGTACCGGCTGCGGCGTTACTTCCCGCCCGACGCGCGGCCGGGAGCCAAGCGGCCAGGGCCCCCGGTGCTGATGGTGCACCCGATGATGATGTCGGCCGACATGTGGGACGTCACCCGCGACGCCGGCGCGGTCGGGATCCTGCACACCGCGGGAATCGACCCGTGGGTCATCGACTTCGGCTCACCCGACAAGGTCGAGGGCGGCATGGACCGCAACCTCGCCGACCATGTCGTCGCGCTGAGCGAGGCCATCGACACCGTCAAAGAGGTCACGGGCCGCGACGTCCACCTGGCGGGCTATTCGCAGGGTGGGATGTTCGCCTATCAGACCGCGGCCTATCGCCGGTCCAAGGACCTCGCCAGCATCGTGGCGTTCGGTGCACCGGTCGACACGCTGGCCGGATTGCCGATGAATCTGCCTGCGAGCCTCGCGCCCGCCGCCGCCGACTTCATGGCCGATCACGTCTTCTCCCGGATCGACATTCCAGGGTGGCTGGCGCGTACCGGCTTCCAGATGCTCGACCCGATCAAGACCGCGCAATCGCGGCTGGAATTCCTGTGGCAGCTGCACGACCGCGAGGCGCTGTTGCCGCGCGAACAGCAGCGCCGATTCCTGGCCTCCGAGGGTTGGATCGCCTGGTCCGGGCCCGCCATCTCCGAGCTGCTCAAGCAGTTCATCGCCCACAACCGGATGATCACCGGCGGCTTCTCCATCCACGGCGACCTTGTGACGCTGTCCGACATCGACTGCCCCATACTGGCGGTCGTCGGCGAGGTCGACGACATCGGGCAGCCCGCCTCGGTCCGTGGTATCAAGCGGGCCGCGCCACAGGCCGACGTCTACGAATTCATGATTCGCGCAGGGCATTTCGGCCTTGTCGTTGGGTCAAAGGCAGCGACGCAGACGTGGCCGACCGTCGCGCAGTGGGTCAAGTGGATCGACGGCACAGGCGAGCAGCCGGCGGGCGTCGCTCCAATGCCGCTGCAGCCCGCCGAGCACGCCGAAAGCGGCGTCTCGTTCAGTTCTCGCGTGGCGCACACCACCGCCGCCGCGACCGAGCTGGCCTTCAGCCTGGCGCGAACCGCCGCCGACGCAATCGTTGCCGCCAACAAGTCCGCGCGGACACTCGCCATCGAGACATATCGCACCTTGCCGAGGCTCGCGCGCCTCGGCCAGATCAACGACCACACCAGGATCTCGCTCGGCCGCATCATGTCGGAACAGGCTCGCGAGGTGCCGCAGGGGGAGTGCCTGCTGTTCGACGGCCGCGTCCACACCTTCGAAGCGGTGGATCGCCGGATCAACAACGTCGTCCGCGGCCTCATCGAGGTTGGCGTGCGGCAGGGCGCGCACGTAGGGGTGCTGATGGAGACGCGGCCCAGCGCGCTCGTCGCGATCGCCGCGTTGTCGCGGCTGGGCGCCGTCGCGGTCTTGATGCCGCCGGACGTGGACCTCACCACCGCCGCACGGCTCGGAGCGGTGTCGGAGATCATTGCCGATCCGAGCAACCTGGAGGCGGCTCGCGGGCTTGATATGCGCGTGCTGGTGCTCGGTGGGGGCGAATCGCGCGATCTGCATCTGTCCGACCAGTCCGACGTCATCGACATGGAGAAGATCGACCCCGACGTCGTCGACCTGCCCGGCTGGTACCGGCCCAACCCAGGGCTTGCGCGCGACCTGGCGTTCGTCGGGTTCAGCGACATCGGCGGCGAGCTCGTCGCCCGCCAGATCACAAACTACCGATGGGCGCTGTCCGCGTTCGGTACGGCGTCGGCCGCCAACCTCGGCCGCGCCGACACCGTCTACTGCCTCACTCCGTTGCATCACCAGTCCGGGCTTCTGGTGAGCCTCGGCGGTGCTGTCGTGGGCGGCTCGCGCATCGCGCTGTCGCGGGGGTTGCGCCCGGACCGCTTCCTACAGGAGATACGTCAGTACGGCGTGACGGTGGTGTCGTACACCTGGGCGATGCTGCGTGAGGTCATCGACGATCCGGCGTTCTCGCTGACCGGCAGCCACCCGGTGCGGCTGTTCATCGGATCCGGCATGCCGGTGGGCCTGTGGAAGCGGGTCATCGACGTGTTCGCACCGGCGCATGTGGTGGAGTTCTTCGCCACCACCGACGGTCAGGCGGTGCTGGCCAACGTCTCCGGCGCCAAGCTGGGCGGCAAGGGCAGGCCCCTCCCGGGCGGCGGCGACGTCGAACTGGCCGCCTACGACGCCGTAGACGACCTCATCCTCGAGGACGAGCGCGGCTTCGTGCGGAGAGCCGACACGAACGAGGTCGGCATGCTGCTGGCCCACCCACGCGGTCCCGTCGATCCGACGGCGTCGGTCAAACGTGGTGTGTTCGCTCCCGCCGACACGTGGGTGTCCACCGAGTACCTGTTCCGCCGAGACGAGGACGGCGACTACTGGCTGGTCGACAACCGCGGCGCAGTGATTCACACGGCGCGCGGCACGGTCTACGCCGCACCCGTCAACGACGCCGTCGGCCAGCTCGGAGCGGTGGATCTGGCCGTGACGTACGGGGTGGATGCGAACGGCCAGCAGCTGGCGGTCACGGCACTGGCGCTGTCGCCGGGTGGGAGCATTCCGTCGGCGGATCTGAACGAGGCACTGGCCGATCTGCCCGTCGGGAACCCGCCCGACATCGTGCACGTGGTGCCCGAGATGGAGCTCAGCGCCTCCTACCGTCCGCTGGTCAGCCCGCTGAAAGCCCAGGGCATCCCCAAGCCCTCCCGTAACGCCTGGTATCTGGATCCCGATACGAATCGGTACAGGAGGTTGACCGTCGCAGTACGCACCGAGATCGCCGGCGCTGCGCAGTGAGCTCTGCCTCAGAGTTGGCTCGCTGTTAGGCTCCCGCTGGCGGCAGGAGGAGTGATGAGTTTGCAGACCGGTATGAATCGCCAGCGCTGGGTTCACGTCGTCACGGCTGGGCTGGCATGCGGCGCCATGGCAGCCGCCGTCATGGGCGGTCTCGGCGCGCCGACAGTGTGGGCCGACCCGGCGGCGGACCCGAGCGCGCAGAGCGACGCCCCGCCGGTGATGACCGCCGACGAAGCGCTGGCCATCATCGACAGGGATTACGACATCGGTGCGGGCGGCGGTCAGCTGTCCACTCTGATTCACGACGTGATGAAACTTCGTGCCCTGGGCTTCAAGCCCTCGAATACGAACAAGGAAGCGATCACGAAGGCCCTGGACTACCGACCGAACCAGGCCCCGCTGATCCAGGCTTTGCAGGAGACGCTGTCCTACCAGCGCAAGATGCAGGCGCTTGCGCAGAACGCGAACAACCCGTCGCAACCGGGGTTCAGCATCGGCGGGCCGCCGCCGGGCATGGGCGCGCCGGTGGCGCCGGGCGTTCCGGTTAATCCGGGTGCCAGCCCGGGTGTCGGCGTCTTGCTTCCGTCGGGCTAGCCTGCCGTCGTGGTCGACGAAAAACTGCTGAGCATCCTCGTGTGCCCCGAAGACCGCGGGCCGCTGCTGCTGGTCGACGACGAGTTTCTGTACAACCCGCGACTGCGCCGCGCATACCGCATCGACGACGGCATCCCGGTGCTTCTCGTCGACGAGGCGGTCGCGGTGACCGCCGACGCCGAGCATCAGCGGATGCTGGACCGAGCCTCAGGCGAGGCCGGGTAGTTCACCGGTGAGGTAGCGCTGCAGATTGGGCGCGATGGTCTCGGCGATCTGCTCGACAGGCAATGACTTGAATGGCTCCAGCTCCAGGATGTAGCGGGCCATCACGACGCCCACCAACTGCGATGCGACGAACTGCACGCGGATTCGTCCGCTGCCTGGGGGATTGTCGACGCGGGACCCGACCTCGGCAACGATGACTTCTTGAAGAAACGAGCGGATGAGCGAGACTTCGTTGCCCGCCAGGATGGACCGCAGCGTGGCGATGAATCCCTTGCCCATCTCGGAGTCCCACAGCGGCAACAGGATCGACGGCAGCGTGTAACCGATCTGCTCGACCGGCACGTCCCGAAGCGGACCGATGACCGCCATGGGGTCGATCGGGATGTGGATAGCGGCGGCGAACAGCTGGGTCTTGGTGCCAAAGTAGTGGTGCACCAACGCGGGGTCGACCCCCGCATCCTTGGCGATCGCCCGTATCGAAGTCTTGTCAATCCCGTTGCGGGCAAACAGATTACGAGCACTTTCCAGGATGCGTTCGCGAGTGTCGGAGGTCCCTGGCGGGCGCCCGGGACGCTTTCGTTCGAGTTCGGCTGTCAATCTATGGTGTCCTTCGTCGAAGCGTCGCCGCGGCCAGGCACAGCGCGAGTACCGCGAACCCGATCACGACCGCGATGTCGCGCACCGCGATGGCCGTCGGCTCCGAGTACGCGCCGACCTGTTGCAGCGCTTCCAGAGCGTAGCTTGCGGGCAGCACATTGCTGATCCACTGCAGCCAGTCCGGCAGCACATCGCGGGGCACAATGATGCCGCACAGCAGCAGCTGCGGGGCGATCACCACCGGCATGAACTGCACCGCCTGAAACTCGGTGCGGGCGAACGCACTACACAGCAGACCCAGCCCCACGCCCAGCACGGCGTTGATGATCGCGATGATGAACACCAGAATCGGGCTGCCCTTGGTGTCGAGGCCGAGGAACAGATACGACACCAAGCACGCCAGCGTGGCCTGTGCCGCGGCCGCGATCGAGAACGCGGTGCCGTACGCCGCGAGCAGGTCGAGCCTGCGCAGCGGTGTGGTCAAGGTGCGCTCCAACGTTCCCGAAACCCGTTCTCGCTGCATCGTTATCGACGTGATCAGGAACATCACGATGAGCGGGAACACGCCAAGCATGATCAGGCAGGCGTTGTTGAACGGCGACGGGGTGCCTGGTCGGTGCGGCGCATTCTGGAACATGAAGTACATCAGCGTGATGATCAAGCTGGGCACGACGAGGATCATCGCGACGCTGCGGTGATCGGCGGCGAGCTGGCGTAGGATTCGCCCGGTGGTGGCGAAGTAGGCCTGCGGGCTCAGCCGGCCACGGCTGCGGTGCTGTGCCGGATGACGGACAGAAACGCTTCCTCCAGTGACTGACATCCGGTGTCCTCTCGTAGCTTGGTGGGTGTGGTGTGCGCCAGCAGGTGTCCTTCGCGCATCAGCAGCAGGTCGCCGCAATGGTCGGCCTCGTCCATCACGTGGCTCGACACGACCAATGTCGTTCCGCACCGGGCGAGTTGGTGGAACTGCTCCCAGAGGTCGACGCGCAGCACGGGGTCAAGGCCCACGGTGGGCTCGTCGAGCACGAGCAGTTCGGGATGCGCCACCAGCGCGCAGGCCAGTGAGACTCGCGTCCGTTGACCGCCGGAAAGGTTGCCGCACAACGCAGTTCGATGATCGTCGAGGCCGACGGCCGCGACCGCTTCGTCAGCGGCCTGGGTGTCGGTGCCGTACAGGGCGCCGAAATAGCGCACGTTGTCGATGATCCGCAGATCGTTGTAGATGGTCGGGTCCTGGGTCACGTAGCCGACGCGGTGCCGCAGTTCGGCCGAACCTGCCGGGCGACCCAGCACGGTCACCGTTCCCTCGGCGACGATCTGCGTGCCGACGATGCTTCGCATGAGCGTTGTCTTGCCGCAGCCTGACGGGCCCAGCAGACCCGTGATGGTGCCGCGGGCGATCTGGACCGAGATGTTCTCCAGCGCGACCCGTTTACCGCGGACGACCCGCAGATTCTGAACGTCGATGGCCGGTTCCATGCCGCTGCGGAGTAATTCATCGCGCGATGAACTCATCATGTGATGAATAGTCCTCCCCGCTGGTAGGCGTGTCAAGGGCCGCAGGCAGAATCGCTCGGGTGAGCGCCGAGTTGCTGTCTGTAGATCCCGTGACCGCGGCCCGGCGGCTGCTCGGTGCGGCGCTGACGGGGCGGGATGTGAGCGCCGTGGTCATCGAGGTGGAGGCCTACGGAGGGCCGCCCGACGGGCCGTGGCCGGACGCCGCGTCGCACTCCTTTCGCGGTCGCGGGGGGCGCAACTGGGTGATGTTCGGTCCCGCCGGGCGGCTGTACACCTACCGAAGCCACGGGATTCACGTCTGCGCAAACGTGGTGTGCGCGACGGAGGAGGTGGCGGGCGCTGTGCTGTTGCGCGCCGCCGCGGTCGAGGGGGGCCTCGACGTCGCCCAGGCTCGTCGCGGTGACTCGACGCGGCCGTCCGCGCTGGCTCGCGGACCCGGCAATTTGTGCTCGGCCCTCGGAATCACCATGGACGACAACGGAATTGATCTCTTCGACGCAAAGAGTCCGGTTCGGTTGGCGCTCGGTGACGAACACATCGGTGTCGACGGCCCACGAGTCGGCGTGAGCAAGGCGGCCGACCGGCCGTGGCGGTTCTGGCTGGCCGGTCGTTCAGAGGTGTCGCTGTACCGCCGCAGTCCGCGGGCACCCGCGCCCGGCGACAGCGATTGAGCCGTCGGCTCAGTCGTCGGCAGGCCCGAGCGTCAATGCGGGTGGCCGGAGCCGGGCGCACCGCGGCCCGCCACATTCGTCGGTGAGATCCACCCGAGCGACGACGTAGTCCGTCTCGGCGACGAGCGGCACCAGGTCGGCGAGCATCAGCTTGGCCCGGCGGAACATCGTGAACGAGCCGTCGGCGTCGACGTCACCCCAGGTGAGGTAGACAAACCGAGCCCCGTGTCTGCCTTGCACGGCGGAGCCGCAGAAGTCCAGCCCACCCTCGCGGACAACAACGTCGAGTGGGATCGTCCACGACGGCGACTCGGCGTCGCCGCGCACCAGCTCGCGCGGCTCCCTGCCGACCTGAATGCCGACGTGGACGTTGTCGTAGCGCTCATCGCTGGACTGCCACGCGCGGCCCGGCAGGTGATGACCCCGGATCTGCAACAACATCGGCATCGACCGTAGGGGAAGATCGGGGTCATGGGTACGTCGATCCTCGACGAGTTGGAATGGCGTGGACTGATTGCGCAGTCCACCGACCGGGACGCCTTGGCGGCCGAGTTGGAATCCGGACCTGTCACCGTCTACTCGGGCTTCGACCCCACGGCGCCGAGCCTGCACGCGGGACACCTCATCCCGCTGCTGACGCTGCGGCGTCTTCAGCGAGCCGGGCATCGGCCGATCGTGTTGGCCGGCGGCGCCACCGGCATGATCGGCGACCCGCGCGACACCGGCGAGCGGACCTTGAACACCGCCGACACCGTCGCGGAATGGGCCGATCGGATCCGCGGGCAGCTGGAGCGGTTCGTGGATTTCGACCACTCGCCCACCGGCGCCATCGTGCAGAACAACCTGTCGTGGACGAGCGAGCTGTCCGCGATCGCGTTCCTCCGCGACATCGGTAAGCACTTCTCCGTCAACGTGATGCTCGATCGGGACACGGTCCGGCGCCGATTGGAAGGCGAAGGCATCTCCTACACGGAGTTCAGCTACATGCTGTTGCAGGCCAACGACTACGTGGAGCTGCACCGGCGGTACGGCTGCGCGCTGCAGATCGGCGGCTCGGATCAGTGGGGCAACATCATCGCCGGGGTGAGGCTGGTGCGCCAGACGGCGGGCGCGACGGTGCACGCGCTGACCACGCCGTTGGTGACGGATTCAGTGGGCAAGAAGTTCGGCAAGTCGACCGGCGGCGGCAGCCTCTGGCTCGACCCCGACATGACAAGCCCGTACGCCTGGTACCAGTACTTCGTCAACACCGCGGACGCCGACGTCGTCCGCTACCTGCGGTGGTTCACCTTCCTGTCGCGCGACGAGCTTGCCGAGCTGGACCAGGCGACTGCGGAGCGGCCGCATGAACGAGCGGCGCAACGGCGGTTGGCACGCGAGCTGACCACGCTGGTGCACGGTGAGGCCGCGACGGCCGCGGTCGAACATGCCAGCCAGGCGCTGTTCGGCCGGGCGGAGTTGTCCCAGCTCGACGAGCCGACGCTCGCGGCTGCGTTGCGGGAGGCATCGGTCGCCGAGCTCAAACCCGGCGGGCCAGACGCCATCACCGACCTGCTGGTGGCGAGTGGATTGTCGGCCAGCAGAGGTGCAGCGCGGCGGACGATCGGCGAGGGCGGCGCCTACGTCAACAACGTGCGGATCGACAGCGAGGAGTGGGTGCCGCAGCCAACGGACTTCCTGCACGGCCGCTGGCTGGTGCTCCGCCGCGGCAAGCGGAATATCGCCGGGGTCGAGCGCGTTGGCTGATTTGTCGGAGTTATTTGACTCTGATCGCAAGGGGTTGCGTGGGGCCGGGAACAAACTCGTCTGCCCGTGCGTTGAACCTCTTGACGGAGCCGACGCACCCCGGTGCGCACGATAGGTAGCGAGCCGAAAGACACGCCCTATCAGCCCATTTGACTCCGAGTTTTCCCTCACGTAACTTGTTGACTCGTCGCTGCGACACGGGCCCAGCCCGAAGAGCGCGGCGGCTCCCAGAGGGAAGCCCCACTTCGGTGGGTTCCTGATCGTCCGCACTACGAGTACGCGGCTTTTGCCGCGGGCTAGTCGCGCGGCCGAGCGGGTGTGTTGTTTGAGAACTCAATAGTGTGTTTGGTGGTTTTTGTTTGTTGTTGTTTTTGTCTGCCTCTTTTTCCCGTTTAGGGGTGGATGTTTTTTGATGCCAGTTTTTGGTGTCTT
>Ga0068859_100001859_pt1 | contig 21461 bp, 23 predicted proteins | sample KBSSwiS22_FD_66585 | JGI IMG/M metagenome (GOLD analysis project Ga0068859, IMG submission 66585) | Switchgrass rhizosphere microbial communities from Kellogg Biological Station, Michigan, USA - KBS Switchgrass S2-2 | ecosystem: Host-associated > Plants > Roots > Rhizosphere > Soil ...
AAAGCATCGTATGTGTCGGCCATCCATGCCATCTCGCGTTCGCCCGTCCCGACGTCCGGCCCTGGCACATTTTCTCCAGGCCCCATGAACTCCTTCTTGATCAATTCTGCGGTGAAGCGGCGCGTGATCCGTTCGATCTGCTCCGGAGTGTACTTCTTCGGGTTGAACTTTACGCCACCCTTCGATCCGCCAAAAGGCACGTCCACGAGGGCGCACTTGTAAGTCATCAGCGCTGCAAGCGCCATGATTTCGTCCCTGCTCACCAGTTCGCTGTAGCGAGTGCCCCCCTTGACCGGCTTCTTGTGCTGGCTATGTTCTGCGCGCCACCCTTCGAAGATCTCATAGTGATCATCGAAGCGAACGGGGAACTGAAAATAGTAGACGTTCTTGCACGCTTTGATCTGAGCCAGGAGCGAAGGATGAATCTTCAGATGCCGTGCGGCGTTGTCGAATTGTTGGTCAACGATGCGATTGAAATTGAGATCTTCCACTATCCCTTCCCGGAGAGCGCAGCGTACCGCTGCTCGACATAGTTTTCGAGGATCTTCATGAAATCGGAAACGATGGTGGGGCCCTTCAGTGTTGTCATCAGGCGTCCATCGACATAGACCGGCGCCTTTGGTTCTTCTCCAGTTCCTGGAAGAGAGATACCAATATTCGCGTGCTTGGATTCCCCGGGCCCGTTCACGACACAACCCATGACGGCGACCTTCAGTCCTTCGATTCCAGGATACGTTTGGCGCCAGGTTGCCATCCGCTGACTGAGATAGGCCTCGATATCGCTGGCCATTTCCTGAAAGACCGTACTGGTTGTGCGCCCGCAACCGGGACAGGCGGTGACCTGCGGGGAAAAGGTGCGCAGACCCAGACTTTGCAGGACGTCCTGACAGGTTCGAACTTCTTCCGTGCGATCTCCTCCTGGCGACGGGGTGAGGCTTACACGGATTGTGTCGCCAATGCCTTCCTGCAGAAGGACTGCCAGTGCAGCAGAGCTGGAAACAATGCCGCGCCGCCCCATTCCGGCTTCCGTCAGTCCAAGGTGAAGCGCATAGCTGGACTGCGCCGCGAGCCTGCGGTACACGTCAATGAGATCCTGCACGCCGGAAACTTTGGCGCTGAGGATGATGCGATCCGCGCCCATGCCGTAAGAGCGCGCCATCTCCGCCGATTCGATCGCGCTGATAACCATTGCATCCATGACGACGTCATTGGCGTCTTTGGGCGATGCACTCTTCGCGTTTTCGTCCATGAGCCGCGTGACCAGTGACTGGTCCAGTGAACCCCAGTTCACGCCAATGCGAACGGCCTTGCCATGGTCGTTGGCGACATCGATGATGGCCCGGAAGTTATCGTCGTGCTGGCGCCCCATGCCGACGTTGCCCGGATTGATTCGATACTTATCCAGGGCACGCGCGCACGCCGGATACTCCCTGAGCAGAATGTGTCCGTTGTAGTGGAAGTCTCCGATGATCGGGGTATCGATGCCGCGCTCGCGTAGTTGAGCCACGATGTCGGGAACGGCTGCAGCGGCTTCACGGGTATTCACCGTGATCCGGACCAGTTCTGAACCCGCCGTCGCCAACGCTTCGGTCTGGGAGACAGTCGCCTCAACGTCGGCCGTATCCGTGTTGGTCATCGACTGGACGCGAATCGGATGGGATCCGCCAACCCAGACGTTGCCCACCTTTACCGGAATCGATTGGCGACGGGGGATTTGAGCCATACGGCCTGTCATTATACAGCGGTATAATTCCTTCCCCTTCTATGTCGGAGCAACTTTCTCGTCAGCGGGATAACCTGGGTTGGATTGAAGTGATCTGCGGAAGCATGTTCAGCGGAAAGAGCGAAGAACTCATCCGCAGGCTGCGTCGAGCCCAGATCGCGAAACAGCGTGTCCAGATTTTCAAGCCCAGGGTGGACAGCAGATTTAGCGATGATCACATCGTCAGCCACAGCGATATGAAAATGAAATCGCAACTTGTGGCCAACGCCGCTGAAATCCCCGAACTTGTAGATGGCCGAACACAGGTCATCGGGATCGATGAGGCTCAGTTTTTCGATCTCGACCTGGTGGCCGTCTGCAACCGGCTTGCGGACATGGGAAAGCGGGTCATTGTGGCCGGGCTGGACCAGGATTACCGCGGACGGCCTTTTGATCCCTTGCCTCAGTTACTCTCTATCGCGGAGTACATTACCAAGACACTCGCCATCTGCGTTCGATGTGGCGCTCCGGCCAACCGGACTCAGCGAACCGTAAACAATGCCGAAAGAGTCCTTGTAGGCGCTACCGATTCGTACGAGGCGCGCTGCCGGCTGTGTTTTGAGCCACCCAACGACTGATCGCATGTTCGGAGTTCCTTATCACTTTTTCGCGATTCACTTTCCGCCGGTGCTGGTGCTCATGGCGCTTTTCTATGATCTTCGCGGAATGTTCGATATCGGATATCGGTTGACGCTTGGCGCCACCGCCGGCGCATTGATTGCGGCTTCGACCGGCCTGATGCTGGCAGGGGGAAATTTTTCAGGAATGACCGTCCATGCCGGCGCCAGCCTGCTTGGGAGCTTCTGCATTCTCGCGCTGGCGATGTTGCGCTATTCGCACAGAGCCAGACACGAAGAGCCTCTCAAAGAGTTCCCAATCCCCTGGTTGCTGCTGGAAGTTCTAGGCGCCGCGTGTGTTGTTTTTGCGGTACTCACAGGACACCAGGCGGCTTTGAGTCACTAAACTTTCGTCAACAGGATATCCGCGGCCAACCAGACTCCGAACACGCAGCTGAATACTCCCGCTGCTGCCTGCACAAAGCGATATCCCGAGGCTACATTGCGTGCCGCCCAATGAAGTGGAACTGCAAGCAGTGTGCTCACGACGAGCATTCCCGCGATGCTGCCGATTCCGAAGATGAGGATATAGAGAAGGGCCTGCACCGAAGATTGGATGGTTGACAGGACCAGGAGCATCAACGCGCCCGTCCCCGCCGCACCGTGAACCATCCCCACCACCAACGGCCTGAGGCTGAGATGAAGCCAGCCGCTGTGCTCGTCGGGCTTTCCGGAGGCGTGAAGATGCCAGTGAATGTGAGGCGCCTTGCCGGGCACATGGCTGTGAGGGTGCCGATGAAGCTTCAGTTTCTCGCTCGAGAGCTGGTAGAGAACACGAGCGCCAAGGCCAACGAGCATGACGGCAACCACGAGTTCGAGCCAGCCTGTAACGCGTTCCGAGAGGTTAATCTTGAAAAGGAGGATGAGGGTTCCAGCCACGGCAAGCGACAGACTGTGTCCGGTACCCCAGAACAGGCCGATCCAGCAGCTTCGGAGAAGGCTTCTTTCCTGACTGACGAACGTGGTGACGGCCACGACGTGATCGGCATCCGTGGCGTGCTTCAGCCCAAGAAGGAAGCCCAGGCCGAGAACTGCAACTAGCGAGTGTTCCACAGGGTGCTAACGGGTAGCCGGTCTTTCCGCACCCAGCGCTTTATCTTTAGGGGTGCTCAGGTACCCAACGACCCGATCTTTTTCGACCTTGTTGACGACGATCTCGTAACGCTGGAGATCAGCGCCTACGAGGAACTGCACAGGTTCGTTGATGAGGTTGTCTTTCTTTTCCAGCATCTTGTCGTCAACCTGAATGACAATGCCGTACTTCCCCTTCTTCGTGTCCGTATCTTTCAAAGAGAGGCGGATATCTCCAACGCGCTGCATTTCATTTTTCTTCTGTTTCTTCAGGTCGATATCGAAGTAGTTGCGTTCGCCTTTCAATCTCAGCCTGTCGAGTTCCTTGGAGTTCTTTGCGATCTCCGCAGTCAGCGTTGTCTTCACATCCTGGAGATCTCGTTTGTTGGACGCAAGATCGGAACGCGTCGTTGCCAGGTCTGACGCAACGGTCTTCACGTCACTGGAAACGGAACTGATTTTCGTCTCGGATTCTTTCTGGATTTCCGCTACTTTTGTCGCAGCTTCCGCACGTGCCGCCGCCAGGTCAGTCGAATCGGCTTTCTTTTCAACGGTACTGGCAAGTTGCTTTTGCGCTTCCAACGATCTCTCGTGCTCAACGCGCAGCTTTTCTGCGAAGGCGCGAGCGCTGGTGAGCTCTTTGTCCGTGACACCGACTTTCTTGGTAACCACATCGATGTCCGAGGCAAGGGCTGTGTCGCTGGCCGCAAGTTTTGTCACGTTCTCATTGAGTTTGGCTTCCAGATCGTTAACCCGCTTTTCGAGCGAAGACTTGGCGCTGAACTGCGCGTATGCGATACCCGCAAGTGCGACGGCGAGGACGATCAGGAGGATGGGTATCCAAAGCGGGAGTACTGGTTTCCTAACAGGGGTATAGGGGGGTGGCTGTTCTCCGCTTCCACTCTCTCTGGGGCGTAAGCTAGACATGGGCGTTTATCCCTTTCCTTGGCCTTGGGGCCAAACCGTTTTATTATCCACAGTTTGCCGTTTAGACAGGAGAAATTCTGGGACGGTGAGCAGACCGGCGGGGACGATGAGCAAGAAAGATAGTTTTCGCATCGAAAAAGACTCCATGGGCGACATGCACGTCCCGATCGACGCGCTTTATGGAGCTCAAACGCAGCGCGCCGTGGAAAATTTCCCAATCAGCACGCTGCGCTTTCCTCGGGAGTTTATTCGGGCGATGGGGCTGATCAAGCTGGCTGCGGCCCGCGCAAACATGGATCTCGGGCAATTGGACCGCAAGATCGGGGAAACGATTGTTAGCGCTGCTCAGGAAGTTGTGGACGGCAAGCTCGATTCACAGTTCGTCCTCGACATCTTCCAGACTGGATCCGGCACTTCGACAAACATGAACGCCAACGAAGTCATATCGAATCGTGCGATCCAGTTGCTGGGCGGAGTTGTGGGTTCCAGGACACCTGTGCATCCAAACGACCACGTCAACATGGGACAGTCGAGCAACGACGTCATTCCCACGGCCATGCATGTGTCTGCGCTCGAGGCGATCGAAAGATCTCTGATTCCGGCGCTGCAAAGGCTTCAACTGGCTCTGGAATCGAAAGCGAAGGAATTTGATGCCATTGTGAAGATCGGGCGAACTCACCTTCAGGACGCGACGCCGGTTCGGCTAGGACAGGAATTCGGCGGCTATGCGCGTCAGGTCGAGCTGGGCATTCGAAGACTGGAGAAGCTGCGGGATACTCTGGGCGAACTTCCCCTGGGCGGAACCGCGGTCGGCACGGGCATCAATACGGATCCGGCATTTCCACCCGCGACCATCCAGCACCTTTCGAAGATTGTCGGAATCCAGTTTACGGAAGCAAAGAATCACTTCGAAGCGCAGGGCGGGAAAGATGCCATTGTCGAAGCCAGTGGAGCCCTCAAGACCATTGCGGTGAGCTTGACGAAAATCGCAAATGACATCCGGTGGCTTGGTTCGGGCCCGCGATGCGGTATCGGAGAAATCATCCTGCCGGAAACGCAGCCGGGTTCGTCGATCATGCCTGGAAAGGTAAACCCGGTGATTGCGGAGTCTCTGCTCATGGCAGCGGCTCAGGTCATCGGCAACGACACAGCGATCATGATCGGAGGGCAGGCCGGCGTATTTGAACTCAATGTGATGATGCCCGTCATGGCGCATAACCTCTTGGAATCCATACGCCTGCTGGCTTCATCTGCAGTCAACTTCACGGACAGGTGCATCTCCGGGCTTGCTGCCGATGAGCAGCGGTGCAATGAGATGATCGAAAAGAGTCTCGCTATGTGCACCGCGCTTGCTCCCGAAATCGGTTATGACCAGGCGGCAGCGATTGCCAAGGAGTCTTACAGGACTGGAAAGACCGTCCGCGAAATTGCGCTCGAGAAGAACATTATTCCTGCGGATCGATTAAACGAAATCCTCGACCCCATGCGGATGACAATGCCTGGGATCGCGGCGAAAGGCGAGTGAGCCAATGGACGAACGTCAATTTTTTACAGAGAAAACGGAAACTCAGCCACAGTCGCTGAACTGTCCGTCGTGCAGGCAGGTTGGTGAATATCAGATCCGCTGGATCCGACGAACAAAGAAACCCTCGCTGCCTCCCGGGGCAAATGAGCAGGATCGCGCGCGTTTCAAGAACGCACGCGACTATATGATCCGCCTCGACGATCTTGTGAGCTGCACGAAGTGCAGAAAGAGAATCGAGATCAACACCAAGAGCGTCGTGTTGCTGTGAGCTGAGGTCGACCTGAAGATCCCTCATCCGGCCCTTCGGGCCACCTTCTCCCGGTGGGAGAAGGGCAACTCGCGGTCATTCCCTCTCCCACCGGGAGAGGGTGCCCCGAAGGGGCGGGTGAGGGATTTGGAGGATTTGCTTTCCTACTTCCTCACGAATTCCTTGAGTCCCGCCGCCGTCGGCTTCATGGCTTTCTCCCCCTTCTTCCAGTTCGCGGGACAAACTTCTCCGTGGGCTTCGGTGTAGTCCACTGCATCCAGCAGCCGAAGGACCTCGTCGATGCTTCGCCCCAGGTCGAGATGGTTGATTGTGGAGTGCTTCAGAATCCCGTCCTTGTTGATGATGAACAGACCGCGCAACGCTATCCCCGAATCCTCCAGCAGGACTCCGTAGTCTCTTGCGATCTGCTTGTTCAGGTCTGAGATGAGTGGATAGTTAACACCCTTGATTCCACCGTCTTCGCGAGCTGTATTCGCCCAGGCATGGTGCGTGAATTTGGAATCCACAGATACGCCCAGGACAGCAGTATCCCGTTTCTTGAACTCCTCCAACGCATCGGCGAATGCGAGGATTTCAGTCGGGCAGACGAACGTGAAGTCCAGAGGATAGAAAAACAAAACAACCTTTTTGCCTTTGAACTGGCTCAGAGAGATCTCCCTGAAGCCGCCGTCCACGTAAGCTTCAGCCTTGAAATCAGGAGCGAGTTGAGAAACAAACGCTGTCATCTAGAAAGCCTCCATTCCAAAGAGTTGAGCTTTTCAGGATACACTAGGCTTCGATCGATTTCGTCATGCGGATCTGCATACTCGGTTCGAATGGACAGTTGGGGCGAGACCTCGTGGACACGCTCGCCGGCCACGATCTGATTCCTTTGACGCGCAAGGATTTTGACGTCACGGACCACTCGCGTGCGAGATCCGTGCTTTCTGAAGCCACGCCTGAGACGATCGTGAATCTTACCGCATATCACCGGGTGGACGATTGCGAAGCCAATCCCGATCTCACCTATAGCGTGAATGTCCTGTCCGTTCTCAACCTCGTTCGCATTGCGAATGACCTTAACGCGAAGATCGTGCAGATCAGCACGGACTATGTTTTTGACGGAAACAGCACAACGCCGTATCCGGAATCGAGTGCGCCCCTGCCGCTCAGCATTTATGGCAACTCCAGGCTTGCCGGCGAATATCTCGTCCGGACGCAGGCAGTGCGATATCTGCTGATTCGAACCTGTGGCCTCTACGGGCGCGCCGGCTCACAGGGCAAAGGCGGTAACTTCGTCGAGACCATGCTGAAGAAGGCGCGGAACCATGAACCGATCCAGGTCGTGAACGATCAGATCGTCACGCCGACCGCGACTGCCGACCTCGCCCGGCAACTCGCGTTGCTGTTGGGCACCGCTCACGAAGGATTGTTTCACGCGACCAACGAAGGGGCGTGCTCGTGGTATGAATTCGCATCAGCAATTTTTGAGATCGCGGGCCTTTCTGCAAATCTGACTCCGACAACTTCCGCTGCGTATAAAACTCCGGCTCGGCGTCCGCGATATTCCGTTTTGGAAAACAGGCGTTTGAAGGATCTGGGATTGAACAGGATGCTGCCCTGGCGCGACGCCCTTGCTGAGTATCTCGGATGACTGCACGCAGACTCCGGGTCCTTTTCTACGTTGCGTGTTTGCTTCCTGTGGATCTGACAGTCAGCGTCTCCCTGCTTGTCGCGCAGATACTCGCTCTCTTCTTCAAATCGAGGCGCTCACTTCCTGCTCTGAGGCCGCCGCAAACAGCGTCGGTCACGATTGTCATCCTGAACTGGGATGGCCGATCGCTGCTCGAGGAGTTTCTGCCCACCGTCGTTGAAGCGGCCGGGAATCATGAGGTGATGGTCGTTGACAATGGCAGCGCGGACGGCAGCGTCGAATTCCTGAAAACCCGGTTCCCGCAAGTGCGTGTGCTGCCACTCGATCGCAATTATGGATACTCGGGCGGTAACAACCGGGGAATCAAGCACGTGAGGACTGATCTCGTTGTCCTTCTCAACAACGACATGGCGGTCGATCCGAACTTTCTCCAGCCTCTGCTGAAACCGTTTTCAGATCCGAATGTTTTTGCAGTTGCTTCTCAGATCGCCATGGCGGACAAGTCCAAGTCCCGGTTTGAAACGGGGAAAACACGAGCAAGGTTTGAGTCTGGTCTGTTCTACCTGTGGCACGATCAAATCTCACCGCACGAGGAAGCGCTCGAATCGCTTCCGGTGTTCTGGGCCGGAGGAGGAGCCTGCGCTATCGACCGGCGGAAGTTTGAAATGCTGGGCGGGTTTGACGCACTGTATCAGCCCTTCTATGTCGAAGATACCGATCTCTCCTACCAGGCGTGGAGGCGCGGCTGGCGAGCATTGCTTGCGCCGACGAGCCGCGTGATTCACAGGCATCGCGGAACGACGAGCCCGCGATTCGGGGAGTTGTTTGTCAACAACACCACCCGGCGAAATCACTATCTGTTTGTCTGGAAGAATGTGACCGACTTCGGAATGCTGCTGGAACATTTGACGGGGCTTCCCCGGATTCACGGCCGCGCAATCTCTCAGTATGGCGCCGCGTTTGAGTACAGAGCTTACCTGCGCGCATTTCTGCGTTTACCCATGGCGATCTGGCGGCGTCTCGCCTCGCGGTACCAGGTTCTCGACGACCGGGAGATCCTGGGTTTCTCCCAATGAACATTCTGTTCGTTACAGCCTACCCGCCCGTATTGCATCGGCACGGTGGCGGGGTACGGATGTATCACAATATCCGTCTGCTCTCCGAGAAACACAGTGTCCATGTTCTGTCTTTCGTCTGGACGTCGGAAGAGATGGATCTGCTCAGTTCCGTCAGGCCCATTTGCGAATCGGTCGAGGGAATCCAGCGTGTTCCTGATTTCGGCCGGCACTGGCTTTCGGTGAAACCGTTTCTCGTGCGCGAATTCGGATCACCGGAGATGCATCGACGCGTGGATGCGATGCTGCGTTCGAAGAAGTTCGATGTTCTCCAATGCGAGTATCTGCAGATGGCTCAGTTCCGCCGCCGCCGTGTTTTTTCGCTGCTGACGGCGCATGATGTGCAGACTCAAGGCGCCTGGGAAGCGTTTGAAGCGGAATCGGATCCCCTTACCAAGGCAAAGCTTTTCTACCGCTGGATGCAAATTCTTCGTTACGAAATGACGGAGATTCAAAAGTTTGATCAGGTCGTGACGATGACCCCAGAGGATGCGGCATACCTGAAGTCGTACGCTCCGGGGGCCAACGTGCGGCCGATTCCGATCGGGATCGACGCGCAGGAATTCAGTCCAATCGAGCCCAGGCCGTCAGAAGCGGTTTCCGTTTTGTTCATGGGAAACTTCTTTCACTTGCCCAACGTCGAAGCCGCACGATTTCTGGTCCGGGAGATCGCGCCGCGATTTCCGGACGTCAGGTTTCGCATTGCGGGTTCTCCGATTCTCGAAGGTCCACAGGGAGGGCCGAATGTTGAGTTGACCGGCCACGTTCCCGATACGCGTACTCTCTATCACTCCCCAAATACGATCGTGATGGCGCCCCTTTTCTATGGCACAGGACAACGAGTGAAATTGCTGGAGGCGTTTTCCATGGCATGCCCGGTTGTAACGACGCGAGTGGGCGCCATGGGCTTTCCCGTCGATGCAGGGGTGAACATGCTTATCGCGCAGAACGCGGACGAATTCGCGGCGGCTCTCCGTCGGTTGGTGGCCGAGCCTGGCTTAAGGCGTCGCCTGGGGGATAATGCCCGGGCAATGATTCTGGATCGATTCGATTGGCCGCGTATCGGCAAGGAATACCGTGATGTTGTGGAAGCTGCTGCTGCCCGTTAAGGCCATTACATTCGTCTGGCGATTTCTGGTGCTGTTGCTATCTACAGCCTATCTGGAGGGCAGTCGTGATCCCCGACGTTGATCTGTTGATTGTTTTCCACAATAGTCGCCGTTGGATCCCCGATCTCCTGGTCACCCTCCGCCAGATCTCCGTTCCCATCACTGCGTACTTTCTCGATAACGCTTCGACAGACGGAACGCCCGGCCTGCTTGCCGATGAGGTGCAATCTCTTCCATTTCGAGCGTTTGTCCTGAGGTCCACGCGAAACAACGGGTTTGCGCGCGGCGTTAACCTTCTTGCCGCCCAGAGCCAGGGACGCTTCATGTTTCTACTGAATCCCGACACCAGGCTCGAGAAGGGCTGCCTCGAAACCCTGCTGGCAAAGGCAAGTTCGGATCCGCGCATTGGAATCTGCGACGCAAAACAGCTACCTCGCGAACATCCCAAGGCCTGGGACAAGTCAACAGGGGAAACATCCTGGTGCTCTGGCGCGGCGGCGCTGGTGCGGAGAGAAGCCTTCGATCAGGTCGGAGGGTTCGACGAACGGTTCTTCATGTATTGCGAGGATGTGGATTTGAGCTGGAAGCTCTGGTTAAAGGGATGGAAGTGCATCTATGTGCCGACGGCCATTGTTTGGCACTTCACTCAGGATCTTGCACCGGGCAAACGAAGAACTCTCGAGAATTATTTCAGCTTCAGAAACTCCCTATTTCTCTATTACCGATTCGGGAGGAAGGGCGAGCGTGCCGTGCTGTGGAGTTTTCTTCGCAGGAGAATGCTGTCTGGCGCTTATTCCTTGCGTAGCAAGGCTTTATTCGCAATTGCTTTGGTCGATCACATTCGATATATTCCCGTCGTGCTCCACGGTGGCAAGGAATGGGAGCACAGTCATACCTGGATACGTCTGAGCGAAACGTCCCTGTTCCAGTAGCGCTTTCTTAAGGACTATAAGTGCACAGAGTAAGTGTTGTTATTCCGACCTTGAATCGTGCTGACATGCTAGCGAGCACGATCGACCGGATTGAGAGACAAACCGTCAGCCGGGAGATCTACGAAGTCGTCGTCGTCAACAACCTTTCCTCGGACCATACACAGACGGTTCTGAAAGAAAAAGCTGCTGTTTATCCGAATCTGCGTTCCTTTAACCAGGCCAAACCCGGGGCTGCGCCAACCCGCAACGTGGGAATCAGGGCAGCAACGGGGGATATTGTCCTCTTTATTGATGACGATATTTTTGCGGAGCCGAACCTTATCGAGAGCCACCTGCAGTACCACGAACAGACGCCCGACGCATCGATCGTCGGTACGGTAATGTCACCATGGGAAAAGTCGAACGATCCATTTCTGCGCTATCTGCGCGATAAGGGAATTTTTAATCCCTACAGTATCGCCTGTAATCGGCCAATGGATTTTTCCTACTACCACACCGGTAACGTGTCCACGAGCCGAAAACTTTTGTGTGAAGTCGGTGGCTTCAACGAAGAGTTCTTCGTCTATGGGATGGAGGACATCGAGCTGGGATACCGTCTCGAGCAGAAGGGCTGCAAAATGACTCCCGGGCCCGCCGCCAAAGCGCTTCACGAATATTTTCCGACTTACCAGCAGTTCGTGGCGCGCTGTCAGCAGGCAGGTTACTCTCTCGGAAAACTGATCGAGTTGCATCCGGAACTGCGCAAACGATTTACGGAAAGCGGGAAACGGACTCACATGCTCAAGCGGCTCCATGCGGGGTATCGCCTCATGTTGTCTGTTTTCGATCCGGTTTTTGAAGGCTTGATCGGCTGGGAGATGCGGCGTGGGACGGGGAAGGTTAATCCCGCTCTCGATCAGCACTACTATTGGGGCATTCGGTATCACTTTTTCCTTGGTTATCGTGAGTACGTTCGATCGGCGGAGAACGGGCAGGCCAGAGGCCACGTCCCTAAGACAGGGAATCAAACAATCCCTAACCTCGCCATTGGACGTCATGACTGATCAGCCAGAACAGCGCGATTTTCCCGTCACTTTCCTTGGCGATTTTTCCCGTAAGCTGATCGTCAACACCTTCTTCAACCTTCTTGGCAGGTTCTGGAGTTTTGCGGCCGCAATTCTGCTCACCCCGTTCATCTGGGGCCATCTGACGCGCGGAGAATTCGGCGTCTGGGTCCTGTTGAGTGTGTTTCTCGAATCCTTCACGCTGCTGGACTTTGGGTTGGGATCCGCGTTCGTGAAGTTCATTTCCGCCTACTACACGCACGACGACTACGAGCGGATTAACAAAGTCCTCTTTTCAGGACTCGCGTTCTACCTTGTGCAGGGAGTACTGCTTGTTGGTGCTGGGCTTGCCGCCCGCGGGCTCCTGTTCAGCTTCTTCGATATCAGCGGCGCTGAAACGGCCTACTTCTATGTGCTGGTGGCCTGTAGCCTCGCCAATATCGGCTCCATGTTTCTTTCGGTATTCCGCGGCGCCCAGCGCATGGACAGATCCAACGCGATTGAGATGGCGATGAGCATACTCAATGTTGTTGGAACCGTTGCAGTTCTCGAATGGGGTTGGGGCCTCTCCGGGCTTGCGCTGAACGCCCTGTTCAACGCGGCTGTTTTAGTCGTTGTGTCGTGGTGGTCAGTGAAACGCACCATGCCATGGATGTCCCTGAGTTTTCACGTGGATCGCCCGTTGCTCCGGGAAATGTTTTCTTACGGCGCGCAGATCCTTGTCAGCCGGATTGGGGGCCTGGTCTGTTTTCGGCTGGATAAGCTGATCGTGGCCCGGTTTCTTGGCCTTGCCGTCGTTCCCTTTTACGAGTTCAGTGCTCGCCTTGCCGCGCTGGTCCGGGCTCTTCCGCTGTTGACGATGTCCGCCCTTATTCCCGCAACTTCGGAGCTTGGCGCGCGCAACGACAGGGAGAAGATCCTTTATACGTACCTGATGACCTCAAAGTACGTGGCCATGATCACGATCGGGCTTGTCGCGTTCGTTGTGCTGGAGGCGGACGCGATTCTGCGCCTATGGCTGGGCGCGGGAGTGGAGCAATCGGTAATTCTGGTCCAGATACTCGTCATCGGATATGGGGCGAATGTTCTCGTCGGTGCTGCCAGCCAGACCGGGGCCGGCGTTGGCCACCCCGAGTTCGATATGCGTAGCACGATGCTCCTCATGGTTTTGACACCGACTCTGGGAGTGCTGCTCGTTCAGCGATTGGGCGCCTCGGGTGTTGCCCTGGGCACAACCCTGGCGTTGATCATCGCTGCGATCTATCTGCTCGTCGCATTCCATCGAAATTATCTCGAGACCTCCGTCGTCAGCATGGTGCGGGAGTTCCATGTTCGACCTATGGCTGCCGGAATACTGGCATTTTTCGCCGTGTCTATCTTTCATCGCGCTTTTCCCGGCGTGAATGCTCTGGGCGATGTCCGCTACCTCATCCCATTAAAGCTGGCCCTGGACTTTGCCGTTTTCTCGGCCGTGTACATGATGTTCCTCGTTGCGGTGAGGCAGGTCACCGCCATCGATCGCCGCAACTTTTGGGGCCTCATGAATTTCGGCTTCGAGTTCATGCGGCACCCTTTCCGCGAGTGGGTCAAAATCTATCGGTGAAGAGTCCGAATCGTGCTCAGCCTGACCAATTACTCCTTCCAATGAATTGAGATCCCGGGATGTATAAGGATCTGCGCATTACAGTCGTCATACCCTGTCTCAATGAAGAACAGGCAATTGGACACGTGCTGGATGGCCTTCCCGAATTCGTTGACGAAGTCATCGTCGTTGATAACAACTGCACCGACCGCACCGCAGAACTGGCGCGCGCGTGTGGCGCAATGGTAGTTACCGAGTTGAACCGGGGATACGGCCGCGCCTATAAACGGGGATTTTCAGTAGCGAGCGGGGATATCGTTGTCACTCTGGATGGGGATCATTCCTATCCTGTTGATGCGCTCAGCTATCTCATTGAAGCGTTCCTGCATTGCCGCGTCGGATTTCTTTCCGGTTCACGCTTCCCCACCGTCAATCCGGAGGCGATGAGTCTCAAGCACCGCGTTGGAAACCGCATTCTTTCCCTTGCCATGTCGGTTCTGTATCTTCGCTGGGTCAGCGACTCACAGTCGGGAATGTGGGTGTTCCGGCGCGATATCCTTTCCAGGATGAACCTTGTCAGCGACGGGTTGGCCTTCAGCGAGGAGATCAAGATCGAAGCGATAAAGAACCCGGAGATCGGCTTTCGCGAAATATCCATCAACTACTCGCAGAGACTCGGCGAAAAGAAGCTGGAGCCTTGGAAAGACGGTATTCGCAATATAACCTTCCTCTTTCAAAAGAGGTTCAGCAGAACAAATGGCCAGCGCCAACGGTATTTTAAAGGATCTGAAGAACGTCTTCGAGATTGAGATCGAAGCGCTTCAGTCGGTGATGGGAACGATTTCTCCCGAGTTTGGCCGCGCTGTGCAAACTATTGCGCAGTCCCGGGGGCGTGTCATCGTCACTGGCATCGGCAAATCGGGAATCATTGCCAACAAGATCGCTGCGACCTTGACCAGCACCGGGACTCCGGCAGTTTATGTGCATGCCGGCGAGGCGCTGCACGGCGATATCGGCATTATTTCTGCCAAAGACGTGCTCATTGCCATTGGAAAGAGCGGCGAGAGCGGCGAGTTGAACACCCTTCTCCCGATTGTGCGAAAGATCGGGGCGAAGATCATCGCAATCACGGCCAGCGCGCAGTCCAGGATGGCAAAATCATCCGACATCGTTCTCGAGCTGAAGATTCCACGCGAAGCCTGTCCCCTCAATCTCGCTCCCACCTCCAGCACAACGGCGAGCCTTGTTCTCGGCGATGCGATTGCCGTCGCACTCATGAAGCTTAAAAAGGTCTCCACGGAGGATTACGCGCGTACCCATCCCGGTGGCCAGCTGGGCAGGAGGTTGCTGCTTCAAGTCTCGGATGTCATGCGCACCGGGTCGCGGAATCCCGTCGTTAGCCTCAGCGACACCGTGCGCCACATGCTGGCCCTTATCACGGAAGGGCAGGCAGGAGCGATATCGGTAGTTGGACCTAAAAGCGTTCTGGCGGGTCTCGTTTCAGACTATGACGTCCGCAAGGTCCTTGAGCGCGGGGAGGAGATCTTCAGCCTGAAGATCCGCGACATCATGAACCCAAATCCCTTGTTTGTCTTTGAGGACCAGATGGCCACGGAAGCTCTGGACCTGATGCGGTCCCGCAAAAAGCCCACGAACATCCTCCCGGTTGTGAACCGTGATCAGAAGGTCGTTGGAATGGTCCATATTATGGATCTGGTCTCGGCCGGCATCTGATCCCATTTTCGGGTGGGAGTCTTGATTTTACAGGCCTTGTAGACGAATTTCCCTTCCTGCCTGTCTAACAACCTCGTTGCACAGGAGAAGAGAATGTATAATTTACGCATTATGCTGACCAAAACTTCGAGCATGGCCATGACTGCATTGCTGGCTGTCTTTGCTGTAGCTGCTCTGGGTCCAGGCGTCGCCAGGGCACAAGCCCCTGCAGCGGATCCTTCGATCGAGGAAGTGATCCGAAGATTTTCCGAAAAGGAAAAAGAGTTCAAGCAAGCGCGAGACAACTACGCGTTCAAACAAGACCTTCGCATCCAGGAATTGAGTAATTCCGATCAGGTTACCGGAGAGTATCGGACCGTCACGGACATTCAGTTTGACGAGAAGGGTAAGCGCACAGAAAAGGTGATCAGCGCCCCACCGCCAACGCTGAAGCGCCTGGGAATCACGAAGGAAGACCTTCAGGATCTTGAGAGCATCCAGCCGTTTGTCCTGACTTCGGATGACATCGATCAATACAAGCTCAAATTCAACGGCAAGAAAAAGATCGATGAAATCACCTGCTACGAGTTCGAAGTCTCGCCGAAGAAGATCGAGAAGGGGAAGCGCTACTTCGAAGGGACGATCTGGGTGGACGACCAGGATTTCCAGATTGTAAAGACCTATGGGAAGGCTGTGCCTGATAGTCGCGGCGGCGGGAAAAACGAGAACCTTTTCCCGAAGTTCGAAACCTATCGCGAGCAGATCGACGGGGCGTATTGGTTCCCGACGTATACAAGGATCGCCGACACTCTGCACTTCGAGTCCGGGTCGATTAAGATGCGCGGGATTGTCCGTTACACCGACTACAAGAAGTTCCAGACCAGTGTGAAGATTCGGTTTGGAGGCGAAGTCACGGACGATAAGGCGGCGCCTCCGCCAGCAGCCGAACCCGACAAGGATAAGCTGGCACCAGCTCTGGATCCTCGCTTCAAGTCGGATCCAAAGAACGACAAGAAGTAGCCTTAACGGGGAATTCGAGGGACGTTGATCGAATTCCCCTAAACCCGGGCTATCCTGCAACAGGGAAGTCGAATCAGTGTCCCTCTAATTCCGCTCAGCGTTTTGTTCTCTCTGTCCTCTTTTACTTCTTGCTAAACTGTGTCCCGAAAAGACGCATTTGTAAGGAGTATCGCTATGTCCGGCCATTCCAAGTGGCACAGTATCAAACACAAAAAGGCGGCCATCGATTCCAAGCGTGGCCGAGCTTTCACCAAGTTCATTAAGGAAATCACGATTGCCGCCCGTATCGGCGGCGGAGACCCTGAAGGGAACCCCCGGCTTCGCAAGGCGATAGCCGACGCTAAGACGTTGAACATGCCGGCCGACAACATCAAGCGCGCCATCATGAAGGGGACCGGGGAACTCGAAGGTGGCCAGCTCGAGGAAATCATGTATGAGGGCTACGGCCCCGGTGGCGTTGCGCTGATTGCAGAGGTTGTTACAGACAATCGAAACCGCACGGTCAGTGAGATTCGCCACGTGTTTTCCAAGAATGGCGGCAACATGGCAGAGGCTGGCGCCGTCTCGTGGATGTTCAGCAAGAAGGGCTACATCGTCATCGATCAATCCAAAGCGGATGAAGATACCCTCATGGCTCTGGCGATCGAAGCAGGAGCGGACGATTTTGTGCCCGAAGGATCGACCTATGAAATCTACACGTCGACGAACACGTTCGACGGCGTTCTTACTGTCCTGAAGGAAAAAGGCATCGAGCCGATGTCGGCTGAGATTTCGATGATCCCGCAGAACTACGTCAAGGTCGAAGGGAAGTCCGCTCAGGCCGTACTCAAGCTTATGGAAGCCCTCGACGAGCATGACGATGTTCAACACGTCTACGGGAATTTTGATATCGAGGAATCTGAGCTGGAAGCCGCGGTTTCGTAAGAAACGATGCGAGTGCTCGGCATCGACACAGGATCCCGCATTACCGGATACGGCGTCATCGAAACCGATGGCGCCGATTGTGTCTTAGTCGATTGCGGCATCATTCGCCTCAATCCCTCCGATGACCTTTCGCTTCGCCTGAGAATCATTCATGAGAAAGTCACTTCTGTAATCCACGATTTCAAACCCGATCAGGCAGCCTTCGAAAGCGTCTTCCATTCTGCGAATGTCCAGAGCGCCCTGAAGCTCGGGCATGCGCGTGGTGTGTGCATACACGCGGCCGCAGCGTCGGACGTTCCCGTATTTGAGTATTCTCCGGCAGAGGTAAAGAGTGCTGTTACCGGGTATGGACGCGCCGAGAAGCCGCAGGTCCAACAGATGGTGATGGCGCTTCTGAAACTTGAGGACTTGTCTGAACCGTACGATGCGTCAGATGCGCTGGCCGTTGCGATTTGCCACGTCCACACGCACCGATTCAGAAGGGCCGTAGGGGGTGCACAGTGAAACTTGTGATCCTGCTGTTTCTGGCCGTTTCGCCGTTTACTCCTCAGAACAGGGATTCGTTCACCCGCTTTGTTTATTGTCGCGACTTCCCGAGTGGAACCTATGAGAAGCAATGCATCGACCTGAAGCCCGATGGCACGGGCGAAAGTCGATTCAAACCAAGGGGATCTCCGGAGATGCCGGCCGTTGCTCTCAATCTTTCCCACCCGGGGCGGGAGAAGTTCCTCTCGATCATCGCCGCAACGCAGAATCTGAAAGATCGCGAAAAGTATGAGTCCAAGCGAAGGGTTGCAAACCTGGGAAAGAAGTACCTGACGCTGGAGATGCCCTCTGAAAAAAGGGAAGCGGAGTTCAACTACTCAGATTTGAAGGAAGTGAACGCTCTGTCCACGTTCTTTGACGGCATGATCAACCAGATCACCATCATGCAGGATATGCAGACCGCTGCTCGATATGAGCGGCTTAGTGTTCCAGAGCGTCTTGATCAGCTGGAGAACGAAATCAGAATCGGCCGCATCGCAGATCCGCTGGGTCTGGTGCCCGGGCTGGACAAAATCATCCTGGATGAAGGCATCCTGGAGTACGCGCGACAGCACGCTCAGCAGATGAAGAGTCAGATTCTGGTTGCGAAGTAGATCCCGCCCTCAGGACTTGGGCGCGTAATACCCTTTTTTGTGACGCGCCTTGAGCCCGTCTTTCTTGCCGTCCTTATTCAGGTCGAGGTCAACGACGTCCACACGAAGCTTGTGGAACTTCCCGTCCTTTTTCAGGTTGGAGGGCACAAAACCGATGCTGTATTGGTGCCGAAGCTGTTTGCTGATGTTGTCGTAGATGTCCGGATACTCAGCCGGGAAGCGTGGGTAGAACGCTTGCCCTCCCGTCACTTCGGACAGAGATCGCAAATAGTTGTCTGCAGACAGAAACGCCATGTTATCCATCGCGTTTCGATAGTTCTCGGTGTACAGGCGATAGAGTTGTCCCATGCTGACTGAGTAGATCATGGTGTCGGAAGCTTCAGCCTTCTTGAGTACTTCGCCGTAAGTATGTTTGCTGATCGTGTCGAAGCCTGTGGCAACCAGGAAGATCGCCTTCTTCCCGTCGATCTTTTGCATCCGGCCGAGCATCTCGTCCACCGCGTCGAAAAGAACGACCTCGTTGTAAGTCGCGAACCGCAGATCCCCGAGTCCGCGGAACAGAAGATTCTTGTTCTTTGTGAAATCGGCCATGATTTCGGTGTGAAGATCGACCTTCACAAGCGCAGCCCAGTCGTTTTCCTGAAGACTGTTCACGAAGCCCACGATCGGGGTAAAGACATCGTCAAGGTAGTAGACGAGCGTCTTGCTGAACTCAAACATGATCACGACAGTGAGAGGAGCGTCGTTTGCGCCGAAGCTGGTGATGGGCTGCTCGATGCCATCGTCGAAAACCTTGAAATCCCTCTTGTCAAGGCCGCCAACCAGGGTCCCATTCTTGTCCGCGACGACCACGTCCAAATTCACGAGATCGACGTCAATCGCAAGGGGTTTGCCTTTGATGGCGTCGGTGGGGACTTCTGCCGGGGCAGGAAGACTGGATCCTGCATCTCGTCGAGGTCCCTGCCCAAGATAGGCGGTACCAGCCAGAAGCAGCACCAAGGCTACGAGTGTCAGTCGCAATCTCATGGGTTTGGTCTCCGTCTGTCAGACTATCTGAGTGCCCCTTTGCGGCGCAAGACTTTGATCTCCCTCTTCCAGGTCTGATTGAGCCCCACCTGCAGCAGGGGAAGCGCCGGTGGCAGCACGGCCAACACGCGCTCGAGAGTGCGATGGAACGACAACAGAGGAGCCACCAGGACTAAAACTGCGGGTTCGTTACGGATCCGGATGTCCTTGAAGTAGCCGTTTGCCTCGAAGTCTCCAGCCAGGCGATGGCGTTCCACGGCCAGCCAGTAGTCCAGCGCCTGGAATGGCAAATCCGGATCTGACGCCGCTTTAATTTCGATGACGACCAGCCGTCCATCTTCAGTAATGGTCAGCAGGTCGATGATCTTCCGTTCTTCTCCTCTGAAACTCGGGACTTGCGGATAGATTGCATCCTGCCGCACCGGCAGCAGATCTCGCATTCGAGCGATAAGGTTGGACTCCAGCCAGGCCTCCTCGTGAGCACGCGCCAGAGGGTGCCGGCTGCCGTATCGTCTTTCCTTGGCAAGGCTCTCCAGAAGGGGCTTGAGCGGTTCACCCAGCGGGTACGTCGTCTCCCGCTCTCCCACACTTGCGACCTCGAGCCCTCGAAAGCGGATAGAAACAGCGCGGCCGGCGATGTTCGGCACGGGCTGCAGCAAGGTCGGCGCTATGGCAAGAATGCGTTCAACCTCTTCTGCTACCTCAGGTTGAAAGTACGGCTGGACATAGGTTTCCACCTCTCCGTCGTCCAGGACAAGAGGGGCGAGGCCGGTGCTGTCCCACTGCAACCAGTCGAAGGACTCGCGAACACGGGGCATCGCTGCCAGACGCGAAACGAGGGTTTGACTGCGACCCGCAGGAACAACGACTGCTACCCGCCGTTTCACAACAGACGACCACTGAATCGCCGCTCGAAGGATGCCGTTTACCACCGGAGTGGTTTCGTCAGGATCGACTGCGATGACGGAGTGTGAGGTTCCTGTCAGAAACCTGGGATAGGCGCCGCCAATTCCGTGCTGTTTGTCGGAGTGCAGAGTCTGCCGTGTTACGCGCGCTCCAAAGTATCGGGAGATCGCCGGTACGAGCGAACGCTGGAATATGGTTCTTCGTTGCCTGAGGGCGGCTGCGGAGGGCAGTTTCTCGCCTGCGTAGAACAAGAGCACGTCAGTGCGGCTGCGCAGCCTGGCCCGGGCGCGAACGCGCACGCTTGTCGGTCGCATGGATTCGATGTCGAGAAGCGTTCTGGTGAAGCGGCCGAACCGCAGCCGCGAGCCTTCAACTGATATTTCGGAAGAGCGAACGTGGAGAAATTCTCGCCCGTTAATGGAGATTGTCCATGATGGTTCAAGCGCCAGCAGTATGCGGAATTCTTCAGCGCGCACGGCGGGATTATAACGACGTGCCGCGAGCACAGATCGAATCATCAGGAAACGAGACCCTTTACGATCGAATCGCCGTATGACGAAACGCAATGCTGGCGCGGCTTTCAACTTCGGAGAGTAATTTGCATACCTCACCGCAGCGTTGTCAGTTCGAACAGAGACACCGCCGCTTGAGAGCACGCGTTTGGTTTCCACTCGCAATCGCGTACAATGGCGCGCACCCAAGGAGAGCGTATGTTGGATTTTCGAGGATTGCGTCTACGCACGGCGCTGTTCATGGAGAGACTTGTGTCTCGAAAAGAGAAGCTGCTGCCGCAGCTGATCGGTGACTGGAGCTGGCAGCGCCCGCCATGGATGCCCTGGGTGGGAAACAAGGGATCGCAGGTCCACCGCTATCTCACCGCCGATCCACGACGCGCGCTGGCATTTGTCGTAACGCTGGCTGTCCTGCTTGTTGGTGTTGTGTGGTACTGGAATCGCCCCACTCCGCACTACGTCGTCTATACGGTAGACGCCCCCGCGCTGACAACCTGGGACGAGAAAGGGATCAAGAAGATCTTTCCCCTGCAGGTCAATTTCACCGAGTCGGCTGCTCCGTTGAAATACGTGCAGAAGCAGGTGACGGAAGGCATTGACTTGTCTCCGGCTCTCGCCGGCAGCTGGTTCTGGACGA
>Ga0068859_100001864_pt1 | contig 21448 bp, 26 predicted proteins | sample KBSSwiS22_FD_66585 | JGI IMG/M metagenome (GOLD analysis project Ga0068859, IMG submission 66585) | Switchgrass rhizosphere microbial communities from Kellogg Biological Station, Michigan, USA - KBS Switchgrass S2-2 | ecosystem: Host-associated > Plants > Roots > Rhizosphere > Soil ...
GACTCGTTCCAGGCTGCCGACGCGCTGGTCGATGCCGGAACCCCACCACACCAGCGTGCATGTATGCAGGAGGCCGCCCATCACGATTGTGGCGATGAGCGCGAGCGGAACCTTTCGGTCGACGCTCCAGTGCCCGTCATCGTTGCGCTGGATCATGACCGCCCCCGAAAAGGGCGAGCACCCCATAACAGCACACCACAGGGGAAACACGTAGGCGTGCTATGCACGGTATAGGTCATTGAACTGCCCAATCAGTTTGATGGCTTAGGCTCCACGGACTGTTGACGCAGGTCGTGGGGCCGCTTCTTACTCAGAACGCTTTACGCACTCAAATGTTACGCGCTGGCGCTCTTGGCCCACCTGACGAGCAGGCTCATGCCGCAGGGCGCAAGGTACAGGCCGACCCCTGTGAGTGTGACGCCCAGGATGGCTAGGCTGTATTTGTCCATTTAAATTATGCTCCGTTGTCGTTCACGCACCCGAGCTCATGGTCCGCCCGTTCGGCGTCTGCGCCACGTACGCGAACGCGATAGACAGAGCCAGCACGGCAAGCAGCAGGATGGCGTCGATCATGCTGGCCTCATGAAAATACCGACCACTAGGCACACGAGCATTCCGGCCACATAAAGCCCCGCGATGATCCAGCGCCACGGCAGCGGTTTGCGCAGCCGCTGCGGCACAGGGTCGCCAGGATCGAGCGGAACGATTTCGCTGGTGAGCATCACTTCACCCGTGTATCGGAGCGCCGAAGGCTTTCCAGCCGAGCAGCAGGAACAGAACGAACTGCATAAAGCTGCCGCCCATGGCGTAGTGATCGCCCCAGCTTCGCCAGAAGCCGAAGATCAGCCAGATAAACATGAGGACCCAAAAGGCGGTTCCGATTGTCATAGCGCGTTCCTTTGCGGTAGCCGATATTCCCAATGCCCGTCCGCCAGATCGCCGTTCGGCGCCACCGCGCCGCGCAGCCGTCGCTCGTACCAGCGCCATTTCAGGCAGGAGAACCATGCGTGCCAGTCGTAGGCGTTCATGGCTACAGCCTGTTCAGCAACGAATTGACGGCACCAACCGGCGCCACCACGGGCCACAGCACCAGCGCCCACCAGAACCGGCGCGGGTCACGGGCGGCAACGCTGTCGCCCGTGATGACGTAGGCGAGGCCGATGAGGTAGAGGGCGAGCATGGGCTATCCGATCAGTGCTTGAACACGGCGACGAGCGTGCCAATGATTGCCGCTATCCCAGCGAGCGTCAGAACGGCCTGCACGATGATGTAGGTGACCATGCTGCCGCCGGCCGTCTTGCCGCCGGATTCCCAGCGGAACTGATTGAGGCTGCGCAACTCGACCTGAATGTCGTTCTTGATTTCACGAAGCTGATCCGCGAGCAGCTTTGCCGTGCTGTCTATCTTGTTGTCGCGCATCGTCTCCATGACGGTGCCGTAACGCACATCTTGCGCTCTTAGTTCATTCACGCGACGGGTTTCCGCATCGCGCATCGCGTCCTGGTATTTATTGTCGGCGACGCGCAGTTGATCGCGATAGGTTGCCTGTGCGGCGACCAGATCAAGGACGTTCTTGGTCGGGTCTATGACTGGGCGCTCCTCGCGAGAGACTGGCATCACGGCTTCTTCTTGAATGCGCCGGCGATCGTGGTCGCGACCTTCTCGGCGGAGCGTCCACCGAAGTATGCGATAACCATCGCCATGAAGACGTTCCACATCTTGTCATCGAGACGGTCGGTCACGCCCCAACCGAGCATCTTGTCCCAGACCACTATTTTCCAGGTGAAGAAGACAAACGGTGCAGCCCAGATCGGGCGAACCCAGCGAGTTGACCAATGCCCCTGTTCGGCGATGACGACCTGCGCGTTGATCTCGGCCTCGCGCCGATCGAGTTCAATTGCCTTCTGGGCGATCTCGACCGTGCGCGCCTCGTGGCTTCCAACAGCATCCAGCTTTTGCTTCTGCGCCGTGAGCAGCCCATTGATGATCGGACTGAGAATGGCGCCGATGATCGGCGTTGCCAGCATCTTGGCGAGGAAGCCTTCGAACATGGTTTATGCCTTCACGGCTTCGGCAACGGCCTTCTCGGTCGCAATTTCAGCTTTGACCGCAGCCAGCTTCACCTCGGGCGGCGCGGCCTCGGGAATAGCGACAACCTCAAGCGGCTTGGTCGTATCCTTGCGGAGCTTCTCGTCAACCCAGCCGCCGACCGTCAGAATGAGCGGCAGCAGATTGAACAGCGCACGCAAGGTCGGCTCATACTGATCTGGAACGAACGGCATGATCGGCGTCAGATCCAGCGTGCCGATCTGGGCGAGGAACGTCAGCAGCACGCCAAGGACCATCTTGGCGCGTGCCTTCAAGACGGTTTCCGACTTCCACCACAGCGCAATCTCGACCGGCTCAATGAACGTGAAGAAAGGCTTCGCCCACTCCGCCTTGCGCAGCCACGGGCGCCCCCACACGACGTAGGCCGAAAACAGAACGCTCACGAAGGCGATGACGAGAAGCAGCTTCATCGTTATTTCCTTTTGAACAATGCAATGATGGATGCCCAGAACGATGGCGCGGGGGGCTTTGGCGGGACGGGCTTCACGGGGACCGGCATATTTACCGGAGCAGGGATGCCGGACTTGGCCGCAACGAGTGCCTGATAGAAGTCCTGCGCATAGTCGGCGATGTCGCCCGCACGGTCCGTGCCGTTGATGATCCGGCGCGCGTTCTTCCAATCCGTGATTTTGCTGTTGAAATAGTCCGTGAGTTTCTTGCCGGTGAACGTGCCCCGGCTCATGCCCTCGAACATGATTGCGGCTGCGTTCTTGGGATCGAGCGCGAGGTCTGGGTTTGTCGTCAAGGCGACGCCGAGAATGGTGTGCATCTTCTCGTAGTTGGCGCGGCCGGTTAGCTGGACGAAACCACGACCTCGGAAGAGATAGCCGTCGCCGGACTTGGTGTTGCCGAGAACCGCACCGAGCGATGTTCCGGCCTCGTATTTGTTGAAGTACGACCGCTCGCCCTTCTCGTAGATCGGCTGCATCGTGTGGTCGGTTTCGTGGTAGGTGGTCGCCAGCATGTAGGCGAGCCAGCGCAGGTCGGTCAGGCCCCGGCGCTCCCATTCGTCAAGGATGTACATCGGGCCGTCGACTTGGCCGTTACGCAGCGAGCCGCCGAATGGCTTCATGCGGATGTGATCGAAGAAGATTTTGCGGTCGATCATCTCAGACGTTCCCGCGCGGGTTCACGATCACATATCCGGCGATCGACCTCGGATGGATGCGCGTGCGGCCGCGCCCTGAGTTGGCGTCAAAGACGAGCCAGGTATTCCCGGCGATGTGCTGCTTGAGCACGAACACATGCCCGCGCCGCGCTGCGGCCATGCCGGGGGCCGGAGCCGCTCGAGGAAACCGAAGCCAGTTCGCCGCAAGGTTCAGCGCCGGGATGATCCGGCCGAAGAGGTGCAGCGAGGCGCCGCAGCCGCAGAACCGGGACGGACATCCTGCCGGCCGGCCGCCGATGACCCTGGCTGCCTCCCGCCGCGCCCCCTGCGCCACGCTCAGCGGTTCCACAGTGCCCGGCTCGGCGAGCGGTGCGAATATCGGGACCTGCCTCCAATGCTGCCGTGGCGGCGCGTGGCGGCGCGCAGGAGCCGTCCGGCGAGACTTTGCGCCCTGCTTGGCCTTGACCGACCGCGCCACCTCCGGGCCGAGCTGCGCGCTGCCGTAGCGGTCGCCGATGAATGGCGTTACCGACGGATAGGGCGAGGGGCGGGCCGCAGCGGCGGCCGACCACGCAAGAAACGCAACAGCCGCAATGCAGATGATTTTGCAGTTCCGCAAGGTTCGCCAGCTTGCGCGCCGAGGATCACGCACACGGGCGTGTAGCCGGTCCACCCTCAGAATGAACGCCGCGCCTAGCGCGATGAGAGCCAGCACGGCGAGGGTCATTCATGGCCTCCAAGTCATTTGCAAATCTGCAAGCCAAATCGCCAGAACACTAGGTTATTTATGCAAAAAAAGCAACTTGAGGGCGGGCACCTTTGGTTGATGACGAGGGGCGAACCGGGTAGCCTCGCCGGCCTCACAGGGCGGGGGCGGGATGTCAGTAGAGGTTGCGACGGGGGCGGCACATTCTCTGCCGCGCGCGCACGGGAAAAGGACTACAGCGCTGGCCGTGCTGGCACTGATCGCGGCCCTCGCGCTCATCCTTTATGCAAACACGCCGCCGACGGTCCCAAGGTCAGACGAGATCGCATTTGCGCTAGAGCGCAGGCTTTTTCCCAACAATTGGGACTGGTTCTGGCATCTCGTGAGCTACTCGCGATCGCGCGTTATTGCGCCTGGGGATTCGCTGCTGTTCCGCCCGCTGCACATGGTGGTTCTGGCTGTTCTCGATATCGCTGCGCCGCAAAACGCGACCGTCGCCCGACTGGCCAGTATCGGGATGCTCACCCTTGCGGCCTTCTCGCTCTACCTGTTCGTGCGACAGGTGGCGGGCGAATGGGCCGGGTTCGGCGCCGCAGTGCTCTTTGCAGTCGAATACCCCGGCTCCGTCATTGTCACCTATCACCACATATCGCCCTATCTGCTCGGCCTCGCATTTTTCGGTTTCGGGCTTACCGGCGCACTGAAACAGCAAACCGTCTGGTCGATCGTTTGCCTTTCAATTGCGACGCTGTTTCACGAGATGGTGCCGCTCGGGCTGCTCGCGGCTTTGATCTATGCTGCGGCACTCGCGCGCGGCCAGATGCGCTATGTCGCCCTTGTGTTTGGCGTTCCGCTGCTCACCTTCCTGGTTCTCAATGCGATTGACGCCGCTTTTTATGGCGTTTCGTTAGCACCATCCGAGGTGGATGCCGGCCGGCACTATCTCTACGCGCTCAGTATCCCCGGTGGGTTTCTCGCCGCATTCCTATTCCCGCCGCTCGTCAGATTCGGCACGATGCCGGGCTATGATTTGCCGGTGTGGAGCAATATTCCAGACGCGCTGCCGACTCTCTACGTTCTGTCCGTCGCGTTGCTCGGGGCGGCAATAGCAGCGTTTCTTCTCATCCGGCGATCACCAGCCGCACTTCTGATCGGGGCGACACTTGCCGCCCTGATCATTGGGTTTGGTTTCGGGCGCGGCGTCATGCGCGGCGTCGACTATGTGATGGTCGCCACATGGTACAATGCGATGGCGATATATCTCATGTTGATGTTGACGGCATGCATCAGCAGCGAGAACGTCAGATTCCGCATGGGACCATTGGTTGGCCTTTACGCCTTGATCATTACAAACACTGCGCTGCACTACGTGTGGTAGATGGCGATGCCGGTGATTTTCATCGTGGCCCCGGCCTGCGCTGCGGTGACAAGCGATGCGCCGGTGTTGCCATTCGACAAGAGGTTCATAAACGTGGTGTTCGGCGAGATGTTGGCTGTGATGCCATAGTTGCTCGCCGCCAGCCCGGTGACGGAATAATAGCTGATCGTGCATGTTGATACATCGTTGGCCGTATTGGCAGAGGTGAACGGCAGACCACCGATGCGCACGTTCCCGGTCGGGCCTCCGGTCCATCCCGAAAGATCGATGTTGAACCATGCGATGACAAGGCTATTGCCGATTCTGCGATAGTCCCCGTATTGAATATTGTATGCTGGCGTTCCGACTGTTCCGTCGGTGGTGATGGCTGGCGTCCACGTCCCAGTTACAATGGTGGCGAGTGTCGCGGTTTCAGCGGGGACCGTTATCGTATTCGCCCCCGCTACCGCTGGCGCAACAATGGCGATCGACCCAGAAGTAGAGCCGAAGATGGTCGGCGGCGTGGCCGAATTGAAATTCACGGCCGTGGCGCTCAGCCCAATCATCGTCAGAGACTTAGCGCGGTTGCGAAGTAGGATCGTGTCGCCGTCCAAGCTCGCGCCGCTGTTGTCGGCCGACAGGAAGCTGACAGAGCCGTTCGGCTGATAGACCGCAACTGCGGTCCCCGTGTTTTCACCAAAAACGGTGTTGTTGATCCATACCCTGTTGAAGAACTGGGTATTGACGGCGCTGCCCGCCGAAACGCCGTTCATGATCTTCCCGACGGCCGAGTTCTGGACATTGAACAGCGCAATGATGCTCGGGTTCGCTGCGCCGCCATTCCACGTGAACGCTGTGGTCTTTCCGACCGAGCCCCCACACACCGTGATAATATGTGTCGCAAGCGTACCGAGACTGTTCAAGGAGCCAAGCGTGCCGAAGTTCACGCCCTCGACCAGCATATTGACCGCGGTGGCGCCGAACGCGATATCCATGCGCCCGTTCATCGCGCCAGGGCCGATCGAGTTGGTGCACGTCGCGGGCCCGTCTACCGTAATCTTTATATTTCCCTCGACGTAGAAGCCGGAGAAATTAAAGCTCTGTCCAATCGATCGGATATCCCAGTCATAGTTGCCGCACGCGAAGCTGTGGTTTGTGCCGGTGAAGGTCCAGCCCGCGAGTCCGCCTGACTGGACATAGAAGCCGGTCAAGACCGCCGCTTCCATCAGGTTGTTGTTCCAGACAGAGTCCGCGATGTTGTTGCCGGGGTCGACGATGCGGAACTGATAGCCTGCAGTCGCGGTGCCGTAGCCGAAATAGCAATACGTGAATTTGTGATCGCCGCCGCCCCCGCCGGTCGAGCCGTTCTTGGTCGCGCTGGTCAGCAGATAGTTCGTTCCGGTGTTGGCCGTACAGCCGAAGACAAACACATGGTCAAGCCGGTGCTCGTATCCGTTGTTGACGATGACGTTATTTTTGAACCCAGCGCCGTTCACCGCGCAATATTCGAGATAGAACGGCAGATCGGTGTTCGATGGCGACCCGTTGTTGATCCAGTTCGTGCCCGCCATGAAATACGTGGCGTCCCCAGCGTTGAGCGCGAGAAACTCCGTCTCGTGTTCGCCCGCGCCGATAACGCGAATGATGCCCGGAATGGTGATGTTATTCGCCGCGTAGATGCCGGCCGGGAAGTACAGCGCGTTGGCGACACCAAGGTTTGTCGAACTGGCATAGGTCGCGATTGCAGCATTGATGGCCGTGGTCTGGTCACTACCATCATTCTTCACGCCAAGCTGGAGCGCGGAGGGATAGGTCGTAAATGCAAGCTGCCACCACTGGCCGTCCGCAGTCTGGATCTTGTCGGTTCCCGTCGGCTCCGCGACGACTTGCTTGTATGTGCCGCCGCCGCCGTCTCCTGCGGTGTAGTAACCATTCGTCGTGATGGACCCGATAACAGCAGGGTCAATCGTGGCGGCCTCGGCTGCCGCTACCGTGTCGAACGCGATAAGTCCGGTCCGGATCGCGCCGCCGAAGATGCCGTTGAATCCAGTATCGTCCTGATCGTTGAATAGTGTTGCCGCGTCGGTCGGGTCGATGACCTCGCCAAGCGTCGGGTCCGAGAACGAATTGACCGGCCGCGTATAGACGCCGGTCGTTGCATTGCGCGGCATTACGCAGCCCTCCCGATGAAATTGATGATGATGGTGGGCTGAACGATCTGCACCGGATTGCCGCCGCCGAAAGAATTTCCGGTAAATGACGGCGTGACAGGTGTTCCGGAGAACGAAGATGAGGCGGTCAGGGTGACGGCGCTGCCCACGGCACCACCGCCGAACTTGGAGCCGGCGCCGTCGATGATGGTGCCCGTCCCTTGCCCGCTGATCGTCGTGTTCACCGTACCGGCAGGCGTGATCTGCGAAATCGACCCCGTCGGCGTGATGACCGGGAGTTGATCTTGAGCAATCGTGACGCGCTGATCGCCGAGCGGATTGCCCAAGGTGTTTGCGCCGACCAGCAACCCACGCGCGCTGCCAGGATCGAGCCCGGCCGGCACCATGCAGCGCAAATCCGGGAACGCTGGGTCGCTGCCGACCGAGCCATAAGGATTCCCGGCCGAGACAAGCGCCGCGCGCCAGAGCGGATAGGTTGAGGTGCAAGCCTGCCCCTGCATCAGTACGTACCCGGAGGGAGCCGTCGCAAACGCCCACATCTTGATCTCGCCGATCAATGGCAGAAGCGACGCTCCGGAAGGGCTCGTCACATCCGTTGCGCTGAACGTCCAGTCCTGGCCGCCGCAGGAAATCACCTGCGTGTTCGCAGCGGAACGGCTCATCCCCGTGTCTGGATCGGACGAATAGGCAAAGCCGGTGAGCGCGAGCGGGAGCTGCGCCAACATCCCGCCCTGCCCGGAACGCGACAGCGAGCCGGTGATCGCGGTTGCGATATCGGAGAAGTCGGAATTGACCGCGGCAGAGCTGATCGGCGTGTTCGGTTCGAAGGCCGATTCCGGGAGGGTGTAGGTGCCGGCACTATTGCGGGGCATAGGCTGGCCTCGTATGATTGTGCATGCTTTGGAAAATTTTGCAGATGGCCGTATTTCTGGCCGTCATCGGCTCGAACATCGAATACCGGTGGGCCGAAGGCGCATCGAACCTCGCCGTCGGCGTGATAGCGGCGTTCGCGGCGTTTCTGATCACGGCCATTCCGTTCGCGGTCATGGACCTATTTTCCAAACTCAAGGCGCTGTGGCTGCTGCTGCGCGGCAAGAAGCGCGTCGATGACGGCCGCCTGACGCGGATTTAGGTTCCGCGTCGCGTTGGTCGCGACCTGATTGCCGAGATAGGCTTGGGCCGGGCGGGACATGATCGTGCGGCCGACGGCGGCTGGGAGAGCGCCGGCCGTCATGAAATTCGCGATATTGTAGAGCGCCGAGCGGGGAGCGGTTCCGGACTGCGGCATCGGTGCCATAACGGCAGCACCAGCGCGGGATAGTTCCGAGAACGGCCCTTGGCCGCGGGCGTAAGCTCCGCGATTTTCGGCCGCCACCGTGTTGCGGAGGTTGGCTGGCGTTACCATTCCTTCTGCGGTCGCTTCCCCAGCTCGAGACGCGGCTTTCTCAATGACTTTTTGGCCACCGTATTCGCGGCGCGCAGCCTGCCAAGCGGCTTGATCGGCCGGAGAAACTGAGCGACCCATTGCATTATCGAGCGCATCACGGATACCGCGCATCGCACCGCCGAACTCAGCATCGCCAACACCGGCTCGATTGCTGTTCGCAATTCGCGTCAACCGCGAGCGTGTCGTCTGGTAGACGTTCCCTGGGATCGCATTGCCCTGCTGGGCGAGGTCCGTGATGACGTTGTAGACTTGCTGCCTCTGCTCGGAGGGTAGAGTGCGGCCATAATCGCGGATAACCTGCCGGATATCGGTCGCGAATTGCGGGTCCATTTGGAGCGTGTTACGCGCCGAAAGCTGCTGGAATTCATTGCCAAGCCGCTGTTGGTTGGCGGCCAGCACTTCCGGCCCGGCATTCTCGCCGCCGCCCGCGCGGCGCATGGCCGCTTGCGTGAACTGCTCTTGCCCCTCGCGCGCGATCCGGTTTGTCTGGCCACCTGCGAATGGCGCGTTGCCGAAGGCGCTTTCCGCGTACCGCAGCGCCTCATTTCCGGTGCGCTGGCCGGCCGTCAATGATGTGACACCCTCTGCGTTGAGGATATCCACGAGCCGCTGCCGGGCTTCGGAGGCTGGTGCCGGCGTGATGGCGCGGCCGATCGCGCTGGGGGCGAGGCCGCCCGCCATCGCCCCAGCCACACGCGCCCACGGCTCGGCCTTCGTGCCCTCTGTGGCCTGTCCTGCGGCCTCGCTGGTAACGCCCGGGGCAACGACATTGGTCAGCGCACGCCGGCCGAACGCGCCAATGCCGCCGCCCCCGATCAGGCCGGGCGCGAACTCGCCGACGGTTTCGGCATATTTCCCGGCCGTGGTCTGCGGCTTGTAGAATTCACCGGTGACGCCTTCGACGGCTTTCTTGATGTCGCCCGATCCCCCGCGGAATGGCTGGTCCGGACGAGGCGCGACGTTGTCGCCGATCTTGCTGCTGATGAACTGCGTCATGCGGTCGATACCGCGCGCGCCAAGCTCGGAGAGATCGCCCGGAAGGCCCGCGAGCCCGACAAGTCCCTTGCCGACACCTGAAACCGCAGACTTAGCCATGTCTTTCGGCGTCGACGCCGGCATGTTCTGCTTGATCGCAACCGCGATCTGGTCGTCAGCCATCCCGTCCGGGAATTCCACGATGCCCATGCCGGGCACTTCAATGTGCTGCGGCATTATTCGATCTTCCCGGTTGCGGGATTGAACTTGCGGACCTTGGCGCCCGCCGGCACTCCAGCCGCTGGCGCACCGCCCTTCACAATCGGGTTGGCTTTCAGGAAGTCCTCATAGCTTCCCGGTTCTTCAACACTCAGGAGTCCACTGACATCCGCCAACTCCTTGGGCTTCGAGGCAAGAAGCTTCTGACCTTGTGCGTTCGCGCGCTTGATCGCGTCACGTGCCCACTTCTCCTGCATGTCCAGTAAGCGGCGCACCGAAGCCTCCTCGAGTGCGATAGACCCGCCGACGACCTTTTCGATGTAGTCGCGGTCAGCATTCGACGGGTTGGCGCCAAGCGTCTTGGCCTTGGCCAGCACCGAATTGCCAATGGACGAGCGGAGAACTTCGGTGTTTTCCGCCTTGTCCGTCCCGATGCCGAACATGTTTGCGATCTTGGCGCCGAGCAGTTTCGGATCGGCTCCGACGCCAGTAATCGCGCCCTGATCCAGCGCCTTGCGCGCCTCGTGGATGCCCTGGATTTGCGGGACCGATGCGGTCGCCGCCGCCATTCCCTCATTGAACCGTTCGCCCACACCATGAAGGATCGGGTTGACCGTGTTATTGATCGTGGTCTCGGGCTTGCCAGCGGTCTTCAATTCCTTCTGGTATTCGAGCAGGCCCATCGGAGGCAGACCCTTCGCGGTCCGCTCGGCATTTACGCGCTCATACTCCTTGATGTCGTTTGTCTTCTCCGTCCCCTTGATGGAATTGGTCAGGATCGAGGTCGCAAGCGCGCGCGCCGGGGAGTCCGGGCTGGCGCTCATGCCGGCGATAACGGCCGCGCGCTGACTGGCCGGGACGTTCCCCAGAAGGCCGCCTGCCGAGGCGGCAGCGGGCGCCGGTGCGTTGGCCGTCGGTTGCGGCGTCATCGCCTGCGCTACGGCCGAGGCGCCACCAGTGGCGGGCTGTGGCTCACCGCTGAACGCCGCAGAGCCGCCCGGCGTCATCGCCTGCGCGATTGCGGCCTGCGGTCCCATGCCGGCGGTGAATTTCTTGCTGTAGTCGGCGACCGACGTGCCGAGCGGATCGCGCCGGCCCATATCGTTCATGCCGCCCTCGCCCGCGAACCACGCGCGCGCCGCGCCTTCCGGCCCGTACTTCTTCTCGTAGCCGCCGAACTGACCCTTGAAGACCGCATCCTGCGCTTCGGGGCTGGCGAGGAATTCTTGTGGCGTCATCTCGCGGCCGAGATGCGTGCGCGTCCACTCCGGGACGTTCGCGCCCATGACCTGATACTTGCCATACGCGCGGTCACCGCTTTTCGGAATGACCGGCCCGAGTGCGTCGTACTTCCCGCCACTCTCAATGCCCGCGATGGCGCTGGCGGACGACGGCGCTGGCGCGGGAGGCATCATTACTGCGTCGGCGCTGTAGGCACCCTGCGCGTCCGGGGTTTCCGGCTTGCCGCCCATACCGAGCACTTGCGGCGATGGCGCGGGCATGGAGGGAGACGGCGCGGGAGTTGCGGCAGGAGCGGCGGCTGGTGAAGCTGCCGCCGGCGCGCCACCGCCGAGCAGCGTCATCAGTGCCGCGGTATCCTGCTTGCGCGCCTCGCCGGCCTGCTTGTCCAGCCGGTTCAACTGATAGGCATCCACCCCGACGTTGCCGAGTTGCGCAAGGCCCTGCGCCCAATGCTCGATCTTCTGCGGCTTGGACGACTCGGCAAGCATCTGCTCGGCGAGCTTTTGCCGCCGTGTGATGGTTGCCTGATCGTAGGTGCCGGAGTCGGCCATCGCTATGCTCCGTAGAAGGAGCCGGCGGCTTTAATGCCGGCCCCTCCCAGCCCGAACAGGCCCGACATGAACGCTTGGTTCTGCGCGTTCTGTGCCTGAAACCCGACGTTCTGCTGATTGAGCGCCTGCTGCTGCGCGCCGATGACATCGGTCGGCGCGACGCCCGGCGATGGCGTATTCTGGAATGACGGGTTGCTCACCTGCGAGCCCGACATCAGTGCCGTGATTTCGTTGATCGGCTGGTTACGCTCAGCCAGCGCATTCGCGGTCGCTGTCTTGTATGTGTCGAGATAGGCCTGGTCGTAACCGCGCTGGCGGCTGTCGGAGAAATCGCTGTTCGAGCGCGTATAGGCTTCCGAGCCCGGCCGAATGCCCTTGGCGATGTTCTTCGCCTCAAGGTTCTGTTCCTGACGGTCCCACATCGGGTTGAGGAACTCGTCCTGAAACCCTTTGACCTTCTCGTTCGTCGCCTTGCTCAGATCGAATGGCGCGCCGAGCAGTTCACCGATGCGCGCGGACTGATCGCGGCCGATTTCTCCGACGTTTTGGCGCGTCTGCGAATTGGTGTCGTAGATGCCCTGCTCAGTTGGCGACAGCGACGTGTTTGCCTCAAAGCGCGGCGTGCCATCGGCCCAAGTGCCGATCTGGTTATATTTCAGTGACCCCGTCGGCGTGTTCTGGTTGGTCGCGTTCAGGCCGTATTGCGAGACAGCGGTCGATTTGTTTGCATCGGCCTGGGCTTGCGCGGTCTTGACCGGGTCGGGCGCTGCAGGCGCTTGCGGTTGATCCATATCAAAGCCTCCAGCGCGCGCGGAACGCGTTCAGGTCGTCAGCGGTCAGGCTGAAAACAATGCCGTCCTCATCGCCGTAGAACCGGCGCGCGATGCCCTCGAACGTCATGCCGAACCGAGGGAGAATGGTCCGCACGGTCTTGTTCGAACGGCGCGTGTGCATCTGCAGTCGCGTGCAGCCGAGTTGATCGAACACGTAGGCCGTGGCCGCGCGCCATGCGCTGCGGCTCGCAATGCCATGCCCCGCAACTGAAACCTCAATCGCGTCACCGTTGTAGCCGGTGAACACGAACCCGCCGGTCAGCGCGCCATTGCTGGTGATGCCGATCGCTTCAAACGGAGGATGAAACGGCTTGCCGCTCGCGCGCGCCACGAAGTCGGCAACGATCTGGCTCTGCCCGAGGAGGATCATATGAATCCTCCTTTCTCAAACAGGAGGTCGAAGCCGTTCACTTGCAAAACGATGTCGGAGCGGCTTGCGATGGTCCACGTATCGAAGCCCCACAGTGCAATGCCCCACAGCGCAGACGAACTGCTGGTCGGGCCGATGTTCAGCGTCATGCGGATTGATGCGCAGTACCCAATGCCTGCAACGGAAATCCAGTTCGATTGCGTGATGATGCCGCTCGCCCAGACCGAATTGTCCCAGAGCGCCACATCCCAGAGCGCACTCGGCACCGCAGGCGTGCTGGACGTGTTGATCGGCGCGTTGTCTTGAAAATCGACGTTGAACGCGAGTCCGGGATTGACGGTCTGATCCGTGGTCAGCAGCGGGCGGCACATGGTCCAGCGCTTCTGCATCCCCTTGGAGCCGAAGTAGTTGAACGCCAACTGCATATCGTAGGAGATGGCAACGTTATCATCGGTCGAACTGCGGTCGGCTTGATTGATGACTCCGTTGTTCCCGCCATAATAAAGATCGTCGCCGTGAAGCTCCCAGCAAACGGCCTTCTGTCCAGTGAAGCGACACCACGCGCCCGAAAGCGTGTTCATCACGTACTGTTCTTGCGTCTCGTTCTCGACAATCGGGACGTTCAGAATGGCCCGCGTGCCGCGCGGATAGCTGATGAGCTGCCAGCCGAAATTGTCCTTGTAGAGCCGCGTGGACTCGTTCACGACGCGCTGTATCAGCGCCGTCATGCTGACCTTGGGAAGCGCTGCCCGTTCGAACACCAGTGCCTTGGACAGTGGGACAACGCCGTCAATGCTCACGATGGCGATATCGGCGCCGACCTTGGTATAGCAACGTCGCCCGACTGGGGGGCCGATGTAATAGGTGCCGACCAGCGCAAAATCGTCCGCCGGGTCCGTGCCGGAATAGACCGAAACCTGCCCGCGAGACGACAGGAACACGAGATAGTCATCCGGCCCGTTGCCGCCGTCTATCGACCACGACATGACGGCAACCAGATAGCCGCCGAGCGTCCAGTTGCCGCCGAGCGGAAACTTTACGGCCGTGCCCTGGATCGAGTCCGGCGCAAGATAAGCGGCGTCGCTGGTGCCATCGATGGCGAACCAGATGCGGCCCTTGTGCGAGGTGAGGTGGACGAACAGTGTCGGGTCAATGCCGGTCCCAGTAATGACCGCAGCCGCCCACACCGTACCGTCGTAATAGTGTGGATCATCGGCGCCATTCACGATGTAGAGAAAGTCACCGCCCGTTCCGGAGAAGTTGATGTGCTGCCAGCGTGCGTTCGTCAGGCCCGTAACCGCTGCGGTCGTGACGTTACCACCCGCCGTGATGTCATAGATCGCCGTACTCGAAGCCGCGAACAGCGCGGTTGCCGCCGGCCCCTGATACGACATGACGGTCTCTACCGGCGTCGACACCGGAAGCGTAGCGTGACGCAGGCAGCCCTTGCGCAGCTCGACCCATGACTGTTGTGGGAACCAGTTGATCAGTTTCACAGCGCGCTTGGGCGACATCGCCTGAATAGGCGACACCGCATCCCAGCCCTCGATCGGAGGCGGAATGGACGCGCCCTGCGCCACCTCCGGCCGCGGTGCACGGCTGCGGTCCTTCTGCGCTGCGTATGATGCGCGCATTACGGATTCCCCGGCCCAGGCCAGAATCCGTCCTGAACGTTCGCGCTCGAAAGCAGGAACGGTCCGGTGCGGCGATTGAGGTAAAGGTCAGGAATGCCGCCGTCTGACGCAAACTTTGCCGACACAGCGTCCAGATATTCCTGCTGCATCGCGGCGTATTCGAAGCCCTTGATCTGCCACATGCGCCACTTGATGCCCTTGATGATCAACTCGGAGTCGATCAACGGGACATCGGTGTCGGCCGTAAACAGCGGGCCGGTCGTGTCGTCGGCCTTGAGCACCCAATTTTCGGAGATGTATTCGAACACGAGGGCGTCTGGGACTTGCGGCGCGCCATCGGTGCCGAACGGTGGCGGCCACATGCGCCACGCCGCGGGGCGCCGGCCGACCTGACGCCAGCGCACGCGCGGCCCGGTCGCGAAGATCCCGGAACGGATGTACTGATCCATCTGCGGGCTGTCGGGGCCGATCAGCCGCCAATGGTTCGTGCGATCCCACCACGTCTGTCCGATGTAGCGATCGAAATCCTCCGGGATGTCGTAGGTGTCTTTCGCGAAGGTCAGCGTTGCGCCGGCTTCCGTCGCCGTCGACTCCATGTCCATGCGGATTGAAGTCGAGGAAACAATTTCCGCGATACGCTGCGCCTGGGGCGAACCGGTGCTGCTCAGCGCATAGCTTTTGCTAAGTACGCTGGTGTCGGGGATGTTCGTGATCAGCGCCGAGTTGATCGTCACGTCGCCGGTCGTGACGATCGGCGCCGCAACATTGATGACGAACTGCGTCTGGAGATCGGTCCAGTCGTGCTCGCGGTAAAGCGAGATGCAGTCTTCATTGGTCAGCGCCAATAGCTGCAACGTCTGCAAATCGGTCGACCCAACGACCTGTGAAGGTGCCGGAAGGCCGAGCCGATTTGCAGCAGTCTGAACGATTTCCAGAAGCGTCTGGATCATCAGCCAATCCGGTAGAACGAGAAGGTGTTGGCCGCCGTCATGCGGACGCGGAACGTGCCCCATGCCTGACTGGTCGTGGCGCCGTTGGCGGCGATCGTCATATTGCCAACGGCGGTGGTGCCGGTGTTTCCCGCCACCGTCACGATTTCCGCCGCGTTGGTGGAAATGTTGATGATCGAGAAATCGAACGTGTCGCCTACCGCGATATCGGCCGGGAGTGCGGCGCCGAGATCCGTGCCGAGCGGCAGCGTATAGGTGGCGGCACCCGCAGCGCCTTGGTTGGCAGTGATCAGGCCTCCGAGGATTTCGGCTGCCGTGAGCGTGGTTGTGGTGGTTTTGGCCGCCGGTGCCGACTGGGCAAAGAAGGCCACCGCGGTGACACGCAGTCCGCCCGCAACCCCCGTTCCGGCCTTGACGGCCGGTGCGATAACCACGGAGCCGCCGCTGCCATTGGTGGCGAGCGAAGCACCTCCGGTCACGGTGACGACACCACCGTTCCCGGTCGCGCCCGCGCCCGATGCACCGCCGGTCAGGCTTGCGGCACCGCCGGCCGCCGTGCCCTGGCCCGCGCCGCCGATGACGGAGACCGCACCACCGGCCGAGTTGCCAGCCGTACCCGCGCCGCCCCGAAGGCTCGCCGCCCCGCCCGCTCCGGAGGTTGCGCCACCGGCGCCCGCCGTGAGCGTGACTGCACCGCCTGCGGAGGTGGCGCCCGGCGTGCCGCCGACGGCCGTAATCGCGCCCCCAGCGTTGCCTGCCGTGGATGATGTGCCGCCGACCAGCGCGATTGCGCCGCCCTGCGCCGCTGCAAGCCCCGTAATACCGAGCGAAGCATCGGTTCCGGTAATGCCGTCCACAGTGATGTCGGTGAAGGCCGTACCGGTGCCGGCATTGCTGGCAATCGCCCGCCAGGATGTGGCCGACATCTTGCGCAGCAGCACGCCAGTGTTCTGCGCTACCGAAATGCTGGCATCGGTTGAGCCACCGTTGATCGCGCCGCCTACCTGGGGATAGACCAGAGCCGTGGTGGCCGAGGTGTTGAACACCGTCACGTCATCGCCAACCTGCCATGTGGTCGGCAGCTTGAACGCCGTGGCGCCGCCTGCGGTCGTCAGCAACGCGCTGTTGACCGTGATATTGGCGCCGAGGGCCTGACTGGTGCCGATACCCGCAATGGTGCGGATCGTGTTGCCGAGCCGGATGGCCGCCTGATCGGGGATACCGACCTGACAGAGTGTATCTGCCGAGCTGGACATTATGCGGCTCCTTCGACTTTGGGCGACCGGCCGGGGCCGCGGCGCGCGGGAGTGGCCGACGCTTGCTGGCTACCGAGCGCAGCGATTTGCGCGGTCAGCGCCTCGATCTGGGCGGCCGCCGTTTCCATCTGCTTCTGCATGGCGTGGTATTCGGCGCCGTGCGCCGCCGTGCCAAGATACGCCTTGGCGCGGTTGACGAGATCGCGGCCCATCGGGATATTGCCGATCGCCGTGTCATGCAGGTTCGCAAGCTGCTGGACGGTGTGGACGTTCAGGCCCTTGAGATTGAGAACCGTGCTCGGCTCGCCGGGCATCAGCATCTCGAGCGGCGTGCCGCTCACGATGGATTCGATGCCCTTCTGGAAATTCTCCCACTGCTTGGCAAAGCGCTGCTTGTGCCAGGCATTGGCCATCTGCCGGATTGGCTCTTTCTCGCCCGGCTGGATCACCTCGACCATGACCACGTCGTCATAGACAGCAGTGCCCGCCTCCTTGGACTTGAAGACGCTGATTTCCGGATGGACGAAGAACTTGGCGAGCAGGTTTTGATCGGTGCCGAATACGGCTTCCCCGGCCTGCGTGTAGCCCTGCGGATTAAAATCGAGGCTCATGGTGCGTCCTTGTGAAAAGCCCGCCGCATTTGCGCGGCGGGAGGCTGGGAGGGCCTTAGTTCGTGGTGCCGATGGTCGGCCAATTCAGCTCGCCCGGCGCGTTGCCCTGCGAGGCCGCGCGCGCCGTGGTGAGCCACATGCCGGTGATGTTCTGCGTCGGGTTGGCCACCGCATCGTCGATCGCGCCGGCCGTGGTCGTGGTGGCGAGCGCAACGTTTGCGGCACACGATGCCAAGACCTGGATTGCGTCACAGGTGCCGTAAACCTGCACCCATCCGTAGTTGTTGACGAGGGCCGCGGCAGGAGCGACGCCGACACGGTCGCCGGTCGCGCCAACTGCATTGGCCAGCATGGTTGCCAGCCAATCCTCGTCGATATGGACCACGTAGCCGAGTCCGGTGACGCCGCCGGTCGCGAACTTGACGTAGACCCAGACCGAGCCGTCCGAACCGGTCATTTTTGTGCCGAGCGCGAACGGCGGCTGGTCGATGTAGCCGGGGTACAGCGTGGACGCCAAGACATCGACGCGGGAGAAATCGACGCCGAGCGAATTGCTGGTGCAGAACGGAATGGTCATGTGCTCGGCTCCTTACGAGTTGAACAGCACGCCCTGAAGGCGGCGGTTGCTGATGGTCATATTGCCAGCCCAGCCCGTGAGCTTCACGGTGGCGTCCTGGTTGACGCTCATGCGCTTCGGGCCGATGGCGTTGAAGTTGCGGTCACGGTGCGGCCGGTACTTCACGTATCGCGTGTTGAGGAAGTACATCGTGTTGGTGGGGCAGCCGCCGGTCGGGCCGAACTGCGCCGGATCGGACGAGTAGCCCTGGAAACCGCCATCGAGGACGACCTTGCCCGAGCGATACTTGAGGTATTCGAACCCGCTCTCGCCGGTCTTCACTTCCTCGGTGCGCTGGATCGCCTGGAGGCTCTGATTGTAGAGCTCCCAGAAATTGTTGTCCGCGACGACAAGATCAACCTTGTCGGTGCCGCGGATGAGCTGGTTGGCCACCGTGTCCATGTAGCCGCGAATATTTGACGGGGACGCAGCAGCGCCACCGTCGGCAATCGCCGCGAACTTGATGTTCTGCCAGAACGTCCACGTCGCCGGGTCGATGCCGCCGACCGCACCGGAGGTCGGGGTTTTCGATACGAGATACTGCAGGCCGCCGATCGCCTTCGCGGTCGTGCCGTCCGAGTAGAGGCCGGTCGCGATCAAGGTTTCCAGCGAACGCTCGGCATTCGACACACGGCCGCCGATAAGTTCAATCATCCGCTCTTCGCCGGCGTTCTGCAGTTCCTCGAGGCCGGAGATCGAGACGGCCACGGCCGCCTGACGGATCTGGAACACTGCGGCGCTGAAAATCTGCTGCGGCGCGATGTTCAGAATCTCATAGCCCGAATACCACATCGTGGTGCCGTTCAGGGCGTACTCGAGTTCCTCCCAGATCGTGGTGCCGCCATCGATCGGTGAATACGCGCGGGTGTTGCCGCGCTTATCCAGCTCGTTGAGCAGCGCATTGTTGCGGGTGACGTTGTCGGCAGCTTTTTTCTGCCGGTTCTCAATGGTCGTCGCGACGATGTCGTCAATCGACGGGTTGGGGCTTGCCATCTCGTGGCTCCATGTCGGAGCCCGCTATGCTTCAGACACCTGCACGGAGTTGTGCGATTGCCGCTCTCACGTCGTCTGCCGGATGGCCACTTCCATTCATCTGGGGCTTTGCCGGCGGACGGGTGTCTGCCGATGATCCTTTGATGCTCACGGCCGCGCGCGCGGACTGCGTGGCTTTCGCCTGCACTTTCGCGGTGGCAGCCTGCTGTATCTGGGCCTGCTGCTCGGCAATCAGCTTTGTGCGCACATCCGGGTTGAGCCAGATCGCGCGCTCATAGGCCGCTTGCAGGAGCGGAACACCCTTGGCTGACGGGTCGGCGGCCTGAATCTCGCGCATGATCGCGGGAAGCTGGTCTTCGACGTCGGCGTAGTGGGCATTCTTCTCGGCGAACTGGTTCACGGCCACCGTGTTCTGATCCACGAGGAAGCCGTTCAACCGTTCTTCCAGACTGGAAATGTGCTGGACAAACTGGGGAGGGACAGTCGCCTCACTCCGCACCGGCGCTTGAGGCGCGGGCGGGTTGGATGCGATTTCGGCGAGGTCGAGACCGTGCTTCTGAGCCAGCCACAAGATTGCCTGTGCAGGCTGCGTTTCGAGAAAGCGCTGGCCGTCCAGAAGGCGTTTGATGCCATCCTCGACGTTCAGGCCGAACCGCTGGGCCTCCTGGGCAACTGGAGCTAACGCGCGCTCATACGCTTTGGTCTTCTCGGAATACTGCGCAAAGCCCGCAGAGGCTTCCTGCTCTCTCTTGAGGACCGCCGTTTGAATGGCGGGAGGGAGGGACGCCCAAGCTTGCTTGGCCTCAGCCGCCCAACTGACCGGAGGGGCGGGCGCGGTTGATGGCGCTGCGCTTGCCTTGGCCTGTTCTTCCGTGGCGGGTAATTTCGTGGGGTCGACCGGCGCGGCCTTTTCAGGCGCGGCTTCGGTCACTGCGGATTTGGGTAGGAATTTGCCGTCGGGGCCGCGCACACGCTCGGGCTTTTCAGCCTCAGGCGCCGCGCTGGCTTCCGCGGTGGGCTCGGGGGATTCGGGCGGCTCATCGCCACGCAAGCCGGCAATCGCGGCGCGCACATCATCGTTGACCGCATCGCGCGGATTGACGTGCTCGGTAACGACAGGTTCGAGGTCGGTTTCGGCTTCTCCAGCCATCAATGCCATCCCTCGCCGCCGCCCTCAAATCGCGTGCGCGGCCGGTAACCTTCTTTGCACATTTGCAAAGCTGTTGCAACATCCTGCCGAATATCTTGCACGGGTGCACGCTTGGGACGTTCCCGGTCGTTGCCCTTTTCCACCAGCCCGGCGTCCTTGGTCCACCGGCGGAAGACCGATTTGCTGTCCGTGCGGCGGCCGTCGGCGTAGCCGTGGTGCTCAAGCTGAGTGCCCAAGTCGTCCGATATGACGTAGACCTTGGCGTTACCGGCGGGCTGCTCGCGGCGCTTGAGCACGAGGCGGCCCCCTCTCATCACGTACGTCTTGCCCTTCACGCCGCCGCTCCCTTCGGTTTCTTGGCCGCCGCAGCCTTGGCCTCCATGGTCTCAAGCGCCAATTCGTGGCTGCGCTCGCCCTGCTCGGCCTGCCGGGTGTCCTGCTGTTCGGCAATCGATGCCTGCCGCTCCATGGCGTCGCTCTCAATGGCGGCCTTCGTGGTCGTGGTCTGCATGTCCAGCGCGGCCTTGTTCTGCGCCGTCTTGGCCTCGAACATCGCGCGCTCTCGGTCCATGGCGAGACGTTCACGCTCGAGCTGGAGCTTTTCCTTCTCGATCTGCAATTCAGCCTGCATCTTCTCCATTTCGAAGGCGTGCTTCTGCTGCTGGGCCTGGAGATCCATCTGGCCCTTGGCCTGGTCGAACTGGAATTGCTGCTGCGCCTGCTGGGCGTCGGCCTGAATGCGGGCCTTCTCGCCCTCGGCCTTGATCTGCTCGGGGCTCGGCGGCGCGGGTGCCGGGTTCTTCGCCATCTTCGTCATGTCGTCAATGGCCATTTCCCAGATGCCCTCAACGTCCCTACCCGCCCCGAACGTACGCAGCACGAACAGCAGGGTTTGGCCGAGCGCGGGAACCAGCTTCGGCATCATCTGGCCAATCGGCATGGCCTTTTCGAGCAGCCCGCCGACCGCGGTCGCCATTTCGGTCACGGCTTCCTTGGCCGCCTGCCGGTCGGGCTCGATCGTGGAATCGGTCTCGATGTCGATGCGGAACGTCCGCATCTTGTCATCCTTGAGAAGCTCGCAGGCTTTGGCAAATCGCTCCTGCGCCATCTGTGCCGGGTCTGGCGGCGGCGGCGCGGGCGGCGCCATTGC
>Ga0068859_100001868_pt1 | contig 21435 bp, 16 predicted proteins | sample KBSSwiS22_FD_66585 | JGI IMG/M metagenome (GOLD analysis project Ga0068859, IMG submission 66585) | Switchgrass rhizosphere microbial communities from Kellogg Biological Station, Michigan, USA - KBS Switchgrass S2-2 | ecosystem: Host-associated > Plants > Roots > Rhizosphere > Soil ...
GTCAGTCTACTCCGGAGAGCGATCCTGGATCGGCCGCGCCACCCACCGGCCGCGCTCGCGCTGCACCGAGTGGAGAGACCCCGTCGGCACTGCCTGGCGCGTGAGGCCGTCCCCCTCCACGAACGACGCACCGAGCAGATACACCCGCTCGTTTTCGCGCTCGACGTCGGTCACGACCGCGCACTCGGCATCGGTCGCCAGGCCGTGGACGTCCAGCGTCGTCGCGGAGCCGCGACGAAGCACCAGGTCCCGGCGCAGTCCCGCGAGGACGTCCAGCGCGACACATCCCGCCGGCGCCTCGCGTGGGCGGGCGTGGGCTGGTGCGGGCAGCAGCAGCGTCACCGCCTGTTGCCGACCGCTCCCCTTCGAGGTGTAAGTCAGCTCCGGCGCGTTGCGCCGCGCGCCGTACACCTCCGACAGCCACGCCGTGCCCAGGCGCAGCGCTCCGTCGCCCAGCGACACCAGCTCGAGAAGATTCGGGTGGGTGCGCGACGGATCCGTGATCGCCACCGCGTTCGCCGTACGCTCGCTGACTTCCAGATCGGGTGCGACGTGCCAGTGCACCGACCACTCGTGCGACCCCTCGGCCGCGATCGCGTCGAGCACGACGACGTAGCGGCCGTGCAGGAAGAGGATGCTCCGCTCGTGCGTCGCGGGGTCGGCGAGCCGGCGATAGCCGTCGTGCGATCCCCGCCAGAAGTCCGCCTCCGCCGACGTGCTCCACGCATGCACCGTCGTGCGAGCGATGTGTCGCCAGTGGAACTGTCCGTCCGTCAGCGACGAGCTCTCGCCGTCGACCGTCGCCGTGTTGTGCGCCGCGGTGGCTCGGAACGCGTCGCGCTCGGCACCCGTGTAGCTGAAGGTGCCGCTGTCGATCAGCACCGGCCGGCCTCCGACCGAAAGCTCGAGCGTCAGCGCGTCGGCGTGCGCGTGGCCGCAGTTGAGCGAGCCGTGCGGGCCACCGTCGACGAGCGCCCACGTCGACGTCGGCTGCCACGCGTCGCGCATGACGTAGAAGCCGCCGTCGCGGAAGCCGCGGGAGCGTTCCGCCGGCGCCGTGGGCTGCGCGGCGGCGAGCGCCCGCGCCCCCGATTCGCCGAGCAGCCAGAGACACTCGTCCACGGCGTCGCCGCTGGGAAAGCGCAGATCGCCTCGCTCGAACAGTGCGGCGGCGGTCGCGAGGGTCGGCCGCGCGTCGCACGTCGGCAGGCCGTCGAGTCGCAGCAGGCGCCCGCCGTCGTCGTCACCGACCAGCGGCACCGTGCCGTCCGGATGCACGGCGTGCACGAGGAACTCGTCGAGTCGCTCGACGCGCTCGCGCAGCGCCCGCTCGCGCGGCCACCCGTTGGCGTCCGCGAGGAGCAGCGCGTGGTGGAAGATGTCGGACGTGTAGCGGTGGTAGTACAGCGCCTGCTCGAAGTACGTGCCGTCGGCGCGGACCTGCCGGAACAGCTGCTCGCGCAGGATGCTCCAGCCGGTCGTCCGCCAGCGCTCCGACGCCGTGAACAGCGGAAGCGCGGTGCCGAGGTACAGCAGGCCCAGCGCCTCGCCGGTGAGGTGCGTGTTCGGGCTGTAGTAGGTCGACAGATACCGCTCGACGTGCGTGGCGTGCAGCCGCAGCGACTCGAGCGCCATGAGCAGCAGCTCGTCCGTGAGCTCGGGCGCGTCGGCGAACAGCTGCAGCGCCCACAGCCACGCGATCGCTCGATACGACACCTCGAGGCTGCTCGCCCAGTTGACGCCGATGCGCGGCGGGTTGGCGCGGATCCATCCGGCGAGCTGCGTCGCGAACGCCTGCGCGTAGCGCGTGTCGTTGGAGTAGGCGTACGCCTGCCCGAGCGTCACGAAGTGCTGGTGGCGGTTCAGCTCCCACAGCAGCTTGTAGTCGCCCACCACGGCGGGATCGAGGTAGGCGATCCGGCTCCAGTGCCGCATCGGCGCGCGCGTACCCGTCGACGGATCGCGATGCCAATCGATCGGCGTTCCCACCGAGACGCGCTCGTGGCCCAGCAGATCGAAGACGCCGTCCACCGCACGATCGGCGCGACGGCGCGTTCCGGCCTCCGCCTCGGGGCGCGCACGGCGCAGCAGCGAGATCGTCGTGCGCACGTCGCGCAGCCCGGGGAGGAGCCCCTCGGCGAGCCGCGTGCGCGCCGCCGTCACGATCGCCGCACGATCGTCGCGCAGCTCGCGCGTCACGCCGTGCGGGAGGGTCGGCGCCGCTCCCGCGCCGTTGCCGAGCGCGAGGCCCACGCGCTCGCGGAAGCTGCTCAGCACCTGCGCGCCGCGCACGCGAAGCTCGGCGGGCAGCGCTGTCACCGTCCGGCGCCCCTGCGTCGGATCCTCCAGCCTGACGCCTCGCCTCATCGCGTGCTCGCTTCGGGCAGCAGTCTCCCCGCGTCCGGCTCGGCGTCCGGCTCGACCGGCTCCGCCGGTACGACGTCCCGCGCCTGCACGAGCCGACGATAGAGCGCGGCCCATCTGTGACTCACCGCTGCCCACGTGTATTGCTGATCCACGTCGCGCAAACCTTCCACGACGAGCCGTTCGGCCAGCTTGGGATCGTCGAGCAGACGCAGCGCCGCCGCCGCGAGAGTCGCGTGGTCGCCGCAATCGACCAGCAGGCCGTTCCGCTCGTGCTCGACGACGTACGGGATGCCCCCCGCCCGCGTCGTCACGACCGGGAGGGCGCAGGCGAACGCCTCGATGATCGAGTTCGGCATGTTGTCGATGTCCGACGCGTTCAGGTAGACGTCGGCGCGGTCGTACCAGCGGCCCATATCTCCCGGGGCGACGGCGCCGATGAACTCCACGTTGCGCAGCGCGAGCGTGCGCGCCGTCTCGTGCACGTGCGCCCGCTCCGGTCCGTCACCGATCACGATCAGCCTCGCGTCGGGGATGCGCGCCTGAATGATGGCGAACGCCCGCAGCACGCATGGCACGTTGTACAGCGCCTGGAAGTTTCGGTTGGAGAGGAACACGGGGCGGAGCGACGTGCGCCGCCGGAACAGCACGGCCTCCGGATCGACGAAGTTCGCGATCGATTCGGCCTGGATGCCGAAGCGCGCGAACACGTCGACGAGATACCCCGACGGGGTCACCACGGCGTCCGCGCGGTGCAGCGTCGGAATCGCCGTCTTCGGCCAGCGCTGGAGATGGTCCTCCGCCTCGCCGCTGCGGTAGTTCACCACCACGCGCTTCCCGAGCCACTTGCCGATCAGGATCGCCGGCGTCGGCGCCAGCACGAACGACCAGTACGACGCGCTGAACACGTGCACCACGTCGTACTTCGGCAGCCTCCGGAGGAGCGACGTGACATAGGCGATCGACGTCGCCACCGTGCGCACGTACTTCACCCGCTGCAGCAGCCGGAGCAGGGGGTTCGAGCGTGGATCGTGGGGAAGGAAATCCACTTCGAGTCCCGGCACGGCGCGCAGGCGCTCCAGCAGCCGCTGCGCCGCGACGGCCTGGCCGCCGAGGATGCTCAGCGACGGCGCGACGATGCACACGCGAATCGGTCGGTCCGCGGGCGTGATGCGCATCGGGTCAGTCATCGACCGACGCCGCTGACCGCGCGACGTGCGCGCTGGCCTTGCGCGGCATGAAGAAGCCGCTCATTCCCGTCATCCACCCCTCGACGTCGAGAGGCGAGAGGAACGACGTGTCCACGAGGCGCGGCAGCAGCAGCGGATCGCTCCGCCGCGACGCGAGCCCGGGGTCGCACGTCGTCGCCGTGGTCACGCCCGCTTCGCGCAGCCATGGGAGGAACTCGGGGCGGTAGACGCCGCTCGGATAACAGAAGTGTCGTGCGACGCCGTCGCGGATCCGCTCGATCCGCTCGCGGTTGTCCACGATCTCCCGCAGGAACAGCGCCCGGTCGTTGGGCGTGCGGTGCCGATGCGTGTGGAGCTCGATGTCGATGCCGTTCCGCGCGATCTCCGCCGCCTCGTCGCGCGTCATGACCGTCAGCAGCCGCTTCGCGCGGATCGCCTCGTAGTCGACGCCCAGCAGGTCCCCCAGCCGCTCCGCCCAGGCGGTCTGCTCCTGCGCCGTCAGTTGCTCGCGATCGGCGTACGCCAGGATGTCGCGCTTCGCGCGCGCGCGGCCCGCCGCGTCCGCGAGCTGCCACGGCATCGGCATCCCGAACAGCGGCGTCACGTCGGGTTGTGGCATGCGCGTCCGTGCGCGCCAGAGCAGGTACGAGCACAGCAGGCCGAAGATGGGCTGATCGTAGTCCGAATAGTACGTCGTGAGGTAGACCGTCGCCGGGAACCCGAACTCCTGCAGCAGCGGCCACGCACGGGCGTGAAAGTCGAACATGCCGTCGTCGAACGTGAGCACGACGCTGCGCGGCGGCAGCGTTCCCTCGTAGAGCCGCCGCACCGCGTCGCCGAGCGGCAGCACGTTGTACCCTCCGTCGCGCAGCATGCGGAAGCGCGACTCGAGCAGCGCCGGGCTCATCGAGTACGCCCCCGACCACTCGTGCTCGTCGTCGATCGAGATGCTGTGATAGCACAGGATCAGGAGACGGCGCTGCCGCCACGCGCTGTCGCGCACGTTGCTCAGCAGCCCGAGTCGCGACGACGCCCCCAGCACGCGCCGCTTCACGATGACGGTGAGCGGCGGTGTCGGGCGTGAGCCGTTCGGCGCGTCGTCGGTGCGGGGCGCCGCTCCGTTCGGCGGTGGCGCCTTGCGGACGATCTGGTCTGACGTCGTCATGCGTGCCACACGTCCCATCGTCCGCGTGCGCCGTTCGCCGTGGCGCGCACGGCGGCCGCCTGCACGAGGATGCTCGACACGACCGCGCTCCGCAAAGCGCGGAACGGCCGGGAGCGAAGCTGCAGCGCCGCGACGAACGCCACCATCGCCGCCAGCAGCCACCCGAGGCCGATGCGCTGCTCGATCGCCGCGATCGCCCAGACGACGCACACCAGCAGCCAGTACGGCGTGAGGAGCCGCAGCAGCTTGTGCGTCACGAACTGCGGCCAGACGGGATTCCGCAGCGGGGCCAGCGTCTGCGGAAGCCAGGCGCACAGCTGCAGCACACCCGTGAGCGTGCGCACCTTGCGGCGGTACTCGTTGCCGTCCGTCGTCGCACGGGTCTCGTACGCGCGCGCCTCGTCGACGAACGCGATGCGCTGGCCCCCGAGCACGAGTCGCATCGGGACGAACAGGTCGTCGAGGATCAGCCCCGCCGGCAACGGCGTCCAGAGCGCGCGGTGCATCGCGTAGATCGCTCCCGTCACGCCGATCGCCGAGTGCACGTCGGCTTCGCGCCGTCGCAGCCAGCGCTCGAGCGACCAGTAGAGCCGGAGCGGGAGCGCCGGCGCCTTCGCGCCCGCGGCCAGCTCGAGCCGGCCCGACGCCGCGCCCACCCCCGGGCGTTCGAGCGCCCGGACGAGCAGCGCCACGGCGTCCGGCCCGAAGCGCTGCCCGCTGTCGGCGAACACCAGCACGTCGCCGCGGGCCGCGCGCACGCCGGCGTTCAACGCGGCCGCCTTGCCTCCGGGCTCGTCGCCCCGCACCGCCTGGACGCGTGCCGCATCCGCGCCGCTCCACGTCGCCATCGGCTCCGTCGTGCGGGCATCGTACGCCACCACCACGTCGAGCAGCGACGCGGGATACTCGCTCCGCAGGAGATCGTCCACGCGCTCCCGCACCGCGATCGCGTCGGCACGCGTCGCCACGACGGCGGTCACGCGAGGCAGAGCGCCGGGCGCGCGGCCGCCGCGCGCCTCGCGCCGCCGCACGACGGCGGCGACGAGACCCACGAGTGCGGGGTACAGCGCCCACACGGCGAGAATGCACGCCAGCGAGACCAGCGCCGCGACACTCAGCATCTCGCGCCGTGCTCTGCGCGCGCAGAAACGCGATGCGTCACGCGACGTGCGTCGCCACGCTGAGGCGCGGCGCGCCCTCTGTCGATGCGGCGTTCGAGCGGAACCAGTCCCAGGTCCGGCGCAGGCCCTCGCGCAGGCCGATCTCCACCTCGTAGCCGAGCAGCCGCTTCGTGCGCTCCAACCCGGCGAGCGAGTCGCGCACGTCACCGGCGCGCGGCGCCACCGACTGGCACACCAGCGGTCGTCCCGTGACGTCGCGGATCAGCGATGCGAGCTGCTGGAGCGACGTGCGCTCGCCCGCACCGACGTTCACGGGATACCCCGACACGATCTCCGGGGGCCGCGTTCCGGCCAGGATGTTGGCCTGCACCACGTTCGTCACGTAGGTGAAGTCTCGGGTCTGCTCGCCGTCGCCGAAGATCGTCGCCGGCCGGCCCTCCAGCGCCGCGGCCATGAACAGCGGGATCACCGCGGCGTACGCCGACGTCGGGCTCTGGCGCGGTCCGAACACGTTGAAGTAGCGCAGCGCGACGCCTTCGATCAGCCCGCCCCGCGCATACGCCAACACGTACTGCTCGCTCGCCAGCTTCGACGCCGCGTACGGAGAGCGGGGCAGCGGCTCGAAGCTCTCCACCTTCGGCAGCTCCGGCGTGTCGCCGTAGACGGAGCTGGAGCTCGAGTACACGACTCGCCGCACCCCCGCCTTGACTGCCGCCTGAAGCAGGTGAACCGTCGCGTTCACGTTCGCGTCGTGCGATCCCCACGGATCTTTCAGCGACCGCGGCACGCTCGGCAGCGCGGCGAGATGGTAGATCACCTCGACACCGCTTACGGCGCGCGCCGCGTCGGCGGGGTCACACAGGTCGCCGAGCTGGAAGTCGATCCGGTCCGCGACGTGGGACAGGTTCTCGCGGCTCCCCGTCGACAGGTTGTCGACCACGCGTACCTCGTGACCGAGCGCCAGCAGGCGATCGACGACGTGCGAGCCGATGAAGCCGGCGCCCCCCGTGACGAGGCAGCGCGATGGGTGACTGGACAAGAGTGCTCCGAGGCTACGGTCTGATGGGTACGATGAGAGCGCCGGTGTGGTCGTCACCCCGGCGTTTCGCTCGCCTGCCCGGACGCATCACCGGAACGAGATCGAGCATGTGTTCAGCCCTGATGTTTAGCAACGCACATACCCCACTGCCGCCCCTCCCGTCACGGGGCGGACGGCGTCGGATGGAGCATGCAAGCCGGTACCCGACAAGCGGTTACCGCAAAGCAACGAACGCGCCACGGCGCAGGCCCTCGCAACCAGCCCCAGGACCGTGTCGCACGTCCGCCACACCATCTGTTGGTGCATTCGATCGCCTCTGGCGGACACCTCCAGAATACCTCGCGCACAATGGATGGTCATGGGCTGATCAGGCTCCCGACCGAGCGCAGCAGGCCGAAGCTCTGCTTGAGGAGTCGCCGTGTCGCCGACGTCCTCGTGTTCTGCATGCCGCCCGGCACCCGCACCCACTCCTCCGTATCCAGCCAGGGGCGCGATGAGCCGTGACCCTGCCCGCGCGGCCGGACGCCCAGCGTCCACAGCGCGCGCGACAGCGAGACGGAGCTCAGGATGAGATCCGGATTGGGCAGCGCGTGATCGGCGAAATAGCGTGTGAGCGCGCGCAGGACCCGCTCGGGGAGTCGCGGCGAGAGCTCGGTCAACACCTCCGGGGGGACTTCGACGCCGGCGAGATCGCGCGCCAGCCGCAGCGTCCAGTAGCAGCAGGTCGCGCCGCGCGCCGCGCGCGCCTTCCGCACCACCGTCGGCCAGTCGACGTGGGAGGTGGCGAGGATGCGTTCCACGTCTCGCAGCGTGCGGAACGCGCCGAACGTCATCTCGTGCGACCACGCGAAGTGCAGCGCCGCGTGCAGCAGCTGGTCCTCCGGACTCGGCACGCACGCAGGGTGCCCACCGATCGTGACCCGGCGCGCGCCCTCCCACAGCTGCTCGGGCGGCAGCTTGAACGGGGCCTGGTGGGTGAACAGCGCCGTGTGGAGCTCGAGGCCGATCTGCAGCCCGTCCGCATCCTCGAGCGGCGACAGATGCTGATGGTCCGCGTAGCTCCGCTCTTCGGGCACGTCATGGCGTCGCGCCCAACCGTTGGCCAGTGCCAGCTCCCGCGCGCGTCCCGCGACTTCCGGTCGCAGCAGCAGATCGATGTCGCCCATCGGTCGCTCCGTCGGCCGCGCGTAGGCCGAGTACGCGAGCCCGGCGCCCTTCAGCAGAAGCACGTCGATGTCGTGCGCCGCGTAGAGCGCGAGCAGCCCGACCAGCCGATCGTGCAGCGACGCCAGCTGGAATTCCGACACGAGCGCGAGCGTCTGCAGGTTCGCCACCTCCGCGGGTAGCGCATCGCGGATCGGCGTCCTTGTCAGTTGCTCGTTCAACGCGGCGACGGCGCGCTCGCGGGCGGCGAGTCGCATCAGACGATCCCACTGGATCGGGCGATCGATCACGTCGCGGATCGCCCGCTGTCCAGCGGGACCCGAGGTCGTCAGCGCGATGAGCGCCGACTCCGCTGGCAGTTGCGCCAGCAACGGCGCGTCGCTGGGGAAGCGCGCGTCGCTCATGCCGACATCGTGTTGACGACCGCGGCCGCTGCCGACTGCCGCACCGCTGGCGCGAGTGGCGACGCGTGCGCCAGTCGTCCCTCGGCGAGGGCGCCCAGCCAGATGTCGAGTGACATGAGCCGCCACAGCATGTGATGGTGGTCGCGCCGGCCCGCGCGATGCTCGGCCACGAGCCGCGCGACCGCGTCGCGATCCACGTACGGCGCGATCCGCGACGCGGGCTCGAGAAGCGCGTCGAGCCGATAGCGCAGGTCCGCTCGGAACCAGTGCTCGAACGGAACGCCGAAGCCTGTCTTCGGATGCGTGAGCACGCGCGGGGGCACCAGGCCCGTGATCGCCTGGCGCAGCAGCCATTTGCCGACACCGTCGCGTTGCTTCAACCGGCTCGGCAGCGACATCGCGAACTCCACGATCTGATGGTCGAGCAATGGCACACGGGCCTCGAGCGAGACCGACATGCTCATTCGATCGACCTTGGTCAGGATGTCACCCGGCAGATACGTCGCGAGATCGACCGCCGTCATCTGCGCGAGGAGATCGCGTCCCGCCACCGGTGAGAACGCCGCCGACAGCAGCTCATCCATCGGAGGGATTCCCGACGCCAACGCTGCGCTGAGCATTCCACCCTCGCGCACGTCGGGCGGCACGGCCACCGTCGCGGCATACCGCCCCTGCAGCGTCCGCGACATGTCGATCAGGCGATTCCGTCCCCGCAAGCCGTGCGGCAGATGCGCCGCGACGCGCGCCAGGGCTCCGCGCGCGAGGGCCGGGAGCTGGCGCCGCGTGAGCAGCTCGGCGTAGCGGGTGTAGCCACCGAACAGCTCGTCGCCGCCGTCGCCCGAGAGCGCCACTGTCACGTGCTCGCGCGCCATCTGCGAGACGAGAAACGTCGGCAGCGACGACGGGTCGCCGAACGGCTCGTCGAACCCGGTGATCACCGAGTCCACCAGACTGTCCGCGTCCGGTCGCACGATCAGCTCCGTGTGCTCGGTGCCGATCTCGCGCGCGACGCGCGCCGCGTGCGGCGCCTCGTTGTGGGACGCCTCGTCGAACCCGATCGAGAACGTCTTCACGCGCCCGGGCACCAGCTGCGCCATCTGCGCGACGACGGCGGACGAGTCGATCCCTCCGGAGAGGAACGCGCCGAGCGGCACGTCCGACTCGAGGTGCAGCGCGACCGACTCGCGCAGCAGCGTCCGGAGCGTCTCGATCGCCTCGCCGGCATCGATGTCGGTGCGCTCGGCGCGGAGCGGCGACCAGTACGGCGCGACGTGGAGTGCGCCGTTCGGCTCCCACGAGAGGCGATGGCCCGGCGGAAGCTTCCGCACGCCTTCGAAGATACAGTGCGTCTCGGGCACGTATCCGAACGTCAGATACTGCGCGACGGCCTGCGGGCTCACGCGCGGCGTGAACTCGGGCATCGCGAGCAGGGAGCGCAGCTCGGAGGCGAAGGCCAATCCGCCGGCGTGCTCCCAGTAGTAGAGCGGCTTGATGCCGACGCGGTCCCGCGCGATCAGCAGGCGCTGGCGTCGTGTGTCCCAGAGGGCGAAGGCGAACATCCCACGAAGCGCCTCGACGACGTCGTCGCCCATGTCTTCGTACAGATGGACGATCACCTCGGTGTCGCTCGACGTCGCCACCGCGTGGCCGCGCGCGAGCAGCTCGCGGCGCAGCTGCCGGTGGTTGTAGATCTCGCCGTTGAAGACGAGCTGGATCGTGCCGTCCTCGTTCGTCATCGGCTGCTGGCCCATCGCCGGATCCATCACGCTGAGCCGCCGCATGCCGAGTGCGACGTCAGGAGCGAGGTATCGACCCTCCTCGTCCGGCCCGCGGTGCACGATCGCCGCGCACATCGAGCGCAGCGAGGCCTCTCGCCCGCGCTCGCCGCCGGCGCGTCCCGCGAAGCCCGCGATGCCGCACATCCTGCGCTACCTCGTCGCCGGCATCGGTGAGCCGGCGTGCATCAGGTGGAGCGCCTGGGAGCGCCGCGCCGCCGCGCCGTCCGCCACCTCACGCCGCATCAGCTCGACGATGCTCCACATCGTCACGACGTGCAGCACCAGGAACGACACGTGCGCCATCGAGCCGAAGATCGCCGCGACGAAGAATCCGAGCGTGCCGATCTCCATCGCGAACACCACCTGGGCTGTGAGCGGTCGTGCTTTCCTGAGCTTTCGCCGCGACGAGTCGATCGCCACCAGGGTCGCGAGGTACGTCGAGATCCAGATGATGATGCCGACGATTCCCGTCTCGGCCGTCACGTTCAGGTAGGTGCTGTGCGTGTCGCGCCGGCCCTGTGCCGTCGGATTGAACTGCGGCCGAAGCGCCGCGAACTCGTGCTCGCGCGGATACACTCCGAGACCGACACCCGCCACCGGATGCTCGCGAATGATCAACCGCGCCACCTTCCAGATCTCGTAGCGCTGCTCCGCCGATCCCTCTTCGTCGGCGGCCGCGACGCTGCCGGTCGACTCGATCTTCCTGAGCGCGAACACTCGGTCGAGCACGTTGGACGGCGCAATGAAGATCACTGCCGCCGACACCAGCACGGCGATGCCGATCGCGCGGCCGCGTCTGCGCTGTCCCCACAGCGCGAACAGCAGGAACACGGCGAATCCGAGAAACGCGCCGCGTGACTTCGTCAGCAGGATGAGCAGCGGAACTACGACGAGACCGAGCCGCGTGCCCAGTCGTGCAGGGCCCTTCGCCTCGAGCGCGTTCAGGCCGAGCGCCATCGAGAGCTGCAGGATGCAGAACGCGGCGAGGTCGTTCGGGTTGGAGAAGATGTAGTTCCAGATCGCGCGCCCGTACAGATTCTCGTGATACAGGTAGTAGTTGAAGAACGCGCCGCGTACCGGATAGAACGCGAAGCACGCGAGCCAGAACACGAGGAAGAAGCGCACCTGCTGCCGCGTTCGCAGCGCGTTTGCCGCCACGAGCGCGATGAGCCACAGCTTCACCATCATGTCGAGCTTGTTGTACACGGCCGCGGGGTAGTTGCTCAGGGCGAAGCCGACCATGCCCCACAACAGGAAGATCCCCAGCCCCTTGAGCAGACCCGGCACGCGGATCGACTCCTTCATCGTCAGCAACCCGATGAGGGCGAGCACGATCGAGACGTCGCCGATCGGGAAGCGGTACGTCGTGATCGCGTAGATGTACCCGAGGAAGCCGACGTACGTGAGCGACCACTTCACGCCGCGCCATGGCCAGCGCTCGGTGGACTGCTCCGGCGGCAGCGCACCCGCTACGGTGCCCGGCGGCAGTGCCGCCGCTGGCGTCGGCACCGCGGACCTCGGCACGTGTGCGGGCCACAGTCCGCCGCCGGCGAGACCGGCGCCGATCGGTCGATCCGGCGTCGTCATGCGGCCGCCCGCCCGGCGAGGCGGGTGTAGAGCGCCTCCACCTGCCTGATCACCGCGTCGGCGCTGTAGCCTGCGCGCGCGGCCACGCAGCCGGCCGTGCCCAGCTTCGAGCGCTGCGCCGGCTCGTTGTAGAGCCGAAGGATCGCATCCGCGAGCCGCGACGGATCGCTCGGCGGCACCAGCAGGCCCGTCGTGCCCTGCCGGACGGCGTCGGGAGTGCCGCCGACGTCAGTCGCGACGACCGGACGTGCCGCCGCCATCGCTTCGAGCACTGAATTGGGAAACGCCTCGGACGTGGAGCAGAGCACCGAGACGTCGAACAGTCCATGCAGGTTCGGAGGCTGGGTGCGCTCACCGGCGAGGTGAACGATGTCCCTGATGCCAAGCGATTCGGCCAGCGCCTCGATCGCCGGCCGTTCGGGCCCGTCGCCAACGAGCACGCATCGCAGCCCCGGGATCTGCTCGCGCAACGACGCGATCGCCCGCAGAAGCGTCGCGTGATCCTTTACCGGGGAGAGTCGCGCCACGACGCCGACGACGAACGCCCCCTCCGGAACACCGATCTCGTCGAGCATGCGGCGCCGCTCCGTTGGCGGCATCGGCTCGAACGCCTCGGGATCGAGGAAGTTCGGGATCGTAATGATTCGCGACGACGGCAGCCCCGTCTCGGTCTCGACGAGCCGGGAGACGCTCGGGCTGTTCGCCACGACGCGGTGCGCGAAGCGATACGCCACCCGGTTGGCCCGGAGGATCTTCCCCTGCAGATGGGGCGAATACCACGAGCGCCGGCTCGCGATCACGCCCGGGACGCCCGCGAGGCGCGCGCACAGCGTTCCGTAGACGCTCGTGTATGCGTCGTGGCTGTGCACGACGTCGGCACCCTCCCGACGAAAGAGTCGGATGAGACGCACCGCCTGCTGCATCGCCCCCAGCCCGAAGAGACTCGACATCGGAAAGGTATGCACCGGGATTCCGGCATCCTTGTAGCGCGCCAACAGCGGTCCCTTGTCCCGGAGGCACACTACCGAGATGGAGAACCGCCGCGGATCCAGACGCTCCGCTGTTCGAAGTGCGTTCAGCTCCGTTCCCCCGACCTGCATGTTGTCTATACAGTAAATGACCCGAATAGGGTCACCCGGCGATCGGACGGCCAAGCATGCCTCGTGAACGCGATGTTTGATGGACGACCGACAAGCGCATACGCACCGGCGGACCTGAGCGGCCGGCGCATGGCGGTGCCACCTGTCGTTAACGCAACTCCGGAGCCGTCGTCGCACGTGCCAGGCACGTAAAGTAGCACCCCACCGGGTCGATCGAACCGGGCTCGGTAGGAACGTGCGATTGTGACGTAGGTCACCATGGTTCCATGGCTTACGTGTCGCGCGACCGCGCGGAGGAGGAGCCGATCCGCGATGGAAGCGACGTCGAGGCCGCTTGCGCGTCCTATCGTCGAGGGCGCACCGGCGCAGCGGCGACCATGGGCTTTCCTTTCGCACGACTTCGAAACCCGACGCGACTGCGCAACGACGTGTGGTGCCCGCGGCACAGTTGACGCAGGGGAACCGGGCGCACGACCCCGCATCGCGCCACCTAAGGTATTGTCGACAATGAACTTAATACAGCACGCTCCGCCGCGCTTTTTCTTGCTCCCGATTCCGTCGCCCGGGTCGGACACCGGTCGACGCGGCCTGTTCTCACTTCGAGCGTAGTCTCCACTCGATGAATACCGCCTCTGCGCTCCCGGAGCTCAGCGTGATCGTCGGCAGCCTGGATGCCGCCGGAACCATTCAGGAATGTCTGTCGGCCCTCCAGGTTGCCTGCGAGGGCATCGACGCCGAGATCCTGGTTGCGGATGCCTCGGCCGACGCTTCCGCGCGTCTGGCGCGCGAGGCATTGCCGGCGGCGCGCGTGCTCTCCCTTCCGCTCGGAACTCTGGTGCCGGCGCTCTGGGGCGCCGGCCTTGGCGAGGCCCAGGGCAGGGTCGTCGCCTTCACCATCGCTCAGTGCGTGGTGGAGCGCGGGTGGGCCCGGGCACTCCTCGAGGGCATCCGGGAAGGCGCCGCCGGCGTCGGCGGGCGTCTCGGTGTTCGCCGCGGCACGAGCGCCACGGGGCGAGCCACGTTCTACCTGCGATACTCCGCGTGGCTCTCGGTCGCCGACGGACCGGCACACGAGATCGCCGGTGACAATGCCGCCTACGACCACGAAGCCCTTCGTGCCGTCCGCGAGTCCGGCGGTGGACCGTTCTGGGAGGTGGAGGCGCACGCTCGCTTTCGCGCCTCCGGCCGCACGCTCGTCATCCAGCCGGGCGCAACCGCCTGGTTCACTGACGACACCCCTCTCGGTACGATGGCCGCTCGGCGCTTCGCGCATGGGCGCCACTCGGGATCATTTCGTGTCAGGAGCGGCGTTCGGACCCGGTGGCAGATGGTGCTGGGCGCCCCACTGGTGCCCCTCGTTCTGTTCGTCCGCGTCGGTAGGCGGGTCGCTCGCGCACCGGGACACATGGCAGGGTTCGTCTCGTCGGCGGGCGCGTTTCTTGTCCTCGCAACCGCCTGGGCGGCGGGCGAGGCGATCGGTGGGTTCACGTCTGGAACGGAGATGCGCGAAGCGCTGAGGACGGCATGACAGTTTCCAGTCCAAGATCATCCGACGGCACCGGGCGGCTGCGATCGCTCGCGGTTCCGCACGTGTCCGTCGTGGTTGCGTCCAACCGATCGCGTGCGCTGCTCGATGATTGCCTCGCGGCGCTCCTCGACCAGTGCGAGCGGGCGCGCGCCGAGTTGATCGTCGCGCGCGACGACGACGAGGAGGGGCTCGCGGAGATCGCGGAAGCGTATCCCTCCGTTCGTGTCGTGCCGGTCAAGCGCGGCGCGACGATTCCCGAATTGCGCGGCGCCGGTATGCGGAAGGCCACCGGCGACATCGTCCTGCTCACCGAGGACCACTGCGTCCCCGGCCCTCGCTGGGTCGAGGAGCTCTGCCTCGGCGTCGACAACGTCGCCGAGATCGCGGGGGGCGGGATGGACAATGCCCAGCGCAAGCGCGCGGTCGACTGGGCGGCGTATTTCTCCGAGTACGGTCTGTTCGCCACCACGCGCACCGACACCGACGGTGCGATGCAGCTCACCGGCGCCAACGTCGCGTATCACCGCTCCATCGTGGATGACGTCATCGCCTGGGCGAGCGCGGGCGAGTGGGAGAACGTGGCGCACGAGCGGCTGCGCGCGCGTGGCAGCTCGATGCACTTCGTCGACTCCGCGCCCGTCTATCAGAACAAGTCGTACGAGTTCTGGGACTTCTGCCGCGACCGCTACGAGCATGGTCGCGACTATGCACGCACGCGACTCGTCGAGGAAGCCGGCGCGCGGCGCTGGTTGCTCACCGCGGTCACTCCACTGCTCCCGGTCGTGATTCTCAGCCGGGTGGCGCGCGCCGCGGCACCGACCCGATGGGGTGCCTTTCTCAAGGCACTCCCCGTCACGCTCGCTTTCGTGACGGCATGGTCGGTCGGCGAGGCGGTCGGCTACATCCGCGGTCCTGCTCGAGCCTCCGGCGGTGTCGATGCCCGCTGAGCTGTCGGTGGTCGTGCCGGCGGTCAACACGCTCGGCGACGTGATCGGATGTCTCACCGCGCTGGAAGCTCAAACGGACGCCCAGGTCGAGGTCCTCGTCGTCGATCGACTGGGGGATGGGGTGCGCGCGGAGGTCGCACGGCGCTTCCCGCGGGCTCGGGTCATCCCCGTCGCCCGTGACACCACGATCCCCCGTATGCGCGAGATCGCCTTCGGACAGGCGACCGCGGATGCCGTGGCCGTGATCGAGGATCACGTCATCGTTCCCCCGGGATGGGCGCGGGCGCTCCTCGACGCACGGCGCGAGACGGGCGCGGTCGTCGGCGGGTCGATCGACAACGCAGCGCGCTCCTCCGTGGTCGACTGGGCTGCCTTCCTCTGCGAGTACAGCCACTGCATCACGCCGCTTCCCGCCGGTCCGACGAGCGGGTTGCCGGGGAACAACGTCATCTACGACCGCGCGCTGCTGCAGCGGTACCGTGACACGATCGCGGCCGGAAAGTGGGAGAACTACCTGCACGATGCCATGCATCGGGACGGCGTGCCCATGGTGCTCCGGCCCGATATCGGCGTCGGCCACAAAAAGCATTACACTGTGGGGGAGTACCTGTCGCAACGATTCCTGTACGCGCGCTCGTATGCTGGCGAGCGCGTGAAAGGCATGCCCCTGTCGAAGCGCTTCGCCTACGGCGCGGCGGCGTTCGCGCTGCCACCGCTGCTGATGTACCGCACGGTGACACGCGTGCTCGCGAAACGGAGGTATCGTATGCAGCTCCTGCTCTCCGTTCCCCTGCTCGTGTTGTTCATCGCATCCTGGACCGCCGGTGAGATCGTGGGATACTGGTTCGGTCCGGCCGATTCGCTGAGCCGCGTATGCTGATCAGCGATCGCGCGACCTCGGAGCCGGGGTCGGCGTGAGCGCCTCGTTGCGCATCGGCGTGGATGCGGCGTGCCTTGCCAACGGGCGGGGCTACGGACGCTTCACGCGCGAGCTCCTCGCTGCGCTGGTGGAGAGTGCGCGCGAGCATCAATTCGTGCTCTACGCCGACCGCGCCTCGCTGGACTCCGTCGGCCTCGACGCGCCGAACGTGCGCGTCGTCCACGTCGCGCAGAACGTCTCTCCCGCCCGCGCCGCGGCGGCCGACGGCTATCGTGCGCCGGTCGACATGCTGCGCCTCACCCGCGCCGTCTGGCAGGATCGACCGGATGTCTTCTGGTCGCCCTCCGTCTACACGTACTTCCCGCTGCCGCCGGGACAGCCCGCGCTGATCACGATCCACGACACGATCACCGAGCGCTTCCCCGAGCTCACGATGCCGTCGCGACGCGCGCAGCTGTTCTGGAAGGCGAAGGTGCAGCTCGCGCTCTGGCAGGCGACGCTCGTGCTGACGGTATCGGACTTCGCGGCCGCCGAGATCGAGGAGGTCCTCCGCGTGCCTCGCGATCGCGTGCGCGTCGCCGGCGAGGCCGCGGCGCGCACCTTCCAGCCCGGCACCGTGCGCGAGGCGGAAGAGGCGGCGCACGCGGCCGGTGTGCCGAGAGGGGCCGCGTGGTTCACGTACGTGGGTGGGTTCACCCCGCACAAGCACGTCGACCACATCGTGCGTGCCCACGGCGTTCTCGTGCGCGAGGCGCTGGAGCGCCGCACCCCGGTGCCGTACCTCGTGCTGGTCGGCACCACGAGCGCCGACAATTTCCACGGCGTCGGCTCCGGCATCCACGAGGCGATCGCGCAGTGCGGTACGTCGGACTTCGTGCGGTGGACCGGCTTCATGCCCGACGAGGCGCTCCGTCACCTCCTGACGGGCACGCGTGCGCTGGTGCTCGCGTCGGAGAACGAGGGATTCGGTCTGCCCGCCGTCGAAGCCGCTGCCTGCGGCGCGCCGGTCGTGGCGACGACGGCCAGTCCGCTGCCGCGATTGCTCGAAGGCGGCGGCTTCTTCGTCGCGCCGGGCGATCTCGACGCGCTCGCCGCCGGCATGCGCACCCTGCTCGACGATGGAGAGCGTGATCGGCGCGGACGCGTCGCGCTCGAGCGGGCTGCTCGCCTCACCTGGCGTGCCAGCGCGCGCGCCACCCTCGCTGCGATCCACGATGTGGCGTCGCTGACACGTCGCGCCGCTCCCGTTCCCGCCGTCACGTGACGTCCCTTCGCTTCTGCATGGTCACCACCTTCTATCCGCCGCGCAGCTTCGGCGGAGATGCGGTGGCCGTACAGTCGCTCGCACGTGCCCTCGTGCGCGGGGGGCATCACGTCACCGTCGTCTGTGACGACGACGCGTATCGCACGCTCTCGGGCAACGGCGACCCCGTCCCGCCGGAGCACGACGACGGCGTCGTCGTCCACCGTCTCTCGAGCCGGCTCGGTGCGATCGCCGTCGGGCTCACGCAGCAGACGGGTCGGCCCGTCGTGCACGGCGCGACCCTGCGCCGGATCCTCGACGACGGGCGCTTCGACGTGATCCACTATCACAACCTCTCGCTCGTGGGAGGTCCCGCGGCGCTCGCGTTCGGCCGAGGAGTGAAGCTCTACACCGCGCACGAGCACTGGCTCGTCTGTCCGACGCACGTGCTGTGGCGGTATCGCACCGAGCCGTGCCCGGCGCGGCAGTGCACGCGCTGCCAGCTCGCGTACGGTCGGCCCCCACAGCTGTGGCGTCACACGGGCCTCCTCGAGCGGCACCTCGATCATGTCGATGCGTTCATCGCGCTCAGTCGATTCAGCCGCGACAAGCATCGCGAGTTCGGCTTTCCGCGCGACATGGAGGTGCTGTCGGGGTTCATGCGCGATCCCGGTCCGCCGCAGGAGAGCGTGACGCCGTCCGCCGAGCGTCCGTACTTTCTCTTCGTCGGCCGGCTCGAGTCGATCAAGGGTCTCGAGGACGTCATCGACGCGTTCGCCACATTCGACGCGGCGGATCTCGTCGTCGCCGGCGAGGGCACGGAGCGCCCGGGCCTCGTCGCACGCGCGGCGAACAACCCGCGCGTCCGATTCGTCGGCTTCCAGTCGGGGGCGGAGCTGTCGCGGCTCTACACGGGCGCGCAGGCGGTGATCGCCAGCTCGCGCGGATTCGAGACGTTCGGTCTCTCGGTCATCGAGGCCTACAGCCGGGGCGTACCGGTCCTGGCGCGGCGCATGGGTTCGTATCTCGAGCTCGTCGAGGGCACCGGAGCGGGGGAGACCTTCAGCGACGTCACGGAGCTCAAGGCGGCGATGCACCGCATGCTCGCCGACCCCGCGGCCCGCCGCGCGATGGGCGCCGCCGCCTACGCCTATTTCCGCTCGTCGTTCAGCGAGGAGGTCGTCGTTCCACAGTACCTCGCGCTCGTGGAGCGGTTTCTCTCGCGACGCGCAGCCGCGCCGTCGCTGCCCGCGCACGCCGAGCCGGTCCACGTATGAAGGCGATCCTCACCTATCACTCGGTGGACGAGACGGGCTCGGTCATCTCGGTCGACGAGCGGACCTTCCGTCGGCACGTGCAGTGGCTCGCATCGGGGCGCGTACGCGCGGTGCCGCTCGACGCGCTCGCGAGCCTCCCGGACGATGTCGACGCGGTCGCCATCACCTTCGACGACGGTCTCGAGAGCTTCGGCCGTATCGCCGCGCCGTTGCTGCGCGAGCACGGGCTGCCCGCCACGCTGTTCGTCGTCACCGACGCCGTCGGCTCGACGAACGTCTGGCGCGGCCAGCGCGACGCGGGCATCCCCGTCTTCCCGCTGCTCGACTGGGACGCGCTCGGCCGACTCGCGGCCGACGGCGTCGCGATCGGCGCGCACACGTGCACGCATCGGAATCTCGCATCGGCCGATGCCGACTCGGCGACCCGTGAGATCGTCGCGTCCCGGACGCGCCTCGCGCGCGAGCTCGGTGTCGAGGCCACGACGTTCGCCTACCCGTACGGCGGCGTCAGCACCGCGGCGCGCGACGTCGTCGCGCGGGACTTCCGCTACGGCGTGACGACGCGGCTCGCCACGCTCGCGGCGCACGACGACCCCGCGCGACTGCCACGGCTCGACAGCTACTACCTTCGCGCAGCGGGAACCCTGGAGGCGTGGGGGACCGCGCGCTTCCGCATGCGCATGGGGCTCCTCGCTGGAGCGCGCTCGGTCCGTGGATCCCTCACCCGGAGCCTCGCACGATGACGCCCGACCATCCCTACCTCTCGGTCATCGTCCCGGTCAAGAACGGGCACAACGTGCTCCCGCGCATGCTCGAGATGCTGAGCCAGAGCGAGCTGCCGCGCGAGACGTGGGAGCTCATCGTCATCGATGATGGCAGCACCGACGACTCGGTCGCGATCGCGAGCGAGTACGCCGATCTCGTGATCCGCCTGCCAGCGCCGTCGCACGGACCCGGCTACGCGCGCAATCGCGGTGTCGAGCGTGCGCGCGGCGAGTGCGTCGTCTTCCTCGACGCGGACGTCCTCGTGCGCCCCGACACGCTCACGCGGCTCGCCGAGACGATGATGACGAGAAGCGACGTCGCTGCCGTGTTCGGCGCGTACTGCGACGAGCCCGAGGCGGCAGGCGTCGTGTCGAAGTACCGCAACCTGCTCCATCACTACACGCACGCGCAGGAGCCCGGCGAGGCACAGACGTTCTGGGCCGGCTGCGGCTGCGTGCGGCGCGCCGTCTTCGTCGAGGTCGGCATGTACGACGAGTGGCGGTTCTCGCGTCCGCAGATCGAGGACGTCGAGCTCGGGTACCGTCTGTCGTCCCACGGGAAACGCATCCTGCTGCAGCCCGAGATCCAGGTCACGCACCTGAAGCGCTGGACCTTCGGCGGCATGCTGAAGGCGGACTTCATGGACCGAGGCGTCCCCTGGGCGCGTCTGCTCGCCGAGCATCGCGCGCTGCTCGGCAAGGCGGCATCGAAGGCCAAGAGCCTCAGTCTGCGCACGAAGGAGAAGAGCAACACCTTCCTGGTCTGTCTCGGCCTGCTCCTGCTCGCGCTCTCGGTGCGGCCCAAGGACCATCTGCTCGCCACGCTCGGTGGCGTGTGCCTGCTGATCGTCATCGTGCGCGGCCTGCCGCTCTACGGCTTCTTCTATCGCAAGCGCGGGCTGCCGTTCGCGATCTGCGGCGTCGTGCTGCACATGATCTACTATCTCACCGCCGCCGTCTCCGTCGTCTGGGGAGCGTTCCTCGCCCTCGTCGTCGGCGAGCCGCGTCCCGCCCCGTCGGTCGAGGCGTTCTCCGAGCTGAATCTCGCGTCGTGGCCGCCCGTGCCCCGCAACCCGAGCAAGCCGCTGCCGAAGCCGAGCACCGCGAAGCGGTGAGCGGCGAAGCACGGCCGTCGTTCGTCTGCCCCGCGTGTCGCGGTGCGCTCGAGCATCACGTCGGAACGAACGAGCGCTACCTCTGCGTCGCCTGCGGACGCGTATTTCCGGTCGTCATCGGCATTCCCGACTTCCGGCTGCGGCCCGACCCGTGGATCGGGCTCGAGGCCGACCGCGAGAAGGGGATGGCCCTCGAGGCGGAGACGCTCGACGCCGACTTCGAGTCCACCGTTCGCGCGTACTGGCGTCGTACGCCCGCCACGCCGCGCGAGCAGGCGGAGCGCTTCACGCAGTTCGTCGTGTCGGCCGAGCCTCGCGCCGCCGAGTGGCTCGCGCTCGCCTCGGCCGATGACTCGCCCCATGGGTGGTGGCTCGACGTCGGCTGCGGCACCGCCGACCTCGTGCTCGCGGGGAACCGGCGCGGACAGCGGATGATCGGCATCGACATCGCCTTCCGATGGCTCGTCGTGGCGCGCCGTCGGCTGCAGCGCGCTGGCGTGGATGCGCCGCTCGTCTGCTGCAACGGCGAGCACCTCCCGTTTCCCGATCGGTCCTTTCTGCGCGTCGTATCGCTCGGCACGCTCGAGCACAGCCTCGACGCCGACGCGCTCGTCGCCGAAGCGGCCCGTGTGCTCGAGCCGAATGGTCGCCTGCACGTGCGCACGGTGAACCGCTTTTCGCTACTCCCCGAGCCGCACGTCGGCGTGTGGGGCGTCGGTTTCGTCCCGCGACGATGGGCCGATGCGTACGTCCACTGGCGTTCGGGGCA
>Ga0068859_100001871_pt1 | contig 21430 bp, 37 predicted proteins | sample KBSSwiS22_FD_66585 | JGI IMG/M metagenome (GOLD analysis project Ga0068859, IMG submission 66585) | Switchgrass rhizosphere microbial communities from Kellogg Biological Station, Michigan, USA - KBS Switchgrass S2-2 | ecosystem: Host-associated > Plants > Roots > Rhizosphere > Soil ...
TGGCGCAGGTTATGCAAACGCAGGAGGTTTTGACAGCCTCTATCAGGGAAGTACGTTGCAGGATCTCTATACGGGTGCCTCGGGTGCACTTGATGGCGTCAACAGTGGGATCTCTGATCTTTATAATGGAAGTACATTACAAGATGCTTTCAAAAGCGGTGGAGATGCGCTAAAATCAGTTGGCATTGATACCTCAAGTCTGGCTTCAAGCCCAGCGCCCGCATTAGGTGGCGGTTCGTCGCAATACGGCAGCAATCCCAATTATCTCGACACATCCGCGACAGACAGCGCATTAAATTCAACAGCGCTTGATGGCGCAGCAACCACAGGAGCAACGCAAGTGGCAGGTTCTAATAATTACATATCCCCGCTAGTCAGCGCATTGCTGGGAAGCCGTGCAAATGATCAAGCAGAAAAAGCATTGCTCGCTGGACAGCGGGCGAATCAGCAACTGCTTGCGCCCTATGCTAATGGTTTCAACTTTAGCCCTGGCGATTTAACACAAGATCCTGGCTACCAGTTTAACCTGCAGCAGGGAACTCAAGCTGCTGATCGGGCACAACTAGCGCGGGGTGGTTATTTCAGCGGTGAAGCAGCTAAGGAACTGGCCCAGTTTAACCAAGGCCTAGCGGATAACACATACAACACAGCTTTCAACCGTGCGTTGCAGGGCAACCAAGCTGGCCTCACGGGTGCTTTAGCGAATGCTGGGATTAATACGGACATTGGAAATATTAAGGCCAACTCATCCACCAACAGCAGTAACCTCTTAAGCGGGGCGCTGGGTAGTATACTTCCTGGCAGCTCATTCACCAATACGGGCGCATTGCGCGGTGGTTTTGATATTCAAGACTTCCTACGTCGCAACGGGATAGGGAACTCAGCGTATGCCAGTTGATTTGGGAGTATTTGGACGCCAAAAAACAATTGTTGATCAGCAACAGTTGCAGCAGGCGTTTGAGCTAAAGAAGTTAGCGGCAGCTCGGCAAGCAGCGGGCGGCCCCTTGCCAGCCCCGCTGCAATTGGCCAATGAGTTCCAAAAACGTATTGCGGTAGGCGACATTGAGGGCGCTAACGTGCTTGCTCAGTTTGCCAAGACCCAGGATCGAGGCGTTGAACTTGCAGCAGACGGATCTTACCAACCGGCACAAGGCTACCCTGATGCCATTGGTACCATTATTGCAGAGAAGGCGCGCCAGCAACAGAATGCAAAAAATGCATCTGACGCAACATATAAGCCTAGTATTGCAGAAGCTGAAGCTGCGGCAAAACTGCGTCAAAATCTAAAATATGCCCCTCTTATTGAAACGGCGAAAACAGACGCCTCAGGAACAGTTAATGACGCCACTGTTGATCCATTGATTGGCCAATTGCGTGAATACAATAAAAATGCATTTTCGATGCCTTATTCGGGATCAACGCTGGGCATTGCCAGACTAAACCCGAATCCCGATGTTCAAAGCAAGGTGACGAACACTGATCTTCTTAATCAAGCCCGCCTTGATATGGCCGCACCGCTTGCCAAACAGCTTGGCGTGAATCCAACCGATAAAGATTTCCAAGCCTCTTTGGATCGTATTTTCAATCTCAATGCGAGCCAAGCTTCCAGGGAGGCCCAGATTAATGCCCTAGCTCAACGGATAGAACAGCGTCGGGCTGCCCGTTCTACACGGCAAAATAATGACGTTGCGGTGAGAGAGATGTTCGACAATGGGGGCGATCAGCCGCCCATAGCAGATTCGCTGCCAGCATCTTTACCTCCGGCAATTCCGCAAGAGAAGGTTATGCAGATCGAGTTAAGATTGAAGAATGCGGGCTATACGCCTGAGCAAATTCGCGAATACAAAGCCGCTAAAGGAATGTAATGGCGCTCACTTCACAGCAAATCGCGGAAATGGATGGCTTAGTTAATGGTCCTAGCATTGATATTGCTGCCATGGATGCTATAGCTATGCCGCCAGAGAGGACCTTAAATGAACGATTTAATGAGACTGCCACCAAGCGCGGAAACCAACTTAGCGACTCAACTGGCCGTTTTGCCGAAGGCAGACAATCCCCCATCACCACAGCTTTGCAATTCGCAGGGAATACACTGGCTGGTACCGGTTATGATATTGCCGGGGATTATGCTGCAACTGGCGCGAATGCTATCGCTAGTGTAACCCCTGAAGCAGTTAAGGCCCCTATTCGTGGTGCTGTCAACGCTGTTACTGATACTCGTTTGGGAAGAGGATTGGCCAAAGAAGCTGAATGGCTAGGACAAGGCTGGGATTTCGTTAAACAGAATGCACCTGCTACTGCCGATAACTTAGAAGCTTTGATTAATCTCACGCCAGCCCCAAAACTAATTCAGTTGGGTGGCCGGGCTTTAGAGAGCGCAGCGCCGCAAGTAGTTAAGGGGTTGGTTAAAGATACTGCGGGTGTTCGCTCTGTTAAGGCACCCATTATGAGCGCGGATGAAATCAAGTCTAACGCCACTGCTGCTTACGATTATGCTAACAAAACAGGCGGTGTCGCTTCACCTCAAGTAACAGAGAATTTTATCGCCAAGGCGCAAAGAAACCTACCCCAAGATGAGGTGGCAAGAGTATTTGCTGGTAATACGGCTGCAACGGATACCCTTGCTCGATTCGAGAAAATACGCGGCAAGCCCATTACACTTCAGGGATTCCAAGAAATTGATGAATCTCTGGGCGACGCCATTGACGCTGCCCTTGATAATGGGCGCGTTACCAAAGACGCTAAAAAGCTCATTGACATCCAGGATGATTGGCGCGAGGCGCTAGAGAATATTAGCGAATCCGAAGTGGCGGGTGGCAAGCAAGGATTTGCGGCGCTTAAAGAAGGCCGCGCCTTATGGGGTGCACAAGCAAAAATGCGCGATATCGAGAAGATCATTAAACGCGCCGAACTTACTGAGAACCCCCGCACTTCGCTAAAGACGGGTTTCCGCAACCTAAAACTCAACGACAAGAGAATGCGTGGCTATACACCTGAACAACGTGCCGCAATTGAGAAGGCCGCTGATAGTGGTATAGTGGATGATTTACTTGGCATACCCGGAAGCCGTCTAATGCAAATAGGTGGTATATTGAGCGGAAACCCAGCCACGGCTGTTTTAACCCAGGGTGGGTCAATCGCTGCACGTAGCGCCAGAAATGCCCTGCAGATGAAAAGGGCCGAAGGCGTGGCTCGTTCAATTAGCAAGGATGTGAAGCCATTCGTTGAGCCCGCAACACCACAAGCCCCCATGCTCGCTCTGCCAGCTCCTTCCATTGCCGTGGATGCAGCGGGTGTAGCTGTAGCTCCAGCCCAGAAAACAAGCAAAGCGGCATTAGAGCGTGAGTTCCTTAAACGTAAAACCGTAAAGGGTAGTGACGGGAAAACTTATACCGCGCTTGAGATCAAAGAAATGCCTCCCGAGAAGGCGAACAAACTATTTAATCAAAGCAAAAAAGATTTGCAAAAAGCATTTGAAGCCAAAAAGGGAAACAAATAATGTCAGTCCTTCTCCTCCCACCTATCTTCCAGTTCTTCGATAACAACGGCGATCCACTGGCAAATGGCTTCGTTGACACGTTCGCAGCGGGCACGACGACACGTTTAGCTACTTACACGGATAGTACCGGAACGATTGCCGCACCTAACCCCATTGAGTTAGATCCGGCAGGCCGCCCAACTTCAGGTAGCGGTGCTATATGGGGGCAGGGGGCTTATAAGTTTATTGTTCGTGATGCTAACGGTGTTCAGGTTGGTGCTACGCTTGATAATGTTATTTCCTTCAATTCCCTCGCAGCAGCCACCAATGCCTATGCTGAGACTTTTTCCGGTAACGGCGTGCAAACAGTGTTTACAGCTTCAAGTGACTTGGGAACTGATCCAAAAGCACTATTAATTAGCACGGCATCAGGCTTACAGAATATCATCGCAAACGGTGATTTCGCTACCGACACGATATGGACTAAGGGGGCTGGCTGGACTATCGCAGCAGGTGTTGCAACCGCAACCGGGGCTATTTCAACAGCTATTAGCCAAGTTCCCATCATTACCGTAATTCCAGGCCAAGCTTATGCTGTTACTTACACCATCACTGCATCAGCGGGTTCTCTCACCCCGTCTATTGGTGGGCAAGCAGGTACGGCACGTACTGTTTCAGGTACTTATCGCGAAATCATCATTGCCGCCGCCACAACGCCTGTTGCCTTTACTGGTGCTGGTTTTACAGGGACGCTGGATAATGTCACTATTACTGTGGCAACTAATCAGAATATGACGCTTCTTCCTGCCAATTCCTATACAGTAAATGGCACGTCGATCACGTTTGCTTCACCTCCGGCGTTGGGCGTGAATAACATTGATGTGCGCGCGCCTTCCTTGCTTTTGGGTGCCGCATCTTCTGCAGCGGCATTGGCTCAACTTTACGCAGCAAATGCTTTAACAAGTCAAACAGCAGCGGCTGCTTCGGCAGCTCTTGCAGCTACTGTGGTGAAATGGAAGCCAGCGGTTGCCTGTGCTACTACTGCAAATATCACGCTTTCTGGCGAGCAAACGATTGATACGGTGCTTACGAGCGGCAGTCGTGTGTTGGTGAAAGATCAGACAAATGCAACCCAGAATGGTGTTTATGTTTCGGCTGCTGGTGCATGGGCACGAGCTACGGATGCCGATACGTGGACTGAAATTCAAGGGCAGGCTGTTTACACATCCGGCGGTTCCGCAAACATCCAAAAATCTTGGGTAAACACCAACGAAACCGGTGGGACGATTGGGGTTGATAATATTACATGGACGCAGCTTCAGGCGTTCGGTGATATGAGCAAGAACGTTTATGATCCAGCTAACATCAATCAGCAGATGGTTGGATTAACTGCGGCGCAAACCGTAACCAATAAAGACATTACTGTTATTGCCAGTACCACTGGTACAGCTGGATTAACCGTACCTCATGGTGTTGCGCCCACTTCTCCTGCTAACGGGGATATTTGGACAACGACTACAGGTGCATTTGCTAGAATTAATGGTACTACCAAACAGCTTGATTCAAGCCTAACCTACGGTGCACCAGTACTAACCACTTCAGGAACGGAAGTTAACTATTTAGGACTTCCTACCGGAATTAAGCAGATAGACATTCTTTTTTCCGGGGTTTCTTTTGCGGGAACGGCTGATCTTATTATCTTGATCGGGCAGGCTGGTTCCGGATTTACCTCCACTGGATATACAGGTGGCTCTACAAGACTTACCGCTTCAGCGGTGACGGTAAACTCAACGGCGAATTTTCTTATCTCCATGCCAGCCTCTGCTACTGCGTCCATGAGCGGGCGCGTCACCTTGCAGCTGTTGGATGAGGCCACCTTTAAATGGACGGCTTCAGGTATTTTAGCCAACTCAGCTACTGCACAATTAACCGTTCTTTCTGGTGCCCTTACTCTCGGTGCAGTTCTTGATAAAGTGCGCATTACAAGCAGCACTGCCCTAGATACTTTCGATACCGGAACCATTAACATTGTTTACCAATAGGAGTCTCCATGTCTGTCATTAACGTAAAAACTGATTTTGGTGCTGTAGGCGACAATGTAACCAACGATACGGCTGCGATCAATAATGCGTTGGCGCAAGGACTACTTGACGGCAAGGCTGTCTATTTCCCGCCTGCGTTAGGTTACAGCGTGCGCGAAGCTTATGCAGGCGCTGGATATGCTATTCTTAATCGCGGAACCAGCATGATCGGGCCAGAGTCGGGCGCTAAATACTGCAACATTAACGTGCATTCGAGCTTCCCTACAAACTGTCCTATTATGTACTGGTCCCCGTTAGTAGACATTGAATTCTGCACGTTAAAGAATTTCTCGATCAACCCCCAAGGCCGTGGCACCAACGCGATTAACTTCTTGCTGGATGATCCAACGAACATTGCCTTCCTGCACATGGAGGGGCTCTATTTTTACGTTGGTAACGACTACTCTATCTTCATTCAGAACTACCCATCCATTAACCCACAGGGTTGCCCAAGTAACACCGTCATTGAAAACAGCGTGATTAAATCCGGTATCTATACCGCTCATCTTGGCGACAACTTTGTAGTGCGTAATAATGGTATCGGAGGTTCACCTTCAGGATATGTTTGCTTTGCGCATAACATTAACGCTGCCGCAGGCGCTGCTTCGCACTTTAAGTTTGAGAGCAACGCAGTAAGCGGGGCCAATGGGATTCTTCGTGTTGATCAAGCCTACAACATTAAAATCCTCTACAATGAGATGGAGAGTGATTCCGGAGCCGGATCGAATGGTGCTCTTATCGACATTAACGGCGGCATCAGCCAGATCACCAACTGCGACATCATCGGCAACACCCTTGGTATCTTTGGGGCTTCCACACACTCAACCGGTATACGCGTAGCCAATGCGGATAATACGTTTATTGATCGCAACGAAATTAAGGCGTCAGGTTCAGGAAGAGCGGCTGGCATTAAAGTTGTTGCGGGTGCGACAAATACACGTATAGGTGGTGGTAATAAGATCACTGGTTTCACTGCTACTGTAAGCAACGCTGGTACTGGGACTGTTACGTTACCATGAACGAAGAGCGTCGCAAGGAATCGCCCATGATTGAGGAACTATCCCGTCGCTTGGGCAAGGCCGAAGGCGCGATTGAAGAATTTGCTAAAGAGGTTCGAGAAGAATTTAAGAAGATGGCGGCCCAACTCGCCCCATTGCCTAAGTTCATGGATAAAACAGACGAATTTCTAACTCTTCTAAACAATGTTAACAATCACATCAAAGAAACCCATGGCGAGCACGAAAAGCGCATTACTGCCTTAGAGAAGGACAAAATAGCGCGGGACGCCAAGAGTGGTGTTTTTAAGAATGGCTGGGTGTGGTTTGGCGTGCCGCTTATTCTGTTACTTATCCTTTTTATTGTGGGGGGGTGGTGGGCTTCCGTGCAACGTCCCCAAATGACGATCAATAGTTCTCCGATAATGAACGCGGAGAAGAAATGACAGATGCCATCTACATAGATCCCACGGATCGCCGTCGCATTGCTACTAAATGGGTGGTTATTACTCTCTACGCACTGCATATATGGGCCTCTGCTCTTATTATTTTAGCCCCGTGGTTTGATGCTGACATTGCGGCTGTTATGGCTGGTATGTTTTCTACGGTAGTGACGGGCATTGGACTAACCTTAGCTATGCTTATTCTAGACAGGGCAGCCGATGCTATCTTGGCAAAATTTACTTCCAGCTCACCCGTTGCTATGAAAGAAACCATCACAAGGACGGTGACTCCTACGGCACAAGATGTTACCATGCAGGTTCAGGGTGATGTTAACGTAGCCAAGGATACCAATGTATAATTTGGAATCAGTAAAGCTTCAATTGCTCAACGATGAAGGGATGCGACTGTTTCCCTACACAGATACGGTAGGTAAATTAACTATCGGTGTGGGCCGCAACATCGAAGATGTTGGTATCAGCAAAAACGAAGCCATGGTTCTCTTGGAAAATGATCTAAAGAAAGTCATTGGACAGTTAAATGACAAGATACCTTGGTGGACTCGCCTTGATTCCGTACGTCAAGAAGTACTCATTAATATGGCTTTTAATCTTGGTATCAATGGCCTTCTTGGCTTTAAAAACACACTTACCGCTATTGCCGAGGGGCGCTACAAAGATGCGTCCAAAGGCATGCTCGATAGCAAATGGGCCAAACAGGTAGGCAAACGAGCTGAACGACTAGCATTGATGATGGCGTCATGAGCTGGTTAACCATCGCTAAGTATGTCGCCCCAGGCATTGCTCTTATTGCACTGCTGTGGTGGATACATACGGACGGTTATCACAAAGGCGAGATGGCGGCCAATCACGTTTGCAAGGAACAAACAGTCCCTTTAGCCGTGGCCAAGCAACAAAAATTGTGTAAGGATAATGCGGCCAAAACGGAGAAGTCAAATGCTCAGAAACTTGTCGATGCTAAGTCTGCTGCTGATCGGGCTAACCATCAGCTTGAGTGGTTGCGAAAAACCTACCGATCCGTCCCTTGCGTGCCAGTTACCGCCATTACCGGCGTGGGTAAAGATGGAACCACAACCATTCAACCCGCAACTCCAAGTGGAATCAATGCTGGGGATATCGTCGAGCTTGGTAGAGCCTGTCAAGAACGATCCAGCGAATACCTTAACCTACGTTCCTTCGTTATAGAAAACTGGAAATAATGGCTAATTTCATCAATATTCTGGTTGGCACGCAGCGTGGTTTAGCTCGTTCGTCTATTGACGAATATAACTATGAATCCATGGTTCTCGCTGTGGGTGGCAGAGTGAATAAAATAACACGCTCCGTCTGTTTATTGCCACAGCTGTTTGATGGGCAGATTATCGTAATCCAATCCGACATGGTTGGCGGGACTAAGGTTTATGCCCCCTACGGAAGTCTTATTGATGGTGAGCAATTTTACTCGGTTCCCTATGGCGAAACTATCACCTTCCAGGGAAAAGGCGAGAACTTTACTGTACCGTTGATTTTAAAGGATCTAAGTCTTTCTCCCGCCTTGGCAACTCAAGGATCAATGTACAGCGGGACTATTGGCAATAAAACGCCAGGAAGCACCATTACCGCCTCATCAAGCGATGGAACCTTGCTTACTGTTGTGGGAACAAATGTAACTGGGACTTTTGGTAGTACGGGTTCACCCACCATTATCCTAACCGAAACACTCGCTGGTGCTTCTAATACACCCCACAATAGTTCATTTTCCTTTACTGTGCAGCCCGCTGTGGCGGTTCAGGGCCAGATGATAGCTGTGGAATTCATTGGCGGCCCAGTACTTACTGATAGTGGCGCATCTCCCAATCTAAACGGCGCATGCGCACGAATTAAATTCAAAGGAATGGGGCGGCGCAATCCTTACCCACTAACTCCACTCATTGATCCTATCTGCGATCCGTCTAGTCTGACAATTACAGTTAATGATCCCGGCTATGATAGCAGTCTCAACCCAACAACTCGTACTCGTATTGTTAAGGGTACGTTGCCACTTAAGAACCCCTTCCCCAATGATTGGGCAAGTATTGGATCATCGGTTCCGGCAAAGTCTTTTTGTTCCAATAACAACATTGCCTATTATACTGATTTGGGTGGAACGAAAGGCGTCACAACGCCCGTTCATACGACTATCGGCCAAACGGTTAGCGATGGCGGAGTTCTCTGGACTTGCCTCAACTCCAATGCGGGCAATGCTGGATTCAATGGTTATGTTGAAGTTTTGGATGGTGCGGATGTTTGGGTTTACGTCATGCTCGACATGCCTGTTTATCAAGGAACTAGCATTGTATCTGCCAGCATTGGCGCTGGAGCTTATCAGGCAAATGGTGTTTCTTCGATTGCTAGTTCCGGGGCCTCTATAACCAATAACTCGCTCCTCCAGTACGAACCAATACAAATAACACGCGGAAACATAGCGCACGAGCTTTCAACAGGCTCCGTAAGCGTGGAAGATGTGTGTGTGCATGCGTGGGGCTGCATCATGGGATTCGGCCAGCAGATTGCTGGGGTAAAATATACTGCCTGGGACTTTGCTAGAACTACACCTTCACCAACGGTGAGCGTCACAGCACCAACATTATCGACTCAGTACACGACAAGTTCTCCCGGAGCAAAAGCTGTTGAATGCTATGCGGCGACGATAAATACATCATCGATGTTAGCCGGGAATTCATTCTATGAAGCTGAGTATTACCCTTGGCTGGGGACAGCATTTCGCACCCGGTTTGACGGTGAAGGTGCTGACTGGCAAGCGAGTAAAACATTCACCTATGCTGGACAGCTATGTCGCAATGGTGCCAACTTCTATGTTGTTACCACTCCGGGCACAACTGCTTCTTCAGGCGGCCCTACTGGGACGGGAACTGCTATTTCTGATGGAACTGTCGTGTGGAATTACTTTGGTAACGACAGCACAAAGCAAAACAGCCGCAACATTCAGGCACGTCATCATTTTTACAATGATCCGCTATCCGTCTATAAAACAGGATACTGCTTTGTTGATCCATCGGGTACGGCTGCTGGGGTGGCGGGAATATATGCAACGGAAGCCGCAGCCCAAGCTGCTAAGGGAACACCTGCAAATTGCTATGCGACTGTCCAGTTGGCGGCAGCAGCCCTTGTTACCTATAACAACACAGCGGGCGGTGGCTTAACCACCCACAATGATTGTGGCAATGGGCATATCTATTCCACCGGAACGGTAACGGGCATGGGTGCTTCGATGCAGTCCCTGGCCATTCCTGCGGTTAATCTTTATTTGATCGCCGATCCAACCTCACCTCCGCAAAGTGTTGTTTTTGCCAATGGTGCGAATAAGGCGTGTAGTAAACGATTTGTACTGGATGGGTTTGTTTATACTGGGAGCGGCACCAGCACCGCCACTGTCGGGCTCGATCCCGCATCTGATGGAGTGACTACTACACTTCAGCCAGTCAGTGAGATTGTAGTAAGAAACTGTACCCTCAATCAATTTGACGCTGGCACTCCGTTTGTATTCCGTGCTGGTGTGACATGGTATCAAAACACCACCTTCACTGGCGGAATAGCTATTAACAGTGAAAACACTCGTGCTCATACCGCATTATTAGCAGGATGTTCGGCGGGTGTTGCTGGAGCCACCGCGTTTAATAACGGATCAACTGCTACTATTGGGTGCACGCTTAAGGGGGCAACGGTTGCTCGTACTTGTAGAAATGGCGGAGCATTGCCACCGATGTTTGCTATGAACATTGACAGCGACATGCTTGGGTTAGCTTCAAACGTTGGCACATGCCTTCTTAACTGGGTGCCCGATGGAACAACTTACGTTGCCCCAGTATTGGGTACTGCAGTAAGCGGTAACTTCTTTAAAGTAGTCAATTACGGTAACGATAAATCCTATCAGCTCTACGCTGATGGTGCCTCGACTGGCTGTGTGAACGTAGTTATCAACTACAATACTTGCACGGGTGGCCGTGCCAACGGGCCCTATAACGACAGCGACAATAACTACAAAACCCAATGGTATGAATCACACAACATTTCACTTACCAATAACATTGTTTATGACTCGACTTCCCACAGTGGTTTCCCACTAAATCGCCTGAAGTGCCAGGATTATTGGGGTGTGTATCGTGTCGGGCATACCTATAACTGTAACTTCATGGGCCCGGAACAACAAACCGGAGCGCCATTATTACCCAATCTCTATAGTGGGCTTAGAGCAGGTATTGGCAGTAAATTTGGCGTGATCGGTGTTCTGGCTAACGTTAAGGCGCAATTTGTTAATGACACCTCTGCAACCGGAACAACACCTAGCGATTCTATCTTTGGTAACTATCATCCAGCAGTAGGTGCTGAAGCCCTTAATATGGCTATTGTTCAGGGAAGAAAATACGATCATGCCGGTGTAGTTCGGCTTACCAATGGCACTGGCGCTGTTGGGGCTTGGGAGCGATAAAAAGAAACCCCACCTTTCGGCAGGGTTCAAGTTTCTCGTCTTCGCACAGATAGAGAGACTAGGAGTGAGCCTAGTAACCCTACTAATGCACAGTTCCGCTAATAACGAAAGTCAAAACCCACAAAAACAACCCAAGGGCGACTAGATTGATTCTGGAAGGAACGGGTATTGTTGCCAAAAGGAAACAGAGTGCGGCGAGGATGTAGAGTAAAATAGCGATGCTCATAAAAGACTCCTATAGTTGCATGTAACCGATGATCTTTGATAATTCAGAAATCAATGTCTTTTTGAGTCTATCTTCCATTTCAGCGGGATCTTCGTTTGTGACATATTCACGTGTTTGAAAGGTGTGTTTACAGAACTTGCAGCGATGTCTTCGGTGCTTATAGCCATACTCACTCAGGCGAGTGTCAATGATAGAGGATTCCATACGGAAGCATTTGGGACATTTCATAATCTACCTAAATCCAAGTTATCCTGCCTGAAGTCCCATTTCGGCTCTTTCTGTTGCGGCGGCCTTTTGTAGAGCTTCTTGTTGTACTCGCCAATCACACACTTTACTGAGCGATGTGGAAGATTTACCAGCTCAGCTATCTCACGTTGCTTGAGCAAGCCTTTTTCGTACAGATCAAGGATGATTATCTTTTTCTCTTTTGGGATCATTTCCCCTGCCCCGCTAAATGATATTTATACACACCCACCGAAATAAGGGTAATGGTGGCTGTTAGAACGATGGTGGTTGGGATGCTCATGGGGACTCCTTTGTTTTTCGCCAATCACGAACGGCTTTTTCAGCTGCGCCACTGTATTCGTCACCTGACTTGGGAAATGGGCATTTGCACCACCCACCCGCCATGTAGTTTGTATGACATGTTTTACAGTAAGCCATTATTCCTCACCACTGGCTTGCTCACCGGTTAGTTGTTCGTATTTGGACATAGCGTTTAGTAACGGGGACCACGTTTGATCGTATAAAAGTTTACCGCTATTATTATCGTCCACTACGGCACGCAACGCCTCATACATCTCCCCCGCTACGGTGTGTAGTTGGTTATCAGTGGTGGGTTGTGTTTGATTGGGTGGGGCATCCAAGGGTTTCCAGTACGTAGCCTTGTAGTTTGAGCCCCAACGGCGCTTTTTCCCCACGTGGTAACGCCAATGAACCGGATGACGACCGGCATGATATTCTTCAATCGGGGGGTTTAGATGAGCAATATCATCTGCCCATTCTAGCCAAAAAATACCAACTGCATCATCTGTCGCACTCTCAATTGTTTTCCATTCACTCATCGCCTCAATCCTCCCCGGTCTTCTTTCACATAATCTCTGTAAACAATGGCAGCCATACCGCCCGCTAGTACGGCGACGGTGATACAGGCGACATGGGTGGTGGTTATTGTCATTGCTGCCCCCCATCGTTCACTTGTTCGGTCAGCAATTCATTGAGCCCGTGAAGTGCCTCAGTTAAACTGCTATAGGCCCAAATCTTCCCTATCAGTCCTGTGTGAACTTCATCGCGCACAACGTAACCGTGCTCTTCCTCCGAAATCAAAAACCGTTTCATTAGTCCTCCATTGCCTTATCAATATTTTTTCCAATCTCTTTCAGGTTCTGCGCAGTCATACTCCGTCCAGAATCGGTTAGAGTGCCGCCCAGAGTTGCCACGTCCACGGCAATAGAGACGGGTAAAATTGCAGTCTTCACGACTGCCTTAGTCAAATTGGACAAAATACTAAACATTGGTTGCCTCGCTTTCTACGCCTGCTTGTTTGGGTGGGGCATCGTGGAATCGAAAGCAACGGCTTGGCTTACCGTCGGCAAAAACCACCAGATCACGATGCGGCCCATATTCTCTAAACATGAAAGCAACCGGTCCATTTGGGCCATCTTCTGTGGCTTTAACATAGGGACATGGCTTTATTTCTTCGGGATACCACCCACCCTTCGCTTCACTGCTGGCCAATTCTTTACGCAGTCGCTTAATCTCATCTAAAGCATTATAAAGAGCCTGCGTATTGTCGGTTTTGATGCTGGGGGTTGTTAGGAGGTTGGCGGCAATCTTTCGTGCCGCAACATTCGCTGTAATCGAGTATTCGCTTTCGGGTATAACGCCGCCGGGATATGTGGAAGATGCGTGAAGCATTCCCATAATCTCGTTTTGAATGCTGGCCACTAGGTTCTTATGCGAAATGTCACCTTGTGTGGTGAGCAGATTGGCTTGGGCCAATTCTTCGCCAAGCAAACGGCCCATGTCACGCCATTCTTTCCAATGCTTTTCCTCGTATTCTTCGACGCTATCGCAGTCTTCCATGTGGCGGGGCCAGTTTTCAATGTACTCGCTGTAACGATAGTTAGCCCGTGCGTACGCCCTTGAAAAATATTCAACACCTAAAGCCTTCCCCTCCTCCAATACGGGATTGGTAGCTCCATAACGTTTCTCCCATTCGACGCGTCCCGCATTGGTTGTTAAATACTTTCGAGAATACTCCAGCCATTGCGTTATAGCACCGTTTACATCCTCTAGCATGCTAGGGAAGGGGCCAATCTGCAAATACTCGCCCATGCGCTCAATAGTTCGCAGCATACGGCTGCACAGTTCCTCTTGCTCGCTAAGCTGGTAGCGAAGGAATCTTGCATTTAGCGGCTCTGAGGATGCGCTCGGAAGCTCATCGGGGCTGCTGTTACTGGGATTTGTCATTGTTGGCCTTCAGTTTTGGGATTACTTGCTCAGCAATGCGTTTCATTTCTGAATACGCTTCGTCGTATGTTACGGGCTTCGTAAAGTCGGCAAACCCAAACGGCGTCACCCAACCCTTACGGCGTGGCGTTCTCCAGTCATCGTGGGCCTCATCAGCATGCGCTTCTGCGAAGGCTTCTGTGGTGAATTTCTTCCCGCAGTTCACTGGGCATTTTACACTCATTCCGCTATCTCCTTCTCATCAGGCTTAAGCTGTTCTTTGGTGAGGGCTTGTAGGGCGCGGTAGGCGGCGCGCTGCTTGTCTTCGTGAAAACTACAGTGACTATTTTCTTCCCAAGCCTTTGCCATCACCTCCACAGCCTCATCCTCTGAAACATCCCGCACGTTCTGCTGAGTGGTTGGGAGAGCGGATAGGGCGGCTTTGGCCATCCGCTCAGCTTGAATACTTAGAATCGTAACTGGCATTGGGTGCTTAACTCCGGCATGCGATATCGCTCTAGCCACGCGCTCCACCACATCACCCGCTTCCTGCTTAACTGGTTGCGATGCTTCGTGTGCAGCTCTGGCTTGTCGCCGTTCTTTTTTGGGGTCACCGTATCGATCCCATAAAGCTTGCGGTGGGCCAAGGTTGACTTTGCGGCGCTCTATTTCATCATTGGTCATTTCGTTTCTCCGTAATTAAACCAAGCCTCTGTGAGCTTAATCGCCCCCCCCCCCTTATAGGATAAGTGATATTTTGAGTCTCATCGCTAACATGCTTAAGAACAACACTTTTCAGGCCATCGATATGCACGAAACAATTGTTCTCTAGCATTCCATAGTGATCGCCCAAATCAAATTTAAACCCAGGGCCTTCCAGCTTTACGTTCATTATAATAATGCGCTTACCAGCGAGAAGCTTGATAAGCCGGTAACGCAATGTCTTCTTGCCCTGATTTTGAATCGGCACTGTTTCGCTAATGGTCATTGTTATTCCTTCTCAATCAATGTTAAATGCACCCTGCGCCTAACCTGATCCCGCCACCGTAAATACGCCTCAGGATGCATGCTAAACAGCATGGCTTGTTGCAACAGTGCTAACATCTGTGTCGATACTTCCAGCGACGCTAGACAGTTAAACACCATCGCTGCGATCATGGGATCATGGATGCTGGCTGTACGGTATGCTTTTGCCTGCTGGACGTTGTGACGCATGCGGGTGTGGGTGGAGAGGGGGAATGGAACGATCATGACCAGAATCCTCCCATGTATAGAACCCATATGGTGAAGGCAGCTGCTGCTAGGATACCTGCAGATTCCCCTGCGATTTCCGATCCTTTCGCTTCGTCATCTATTTTTCTGAATTGGTTCGACATTCTGATAATGATAGTCGCTAAGATGATGGCTTGTGGCCAGTAATGCATCATTCTGAAATCTCCCATGACTTGGTTACAAACCGCCAAGCATTGTAAATGCCAGGCCCGTAAATCTCGGCAACCTTCTCTTCTGCGTGCTCTTCGCTGCTGGCTTCAGTCATGGTTGCGCCAAAGCCGCCCGTATCTCGCATAATGGTAACAACGTACAACATTACTTTCCTTCCTCTATGGCGGCCATCATCCAGAACGTGGCAACTACCACCCAGACACAGGCAGGCCAATTACCTTGCGCAGCAAAAGCCACAAATGCAATACCGTGCAATATAACTTGAGCTATTCTCATTCGGGTTCTCCCGACACGAGAAACCACCCGCTACGGTGGCAACGACTAACCAGCACCTTCGCTAAAATAATAGCCCGCATGGTAGAATCAGCATGCACTGATATCCAACGCTCTTTGGTGGGTGTGGATACGCGGAATCTATAACAAGTCATTACACCCTCCCCAAAAGGCGTTTAACTTGGATAAAGTCCAGGTAAGATCCCTTGTGGAGCCAATATAACTTAAGAGGTATTTCAATTACCAACTCGCCGAATATGTTTTCTTCGTCGGGTGTAAGCCTGCGAACTGGAAATCCGTCGATTTCTTTCGCGTCATCCCTAAAGCTCCAGCGCATTAGACTCTCCCCGGAAACGACAAAATATGACTTTTTTCACTCGCCTCATAAGCATCGTTCTTATTCGACGCTTCCACAGCCTGCTGGATGTGCAGGTTAAGAGCATACGCTGCTAGCTTGGACATCTTCTCTTCTTGCCCGTCCTTAAACATGACAATCGTTTCGATGTTGGGCAGCTCATCTGTTTCATACGCACAGCGGGTGTAGTGATCGATAGCGCTGAGTGTCATTTCCTCAATACTATAGCCGTCGAACATGGTGCGTCCGTTGGCGTCCAAAGCTTCATATGATATTTGCATGGCGACTACCGTGTTAAAAGAGTGGTTACGACATCAAGCGTGATCATCAACGCATTGAAGCCTACAAGAATAAGGATGTATTTCTGGCGAAGGATCTGAGTCATGTTTTAACCTTTCCGTTTGACTGTGCCGCTTTGTTGCGGTATGAATGATTAATAACGCATCATACGATGCCAGTCAACAAGAAAGTGTGATAAAGTATGAAAAAAGATAACCCCATCAAATATGAGAGAAAAACCCTCTATCTTCCTGGTGATGTCGTGGGTGCATTACAAGAAGAGGCCGATAAGAATGATCGCTCGCTGAGCTACTTCGTGTCCGATATTCTGGAGAACTGGGCCATTGGTGAAGGTAAGCTTTAGGTGATTGCAGGGCAGATTTGAACTGCCTGTGAAACTTCAGCCGTGATCGCAGTTCCACCGTTAAAGGGCCCTCTGATAGACAGTATGCATCCCACCTTAGCGCACTAATCCCATTTTTCAGGCCGCTAGTGCTTAACAAGGCAGGGCAGTAACCCTCTATCGCATCACATTCCGAGCCCGTTCCCACCGGGCTGCTGCAATCAAATTGCGGTTCACAATTATTCGGCAACCCCATTCGTGAAGCTGAGGGGACCCGCACAAAGCCGGAGCTTTGTTATCTGCCTAATTCCAGGTGACTTAACCCTCCGCAATCTAGACACCACAACGCAACAGCGCGCTGGCTGATGAATTAACTAAATATCTCCCGCACCACACTATCGGCAACATCTCGGCGCAAGATTTCTGCGACGAATGAAGGAAGCAGCGTCTGCCCCACTATACCAGTCGGCGAGATTCTGGTGGCCCTAGAAAAACTACCATCAAGCCCAATCCCAACAATAACCAGCGCGCCGAGCTCATTGGGGAAAAAACCCATCACCTTCTCCAGATGATCACGCATAGTCTGTTTGTCGGACTCGTTAAGTCCACGTTCTGTCGGTGTGATGATTTCCATTATTGGCTCCGCTTATCAAGCAAGTCTAGGATGGCATGCACTGCCACAGTTAAATGCCCTGTACTGGGTGGTTTGCCTAGATCGCCACTATGTAGCTTGCGACGTATCTCCGCAATCCTATCCTCTTCCCGTCTTTCGGGCCTGTCTAGGAGCATGGCTGTTTCTTCGGGGGTTAGCTTATCGTTCATGTCTTTGCTCACATCTAGGACAAACCGTACTCAAAAGAAGTTGGCTAAATTGGACTTCGCGCGAGAACGAGCATTTCTGACAGTACCATTGTATCCACTGCTGATCTATCTTAGAACGATGGATGTCTTCTTCAGTTCGGTTTACTACTAAGTTTAGGCTCACTCTACCTCCGATACCCAACAGGTGGCTGGTACATATTTCGATTAAACCCCTGCGGAGCCGCATAAGGCCTATTTAAGTAGCTTGGCTGCGCATAGTTTTGCCGATAGCCATAATTGTTTTGTTTAAATTGATCCGGCGCGCTTCTGATGTGCCCCTGAACGAATGTCCCGTCCTTCTTAAGGTAGGGATTGACATACACTTGCGCAAATGCCGGGGTAGCCAGGCTTAGGGCTATAAGAACTAAAAGGGCTTTAATCATCTTCATTCTCCAAAGGGTTTCCTAGTTGATCAAAAATCTTCTGTAATAAATCTAATTGTTTGCCGTGTTTGGCTTCCCAAGGTTTTGATCCTCTTCCAAAAGCTTCCCCTGCCGGTAAAGGACTGTCCCAATGATGATGCCACTTGCACAATGGTAAAACGTAATACTGGCCCATCCTTCTTCCACCTGAAGTGATGTGATGGAGTTGTAGCCCCCCTCCACATTGTCCAGTACTGACAAGCAAGCATCCAATACCTCGAACTTGTTCGTGCCATTCTTTTTCATGTTCGCTACTGTGTTTTGAGTTACGCCTCATCACGCCACTTTATGCTCAAATATCGCATGGCGTATTCCCATAGCTTGGGCAGTTTCTCTTTCGCCTCTTGTCGGCGGAGGGTTCTCTGCCCCACCCCCAAAACAGAAGCCGCCGCGTCTTGACTCATACCCCAGCGCTTACGCCATTTTACACCGAAATTAGACAATGAATGCCTCCAACTCTGCTTCTAGCGCAGCCTCATCCAGTCCCGGTATGATATCGCGCACAACAATAGCCACAAAAGAATTATAAAACTTATCGAAAGAAGCCTCATCGCACCGTGCAAAACTAATAGAAGCCGGGATAAAAATCTTGCTCTTGCCGTCCGTTGAGTCCGCATATTCACCGTGCCCCGTCGCCTGCTTTAAGGCCGTTAGGAGTTGATCAAGCTTCTGGTATTTGGTTTGGTTTTCAAAGATAAGATTAAGAAAAGCAAAGAATTTACGATGGAATTTGGCATTGCGTGGGCGAGTAATAGCCGCATTAACAATCTCCCCCTGCGACATTTCATCTAGGGCTTCCGATGACCATGGATCAGCTGGAGCCAATCGATTGCCATCTTTCACCAGCATGATTTTAGTAACCATATGTCATTCTCTTGTAGACAGCGCGCACCATTTCAACATCTTTGGCGCAGTAATCGGCTATCTCTTGGTGCTTGCCTTCTTTCCACATTTGATAAACCTTAGAGCCGTCCATTGATTTACCTTCAATGCCAAAGGCCTTAGCCAGTTTATCGAGTTTGGTGAAGTTCTTGGCATCCCACTGAATCATGGTGTCGTAAACTAGATTATATTCCCAAGGTTTGGCGTCGAATGGAATCCATGAAGGTGGCTTTATGCCAAGAACCACCGAACGCTGGCGGACAACCCGCAAGTCAAAGGCAGCCACATTATGCCCCACAAGACGAACATTAAGGGCCGGTTTAATACCTCCGACGTGACTCCATAGTGAACTGAGAATTCCAACTTCGGGACCACAATAAACGGCTGGCTTGTCATCATTCATGGCCACGCCAATGCAGATAATCTGGTTCATGGCCCCATCAAAAGAACATTTACTAATCGCCTCTTCTACAGCAGCGGGCTTTTCATTCTCCTCCCACGCCTTAATGGTTTCGGGTTTCTTCATCTGTCCTGGGTGCGTAACGGTGCTTACCACATAATCACGAATCCAGCTTGATTGGCCGGGGATCGTTTCAATATCGAGAAAGATTTCCATTAGCTACGTGCCTTATATTCAGGTGATCCGGCGATTGTCTTTTTCAAGCCCTCACTAAAGCTATCAAACACCTCTTGGCGGAAGTCGCTTAGATCAAAATGCACCATATCATTCACAATCAGAGGAACCGTCATGTTCTTTGGAATTGGAGTTACTGCCGCCACATTCGCGTAAGTTTTACCGTCTTTAGTAGTATGTGTGACGTTGATCATGCAGGGTTGCCCCAACAGTTTAGCCGTGTCAAAGGGAAGCTCATCGTCGCGGTAAGGGCGTCCGCGCCATGATTCCAGGGTTTTGCGTAAGGTTGCCTTGGGGTGGCCGGAGAGGGTATAGCGATTGTTAACAGAGAAGGGCTTGCCATCTTCCATCATTTCATCAACCAGTTCCCAGCCAAGCATAATCTTGTGGGCTGTTTTCTCTTCACCATTAAAAGTTGTGGTTTGGGTGCCAAGATCAATCACCCGGTAGCACACTGCTACGTGATTGCCCTGCGGTGGTTGCTCGAACTCTTTATCGTTACTTGCTGTCATCATTACCATGTTTATGTCCTTCCCTATTATCTTGCTCGTGAGCGTTAATTGTAAAAGCTAGTTCGTCTAATAATTCTTTATGGGCGTTATAAAAGTTGGGATGCATATCGTCGATCAATCGTTTTAACACCATCTTATAATAGGGAATCTCTCGGCACATTTTATCATAATCATATTTCATATTATCTCCATCTAGTGTAAGTAGAGATAGGCCGATGTGGCCGCACTGTCAAGGACAAAAAAGCAATGAAGATTAGGCTTCCCTTTCCCCCTTCTGAAAACGGCTTGTTTGCTACTGATTTTCGCACTAGGCGACGTTTCAAGACAAAAGCCTATCAGGCTTGGATGGCCGCTTCTATTGCGAGTATTTGTGATCAGGGTTTGTACGGCAAGAAAATGGCCGAAGGTGTCGTAAAGGTAGATTACGTTTTGGGCAGGCCGGACAAGCGGCGGCGCGATTGCTTCAATTACGAGAAGGCAATTAGCGACTTTTTGGTACATGCTGGTATTATTAAAGATGATTCCCTTATAGAGGACGGGCGCATACGTTGGGGAAACGTTACGGGTGCGGAAATAGAAATAATTGCGCTTGATTCTGGCGAGTGATTGTGGCAGCGTAATGTGATACGGCATAAAAACCGTGGAGGGGCAGCAGAATTGCAACTGCCAGTGTTTCGCTTTACCCGTGCTGGGTTGAAACCGCCCCTCCTATTTATAACAAAGCACGGGGAAGCACGAGGAAACCATGGCCGAATTCCCGGCACTACCCCTATTTACCGACGCCTATATGGCAGACACCCGGCATCTAACAACGGCGCAGCATGGGGCTTACCTACTTTTGCTTATGACGGCATGGCGCATGCCAGATTGCAAATTACCCGATGATGATAGGCTATTGGCCCGGTGGTGCGGCCTTGATTATCGTAATTGGTGCAAAATGCGCCCATTAATTATTGACCAATTCTGGAAAAAAGATGGTTCCGGCAAGTTGCAACAAAACCGACTCCTAGATGAACGCAAATATGCAGACTCCGTAAGACGAAAAAATGCAGAAGCTGGGAAAGCTAGTGCATTGAAAAGAAAGGAAAGACATTCAACGAACGTTGCAACGGAAACGCAACCAAAATCCAACCCCCTACCCACACCCACACCCACATCTACCCCTGTAGCCCCCAAGGGGGCAGAGTTTTGGGCGGCTTACCCAAAGAAGGTTGGAAGGGGAGCTGCCCTGAAGGCATATGACCGTGCGGTAAAGAAGATACCCCA
>Ga0068859_100001875_pt1 | contig 21409 bp, 19 predicted proteins | sample KBSSwiS22_FD_66585 | JGI IMG/M metagenome (GOLD analysis project Ga0068859, IMG submission 66585) | Switchgrass rhizosphere microbial communities from Kellogg Biological Station, Michigan, USA - KBS Switchgrass S2-2 | ecosystem: Host-associated > Plants > Roots > Rhizosphere > Soil ...
ACAATCACCAAATCACGCAATCATCTATGACCCAATCACCTATCACCCAATCATCAGTTGTTCGTGCCAGCAGTCTTTGCCGGCAGCGGGCCGTGCACTTTCACCAGGTCGCGCCCGAGCGCTTTCAGGTTCGACTTGCCGCACATGCCCATGTACCTGGCAAGCTCCGTTTGCAGCATCTCGACGACGCCCTGAACACCGGCATCGCCGTAGGCCGACAGCCCCCACATAACCGGACGGCCAATCAACACGCCCTGCGCGCCGAACGCCAGCGCCTTCAGGACGTCGGTGCCCCGGCGAAAACTGCCGTCGGTGAGCACCGGAACTTTGCCGCCGACCGCATCAACGACGGCGGGCAGTGCGAGGATCATCGCGTCCTTGTTCGCCCCGACCAGACCTCCGTAGTTCGACACGATGATGCCCTGCACGTTGTGCTGCAGCGCCGCCGTGGCCTCGGACGGCGTCGTAATGCCTTTCACCAGCACCGGGACGCTGACACCTTGCCGGATTGCGTCAACCGCCGACCAGTTGATCGAGCTGGACGAGGCGACGCGGGGGCCAGACGACGCCGGAGCGGCTCCCACCGTGATGACGACCGCCTTCGCGCCGACTTTGATGGCGTCCTGCACCTGCTGCTTCGCCGCGCCGTCGCCGGCAAATACCTGATACCAAAACGACGGTTTCGCCGCCGCGGCAATCTGATCGAGCGGCACGCTCGAGTGGCTGCTCACAATCATCAGCGCCTTGCCCGCTGCGGCGCCTTTGGCCGTTGCCAGCTCGCCGTCGGCGTGGAAGCGTTTCTGATCCGCCATCGGCGCAATCAGAATCGGCGTGAAATGCTGTTCGCCAAACAGCGTGACGCTCAAGTCCATATCGATCGTTGGCGACAACATCCTGGGCCGCAGCGTGATGCGATCCATCAGCGCCCGGTCGCCACCGGCGATGAGCGCGTAGGTTGCGGGCGCGAGTTTTTTCTTCGCCTCTTCCTCAAACTCGAGTGTGTTCACCAGCTCGTCCCGCGGCGCAAGGCGCGGAGCCGTGGAGTCGAGTGCCGGACGAGCGGCCGGCGACTGGCCCCTGGCCATGGCCGATCCGCCCACGGTGCCCGCCACGATTGCGCCGACACTTTCAAGAGCCTGGCGTCTGCTGAGTTTGTCGCTCATACAAAATTCACCTTTACTGCTGTTTTGTCGATGGATGCCAAAGTGCGCCGGCCCGCAGCGGCAGCCGTGTGCACCAATTCTCTCTGCATGATTTCCAGCACGCGCTGCACGCCCGCAGCACCAAACGCGCCAAGACCAAACCGGTTGGCGCGGCCGATGCCGACGCCGTCGGCACCGAGCGCAAGTGCCTTGAACACGTCGCTCCCACGACGGAAACCGCTGTCGACGAGGACCGGTATCCTGCCACGGACTTGCGCCACGATTTCTGGCAGTACTTCCAACGGTGACGGGCCGTAGTCCATCGACCGACCGCCGTGGTTCGACACCAGAATGGCGTCGACCCCGTGCCGCACGCAGACCTCGGCGTCTTCCGCCGTCAGGATTCCCTTGACGATCATCGGGCCTTTGATGAACTTGTGAATCGCATCCAGATAATCCCACGTGTACCAAAGACGCTGGACACTCAGGTGGTATCGGGCGAGAGTCGATCCTTGCGCTCCACCCCGGCCACTGTCCGGAATGCCCGCCGTCGCGACGCCTCCGCGCCCGGACGACCGCGGCGTTCCGCCGAGATTCCGCACGTGCAAATCGCGCTCGTAGATCGAGGCCTGCTGATCGACCGTCACGATCACCGCCGGACACCCGGCAGCCTGCGCTTTCTCAATCACTTCGCGGCTTTCGTCGAGGTCCTCGCGAGGATAGAACTGGAACCAGCACGGGCCGGCGGCCGAAGGAACAATCTTTTCCACCGGGTGCGTGGCCACATTGCTGATCATCATCAGCGTGTTTGATGCCGCCGTCGCGCCGCGGTGTGTTCCGATTTCGCCGTCCGGATGCAGTGCCACCTGAAACGAGTTCGGTGAGATGAAGATCGGAAACTTCATCGGCTGACCCAGGATCGTCGTCGAGAGATCGACCGACGCAGCATCGACCGGTGTCGAAGGCGGGATGTCGATCCAGTCGAACGCCTGCCGGTTGCGCCGCAAGGTAAATTCGCTGCCATCGCCGTGATAGGTGTACTCGGTGGTCTGGAGCGGAATATTCGCGTGGAAGAGCGGCTCGAAGTCGAAGACCGTTTCCATCTCGTCGAGCCCCGGCACGCGCCTGTGCAGGCGCAGATCGCCGTGCGGATCCTGCTGCGCGCGCAGCAGCGGCGAGGCCGCCACGAACGCAGCAAACTGCGCAAGCGCCCTGCGGCGGCTCGGACTCGTGCGGACGCGATGCTCGGCCTGCCCCATCACAGACTCATCAGACGAACGTGGTCTTCACGTTTGATTTGCCGATCGCTTTCAGGTTCGCGCAGCCGGCGAACGCCGCTGCTTGTACCAGCTCGGCCTGGATGATCTCGAGCAGCCGCTGTGCACCCGCCGCGCCGAACGCGCCGAGACCCCATCGCGCCGCTCGTCCGAGCTCGACGGCGCTCGCGCCGAGCGCCAGCGCTTTGAACACGTCGCTCCCGCGGCGGAACCCGCTGTCGATGATGACCGGGATCTTTCCGTTCACCGCCGCCACGATCTCCGGCAGCACCTCCAGCGTCGACGGGCCATAGTCCATCGAGCGGCCGCCGTGATTCGAGACGATGATCGCGTCGACGCCCTGGCGCGCACATTCAGCGGCGTCTTCACCGGTCACAATGCCCTTGATCACGACGGGGACTTTGATGACCTGCCGAATCTCGTTCACGTAATCCCAGTTGTACCAAAGCCGGCGATTCTGGGCGCGATATTTGTTGTTGGCCGGGAACGATACGCCTCCTGGGGCGCCTGTTCGCACGCCGGGCGCCGATCCGGCTCCACGACCGCGCGCGGGCCCGGCTTCCGAGTCGTCTCCACCTGCGGCCGCAGCGCCACGTCCGCGCCCTCCGCCGCCACCGGCTCGACGTACGACGCCGCCCAGATTGCGATCGTGCAGATCGCGTTCGTAGACCGATGCCTGCTGGTCGACGGTAATGATGATGGCTTTGGTGCCGAGATCCTGGTACTGAAGCAGCGAATCGCGCGATCCTTGAAGATCCGCAATCGGATAGAACTGATTCCAGCGCGGGCCGGTCGCCGCCGCGGCGATCCTCGGATGGGGAATCGACGGACCGCTGGCGATCGCCATGATGGTGTGGGCGCCCGTGGCTCCGCGATACATGCCGATCTCGCCGTCGGGATGCAGAGCCCCCTGGCCTGAGCTCGGCGCAACATAAATAGGATGCGTCAGCTTCACGCCAAGAAGGTCTGTCGAGAGATCCACACTCTTTGGATCAACCCCCTTCCCGGGAAGAATGTCCACCCAGTCGAATGCCTGCCGATTCCGCCGCAGGCTCCACTCGCTGCCGTCGCCGTGCGCCATGTAGTCAAACCGCTCGAGCGTCATGTTCGCGTAGCAGATCGGCTCGAAGTCGAACGCCGACATCATCTCGTCGAAGCCGGGAATGCGTTTGTGGCCGCGCAGATCTCCGTGCGGATCCTGCTGCCCGCGCACGAGCGGCGAGCCCGCGAAGATTGCCGCGAGGCTGGCCAGCGCGTTCCGGCGAGACATGCCGCCTCGCCACCGATTCTCAATCCTGCCCATCCGGAAGCCCCCAAAAAAACTGTGACTGATTGAAGATTTGGCACCATTCTACCCGTACTTCCGGACTTCTGGTCGTTCGGCTGGCTTGGACCGCGATGCTAAACTTAGAGCGATCTGCATGAAGACGAGCTTTGTTGCAGCGCTTCTGGCCTGGGCGATCGTTGCCCTCGCCGGCGTCTCTGCTGCGCAGCCTCCGCTATCGCTCCCCCCGATTTCCTGGACCTGCCCGATGCACGCCGACGTGGTAGACGATCACAAGGGCAAGTGCAGCCTCTGCGGCATGGACCTCGAGCCGGTTCGGCTCGTCACGGTATGGAAATGCCCCGTCCACGGCGTTATCGAAGAGAGCAAGCCTGGAAAATGCCGGATCTGTTCGCGCGAGCTGGTCGCCACGACCGTGGCCCTGACGTGGACATGCGCGGGCAACAGACAGATCAATCAGGTTGATCCCGGTAAATGTCCCGACGGATCGCCGATGATCGCCAAATCGACGCCTCGCGCGCACGGCGATCACAATCCGAAGCACGGCGGCATTTTCTTCATGGCGCCCGACAACTGGCACCACATCGAAGGCGCCTACCCGGCAGCCGGGCGCTTCCGGGTCTACGTGTACGACGATTTTTCGAAACCGCTCGCTGCCGACAGGGCGCGCAAAGTGCGGGGGCGCGTTGTCACGAAAGAAGTGTTCGATCCGAAAACCAAGACCACGCGCGAGCTCGCATCTGCGCCGCTCGTCCTCGCGCGCAACGGCGCCTTCTTCGAAGCGCGGATCGATCAGCGGGAACTGCCGGCACAGATGACCGCGAAGATTGCTTTCGTGCCTGGCGACAAGGAGAGCCGCTTCGACTTCGCATTTCCGAGCTTTTCGAGAGACCAGCCCTCGCCGATCGCGGCGCCGTCTGGCGTCTCGACGCGGAACGCGCAGCCGCGCCCGGCCGGGCTGCCGGCGGCCGCCGTCGCGGCGCTCCTGGGCGATCTCAAAACACGTGAAGCAGAAGTCGGCTCGCTCGTGAAAAGCGGCAGCTTCGGCGGCATCTATCTGCCCGCCCTTCAGGCAAAGGATCTTGCGCTGGAGATACAGTCGAAAGCCCCGAACCAGCACGCCGTTGAAGGCCCCGTCAGGCAGCTCGTCGTCTCGGCCTATCAACTCGACAACTATGGCGATCTCGGCGACCGGGAGAAGATTAACGAGGCCTACGTCAAGTTCAGCGCTGCCGTGGCGGAACTCGAGCTGCTGGTTGCCCGCCAATAATATGGACGCCATTGCGGCACGCGCATCGGCTGCCTTTCTTGTCACCGTCTTTGCGATCGTCTCGAGCACGTCGCCGGGCGAGGCGCACAAAGGCGTGACATCGAAATTCACCTATAACGCCGAGGTTTATCCGGTCTTCTTGAATCGCTGCGGGCACTGTCACGTGGCCGGCGGTGTTGGGCCGATGTCGCTCGTCAGCTACGAGGATGCGTTCCCGTGGGCGGAATCGCTTCGCACCGAATTGCTCGACATGGAGAACGCCCGCGCAGGCGAATCCGACAGCTTTATCAGAGCCGCCCATCGAGACGTCCCCGCTCGTGAGCTAGACGTGATTCTCGATTGGGCAACCGGCGGTACGCCGGAAGGTGATCCGGCGGCGGCGCCGCCACGGGTCGTCTTGAAGAACGAGTGGACACACGGCGAGCCGCGTCTTGCATTACCGCTGCCTGCGCCGTACGAGATGCCCGCCGATGTCATGGAAAGCACACAGGAATTCATCCTGCCCATCACGCTCGACACCGGGCACGACGTGAGCGCCATCGACGTCCTGCCGGGGAGTCCCGCCATTGTTCGCGAGGTGGAACTGCTGGTGCATGCAGCCGATGGAGCTCCGCGCACAGTCGGCACATGGACGCCGAGACAGAACCCCGCACCGGTTGTGCTGACACCAGTCGCGCGTCTCATGCCCGCCTCGCGCCTGGTGGTTCGCATCCACTACAAAAAAACGTGGAAGTACGAAGGGCAACCGATGACTGACCGTTCCACGATCGGGTTGTACTTCGCCCCGTAGCATGGCGTCTCTGCGTGTCTCCGTTCTGATTGCCGGCGGCGGTTTGGCTGGACTCACGGCGGCGCGACATCTCTTAAGAGAAGGCGCACAGGTCCTGGTGACCGAGGCGCGAGACCGCGTCGGGGGCCGCGTATACACGCGCCACGCGCCGTTTCGCCATCGCCAGCATGCCGAAGCGGGCGCCGACCTCATCGACGAGGGACAGGAAGCCATCTGCAAACTGATCGGCGAGGTCGGGCTCAGACGCACTCGGATCCTGCCGGGCGGCTTTACGGGAATTCGTCAAACGGCCGGCAGCCGCCGCATCAGCGGGCGCAAAGGCTGGTTCGATCTCGCGCGGCGTCTTCAGCCGGAAGTCGAACGTTTCTGCACAAGCGAGCGCCGGTGGGACGGCGCCGTCGCTCGAGCGCTGGCGCGCGAGTCTGTCGCACAGTGGCTTGAACGCATCCACGCGACCCGCGAACTCCGCGAGACCGCACGCGGCTTTCGAGGATTTTTTCTCGCCGACCCCGAAGATCTCTCCCTGCTGGCACTCGTGGATCAGTTCGCCGACGAGGGCCCGCCCGGAGGCGACAAGCTGTTCCGCATCAAAGGCGGTAATAGCCGGTTGCCCGAGGTGCTCGCGGAAGCGCTCGGCGACCGGCTGAAACTGCGCACGATTCTCCGGCGGGTGCGGCAGACATCGGACGGCGTGGTCGCGAACATCGAGAGGGGCGGACGACTCGAGGAGGTGCGCGTGGATTACCTGATCTGCGCGATCCCGGCGAGCACGCTCCGCGACGTGCAGTTCGATCCCCAGATGCCGGACGAGCAGCACGAGGCTGTCGCGAATCTGAAGTACGGCGCAGCGACCAAAACCGCTCTCCAGTTCGATCGCGCGACGTGGCGCAAGCGCGGAAAGCCCGGGGGCTACGGAACCAACCTTGCCATCGGTGCTGTCTGGGACGCCAATGAGGAGCAGCGGGGAGACGCCGGCATTCTCACCCTTCTGGCCGGGGGCCGAGCGAGCACGGAAACGCAGCAGATGCTCGCGACTGGAGGCCCCGAACGCCTCGTCCGGGAGCTGACGTGGCTCAATTTGAAGAAGGCGTCGCTGCTGGCATCCGATTCGGTGAGCTGGGAAACCGACCCGTGGGCGCGCGGTGGATATGCGTTCTTCGATCCCGGCTACCAACCGGCGCTCCGCGACTCGCTCGCCCGTCCGTTCGGCCGCATCTTTTTCGCCGGCGAGCACACGAGCGTGAGATGGCAGGGCTACATGAACGGCGCGGTGGAATCGGGTCGTCGCGCCGCAGACGAAGTGGCTGCCACTGAACGACTTCAACGCTGATTCATGCCTTCGCAGGGTTTCCGTCACGCTGCGACGCTTCTGTTGAGCAATAGCCTGCGAATGCTTCCGCACGATGGATCGCCAACCCTTGTCGCGGAAGTGCTCGCACAAATCGCGCGCGATCTTGTCGCGCTCGCCGACGACACCAGAGCCTCCGCCGAGGTGCGCGAGTGGACGATCAACGAGTACACCGGCGCGCTCGAGCGCGTGCGGCAGACCTTCTCCCATCGAGTTGACGCTGACTTCGGGCGGCTGCTCGAGGCGACCCGAGAGCGCGCCGTCGAGATCCTGGCCGAGATCGGGAAGCACTCCCCGGTTGACACCGACCCCCGCGACCTTTTCCTTATGTATGTACCGGAAGATCGCCTTCCAGTTGCCGCGCCTCTCGCCATCGAGCTGACAAAGCGGCGGTTCACCGTCGCATTCAGCGAGTATGAAATCGCCACGATCGAGCAGATGACCGAGCGCCTCAATGCCGGCGCGAGCCGACATCGAGCCGGAATCCTGCTGGTGACCCCGGAATTCCTCCGGAAGGGTTGGCAGGTTCCGCCAGAGAGCGATCGGTTCCGGGTCGTGACGCCCGTCAACGCGGTGGCCGCCGCTGGTGAGCTCGCTGTGTGGCTTAAGAGCGTTGTAAGAATTTGAGACAAGTTCGCGCCGCAAATGCTGCGAAATTCAGGCACTCGCTTTGCTTTGCAGCGGAGGCAGACATACTGTGCTGCTGGAGGACAGATGAACATGCCGAAGCGGGCCAAGGAGGCGGGGCAGCTTAAGAAAGCTGGGCCCAATCAATTCGAAAAGACGCCGACGGGGATCGCCGGCCTCGACTATCTGTTGAGAGGCGGCCTCCCCGCACACCGCATTCATCTGGTGGAAGGACATCCTGGTGCCGGCAAGACGACTGTCGGCATGCAGTTCCTGCTCGAGGGCCTTCGCCACGGCGAGTCCTGCATGTACATCACGCTCTCGGAGACCGAGGAGGAGCTTCGGGCCAACGCCGCCTCGCATGGGTGGTCGCTCGACGGCATCCACATTCAAGAGCTCCAGCCAGCGGAAAATCTTCGGCCCGAAGAGCAGTACACGCTGTTTCATCCTTCGGAAATCGAGCTGGGCGATCTCTCGAAAAACGTCTTCGCCGCGGTCGAGAAATATCGGCCGGCACGTGCGGTGCTCGACTCGGTTTCCGATATGCGGCTGCTCGCCCGCGACTCCCTGAGATACCGCCGCCAGATTCTCGGCCTCAAGCAGTTCTTCGTCGGTCGCGGCTGCACGCTGATGCTGTTGAACGAGAACGGCGGGACCGATCCAGACCCGCACATTCAGAGTCTGTCGCACGGGGTTATCAGGCTCGAACAGCAAATCTACGACTATGGACTGGTGCGCCGCAGGCTCGAGGTGTCGAAGCTGCGCGGGGTTTCGTACGTCGGCGGCTTTCACGATTTCAAAATTCAAACTGGTGGCATCCGCGTGTTCCCGCGGCTGGAAAACCGGCGGCATGACCGGGCCCTTCCGAGGAAGACACTCGAGAGCGGTCTCCCGCACATCGACCGCCTGCTCGATGCGGGCGTGGAAATGGGCACCTGCACGTTGGTTCTCGGCCCTTCCGGTGTGGGTAAATCGACGCTTACTGGCCAGTATTTATGCGCCGCGGCCGACAAGGGCATCCGGTCGGTGGCGTTCCTCTTTGACGAGCAGCGCGCCACGTTCATCAGCCGAAGCGATGCCCTTGGCATGAGGATGAGCGACCACGTGAAGAGCGGCATGGTGAAGCTCGCGAAGATAGAGCCCGGGCTGATGTCGCCGGGCGAGTTCAGCCATAGCGTGCGCAAGGTTGTCGAGGATGACTCGGTGAAAGTCGTGCTCATCGACAGCCTTACGGGATATCTGACGGCCATCCCCGAAGCCGGCGCGGCCGTTGTCCGGCTGCACGAGCTGACCTCGTACCTCGCCAGTTGCGGTGTGGCGACGTTCCTCACCGTGGCGCAGACCGGGATGATGGGACAGTCGATGATGTCCCCCATCGACGTCAGCTACATCGCCGATACGATCTTCATGCTGCGCTTTTTCGAGGCCGCCGGGCACGTGCGCAAGGCGTTGTCGGTCGTGAAGAAGCGAACGGGCAATCACGAAACGGCGATCCGCGAAATTGGTGTGTCGAAAGGTCATCTGTTCGTCGGCAAACCGCTCACCGGGTTCCGCGGCGTGCTGACGGGCGTCCCCGAGTTCACGGGCAAATCATTGAAGGCCCGCAAAACTGCATGACGACCCAGGACTCCAGCAGAGGCCTCGACGACCGCATTCTGATCTTCGCACCGGTTGGGAAGGATGCACCGCTCACCCATGAAGTGCTGGTACGCGCCAGCCTGAACGGCTGCGTATGTCCAACCTCGTCTAACCTCTGCGCGGAGTTCCTGCGCGGCGCGGCCGCGATCCTGCTGACCGAAGAAGCGCTCGAGGATCCCGGCATTCACGAGCTGATGGACTGCCTGCGGTCGCAGCCTGCGTGGTCCGATATCCCCATCCTGCTTTTCGCCGACGCCGAGCGGTCGGAAGTGTACCTACGAACGCTCAGACTGCTCGAAGGCCTCCGCAACGTCGTCCTGCTCGAGCGTCCCATTCGCCTTGGCGCCGCGCTCAGCCTGATTCGGAGCGCGATTCGTGGACGGCAGCGGCAGTACGAGCTGCGCGATCTGCTGCGGGCCCTCGGCGAGGCCCGCGAAGAGGCAGAGCAGGCGAACCGGCTGAAGGACGAATTCCTCGCGACGCTGTCGCACGAACTTCGAACACCGCTCAACGCGATCCTCGGATGGACCACGATGCTGCGCGACGGAAACGTGCAGGCAAGCCACATGATGCGCGCGCTCGACACGATCCATCGCAACGCCACGGCCCAGGTGCAGATCGTGAACGACCTGCTCGACATTTCGCGCATCGTTCGCGGTAACGTCCAGCTCGCACCGAAGCTGCTCCCGGTCGCGCCGCTCATCGTCCTGTCAATCGAGTCGATTCAGCCGACGGCCGACGCCAAAGGCGTGGCGCTCACGACCTCGATGCAGCCCCAGCCGGCGTTTGTCTGGGGCGACGACGATCGCCTGCAGCAGGTGTTGTGGAATCTTCTGTCGAATGCCGTGAAATTCACGCCAAGCGGAGGCACCGTCGACGTCGACATGCGGCAGGAGGGAGCCGACGTGCGCGTTCGAATCACCGACACCGGCAACGGCATCGCCCCCGCATTCCTGCCGCATGTCTTCGAGCGATTCCGGCAGGGCGATGGAAGCTCCACGCGCGAACATGGCGGACTTGGCCTCGGGCTCTCGATTGTGCGCCACCTTGTGGAGCTGCACGGGGGACGGCTGACGGCAGAAAGCGCCGGCGAGGGAAAGGGATCCACGTTCTCGATTTACCTTCCGGCACGCGACGCGCAGGCTCACGCCATCCCCTCGATGTCTTCCGCGGATCGCCGCCGCGAAACGCAAGCCGTCGATCTCGAAGGCACCCACGTGCTGATCGTCGACGACGAGCGCGACGCGCGCGAGCTCCTGCGCGCGATGCTGGCCAGCACGGGCGCGCGCATCACCGAAGCCGATTCGGCGCGCGACGCTCTTCGCATCATCGCGCGCGACCGGCCCGATATCGTGCTGGCGGACATCGCGATGCCGGGCCAGGACGGGTACGCGTTGATGCGCGCGATGAAGGAGCTGTCGGACGGCGACGGGCATCGCATCCGTGCGATCGCCGTGTCCGCGTACGCGCGGCTGGAAGACAAGCAGCGCGCCGAGCGCGCCGGCTTCAACGAACATCTCGCCAAGCCGATCCACAGGGAGGAACTGTTCGATACGATCGAACGCGTCTGGGTGCACTAAACTTCGGCGATGGCGAGGTTCAAGCTGCTCATTGAATATGCCGGAACCAGATACAGCGGCTGGCAGATTCAGAAGAACGCGCGTACGGTGCAGGGAGAGATCGATCGAGTCGTCGGTCAAGTGACCGGCCAGAAGCAGTTCGAGATTTATGGATCCGGCCGGACCGACGCCGGCGTACATGCACTCGCACAGGTGGCGCATCTCGACGTCATCACCGCACTGCCCGCCCGCACGTTGCAGCAGCGAATCAACGACGGGCTGCCGAGCGACATCAATATTCTGTCCGTCGAGCTGGCCCAGCGGCGATTTCACGCGCGCCACGACGCGGTGGCCCGCAGCTATCTGTATCAGGTATCCAGACGGCGGACGGCGTTCGCGAAGAACTTCGTGTGGTGGGTGCGCGACGACCTCGACCTCGCGCGCATGCGCGCCACTGGCGATCGGTTTGCCGGCATGAAAGACTTCCGGTCGTTCACCGACGACAGTGCCGACGAGAAATCGACCCTCGTCGCGATCGAGCGCATCGAGATCGCCGAAGACGGGGATCTGGTACTCATCCGCGTGGAAGGATCGCATTTTCTTTGGAAGATGGTGCGGCGCATGGTCGGCGTCATGGTCGATGTGGGACGAGGGTCGACGTCGCTGGACCAGGCCGACGATTTTCTTCGAACCGATTCCGATATCCCCGCGAAGCTGACGGCCCCGGCATCGGGTCTTTTTCTCGAGCGCGTCTATTATCGAGGCGAGAAGCGCCGTCCACCGCTTCGCGGCGTCGTCGACGTTCGGGTTCCGGGAGGTATATGAGCAACCAACTGGTGAAGTGCTCGTCGTGCGGAACGATGAACCGGGTTCCGCCGCCTCAGCCCGGCCGCGCCGTCATCTGCGGCAAGTGCAAAGCTCCCCTCGACGTCTCGACCGCGACCACGGCCGCTGGTCCGGTTCCCGTCACCGATCAGACATTTGCCGAACAGGTCGAGCGCTCCCGGATTCCCGTGCTGCTCGATCTGTGGGCCGATTGGTGCGGTCCCTGTCACATGCTCGCGCCGACCATCGATCAATTGTCTTCAGAGCTCGCCGGCAGAGTGAAAGTCGCCAAACTGAATATCGACGAGAACCCGAGCACCGCCAACAGGTTCGGTGTGCGCAGCATCCCTACGCTGCTGGTGCTGAAAGACGGCCGCGAGGTCGATCGCCTCGTCGGCGTCCAACCCAAGCAGGAAATCCTCCGTCGCCTGCAGACACATCTCAAGTAAGTACTGGACATCTCGTCGTCGTAACTACCTGCATGGTGCACTAGTGCGTGGTCGGTGCGGCATGGTCGAGGTTCGCGGCCATTTCATATCAGTGGAGGTCTTCATGAACAGAGTGTTAATCGTAGCTGTCGCTTTCGCGGCGCTCGTCGCCATCCCGGCGCTGAGCGTGGCGCAGGCCAAGCCGGATTTCTCCGGAAGCTGGACGCTGAATCAGGACAAGAGCGATCCGGCGCCCGCGCGCGGCGGCGGCGGAGGTGGCGGTGGTGGACGCGGCGGCGGGCGGGGCGGCGGCGTTGCGTCGCAGATGACGATCAAACAGACGCCGGCGCAACTCTCGATCGATCGCACCATGGCTCAGGGAGCCCAGACGGCTGCCTACAAGCTCGACGGCAGCGAGAGCACGAACACGATAGGCGCGGGAGAAGCCAAGTCGAAGGCGATGTGGGAAGGATCGAAGCTCGTCATCACCACGTCGCAAACGCTGCAGGGCCGCGGCGGCGGCGATCCGATCAACGTTGAGGTAAAGGAGATCTACAGCCTCGACGGCGGCGCACTGACCATCGAGCGCACTCAAACAACGCCCAACGGGACGCAGACGCGGAAGCTGGTGTACGACAAGGGAATGTAGAGAGGCTTTGGGCTTTGGGCTTTGGGCTTCGAACGGGCCTAACTAGCGTACAAACGGAGGGCGCGAGAATCGATTCTCGCGCCCTTTGTTTGTACCCGTCGCTGGCCCAAAGCCTAGAGCCTGGAGCCTATTTTGCCAGAAACTCCGCCCATTTCTCGACCAGTGCCACCAGCGGGCCCTTGGCCGCGATGTAGGCGCGCGCGTACTGCGCACCACGCGCCTTGTCTTCCTCAGCCGCCCCGAGCGACTTACCCGCAACCCTGGACTGGTACAGCGCGTGTAGCGCCACCATCAGCGCGTCGGCGTCGTTCGGATTGCGCTCCAGATACGGCGTAATCGTGGCATACGCCTGATCGTGCAGCGTCATCTGTGACTGAGCGATTGCCAGGTTCTTTCGAACGGCGTCGTTCTGCGGCTGCTTCTCGAGCGCTTCCTTCAACGGATCGAGCGCCTGGGCCGGCTGCCCCATCCGCAGCCATCCGTCCGCGAGCACAACGTGCAGGTTCGGCATCACCAGCTGCGATGCACGCACACGCTCCCACGCGGCGACCGCGTCCTTGTCCCGGCCGGCGGCGGCGAAGCACGCGCCGAGATAGAACGATGCGATGGCGGAGTCGGCCGGACTCCGAAGCGCTACCCCGAACTGGGTCGCGGCAGGATTCAGTTGTCCTTTGGAGAAGAACTCCAGGCCGCGGAGCACAGAACCTGCGGCCTGATCGCCGGCATCAAGCGCCATCAATGCTGTCCCTTCGAACTGTCCATTGCGCGCCTTCGCGAACGCGTTCTTCACAGTCGGATGGGCTTTTTCCATCGCGTCGAACACGGCTTTCAGCATGTCCGCCTTGAGCACGTCCGTCGGATTGAATGTCGCGGGCCGAGCGCCGATCAGGATGCCGGACGTCGCCGGAGCCGCCACTGAGCTGGCGACGGCAGTCGCCGCAGCCGCTGGTTCCGGAGCCGCTGTTCGCGTGCCGGGCGCAACGATAAACGGACGCGTGAGCTTGCCAACGGTCTTGCCACTCGTGGAAATGATCGCGCGGGCGACATATGGTCCAGGCGGCAGCGCTCCCACCGGCATGATCGCCATGGCCTGTCTGTAGGTGCCGTCGGGGCGTGCGCGAATTTCTCCGACGTCGCTCCTCAGCGTCGGGCCTTCGGCATTGTCCGCGAGCTCGAACACGACCTTCGTGTCCTCGAGCGCTCCCGGCTTGTTGGTGTAGAGCTCGGTGTAAGTCGCCAGCTGACCATCCTGGATTTTCAACGTAACCGGAGGCCGGATGTCGCCGGTTTTCAAGCCGTGCGCCGGACTTAGCAGTAAATCGCCGACCGCGATCTCCTGATCGTCCATCTTCCACGCCTGCACATCGCGTTCGACGCTGCCGCTGTTGCCGGCAAGATCGATGGCCGCAAGACGCAGCCGGTAAGAACCAGAGTCGATCGCCATCGTCAGGTCGTACAAAATAGGCAGGTCCGTATTGGGCGAGTAGATCTTCCGCTCCTGCCCGCTTGCCACAAGGCGCCCGCTATCGTTATAGAGCGCGAAGCCCATCGCGATATCGAGTGCGCCATCGCCCGCGACGGGATCAATCTCGGCCGCCATCACCAGCTTGACTTTGCCGGCCGCGGCATCTTTGTAGACGTACGTCGTCATGCGCATCGGCAGTTGGGTATTCGATGACGGCGACCGCAGAACCTTCCCCATCAGGACGTCGCGCGACCATGTTCCGGGCGACCGAACCGCGTACTGAAACTGTTGACGTGCGCGAACCGCCGTGCCCTGCCGGCGCACCTGGACCTTGATCTGGTGCGCTTTGCCGTCGCGGTCCTTGTCCGTGGGCTCCACGCCGAGCATGTAGTGGCCGGAAATTTCGCTGCTCAAGCGCTGAAATACGTAGAGCGGGCTCGCGACGATCCGGAACAGGGACCCGCGCGATCGAGAGGCCAGCGTCTCGAGGCCGTGCTCGCGGAGATCGCGGTCCTCGGAATTGGTCTCCGACATGCGGCCGCTCGATGCCAACCCGCGAGGCGTGTCGAACATGAGCACGTTGACGTTTACCCGGGCCTCTGCGGCAAGTTTGGCGAGCACCGTCGCGTCGGCCGCCGCGCCTTCGAGCATCAGCCCCTGGGACATCACGATGAGCGACTTGCTGCCTTCAACATCCGCCAGATTCTTCAGCAATACGGCCAGCCCCGACACCGACTCGGAGGTCTTGCGACGGAGTTGCTGCGCTATTCCCATCGCTTCCTGCTCGACGTCTCGCCCGCAGTTCGACAGATTCACCGGATCGTTGTCACCGCACAGACGCGCCAACATTCGCTGGATCGTGAGCGCATTGCTCTTGTCGTCCATCACCAGCGCCTCGTAGTCGCTGATATTGAATCGCGAGGGCAGCGGATCGTCGGCGCCGATGATGCGCGTGAGCGACTCGAGCACCTGTCTGTGATTGGTCGTGAAATCGACGGTCGGCCCAGGGGGCGGAAATGTCGTCAGACCGAGTCTGTCTTCGGGCGACAGCTCGTTGATGAAATTGCGGATCCCATCGAGCGAACCGCGGATGGTGTTCGTATCCGTGTTGTTGCGATCGACCGCGAGCATGATCAAGCGCCCCGGCCGGCGATCGGTGTTGTTGGAAATATATGGATCGAGCTTCGGCACAACCCGCTTGTTCCGCGGCAGGACGTCGGCGATGTATTCGGCCGAGACCACGCGCCGAGGTTGTCCGTCGACCGTCACCGTGAACTCCGGGCCGCGCAGGTCGATAACGGGATTGCCTCTCCCGTCGACGACCGTGACGTCCACCTCGAGCACCTCGACGCCGGAACGAAACGCAGGGGGCTGATCCGATTGTGGGGACTGGGCGGCAGCCGGCCTCGCTCCGAGCGAGGCCGCGGCGAGCACGGCAAACGCGGCGGCGGTAACGCGCATATTGCGATCTCCTCCGGTTCAATGCATTGTAATGCAGTACTCTTTCTGCCATGACGCCGCCCTTTTCGAGCAGTGCCGCTTCGCGTTTCCTCCGATACGTCACGTATGACACGCAATCAGACGAGCAATCGCAGACCTATCCCAGCACCTCCAAACAGCTGGTTTTGCTGAAGCAGCTGGTCGTGGAGCTGAAAGATATGGGGATCTCCGACGTATCTATTGATCAATACGGGTACGTCATGGCCACGATCCCCCCCTCGCCCGGCAAGGACCAGGTGCCGGCGATCGGGTTCGTCGCACACGTCGACACTTCTCCAGAGGTGAGCGGCGCCAACGTGACGCCGATCGTTCACCGCCGCTACGACGGCCGCGATCTCGTCCTCCCCGACGATCCGTCCGTGGTACTACGCCAGTCGGACAATCCTGAGCTCGCCGAACAGCACGGCAATGACATCATCACGGCTTCTGGCACAACACTACTCGGATCGGACGATAAGTCTGGAGTCGCCGAAATCATGGCCGCCGCTGAATACCTCATGGCGCACCCGGAGATCCCCCACGGCCCGGTGAAAATCGGCTTCACCCCCGATGAAGAGGTAGGACGAGGCACACAGCACTTCGACGTGAACGCGTTCGGCGCGCGCTACGCCTACACACTCGACGGCGCGAAGGTCGGCGATCTGGAAATCGAAAACTTTTCCGCTGATGCAATGACGATCATCTTCAAGGGCTTCAATGCGCACCCCGGGTACGCGAAAGGCCGAATGGTGAGTGGGCTGAAGCTGGCGGCCGAGTTCGTCCACCGGCTCCCACGGCACGGCTTGTCGCCGGAAACGACCGACGGGTACGAAGGCTACGTCCATCCCCACACGCTGCAGGGTGGCGTCGAGCGCGCGACGGTGAAGATGCTGTTACGCGACTTCAGCGCGAGTGGCTTGGACGAGAAGGCGAAGATGCTGACCGACCTCGCTGCCGAAATCGTCCGGCCCTATCCATCCGCGTCGGTCGAGGTGCAACGGCAGGAATCGTATCGAAACATGAAGGAGGTGCTCGATCGGTACCCGGAAGTGATCGAGCATGCGAAGCTCGGCATCGAGCGTGCGGGCCTCACGCCCCGCTTCCGGCAGATTCGCGGCGGCACCGATGGTTCCCGCTTGTCGTTCATGGGATTACCGACACCGAACTTGTTTGCCGGCGAGCACAATCTTCACTCACGCGTCGAATGGACATCTGTTCAGGATATGGACAAAGCGGTCCAGGTGATTGTGGAAATTTGTCGGAGCTGGGCGTCGTGAGCGAGCTGATCGACGCGCGAGATGCGAGGTTTCGTGCGTGGAGTTGAGCGGGCGGTAGCCGCCTGGCAGGCGCGGCCAATCGACAGCCGGCCACTTCTGCTGATGGACTTCGACGGCACGCTGGTCGACTTCGACATCAACCCAGCGGCCGTCAAGCTTCCCGACTCGCGCCAGGCGGTGATGCAGTCACTGGGCAAGCGTACCGACTTCTCCGCCGGCATCGTCAGCGGCCGCCGCATCAGCGACCTGCGCGAGCGCGTCTTCGGCGGATCGTCGCTCTTTTATGCCGGCCTCCACGGATTGGAGATCGAAGGCCCCGGGCTTCGGTACGTGCATCCGGGTGCCGCCGTCGCGGCCCCGACGATCGGGGTCCTTGTCAACGAGCTGCGGAGCGCTGTCGTCGGATTGACCGGCGTGTTCGTCGAGGACAAAGCTCTGGCGGTGGTTCTGCACGTCCGCGCCGCCTCGAAAGCCGATCGGCTGCACGCAACGACTCGTTTCTACGCGCTGGCCGAGCCCTTCGTGAACAACGGAACGCTGCGAGTACAGCCTGGCGATCACATCCTGGAGCTCCTTCCGAACATCGACTGGGCGAAGGGCGACGCCGTGCAGTCGATCATCCGCCACGTCGAATCGCAGTACAAGCAGACCGCCTGGCCGGTGTATATCGGCGACGACGCCACCGATGATGATGCGTTCGAAACGGTAGGCCTGTCCGGAATGACCATCAGCGTCACGAACCGTCCGTCACGCGCCGCATTCTCGATTCAGAATCCGGCGGCCGTCGAGCAGTTTCTGCGCGCCATCCTGGCCACGGAGTAATTTTTTCGACGCAGGGACGCAAAGGCGCAGAGAACCGCGTCTTTGCGTCTAAGTTCGTATTTACTGCGGGCGGGATTTCAGCTCGTCGTACACGGCCGCGACGTTCTGGCGAATACGAACGGCGCCGCCTGGAAAATTCTCGTACGCCGGCACGCGCACCTCGTCGATCGCCTGATCACGGGTTTTGCCCGCAGCGATCGCCTTGCCGACAGCCGCCTGCAGATTCGTGAAGTACGTGCGCAGCTTTCGCACGTCGGCGGCCTTTGCGATCGCTCCATGGCCCGGCACCATCGTGGCGTTTTCACCGACCAGCTGAATTCCTCTATCGATGAACTGGAGCCACTCGAGCGAGCTGCCCCCGCCCGCGGTATCGATCACCGGCACCCAGTTGTTCGCGAACGCGTCGCCCCAATGGGCGATATTCGCGTTCTTGAAATAGATCAGCGAGTCGCCGTCGGTGTGTGCGCGCGCGGGATGATAGACATGGATCTCTTCACCGCCCATGTGGAACATCAGCTCGCCGTCGTAGGTGACGGTGGGCCCGATTTTCTCCGGATCGAACGACTGGGCCATCTGAAGATCATTTTGAGCGCTCGCGAGCTGCTCCTGGGCAGCGGCGATCTGCGCTGCGTTGTTGCTCGCCTTTGCCGCCGCCAGCCCCTGCTCCGCTTTTGAAACCGCGGCCGGCGCAGTCTTTGCGGCATTGCGCAATCCTCCAACCAGCCTCGATCTCACGTTCTTCTGAGCGAAGATGGTCGCGAACTTCGCGAACACCGGATTGCCGCCCGCATGATCGCTGTGATGGTGCGTGTTGATCACGTACTTGATGGGCTGGTTCGTCAGCTTCTTGATTTCGCTGACGACGCTTTCGGCCATCGCCACGGTCTGCCCGTTGCGGCGCTGGCGGTAGTAATTGTCGTCAATCACCAGCACGCCTTCATCGGTGACGAACACGCCGATATTGCCGCCGACCTGGCTCATGTCGGGCCCTGAGGGCGCGATGATGGAGATCTTGTCGGTGAGCTTGTGGACGGTAAATAGATTCGGCGGCATCGGCGGCCGCAGCGCCTGTTGCGCCGCGCCTTTTTCGCGCAGGAGCACTGCCACGACGACGAGCATGAAGACGACCCACACGGCGCGAAACAGGTTGCGCATCGGCACCTCGGAGGCGAACTATAGCAGGACTCAGGTGCTAAGCTGATCGGCAAAGGACGAATGCTGACGTCAGGTGTGTGCCGCCTTTTGATAACGGCGTTGGCCTTGTGCGCCATACATCCGCAAGGTTTGGCGCAATTTGGCCGGGGACGGGGGCGCATCCCGCCTGCGCGGCTCGCGACCGACGCGAGCTTCGACGGGTCGTGGCATCTCTGCCGGCTCGCCTATCAGGGCCGCGGCTGGGCGACGGATTATCCGGACGCCGATTACAACTTCAGCACGAGACTCTCGGAGCTGACAAAGACCTCCGTCAGCAAGAAAGCCGATGGCGAGCCGAACCCGCTAATCGTGCGCCCCGCCGACCCCGCTCTGTTTCATTGTCCGTTCGTGATGCTGTGGCAGGCTGAATCGTTGTGGCTCGGCGACGAGGATGCTCAGCGCTTGCGCGAGTATCTCCTGAAGGGCGGCTTCATCTGGGCCGACGATTCGTGGGGCTCGTACGCCTGGGAAAATTTCGCCAACGAAATGGGAAAGATTCTGCCGCTGTCGCGCTATCCGTTCGTCGACATTCCGCCCAGCCACGCGATGTTTCGCATATTGTTCGAGGTCGCCAAGGTGCCGCAGATCCCCGGGATCAGTTATTGGTATGGAAGCGGCGGCCGCACGTCGGAACAGGGGGCCGACAGCGCAGAGGTACACGTGCGAGGCATGTTCGACGATCGCGGCCGGTTGATGGTTCTTGCAACGCACAACACCGATATCGCGGATGGCTGGGAGCGCGAAGGCGTCGATCCGAAGTTCTTTTATTTGTTCTCCGTGCCGTCCTATGCCGTGGGTATCGACATTCAGCTGCACACGATGACTCACTGAGAGCCTGCGGCCCTTCCTTACTGAGCGCTATACACAAAGTCGTCGAAGGCTGTCACGCTGTCGGCTTTCGTCCAGAGGCCAACCTTTCCCGCTTGTGTAAAAGTTGTGTCCTCCCAGTCAATCGCGCTCTTGCCGTCCAGCAGGACCGTAAAATGGCTGCCGATGAAATCGACCCGCAGCGTGTGCCACTGGTTCAACGTGACGGTCATTCTCGTTCGCTGCCTTTCCGTGCGACGCCCGTTGATCGTGTGATAAATCGTCACGTTGTTCTCCAGCGCATTGGCACGAGCCACGTAGTAGTTGTTGGCGTCCTGCGCCCGCCAGATGAGGCCGCCCGCCTGATCTTCACGACCCGAGATAGCCTTGAATTTCACTTCGACAAAACCATCTTTCAGGCTGGTATCGTCTTTCAGACAGATTGGGAACGTGGCCACACCTGATTGCTTCAGGACGTTTGGTTTGCTCGGCGCCGTATCGTCGCGCTCTATGGTCCACTTTGCGTCTCCGGTGCCCGTTCGGGTAGCCGTCCACCCAGAGGGCGCCACGCCGGCTTTCAGGTCGTCGAAATTCACTGCGGTGGCCGCAGCGAGAACACCTGCGACGGCCGTTAGTGACAGCAACACTGGCAATTGCACAGTCATGGAATCTCCTTCTCTCTTGCCGCGTTCTACTGACCTCGAATAATCGGAATCACGAATACAAAGGACAGCGACCACGGGCTCGCATCATCCACGAACCGGACGTCGCCGAACTGATCACCCGCCTTCGGCCGGCCGCTCGCGAGGTAATCGAGCGACACCTCCACTTCGACGCCGCGCAGCCAGTTGTTCTGCTTCAGGGTCTTGAAAATCGCAAACGCTGTGTCGAGCTCGAAATCGAGCTTATGCGTGTAAATGCTGCGGTCCCGCGGCCGGGCCGCCGGGCTGAATTGATCGACGACGTCGAAATGTGACGACACCCAGCCTCCGGTTTGCTCCGATTCCAGCCAGTGAAAATTGATTTCCGATTCGATCTCGACTGGATTGTCCCGCACATCGCCGCCAAGCTCAGCGGCGATCTTGCCGGTGAACGGGTTCTCGCTGCTGCGAACGAACGGGTGCACGATGGCTTCAAGCGTGAAACTGAGCCTCGGAACACTCGTCGGGACGTCGAGCGCTACGATGGATTCGAAGATCGTTTCTCGGAGCTCCTTTTCGGGCGGCGCATTGCCCTCGGCGATGCGCGGCGAACGAGCGAGGTTTTCGATAGTCATGGTCGGCTCGAACAGGAGCGTCGGCGAGCAGAAGAACCTGCATTGCGGCGGCGCGGGGTCCTGCGCCCAGGTCTGACTGATCGCCCCGGGCAGTATCAACAGCCAAAGGCCCATCACGATTCGAGTGGACCACGAACACGGAGAAACCATGCGACACTCCTTGCAACATGCGTTACAGCTACATCACGTTCGAAATTGCCGGCGGCTTGACCGTCCGTTCGCATTGCCACCATAATCCGAACTTCACATGA